>Ga0187893_10004856_pt1 | contig 25025 bp, 20 predicted proteins | sample MA1701074metaG_FD_139574 | JGI IMG/M metagenome (GOLD analysis project Ga0187893, IMG submission 139574) | White microbial mat communities from a basaltic lava cave in the Kipuka Kanohina Cave System on the Island of Hawaii, USA - MA170107-4 metaG ... | reverse complement strand
GATCACCCAGAGGGCCATCCGCCGCGGCTCGTTTCGCAGCGTCAAGGAACTGGTCGACAAGATCGACTCCTTCGTCCAGCACTACAACCGCTCTCAACGGCCCTTCCTCTGGACCGCTACCGCTGATTCCATCCTGGCCAAAATTGCCAGACTTTGTTCACGTATTTCCGGGACACGACACTAGGTGAAAGCGAGAGAAGAAGTATTTTAGGGAGGCGCTTTGTTGGACTGTGCTTACAAGCAGTGTGGGTTTCGGTTCAACAAGCCCTCTACTGCGCTTGAGCCGTTGCGGCGCAGGGAGTCGAGGTACGTCGCGATTCTGATAATGGCCAGTGTCGTAGCGGGAGTGATCGGGCAAGCTGCGGAGATCTCTTCGGCGTCGGTCGACGAGAGGGGTTTTCTGTCGCACAAGGTTACCGGTACTTACCAGGAGACGGACACCGAGATCAAAGTTCTCCTTCCGGACGACTTCTCCCCTGATAAGGTTTATCGAGTTCTCTATGTTCTGCCTGTCGAGTCAGGTGCGGGTACTCAGTTTGGGCATGCTCTCGACGAGATTAGGCGGCTCGGTCTTCACAGCAAGTGGTCGTTAGTTTGTGTGTACCCGACCTTTTCGCAGTCTTCCTGGTATGCCGACAATCCGTTGAATCTACAGATCAGCCAAGAGAGCTACTTTGTCAAGGAGGTTTTGCCGTTCATCGAAGAGGCCTATCCTGTCCTTTCCGAGAGGCGGGGACGCCTGCTGGTCGGATTTAGCAAGTCAGGATGGGGTGCTTTCAGCCTGCTGCTAAGGCATATGGATACCTTCGAGAAGGCTGCCGCCTGGGACGCGCCGCTGGCTCAAACGGAACCTGCCCAGTGGCGTTATTTTGCGCAGAAGTTCGGTACCGTCGAGAATTTCCAAAACTATCGGATTGACCTGCTGCTGAAGAAGCGAGCGGCGGATCTCAAGAACCGCGCAGCCCGTCTGATTCTGATGGGCTATGGTGGGCAGCGCCACCTATACGTGGGAACGCATGACCTGATGCTTTGCTTGGGCATTCCCCACGCCTACCTTGATGGTCCCGAGAGAAAACATATGTGGGACAGCGGGTGGCTTCCAGACGCCGTCAGGTTGCTTGCCGATGGTAGTTGACTGTACCGATGATGGGTTTGCCTCGCCGCACCACCTTAGGCGTTGAGCGATTACGGAAAGGTTCGATAGAGGAGAAGCAGGTCACTATTGAAGTCTGTTGTGTTTTGCCGCGGGTAGACCAATCTTGTTGATAAAGGATGTCGCCTTCCACCCCGAAAGAGGGGTTTCGCAAGCAAGAAGAACAGAAATGCCTCTGGTATTTGCAGGAAGAAAGTCCCAACCAAAGATGAGATTACTCCGAACGGCTGTCGGTCACGTCGGCCAGACAAAAAGTGTATCGGTCTTTGACCGCTTTGCGGGTTATGAGTCGTCAGGAAGGAGATGCGCTTCGGAGTAGCAGGCGCAGACAAGCGGTTGGGCATATCGGTATTTTCTTGGAGCAATAGCAACGGCGTGCTCTACTACCACCTTAGAACGCCCGAGGGCAAGGTCCGTTTCTGGCGCATTTGGTACCGCGCCAAGCCGCGAAAGGGCCGACACAGGAAAATTCTTCGAGTCTTCGGAGCAGCACCCAGATAGTACGCATGAAGATCACAAACATCAAAACCCTAATAGTAAACGCCCGCATGCGCAACTGGGTGTTCGTCAAAGTGGAGACGGACCAGCCTGGGCTGCATGGCTGGGGAGAGGCCACTCTGGAGTGGCAGACCAAGGGAGTAGCCGGCTGTGTTGAAGATCTTGCGGTCTTGCTGATCGGACAGGATCCTTGCAGAGTCGAACACCTGTGGCAAATCATGCACCGTCAATATTTCTGGCGCGGCGGCATCACCAAAAGTTCGGCGATGAGCGGCATCGATCAGGCCCTGTGGGACATCAAAGGCAAGGAAGCCGGCAAACCGATCTGTGAATTGCTCGGCGGTCCGGTTCGAGACACGTTGCGTCTTTACGACCATCTTGGAGGCGGGTCGCTCGAGGGTATGTACAAGACCATGGATCCCTCCGAGTTCGCCGACCGCATGCAGCACAGCATCGCCAAAGGATTCACCGCCATCAAAGCGATGCCGATTCCCGTGGCGGAGCTGATCGAGTCTCCCGCCGTGCTGAAGCATTCGGCGCGATGTGTGGAAGCCATGCGCAAGGCCGGCGGCGATGGGGTGGACATCATGCTCGACCTTCATGCTCGCACCACACCGGCTGCTGCCATCCAATTTGGCCGCATGCTGGTGGATTACAATCTCTACTGGTATGAAGAGCCCTGCTGGCCCGAGCACGTCGAAGCGATGGTGGAAGTGGCCCGGCAACTGCCATTCCCGATCGCCACTGGGGAACGGCTGGTGGGCCGTTGGGAGTTTCGAGAACTGCTCGAGAAGCGAGCCTGCTCCATCATTCAGCCCGATGTCTCACACTGCGGCGGGATTAGTGAAGCGCGGAGGATCGCCGCGATGGCGGAAACCTATCTGACGTCCGTGGCTTGCCACAACCCGCAGGGTCCGGTCAGTACGGCGGCCTCAATCCACGTAGCGTTTGCCACGCCGAACTATCTAGTTCAGGAGGTGGTTCGCGAGGATGTGCCTTGGCGAAAAGACATTGTTCATGAACCAGTAGCGTTGGACACCGGCGTCGTCTCGGCCCCAACCTCTCCCGGTCTAGGCATTGAGATCAACGAGAAAGAGGCGACCAAACATCCGTTCCAGCCCGAGGTGACGATGGAGTGCTTCCGCAAGGATGGATCGGTCGCCGATTGGTAAAGATGCCACAGCCCTGGGCTGTTGGTCAGGGGGGACGACTGGTAAGCCGCGGTAGGCTGCTATCGAGAGAGTGGGTCGCCCGGCACCACATAGACCACGCGAGGCAAGCAAGTCCATCATTTCCTGAGCGCGCTTGCTACCCCTGCTGAACGCCGTTCCATACGAACGGCGTTCAGCTTCTATGTCACAAGGAGTTTAGATCTTTACTCTTCGGTGATGCTCTCGACTAGCAGCCGATCACCGTGGATCTTGCCCTCAACCGTCATTTTGATATTGTCCTTTTTGGAGGTCTTCTCAAAGGCGGCTTTAGCGAGCTTATTTCCATTGTCATCGAAGGGATACCATTTCCCGTCGGCGAAAATACCATAGCCCTGCCTGACGCATTCTGGCATCAATGCGCACTCCTTCGTATGTCCGGCAGCAAACTTGGCGGCGTCAGAGGGGTTGTCTTTAGTATGGTCGGCTGCGCACATCACGTCCACCACGTATCCCGTGAGCTTCACTGGTGAGTGTGCCCATGCAGCTGTCGTCAGAGCGAGGACCAATGCGACAGTGGTTAAAACAAACGCTCGATTCTTCATTTTCGATTATCTCCTTCAAAGTTGTGTCGTTAACGTCGGTTACGAGTGCCTCCGCGCGGATACAGATAGGCAAACCCACCCCTCCGACGCCGTGGCCTCAATCTTCACAAAACCTATCAGCTTCGCCGCGCCCCAGCTAGCAGCACTTCCAGCCGCCGTTGGATGAGTTACACACCAGCATCAGCTGGTCGATCGCGTCTCAGCATGAGAGGGCTTCCTGCTGGCGGAAGAGACCTACAACCTCGTCTTGGCTCCACAGTCTATCCATGGTATCATAGTACTCATCAGCGATGATCGCCTGCAACTTGACGAATAGGAGCTAAAGGGAGAGAGCTAACGGAGCAGTTGCTGACAGGAAGAGGTCTACTGGCATTTTCGTACGATCGCCGAGGCAGCCACTCTCCCTTTACTGGCTTGGCTTAAAATAACCCACTTCGGACCGACGTAAACATCGAACCTGAAACTGTGGACCGGCTTGCCAAAGTGGACAACTTTGTTGGCATCAAGGACAGTAGCGGAGATCTATCGCAAGTTTCCAGGTATCTGCAACTAGCTCACAATGGATTCTGCGTTCTGCAGGGCCACGATGGTTTTGCTCTTCGAATCGCTGACGCTCGGAGTAAGCGGTGGGGTCCTGGCTACGGCCAACATTGCGCCTGAGTTGGTTGCCGGATGTACCGGGACTTCAAGAAGCATGCAAGCAGGCTCAACGGAAACTTGTCACTTTGGGGAGCTATATCGATGATCGGCTTTCCGGTAGGGCCAACGCGCCGTCCAGCGACAGCTTTGGTTGGGCAGAAGCGAGAGGAGCTGTGAAGAACAATCGAAGGAATTGGTCTCTTGCCGTCTGTGGAACGCGATGGAGAGGTTTCGCGGCTGGCGTCGCATCTGGCGGAATTGTCGGCCTAGATCTTCGGCCGTTTGGCCCACACCCATCCCCCTCCTTTTGATTTAAAGGCGCAGAGCGACACTGCTTGGCTAGTAAAGCTGGAGGTCCTAGTGCGGAGGGCCCTTAGGCTGCGTCTACAGGACTGTTCAGTGACATGCTTGCCGGCAGCTTCGTGCGCCCATTATGTCAGAATTTGTAATCCAGCAGGCAGGTGTAAGAAACCACATGAGCGTATTTGACTTCTTTGGAATTGGTATTGGTCCTTCTAGTTCTCACACCACTGGACCCATGCGTGCGGCAAATCGGTTTGTTGACCAGATACATCGGGTCGGCGTCGCCGCAGGTGTTGTTTCCATTCGAGTTGAACTGTTTGGGTCGCTAGCGTTAACCGGAAAAGGGCATGGTACCGATAAGGCCATCTTCCTCGGCTTGCAAGGCGAAACACCGGAAGGGGTGGATCCGGAGAACGTGGCTGCTCAGGTCGACAAAATCCGACGAAATAGAGAGATTCGGCTGCCGCTGGACAACGGCAGAATTGTCAAATTCTGTGAATCAGAGTCGCTGTTGTTTTGCCGGAACGAGCAACTTCCTTTCCATCCCAATGGAATTCGTTTTATTGCATTCGGCCGGGAAGGTCGGGAGCTGCTCAAGTGTGTCTACTATTCTGTGGGCGGCGGCTTTGTGGTCTCCGAACAAGAGACGGTGGGGGATAGGGACCCAGAGGAGGAATGCGTTCGGTTTCCGTTTGTCTCCGCTGCGGATCTACTGGATATAGCAGTTAGCCGAGGCTTTTCGATCAGTGAAATTGTCAGGATGAACGAGGAGAAGTGGCATAGTCGGGATGAAGTCAACATGCGGGCGCTGGCGATCTGGAAAGTGATGCGGGAGTGTGTTGATCGGGGATGTGCTGCGGAAGGGAATCTGCCCGGCGGGCTAGGTGTGAGGCGGCGGGCGCCTAAGCTGTACCAATCCCTCCGGGCGCGTGCCGAGGAGTACGGAGATGATCCGCTATTCGCTCTTGAGTGGGTTAACTTATTTGCATTGGCTGTAAGTGAAGAGAATGCAGCTGGCGGTCGTGTCGTCACTGCCCCCACGAATGGCGCTGCTGGAATCATACCGGCTGTATTAAGCTACTACACTCGGTTTTGCAAAGGCACGTGCGAAGAGGGTATTATCCGATTTTTGTTGACCGCGGGAGCAATCGCATCTCTTTACAAGCGGAACGCTTCTATATCGGGAGCAGAAGTCGGGTGCCAAGGCGAGATAGGCGTGGCTTGTTCGATGGCCGCGGCTGGTCTCACCGAGGCCCTTGGCGGCAGCGTCCACCAGGTGGAGCAGGCGGCGGAGATCGGGATGGAACACAATCTAGGTCTCACCTGTGATCCGATTATGGGGTTGGTTCAAATACCATGTATTGAAAGGAATGCGATGGGAGCGGTGAAGGCGATTAACGCCTCGCGATTAGCGCTCGGGGGTGACGGCCAGCATTATGTGTCGTTGGACCGTGTGATCGCCGTCATGAAGCAGACGGGTCTTGACATGTCTTCGCAATACAAGGAAACGTCTCGAGGCGGGCTAGCCGTCAGTCTCCCCAACTGCTGATAGGTGTGGCGACGCCTCTGTCCCACACAAGAAAGCGGGTGGATGTTGTGGCGGTCAGCTGGGTGGGGTCGCTGGTCGTGGATCTCGTCCTTCGCTAGTGTAGGGATTTTGAAGAAGATGTGACGTGAGGTATGGACAGGATTGTATGGGGCGGTCTAAAGCTACGAGCGCCCATGGGAGAACATTATGCGCAGACGCGACTTCGTAAGCCTCGGCACGGGTATGGCGATACTGGGTGGGCTGGGGCGGGCTGAGCAGCAGATTATCCACCAGGCAACGGGTCTCAAGGTGGGAGAGGTAAGTCCGGATTCAGCCATCGTGTGGACACGGCTGACGAAAGAGGCGGAACGCAGAGCTGATGGGATTGTTCGTCGCGGAGAGCCGAAGGCATTTCCCGAGGGGCTTCGGGTCGAGCAACTGGAAGGCTCGGCGCCGGGGGTTGCGGGGGAAGTTCGCTTGCGCTATGCCACTGACAAGATCTTGCGTGGAGCGGTGGAGACCGAATGGGTGGAGGTCGGGGCCGACTCTGACTTCGCGCATCAGTTCCGGCTGGGTGGTTTGAGTCCCGCCACGCGGTACCACTACATCGTGGAAACCAGAGACGGGGGACTTCATGCTCCACTGCGAGGTACGTTCCGGACGGCGCCTGAACCTGAGGATCATGCGGATGTCACGTTTGCCATCATGACATGCCAAAAGTATTCTCAGCTTGACCACAGGCAGGGGTTTCATATTTACGACTCGATGCGGCGTCTGAAGCCAGACTTCTACGTCACGGCCGGCGACATCGTGTACTACGACAGCGATGATCCACCGGCCACGACGATCGATCTCGCGCGGTATCACTGGCAGCGCATGTACAGTCTTCCGAGGCATCGGAATCTCTTGCTCAATGTGCCGGGGTATTGGGAGAAAGACGATCACGATACGCTGTCTGATGATTCGTGGCCTGGCCGCGAGGTGAAAGAAATGCTGCCGTTCACTTGGGCGGACGGATTGCGAATTTTCCGGCAACAAGTGCCCATGGCAGATAAGACCTACCGCACCTTTCGCTGGGGGCGGTCGCTGCAGATTTGGCTGATGGAGGGCAGGGACTTTCGATCACCGAATAATATGCCGGATAGTGCGGAAAAGTCGATCTGGGGGTCGGAGCAAAAGAAGTGGCTGCAGCAATCCATGCTGGCTAGTGATGCCGATTGGAAGCTTTTGATCAATCCGACGCCGATCGTGGGTCCGGACCGGACGACAAAATCGGACAACTTGGCGAACCAGGCTTTTCACTACGAGGGCGACGAGTTTCGCGGATGGGTCCACAAGCACATGCCAGAGCGCTTTTTTAACATCAATGGAGATAGGCACTGGCAGTATCATTCAGTGCATCCGGAGTCGAAGGTACAGGAGTTCTCGGCAGGGCCCGCCAGCGACTCCCACGCAACCGGATCGCCCGGGCTGGACGAGCGGTACCACCGCTTCCATCGAGTGAAAGGCGGCTTCTTGACCGTCAAAGTATCGCGGGATGCTGGTAAGTCGACGATCCGGTTTCAGCATCACGACGTATACGGAAAGGTGGTCTATGAATACTCGCAATCTCTTCGAGTGTAGAGCGCCAAGGGCGTTCGGCGGGAGGCACTTTCCGTCTCCTCAGACTCAACGAAACCACGGAAGAAAATGCCTACTATGTCAGAGAGAAGTCCTAAGACGGCGGTCCGAGGACCCCGGCCCCAGTTGCAAGAGGCTTTGGTAAGGTGTTGTTGCGGAAGGGCTATGTGTATTTCGTCGGCGTCAACAAATGGGGATGTAGTTCCTCGGGCCTTGATGGAATCTGCGCTTGCTCTGCTGGAGCAGGTTAGCGGCCTCGCGATCTCGCCCCCGATCGGTTTGAGAACAAGCTGCTCTTGCCCTTGGCGCCATCACTGTGAATCTCTTGCAGTCCTTGCGGTGGTAAACTCTAGCTAGGCGGCCTTTCGCTCATCGCGCGCTAACCGTGACCGTTGGCGAAGAAGGCGGCCACCTGGTTCCGTCGCCGTCTCCGCCCCCACACCGTAAGCTGGAAACCCTATTGGGCCAAAGGCAAACTACTGCTTTTCTTGACTCCGACGGTACCGAGTGCTACGATCATCTCTGATGATCAACTAATTGTCAAATTGACTGAGGCGCTCGGACGTATCGGCCGCTTTCTGTCCAAGAACCTAAGATAGGCTGGCGAGCAGTTTTGGGCGATAAGCTTAATCCCAGGGGATCATCCGGGGTCGAGGCACCACGGGTGGTATTTCGGATCATACTCGCTGGGCACTGGAGGGCTGTTTTGCTTCAAACGAATGCGTGTCCTAGAAAATTTCGCAAACGCCTCCTATCTATGGTTCGATTTATGCCCAAGGGATACTGGCTCGTTTCTACACTGCTTCTGATTGGACTCCTGGGAATCGTGCCGGCGATTGAGGGGAACGGTCTGTATGCGGCCCCCGGCGCTAACTCCCAGGGCCGTCCGAATTTTGTGTTTGTGTTGGCCGACGATATGGGCTGGGGTGATGTCGCATCCTATGGCCACCCTGATCTGAAAACGCCCAACATCGATCGGATGGCCAGAGAGGGCATCCAGTTCACCCAGTTCTACGTTGCTTCTCCTATTTGCTCGCCTAGTCGGGCCGCTTTTATGACGGGTCTGTTTCCTGCGCGAGTCCGGATGCACAGTTATTTGGCAACTCCTCCCGAAGGTGATTTGGCCTTTAATGGGGCTCGAGGAATGGTCAATTACCTAGACCCTGAGATCCCTACAGTGACTCGGTTTCTGCAGGAAGCAGGGTATGCAGTCGGTTACTTTGGCAAATGGCATCTTGGAAAGGCTCCGGGCGCTCCCCTACCTTCCGCGTACGGGATCGACCAATATCGTACCTATGACTCAAACCGGGAAAGCTGGCAGATCAGGGACAAAAGCTTTCAGTATTATTCGAGCAAATTTATCATGGACGAAGGTCTTCGGTTCATCGAGGAGAACTCCGGGGAGCCGTTTTTCGTCCAGGTCAATTTGATGGACCCCCATACGCCTCTGTTTGTGACGGAAGAGCAAACTGAGCCCTACCGGAAGTTCGGTTCGGCCTTGCAAATATACTACTCGACGATCACCCGCATCGATACGGAAGTGGGACGGTTACTGGCCGAACTGGACAAGCTGGGCTTAGCTGAGAATACGATCGTCATGTTCTCCAGTGACAATGGTCCGGACACGATGTTAATAACTCAAAATCATGTTCCTGGGAGCAATGGTCCTTTTCGGGGACGTAAACGGAGCTTATACGAGGGCGGTGTGCGTGTTCCCCTTACTGTTCGATGGCCGGCCAGCGCTCCAGCAGGGCGAGTCGATTCCACGACGATACTGGCTGCGGTAGATTTTCTGCCTACTTTGTCCGCATTGGCCGGGATTGACATTCCGAAGCATCTTTCTATTGACGGGGAGGAGATGTCTGGTGCCTTTCGAGGCAAAATCACTCGCCGAAAACGCCCGCTCTATTGGGACTTCCGTTTTAATATTCGGGGGGACCCGAACGACCATAGTCCTCGATTAGCCGTGCGCGAAGATCATTGGAAGCTACTGATGAACCCCAACCGAGACCGCCTAGAACTGTACGATATACCCAATGATGCAGGTGAGACGGACAATTTGGCGACTGAGTATCCAGGAGTAGTTGACCGGCTTGTGCGGCTACTCCTGGATTGGCATAGAACTCTTCCGGACGGTCCTGTTGATCCCGACGCAGGTTCGAATCGCTACCCCTGGCCCCGTTAACCTGGCTCATCCTGGACCTGAGGTTGACGGAAAAGTGATTGTCTTTCTGACCTTCCTCCCTGTTGTTCCCTGGCAGCCGTAACTAGAGAAACTTCGGTTCAAGATAGCACTTCAGCCAACCCCTTCGCCGTCGTATAAGGACTCTGGGTGCTGGAGCGGAGGCGGGTCAAGGCCGAGCGAAGCTCGCCCGCCAGGGTTGCCTTGACGCGCTGAGCATCCGGCGCTAACGAAAGATTTGACGGCGAAGGGGCGTACTCTTCGCGCGAACTGCTCGGGTGTTTGATAGCCGAAGCTGCTGTGCGGGCGTTCTCGGTTGTAGTCTTTCCAAACCTCGATCTCCTGCTTGGCTTCGGCGAGCGTCAGGAACCAACTGGCGTTCAGGCATTCGTCGCGCAGGCGTCCGTTGAAACTTTCCACGCGGCTGTTCTGCATCGGCCGGCCCGGCTGAATTGCAGCAACCAATCTTTTGAGGGTGAACTCCGGCCTCCGCTGGCACAACAAATCGATTCCAACTTGCTGCGGTGGCCGATTACCCACGCCAACACTCGTCTCACCCGGCAGCTGGGCTGGACAGGCACCCCAGTCAAATGTCGGGCGTCAATGTGCTGAAGCGTGGATTGTTTTCAAACACTGCACAGAGCTAGCCTCGCGAGGAGGCTGTGACCAGAAGGCTAGTGTTTTGGGAAAGTAGCGGACCATTAGATCAGCGAGCACAGGTCTGAGCACGTCCGCCATCAATATTATTGGTCGTTCCCGTCACCCATCCCGCCCTGTTGGAAACGAGAAAGGCAATATAGTCAGCGATCTCTTCCGGCCGGCCCACCCGGCCCATGGGGTGAGTCGTCTTGCTGTGCTCCAAAAAAGTCTGATACTTGCTTTCATCCATCCCCCCGCGGCGGTGGAGCTGCGTTACCACGACGCCAGGATTTACGCTATTGACCCTGACGCCCTTAGATGCCAGCTCTAACGCGGTACAGCGGGTTAACTGGTCAACGGCAGCTTTCGATACACAGTACGCGAGAATTCCCGGAAAGGCACGTGTTCCCGTCACGCTTGAAACGTTGACGATGCTGCCACGACTCTGGATTAGATGAGGCGTCGCACTTTGCATGAAACGGAATACCGCGTAGAGATTGGTCTGAATCATCGAATCCCACGCATCCGGCGAGGTATTTTCAATCGTGCCGCTGGCGATATCACCGGCAGCCGTTACAAGCGCGTCAAGACTACCAAAGGTCTCAACTGCTGCTGAAACCGCCCTGTCGGCCAAAGAGTGCTCTTTCACATCTCCGGCCATCACCAAGACTTTACGTCCCTTTGCCTGCAACTCGTCGGCTACTTCCGAAAGTGCTCCTTGATTTCGAGCGACGAGAATGCAGTTCATGCCCTCTTCGGCGAGCCGATGGGCAGTTGCGCGGCCAATACCACTGCTCGCGCCCGTGATCAGTACGACTTTATTCTGAAGCTCCAAATTCATGATCCCGACTCCCGGCAGGTAGGCATCATTCGTACTACCGTGCCCTACAGACGAATATTTTCCGGGAAACACCCTGTGGCGGTTGGCAAGCGTAACCGCAATAGAACTCTGTATTGATTGCAGTAGTGAGAAGACCTCGTCGCAACACAACGATCAGGAATGGCTTTCCGACGATTGTGCTAAATACGGCCCGGATGAAACGGGATCGTCGCAGTCCGAAGACGGCAGGAGCCCTATTGCTTCGATTGTTCTCCGCAATTCCTCCCGCGTGCGCTCGTCCAGGGCTGTGGCCGGACGCCGCGCCGGCCCCACTGGAAAACCTACCATCGACATGGCCTCTTTGAAGACTACCGGAAAAGTTGCAAGCTGGATCGCGTTCCGCAAAATCACAAGCTTCTGTTGAGCTTGCTTGCACGTTTCCGTATCCCCTGCGATGAACGCGCGGTATAGTCCGACAACCAAGTCGGGTGCAATGTTAGCCGTCGCCAGAACCCCGCCGCTTACGCCCAGCGCGAGTGAATCGAAGAGCAGACCATCCTGGCCTTGCAGGATGCAAAATCCGTTGCTGGCCAGCTGAAGATATTCAGCGACTTGGGCAAGATCTCCACTGCTGTCCTTAATGCCCACAAAATTCTGCAGGACACTGAGCCTAGCGAGCGTCTTCGGGTCAATGTTTACCCGGGTCCTCAAGGGGTTATTGTAGGCAAGCACGGGAAGAGTGGTGGCTTCGGTAATCGCTCTGAAGTGGCAGTAAAGCTCTTCCTGGCTGGGCTGTATATAGAAAGGTGTTAGGGCGACCAAGGCATTCGCGCCTAACTCCTCGGCCTCCCGGGCAAAATCGGCGGCCATTCCCGTGTCGATCGCGGAGACACCGGCAAACACAGGAACCCGCTCCCGGCTCTCGTCAATGACGACCTTCAGTATCCTCCGACGCTCGGAATGCCCTAACGCGTAGAACTCTCCGGTGCTGCCAATCGGAAACAGACCCTGAACACCGGACTCTATCAATCGGGCACACAACCGCCGCAGTGTTTCTTCGTCCAGACTCTCATTCTCGTGGAAAGGGGTTATTAACGGTACAATCACGCCCCTAAGATTTACTCTCAACTCGTCCTCCTACCTCCTTACACGGCGATGGCCACGGGGGCCAACCAAGTCACCGTCGTCGGCGCCTGGGGCCGCCCAAAAAACGGGAACCATCCAGAAGATCATCGCTGATGACCAATATGATACCATAGCTCGATTGCGAGTTCCAGTGTAGAGGCATGGGTTCACCGAACAGCTTCCCGAGCCTCTCCCTCCTAGGCAAGCGTCAAATAGAGCGCGTAAGGAGTGGCATGGCCGACAGCTAGGCATTTCCCGGCATTTCTGATCACAAGGATGACGCGTGCAAATTCCCACATCGCTTAAGAAACCTGCAGGTACGCAGTTCTACCGCTACGTGCGCGATCTGCATCTCTATTTTGGTCTCTTCATCAGTCCTTTTGTTCTGACCTTCGCCATTAGCGTTTTCTACCTCAATCATCCTTCTGGCAGTGTCTTGGCGCCTAATGCGAAAGATCAGCCAGTACGAACCGTAGACAACATTGATGTTCCCGCTGAGTTTCGGGACGCAAAACCCGCGGAGAGGGTGCAAATGGCACGAGAGGTGATGGGACATCTGGGTGTCACCGGGGAGGTGGGGTTCATTAGAAAACTCGACAGTCCAGACAGATTTGAGTTCCAGGTTATAAAGCCAGCCCAAACGACCATGATTGAGTTGGATCTCGCCGCCAGATCCGCAACGGTTCGCGAGGCAGACACCGGCATCCCGGGTATGTTGGTTTACCTTCACAAATCACCGGGGCCTCATAACGCGGCAATTCGGGGCAACTGGGTGTACACGGGTTGGTGGCGCACGGCCGTGGACGGTATTGTCTACCTGCTGCTCTTTGTCTCGACCAGCGGTGTCTATCTGTGGGCGGTGCTTAAGTCCGAGAGACGTCTGGGCCTTGCGCTTCTGGGTGCCGGCGTTGTTTCATTTGTGGCTGTAGTCGTCCGTTTGAGCCGCCTCTGACCGGTGGCCGGCAGCGAGGGAATCATGCGATTGCGTACGACACTTGAGAGTTGGAATCGTCGTTTACATTTTTATCTTGGCCTGTATTTTCTTCTCTTCCTATGGCTGTTTGCCGTGACGGGTCTGTTTCTCAACCACCCCAACTGGGAGTTTCAGCAGTACTGGACGGATCGCCAGGAATCTACGATGGACCTTCCGCTTCAGCCCGTGGCGGATAGCGATAGAACCAGAAAGGCCGAAAGGGTCACGTCCCAACTCGGTCTGAGGGGTGAGTTAGAGTGGCCCAACGCTGCAGTGAAGGAAGGAGAATTGAAGTTCCGTTTGGTTAAACCAGGCGAAACGATCGAGGTGGCCGCGGACTTCGCCAGCGGCGTTGCCCACATCAAACAGACTCGTGTGAACGGCTGGGGTGTTGCAAACATGCTTCATACGTTCGCGGGTGTTCGAATCACCGACCCCTCCCTTCAACGCGATTGGATCATGACCAAGGTCTGGAGTCTTGCCATGGACGCCGTGGCCGGGGGGCTTGTCTTTATGGTGTTCAGCAGCTACTACATGTGGTTTCGCCTAAAAGCAAAGTGGAGCCTGGGAGTGATTGCTTTGGGGGCCGGCTGCGCCTTTTGGGGGTTCTTCGCTTTCGGATTGCAGTGGATGTAAGTACCGTCCGCTTGCCGCCTCTCAAAGGATCGCATTGCATGCACTCTGCCATGTAGTCCTTGACACCAAGCTATTTTTCGTGATATAGCTAATCACCAACGATGATCAGGAAGCTGCTCCAGCTCGTCTCTGGAGTCGCTGTGCCGACCGGGTTGGGAGCTAATCAGTCGTTTTCTGGCAGTGTTGCTACAGACGTGCTTTTGGCGGAAAAGCGAAATGAAAGGTTAGGGACTGGGAGGGGATATGTTTACCAGAATTGCTATCATCGCAGGACTTGCATTGGTGGCTTTGTGGGGAGACTTGGGCTTTGCTCAAGTCACCACAGCTACTCTCCACATCGAAATCACTGATTCTTCCGGTGCTGTTGTACCGAACGCCACCGTCACGCTTACAGAAGAGCAGACGGGTGCAGTTAGAAGTCAAGCTGCTAATGAAAGAGGTATATCCGTTTTTTCGTTCGTGCCGATTGGCATATACACCATCGCCGCCGTTGCGCCCGGCTTCAAGACCTCCAGTGTTTCCGAGTTGCCGCTAAGCGCCGGCCAGCAATTTGAACGCGCTTTTGTACTCCAAGTCGGCGACGTCACTGATACGGTGTCCATTACAGCAGAGCTGCCGCTTGTGAATTCAGTTACAGCGGAGCAACGGGAGACACTCAAATGGGATCAGCTCGCCGAGTTGCCGTTGGCCAACCGACGAGCGGGCAATCTATTTTCGATTGGGACGGCGGTTCAAAGGGCTCTTGCTAGAAACAATGCTAACGTTGCCGGGAGCTTTCGGATGAACGGACTCGGCTCAGGCGCAATCAATATTACGATGGATGGAATCCCTGGTAGCGCGCACCCTGCCACACCTCAGGCTGGACTGCGAGGTGGGTTCAACTATATCGAAGTCGTCAGTTTGGAAGCCATCCAAGAGGTAGATGTCGCCAAAGGGGCTTTCGCCGCCGAATACCGACATGCAATGAGCGGCAACATCAACGTGACCACGAAATCAGGCACCAACACCTGGCACGGCAGTCTATTTCATGCTTTCAACGCTGACGACCTTAATGCGAGGGGTGTATTCTTGAAGGCCAAGACGGCTGCCACCTTCAACCAGTTTGGCGGGTCGCTGGGAGGCCCGATTGTGAAAGACAGAGTGTTTATCTTTGGAGTTTATGAGGCCGTTCGCGACCGGAGATTCGCAACACATCAGGCACTTTCGCCAACCCAGCGGCTGCGGGATGACATGCTCCGCGCCGTCCCGGAGTACAAACTAGCGCTGGATCAAATGTTTTTGCCAAATACGCCTCACGATCCCAGCGCTGCGACAGCCCTCGTCATTGTTCCTGCTACCTTCAATGGAAATGACAGTCAGATTCTGATCAAACCTGACGCCTGGCTCTGGAGCAAGGGCAAAATCAGCGCCACCTGGCTGCGTGCCAGGCCAGACATTCGACAGCCGCAACTTTCTCAAACCCCGGGACCCACATCTTTTCGGAACTTTATCGGCAAGCTGGACCGACTGAATGTGACTTTCACGACCTTCGGAACTAGCTGGAGTGCGGAAACCCGTTTCGGCAGGAATCGGGTGGATAACGACCGGATTGATGATTTCTTCAGCCTAACGGACCCAGTAAAAAACGAAACCACTTTTGGCCAACGGCGCCAGATGTCCCTCTCCGCGCTAGGTTTTCGAACCGGCGGGGAAAGAAATTTCGTCGGTAATGCGACTCACTGGATCATCGAGCAGCAGATGACCCTGCAGCGCGGCAGTCATAGCCTGAAACTTGGCGGTCTCTTGAACCGGGCCGGCTTTGGAGGGTCCATTCTCACGGGCCCTGATCTCAGCTACAACAACGAGGCAGAATTGCTCGCGAATAACCCAGTTGCAGGTAGGTTTGACTTTGGCTCCCAGCCTTGGGTGGGCCGCCCTTACTACGCGGGCTTCTTTGTTCAGGACGACTGGAAGGCGACGTCGAACCTGACGCTCAATCTGGGCATCCGCTATGACCGGTTTGGCGCGATGACCGTCGGCGGTGTGGACGGCGGGCCACTTCCGGCTATGTTCATTTTCCCCTTCCAGGATTTTTACAATTTCATCCCAGGGCCGACTCGCTCACCGGATGACCCCTACGAAAGCGATAACATGAACATAGGCCCGCGCTTCGGGTTTGCCTATAACGTGGGCGGTACAGGGAAAACAGTGATCCGCGGCGGTGCTGCGGCGATGTTCAGCCCGGTCAACCTATCCGTATTTGAGCTGACGCCCCAGAATGATAAGGACATCCCTTTTCGCGTACAGCCTTCAAGGGCTGAGCTTCAGCGCCTCGGAATACGGTTTCCTTCCTACAACGAGGACGTCCTGCAGTTTTTCAGAGGGGGGACCCCTTCCGTCCAACTTGTAGATCCAAACTTTCAGGCACCGTATGCATTCAACTACACCTTAGGCGTGCAGCAGGCTCTGAGCTCTACGGCGATGCTAGAGACGGCATTTGTCGGCACTGCCGGCCGCAAATTCACACTCCAGCGACAATACAATCAAGTTGATACGTTTACAGGTATTCGGCGTAATCCGAATCTTGGCGAGTCTAGATACTGGGATAATTCTGAAAGCACCACTTTCTCATCCTGGCAAACTTCTCTGCGGAAACGCTACAGCAAGAACTTCTCAGGAAGCTTGCATTACACTTGGGCCAAGGCCATATCCTATGGCGACGGCGAGCTCAGCTTTGACGCTTCGGGTCCCACACAAGAATTTTTTGATATTAGGGCAAACCGTGGACTCACCAGCGAAAATCTGCAACACCGTGTGGTCAGTGACTTTCTCTATGAGATCCCTCTCTTTGCGAACTCGAGACCTCTGCTACACAACGTACTCGGCGGCTGGCAAATCAGCGGTATTTTCCAGGCACAGACTGGATTTCCCTTGGGGATTACCCAACGTTCGGCTCGGCCAGGCGGCCGTCCGGACCTGATCAATTTTGATCAGGCTATCCTAGACCAGGGCCCTCAGTACCTCAATCCGGCCGCTTTTGCGCCAGTCTCCACCAACCCGGTATCTGGGCGCACGATCCGTCCTGGAACGATTGGTCGGAATCCATTGATTGGTCCGGGCCGCTGGAATCTTGACTTCTCCTTGGCAAAGAACTTTAGGATCACTGAGCGAGCGAAGTTACAGTTTCGCGCAGACATGATCAATGGGTTCAACCATGTTGACCTTGTTAATGTGTCGACAAACATTTCGGACTCTACTTTCGGACGGCTGGTGGGTGCTACCGACTCCCGACAAATCCAGTTCCATATGAGGCTTGCCTTCTAGTTGAGACCAAGCCCCCAAAGACTACCTTGTTCTGATGGAGCGGCGGCGGCCGGTTGAGAGTCTGACTGGCCGTCGCTACTAGTTCACAGTCGCAGAGGAAGTTTTAACATAGCGGATGCGATGGGAGGGGTTGGAGTATTTCCAGCGGAAGGGTTGGGCGGCTTTGGAGTAAGGGTTGATGTAGCGGCGGAGCTTGCCCGCCAGGTCAGCGGTGGAGGTGAAGACGCCACGAGTGATGACGTTGCGCTGCAATTTGGAAAACCACAGCTCGACCTGGTTGAGCCACGAGGAATAGGTGGGGGTAAAGTGGAGCCGCACGTTGGGGTGAGCCTCGAGAAACGCAGCCACTCGATTGGTCTTGTGAGCCGAAAGATTATCGAGAATGATGTGAATCTCCTGCCGCGGTTGGCAGAGAGCAACGATCTCGGCGAGAAAGTCGACGAAGTCCTGGCTGGTGTGCCGCAAGGCAGTCTTGCCGTGGACTTTCCCGGTGCGAGTGTTCAGGGCGGCGTAGAGCGAGAGCGTGCCGTTACGCTTGTACTCGAAGCCGTGCCGTTCGGTGCGGCCGGGCGACAAAGGCAGGATGCGATCGCGGCGATCGAGTGCTTGCATGGCGGTCTTTTCGTCGACGCAGAAGATGGCGGCATGCCGCGGCGGATCGAGGTAGAGGCCAAGGACATCGGCGGCCTTGGTCTCAAAGTCGGGATCGTTGGAGGCCATGTAGCGCTCCAGGCGATGCGGCTTGAGATCGGCCTCGCGCCAGACGCGGTGGACCAAGTCTTTGCTGATGCCGAGATGCTGAGCGAGTTTGCGACACGACCAGTGGGTGGAGCCGTCGCGGGGCTTGCGGCGGGTGGCGTCGAGGATGCGGGCGCGCAGACGGGGGGGTAGCTTCGAGGGCGACTGGCCAGGGCGATGAGTCTCGAGTCCGTCGAGACCGGTCTCCACAAAGCGCTTCTTCCACTTGCCGACGGTCGGCGTGGAAGTGTCGAGCTTGGCGGCGACGGCATGGTAGGACAAACCGTCAGCTAATAACAGCAGAATGTTCGAGCGCTGCACAAAGCCGGCCGGCAGCGACTGCGATCGGGCGATCTCTTCGAGTTCGCTTCTTTGTTGAGGAATTAGAATGAAGCGGTTCGCCCTCGAAGGGCATACCGAAGAGACGACCGCTTTATAGATAAAGTTACTCTGCGACACTCCACTAGTCGCCAGTGCGAGACGGTCGTGCTACGCTCCTCACAACTGGGTTTTGCGACGTGCTCGGTTAGGGACGGATCAGACTAAGCGGCCGAACTGATACATGACGACTGAAAGGCGTTTCGTTGCCCTGTGTGACCTTTGGAGCGCGGGAAGAGCGCTCTAGCCTAGTTCGTCAGAATACTTTGAGATAACTCATGAAATATGTAAGCCCCCACCTAGTGTTGATTGCTCTAGCTCTGGTTACTGCATGTACACCTACGTCAAAGACGTCAGGGTTGGCAGTTGATGACAGCAGCAAAGGTGCACAATCGTCTGCACAGCCGCGTCCCCTGGGCACGCTCAAAGTTCTTTCTGGTCCCAGCCCCTGCTTCGATGAGCAGTGTTTTGGTGTCGAAGTTGCTTGCCCAGAGGTAGCAACCGCCGCGCAAGCCTGGCTAAAAGTCGGTGCACCCACGGGTCTTCCGTCGCGGGGAACGGTCTTGGCCACGACCGGAGGGCCCGGCAACCGTCTATACGAGGAAGAATCGTCTGAGGCAAAACAACTCTTGAGCGAGATCCGCGCGGCCGGGTTTCAGACGGTACAACTCCAATGGCTCGAAGGTTGGCTATTTTCTGCGCCGGGGCGGGAAGAGGGACACGTGCGCCTTGCCTGTAGATCCGCAACAGTCGCGCGCTGGGTTTACGATAACCTGTACGAAAAGAGTCCAATGACCGCCTACGGTGCCATTGGGAATTCTGGTGGCGCGGCGCAAGTCAGTTACATGTTGACCCACTATGGATTAGAGGACATTTTGTCGGTTGTGGTGCCGAGTGGCGGACCGCCGATGGGGCGGCTCGACTTGAGTTGCATTCAGGATGATCCAGCTAACGAGCCGCTTTGGCTTCAAACTGCTACGCGGATTATCGATGGAGGTTTTGGGTTTCCTCGTGATGGCTCCGGACCCTGCAGCCGGGGGGATGTGTCCTTCCGAAAGAAATTCCAAGAAGCCAGTGTCTCTTTTGGCGCCGCGGACTATGTCTATCCGAAGACCCTCGTCTGGTTCTTATTTGGCGAGGAAGACAATACGAACGCGACCGCTATGGGATTGACCTACTACGATCGCTTGGTCAGTGAGGGATCACCATTCGTTCGGAAGGATGTTCTTCCGAAAGTCACACATGGTATAAAGGATTCGCCCGAGGGAGCCAGGAAAATTCTCGAGATTCTGGTGAATGAATGCCGCCCGCGGGAAGGTTCGGATCATCAGGATGGCCATTAGCGTGTTGCAGGAAGGCCTGACATCCTAGATCATTTTGGTGCCGGTTGGCCGGCGCGGCTGTCTGGCGGTTCGGCGAGAGTCATCATCTTCGGATGGTGTGTCGAGCTGGGACACATCCAGCCGGGTAGTGTTTCGAGCTTCCGTTTGTGGCCTACGGCTTTCCTCTCGTTGCAGTGACGTGACTGCTGCCCCTCGCCCATGGAGCGGCAACAGCAATCCTCCGCCACGAGAACCCGCTACGACGTGGGTTGAGACTAATGAATTTCAATAGACGAAGGTTTCTGACAGTGATGGCCATGGCCTCGCCCTCGCTGCTCCAAAAAGAGCACGAGCGGTCGTCTGAGGATCGCAAAAGACTCAACGTAGTCTTCGTGCTCGCCGATGACTTGGGTTGGGGTGATCTTGGATGTTACGGCCATCCATCTATCAAGACGCCACATCTTGACCAGCTAGCCCGAGAGGGGATCCTTTTCACCCAATGCTACAGCGCATCGCCGGTTTGTTCACCTAGTCGGGCCGCCCTAGTGGCCGGCCGCTTTCCAGCGGAGCTGCGGATTCATGGGCATCTGGCGACGCCACCGGAGGGAAGAGTTGAGTTTAATGCGGAGCGTGGCATGCCGAACTATCTGGATCCGGCGATCCCGTCCGTGACTAGGCTACTCAAAGGCGCGGGGTATAGCATCGGTTTCTTCGGGAAGTGGCATCTGGGAAAGGCCTCAGACGCCCCGTCGCCGGGCGCCTATGGCATTGATGTGCATCGCACCTTCGACTCCAACGAGATGAGCTGGGACCCGGATTCCCCTCGCTTTCAGACCCACTCGACGGAACTCATCGTGGACGAGGCGATCAAATTCATCACGCAACAACATCACCACCCTTTCTTTGTCCAGGTCTCACTGCTCGACGCGCACGGGCGGCTCTCGGTTACGGAAGAGCAAGCTCAGCCTTACAAGAATCTGCTCGGGGCGCCAAGAATCTACTACAGTGCGGTGACCCGCATGGACGAGCAGGTTGGCCGTATTGTGAAAATACTTGACGAGTTGGGACTTAAAGAGAACACGCTGGTCATATTCTCGAGTGATAACGGTCCGGACAGCTTTGCGGTTCGCACCTCCTCCGAGCATGCAGTGGGCAGTGCGGGCCCTTTTCGTGGCCAGAAGACGACACTCTACGAGGGTGGAATTCGGGTGCCCTTCATCGCTCGGTGCCCGGGACTGATTCCAGGCGGCGGGGTGGACGATTCGACCGTTCTCGCCGGTGTCGATTTCCTTCCGACGATCTGTTCCCTGGCGGGGGCTCCGGTGCCGGCCAGCCTTCAGCTTGACGGCGAGGACATGTCGGATGCTTTGCTCGGCAGCCCGAAGAAGCGGAACCGCCCGCTTTTCTGGGAGTGGCGCTTTCGGATGGCCGTAGATCACGTGATTCACAAGAGCCCAAGGCTGGCCATTCGTGACGGAAACTGGAAACTGTTAATGAATCCTGATCGGAGCCGTATAGAGCTGTATGACATACCCCACGATCGGAGCGAGCTGAATAATCAAGCCGCGCTGCGGCCGAAGGTCGTCAGGGACCTGTCGAAACAGTTGCTGGCTTGGCACGCAAGGTTGCCGCCCGGCCCCGTCGACCCTTCAGCGGGAACCAATGAATATCAATGGCCAAAGTGACGGCAACGCTTTCGTAGATATTAAAGCATCCTCATCGAAACGCTGCTTGAGTCGAATTCCGTCAGGAATCTGCCAAGGTTGTGCACGTGTAACCACCGGAATCCGGATTTTGAATGCTACGCGTCGAACGGAACAGTAGCCCTCAGCGGGGTAGACTAGCGAGAAACTGATCGAGCACGTAGTTGAAACGGTCGGCTTCGTCGACAAATAAGGCGTGACCAGCTCCCTCGAATACTTCGACGCGGGCCGAAGCGACTTGCTGCTTCAACAACTCACCCTGTTCTTTGAGGACAGGCGCCGCCATTGCGTAAAGAACCGGCCGATCGACCTTCGTGAGTACCGCGCGGTAATCGCCTTGCCAGAACAGGTTAGCGAGAAGGGCGACCGCCGAGCTTGTCGGTGTCTTGAGTGAGGCCGCCGTCAGTTTCTTGATGTACGCTTCTGTCACGGGCTTCCGGAACCACCCCCTTATCGCTTCCTCCGTGGCTTGTGAACGGTTCATCTGAAACGATTTCAACCGGCGCCAAACCTGTGCCGAGAAGTTGGAATCGCGTTCTCGACCGATCGCGCCGTCCACCAGTACGATCCCCCGGACCGTGGACGTGCCAAACTGGTCAACGTAAGCGAGAACCTGTGTGACGCCGATTGACCAACCGACAAGTACGACCGGCGCGAGCTTCAGTTGGTGGACCAGGTCCCGAATGTCGAGGGCGAGTCGCTCGACGTAATGCCCCTCAGCAGGTTTGTCAGACAGCCCGTGCGATCGCGGATCAAGCGCAACGACCCGGAACCGCCGAGAGAAATGATCAATCTGCGCCGCCCAAACTTCTGCGGGCATCGTCCAGCCGGGCACGAGAACGATTGCGGGCCCCGAACCACTACTCAGATAGTGCAATCTTACGTCGTCACTGGTAGTGATGAACCCGCTCTGCAGCGCGGCGCCCGAATAACCATCACTGGCCAAGAAGAGAGCCAGAAGTATCAGTGTTGTGGCAATCCTCACTGCTTCCCACTTTCAAAAGCCGCTGGGGAGCGAGGTCGTTTGACTCGCACGCCAGCGCATCACTCATTCGGCTCCACAATATCGGCTTCAGACAGATTCGTTTGTTCAGTAAGTCCCCAGCCGCCTATGTTGTCAGTTACGCTTCCCGCTTGGCCCCATCTGGTCCATCCGCTAGAACACAACTTTTAAGCCGAACTGCAGGTTGCGCTGCCGCCCGGCGGCCGTAATTCGGCCGAACTCCGGGTTCCCCAAGGTCGCGTTGGGCGAATTGAAGGACGGGGTGTTGAATAAGTTGAAGGCTTCAAAGCGCAACTGGACGGAGGTACCCTCGGTCACCACAAACCGTTTGTAGGCGGCAAAATCGACATTGGCAACGCCAGGTTGAAGCAGGATGTTCCGCCCGGCATTGCCATAGGCGAATTGCTGGTTCCGGGCAAATGCATTCGTGTTGAACCATCGCTCGGGCGTCCGGTCTTCCCGATCCAGGAAGGGGTTGCCGATGACATCCGGACGATTCACATTGCCCGTATTGGCGGGGTCTCCCTGGACAGTGACACTCATAGGTGTACCACTGGCGAGAGTAACGATGCTGGCAAGACTCCAGTCTCCAAAGAGCGCGTTGGGGACCGCAGACCAACCCGATCCCACACTTCGATCCTTGCCGAAAGGCAACTCCCAGATCGGACTGAGCACAAAGCGGTGTGCCACATGTTGGTTGTCGAGCGCGCGCTCCAGCCGGTGATTCAGGGGGTCCTGATAACCGCAGCCGGGCGAGTTCCCGGAGGCGGACTTGCCGCACGAGTCTCCAGTGGTTTTCGACCACACGTAGGATCCGAGCACGCTAAGGCCCCGGACGAAACTCCTTTGCAACTTGGTTTGCAAAGAGTGAAACCCTGAGTTCCCGTCCCATTGGACTCGCTGGACGGTACTGACCGGGACGACGATGTTCGTTCCCGGCCAGATTGCGCTTTGGAAACGCCGCCGCGACTGGAGGGAACCCGGACCAGGCAGCGCATAGTTATAGTTCCACTCCTTTTCGAGATGATGGGCGACGTTTGCGGAGTAGCCGACCTCTGCCAGCCAGCTCTGTCCGATTTGCCGCTGGATGTTAAAGTTCCACTGCTGACTGTACGGCAACGAGGGGCGAATCTCGAGCGCACTGTTGGCGCCAATCGTTCCAGCTTTTTGGGGGGTCAGGATTCCGGCAGGTATGCCTTGCCGCAAACTGATACCAGGAGTAACTCCATCTTCGATTTGTGCGATCCCGATCATGAACGGCGGATTGAACGGTCCCAAGCCAATTGAGTTCTCCGTCATACCGAGGTAGATGCCATAGCCGCCGCGAACCACGGTTTCAGGTCCCACCTGATAAGCAAAGCCGAAGCGGGGAGCAAAATTATTACCCGCAGCCTCCACCAGGGCACGGTCAAAGCGGCTTCCATCTTTTGCAACGACCCAGTGAGGATTAGCGAGATCCGTGTCGATATCGAAAATCGAATTGAAATTGCGTGTCTCAACCCAAGGCCGCCGTAGTTCGTAGCGCAGTCCAACGTTGAACGTCAGCTTGGATGTCGCCCGCCATTCGTCGTTCAGATACAGATTCACCCAGTTGGTGCGTGCATTCATGTAGATTGAATTGGAGAAGTTGGTCTGCGAGGGAAACCCCAAGAGAAAGTCGGCGAAGGGATTGCCCCCCTGCAAGTTGCTCGGATTGCGAGCGAAAGAGCCGTTGAAGCTGAAAATTCCCTGCGCTTGCCGGAGGTTGTTCAAGTAGACTTGCAACCACATCAGGTTGGTCCCGAATTTGATGCTGTGACGTCCCTTAGTCCAGGTCGAATCGTTAATCAGCTGGCGGACTTGGCTATCGGCATACAACGGCAGAAAACCGCCTAAACCAAGGGTCGAGTACCCCGAGATGTTGAACGCAGCCCCCCCAGGTTCCGATTGTTCCACGCCATTCAGACCAATCTGGGCATTCAAGTTCCTGCTAACAGGGGGCAGTATGGATGTTAGCGCACGGTTCCAGCCAAGGCGTGTCGATGTAACGAGCGCGGGCGACACGATGTGATTCCAAACGAGCGCCATATTTGTGCCATCGTTCGTGGTTTCGCTGGCACCTCCTCCAAAGGCCGGCTCAGGGAGATTGGGCGATGGTGGAGTCACCTCTTTTTGGTGGCTCAACCGATAGTAGACATTATCGCTCGATCCGACTGAATGATCCACGCGAGCATCGTATTTGTCGATGTTCGCTCTTCTCGGCGGGTTATACAGGAAGTTCTGGGTGAAGCTGGTGTTTTGTGGGTCGGGATACCAAGCAGCCGCTGCCTTTGCAACCGGATCGATTCGTTGATCCGGAATCCTGTTGTTGGGAAATGCCGTTCGGTTCCTAGTGCCCGGATCGAACGTCAGCGGGTCGTAGATCGTCGTGCTTAGCGCCGAAAAGTCTCCCGCTCTCATCGCCGGCGTGGGTATAGTGTTGGTTACGGTGCGCGATTCCCTAATCCGTGTGCCTTCATAGTCTCCAAAGAAGAACGTTCTGTTTCTGATGATTGGGCCGCCGAGAGCACCGCCGAACTGGCTTCTTTTGAAGGGTGGTTTCGGCTGCCCTGGCCGGTCGAAAAAGTTCCTTGCATCCAGAGCTTGGTTTCGGAGAAAGCCAAAAGCGGCACCGTGAAATTCGTTAGTGCCCGATTTCAGAACAACGTTGACCACGGCCCCAGCTGCTCG
>Ga0187893_10004855_pt1 | contig 25028 bp, 23 predicted proteins | sample MA1701074metaG_FD_139574 | JGI IMG/M metagenome (GOLD analysis project Ga0187893, IMG submission 139574) | White microbial mat communities from a basaltic lava cave in the Kipuka Kanohina Cave System on the Island of Hawaii, USA - MA170107-4 metaG ... | reverse complement strand
GTGTCCGCCGCCGAGGCCGGCGCCGCGGTGCCCCGCACCATCGAGCGCATCACCGACCGTCACGAGGTGAACTGGGTGCGCGCGTGCAAGGGCGAGACCAAGGCCAGTTCACCGTTCGAGTACGCGGCCGCACTCAACGAAACGATGCTCCTCGGCGTGGCCGCGATCCGCGCGGGTCAGGGCCGCAAGCTCTACTACGACGCGGAGATGATGCAGTTCACCAACGCGCCGGATGCCAACAAGTTCCTGACGCGCGAGTACCGCAAGGGCTGGGAGTTGTAACCGTGCGTTGCACGAACAGCTCGACGCCGGTGCCTGACGCGACGCCGCAGCCGATGTCACGGCGATCCATGATCGGATCGCTGGCCGCGGTCGCGCTGACGGCCTGCATCCCCGACCCTGTCGCGCCCGGCGGCGACGGCGCGCGACTCCTGTCGCGGCCCGGCACGCCGACGATTCCCGGCGCCGCCAAGGGCATGCAGACCATCGCCATCCTGCGGTCGCGCGTCGACATCTACGTGCCGCAGTCGGTCGTTGCCGGCGTGCCCGCCGGTCTCGACGTGTTCCTCCACAACGCGGGCCGCCGCGCGGACGCCTTCGTGAGCCAGCATCTCGCGGCGGCCGATGCGAGCGCGGTCATCCTGGTCGTCCCCTATTCCACCGGCTTTACCTGGGACGCCATCGACGGCGCGTTCGGGCCCGACCCGTACACGGTCGACGGTGCGCTCCAATGGGTGTTCGACCGCTGGGACGTTGCTCCGGCGCGCGTCGGCATTTCGGGGTTCGCGGATGGAGCCACCTACGCGCTCGGCTTGGCGCGCGCCAACGGCGACCTGTTCCCGCAAGTCGCCGCCTACACGCCGGGCTTCGTGATGCCCGTTGCGGCCGTGCCGCCGCGGCCCAGCGTCCTCATTTCACACGGCACCGGGGACCCGCAGTTCCCGGTCGCCGCCAGCGGCCAGGTCGTCGCCGACATCCTGGGCCAGCTCGGCTACGTGGTGGACTATCGCGAACTCGACATCGGCCACGAAATCCCGCAGGCCGTCGTCGAGGAGTTCGTGACGTCCCTCGGCTAGGTCTTGAAGAGGTAGCTGAGCTTCACGAAGAAGCCGTCGACGGTACGCGCGAGATCGCGCGGAATGAACTCCGTGCTGCCGTAGTTCGCGCCGTATCCCATGAAGAACACCGTGCCCGGGCTCGGCTGATACGAGAACAGCCAGTCGGCACGCAGGCCGCCGCGGTCCACGCGCGCGGCACGCGTGAACCCGCTCGCCGTCTGGATCAGCACGGGATCGTTGCTCCGCGAGTCGTCGCGCAGCGAGTCCACCACGAGCCCGTCGTACTGCCCCACGACGCGCACGAAGATCGGGCGCGACACCTGGTACTCCAGCTTGAGCCGCGGAATCGACCGCAGCCGCACCAGCGACCCGTCGCTTTTCCGGTTGACGCGCTGTTCCAGCCAGCGGCCGTTGACGCGAATCTTGTCCGTAGGGCGCCAATCGGCCTCGATGGTCGAGTACAGGATCCATGCTGACGACCACTCGTCAAAGTTGTCGTCCTGTCCGCCGATCAACTCGATGGCGCCCGAGAACTGCTTCCATTGGGGCGTGCCGAGCCGCGTCATCGCGCCGATGTTGGTGAGCCGGTCCGTGCCGACGAACGGCACCGTGTCGATCACCGCGCCGCCGGCGTCGCGACGTTCCACGTAGTAGTTGGCGTACAGGAACGCCGGATACTTGAACGTCTCGGTCCACGTGTAGAGCGTCGTGCTCCAGCCGCCTTTCCAGACCGCCGACGTGCTGGTGTTGAGCTTGATGTCGTTCGGCTCGGTGCCGTTCACGAAGCGGTGCCACTCCCACGTGTTGTCCGAGATCGGCGAGAACTGGATCGTCTGGATCGCGCTGTTCGTCGGGTACCACTGGAAGCGCGGCTGGAACACCGCCCGCACCACCGCCGCACGGGGGATGAAGCCGCTCGACGCGGTGAACTCCGGATGGACGCCTTCGAAGATCGCCGTGAACCCGGAGCTGCGGCCGGTCTGCGACAGCGTGAAGTCGAACAGCGGGCGCCCGTCGCCACGCACGCCACCGGTTTCCGTGAAGCTGGCGGCCACCTGGCTGCTGAGGACGTAGCGGCTCCCGAAGCGCTGGCGTGAGTCGACGCCGATGACGCGATTGGAGTTCCCACCCTGCGCCTTGTCCGTGTACACCAGGCCCGCGTTCGAGCCGGGGCCGACGTCGCGTCGCAGTCGCACGATGTTGTAGACGGCGTTGGCTGTCCCGATCGGCGCGCCCGCCGGGTCGTCCACCGCCGAGAGCACGCCGATGTTCATGCCGCCGACCTTCCCGCTCAGCTTCGCCGCGCCGACCGGCTGCGTGATGCGCCGCGTGTAGATGAGCGAGTTGGGAACCTGGAAGTTCTCGTTGGCCTCGAGGAAGAACGGCCGCTTCTCGGGGAACGAGATCGCCGAGCGCGGGTCGAAGATCGTCTGCCCGACATCGGACTCCACCTGCGAGAAGTCGGGGTTCACCGTGGCGTTGAGCGACACGTTTGGCGTCACGCCCCACTTCACGGTCCCGCCGAACTCCGGGTCCTGGCCGCGATAGCGCCATGTCGGGTCCGTGAGGCTCGCCGGGCCGCCCGTGTTGGTCGCCGTCATGACGGGATTCACGTCCATCACCAGCCCGCGCTTGAGGCTCGTCAGGTCGACGAGGCGGCCGCTCTGCTCGAGGAACGACGGCGCGCCGCGCTCCGCCGGCGTCCACGTCTGCTCGTGTCCGGAGTGCATCACGCGGCGCATCACCTGGATGCCCCACGACTGCACGTCCGTCTGCTGGTACCGGATGTTCTTGAACGGAATCCGGACCTCCACTTCGTAGCCGTAGTCAGTAAGGCGGCCGCGTGAATCGAAGAGGAAGTCGGGGTTGAGGTCGGTACCGGAACCCTCGCCGTAGATGCCGTCCCGCTGGATGCCGAACGGGCTCACGCCGAAGACCAGCGCCCGACGCCGATCGTTGAACGTGTCGAGGAACAGCTCGACGTGGTCGTTGCTGCCGATGCGGTCGCGGTCGGTGAGCGACGCCGTAACGGCGCCGTGGGGCTCGAACGCACGGATGCCGAAATAGATGGCGTGGTCCGAGTATATCACCAGGATCTCGGTGGAGTCGTCCGCAGCCAGCCGGTCGACCGGACTGTATTGCGAGAACCCGGTGAGAACGGATGCACTTCCCCACACCGCCTCGTCGAGTCGTCCGTCGATCACCGGCGCCTCGCTCGCGCGCGGCACATGCACGTCGAGCTGGCGTGACCGACCGTGATACGTGGTCGGCGGCTCTACCGCAGCGATGAGCAGGAAAACGAGCAGGCTGTAAGGCATCCCGAACGCTAGCATCCCGCCGTCGGCCGGGCTCGCCGCGCGGGACCAGCCGGCCCTTCGTGGGGTTGAAGGTCGACGGCTGCCGGCTGGGCTGGAACCCGGCGGCCTTGCCGGCCGGCGCTACAGGTATACATTACATGTACATCCATCTTGGTTACATGTATGCCGAAGAAGTCGCCCGCAGTGAAAGAGCCGGTACAGGCATACCTCGACGAGGCTGACGCCGGCCTGCTCGAGGAGATCTCGTCTCGCGCGTCGATGCCGAAGGCGGAGGTCATCCGGCAGGGCATCCGGCGGCTGGCGGAGGACTTCAACCTCGCCGCCCGTCCGTACGCCGGCCTCGGCGCGCTCGCGGGCGTGCTCGACGGCGCCGACGTGCCGGCGGACCTGGCCAAGCGGCACGACGACTACCTCTACGGTGGCAAGCCCAAGGCGCGTCGCCGTTGATACGGGCGCGCTGCTCGCGCTCGCCAGTACGCGCGATCAGTATCACCAGCGCGCCCGTGTCACGGCCGCCCGCCTCCAGGCCGCGGGCGCACGCCTGTTGAGTCACGCGCTCGTTCTGGGCGAACTGCACGGCCATCTGCTGCGCCGCGTGGAGCCGGGCGCCGCGCGCGCGGCCGTGACCGCGCTGCTGCACGACACCGCGTTCGAGTGGGCCGACGTGACCGCTGACCTGCTGCGGCGCGCGGTCACTGGCTGGCTCCAGCGGTTCCCTGACCAGCGCTTCTCCCTCACCGATGCCGTCTCCTTTGAGCTCATGCGCGAGCAGCGGCTCACGCACGCGTTCGCGTTCGACCAGGACTTCGTCGCGGCCGGCTTCGAGCTGCTCTGACGCCGGCTTCCGCATTGCCGGGTCCGGCCCGAGAATAGGACTCATGAAAACAGCCCTCAACGGCCTTGTTCTCGCGGCGACGGCCGCCGCACAGGAACCGATCGACCGCGCCACCCTCGCCCGCATCCGCGACGAGGGACTCAATCGCTCGCAGGTCGCCGCGACGTTCAACCAGCTCACCAACGTGTTTGGCCCGCGACTCACCGGCACCCCCGCGTACAAGCAGGCGGCCGACTGGTCAGAGGCGCGCTTCACGGCATGGGGGCTCAAGTCGGTTCACCAGGAGGCCTTTCCATTCGGGCGCGGCTGGACGCTCAACAAGTTCGTGCTCGAACTCACCGCGCCGCGTTACATGCCGCTCATCGGCTACCCGGAGGCGTGGACGCCATCCACGCGTGGCGAGATCGTCGGCGCCCCGGTCTATATCGGCGAGCTCGCTGACACGGCCGCCGTGCGGGCGCTGGCCGTGCGGCTCCGGGGCGCCATCGTGCTGGCCACCGCCGCGCAGGACACCTTCATCGTCGGCGACCGCGCCGAGCCAAGCCTGTCCGACACGGCCGTGCGAATCGGCGCACCGCGGTTCTTCAACCCGCGCGCGCCGGGGCAGCGCAACGTCGTCAACAACATCCTGCGCGACGCCGGAGCCGCCGTCCAACTCCGCCCGCAGCAAGGCCAGCACGGCACGATGTTCGTGCTTGGCAACCGCAACACGCGCGACGACGCCACGCCGTCCGTCATCGTGGCGTCCGAGCAGTACAACATGATCGTCAACATGGTGAAGGCAGGCATCGCGGTGAGACTGCGGGTCGCGATCGCCAGCCAGTACGAGACGGCGGACACCAACGGCTACAACGTCATCGCCGAGATTCCCGGGACCGACCCGCGCCTCAGCTCGGAAGTCGTGCTGATTGGGTCGCACCTCGACTCGTGGCACTCGGCCACCGGCGCCACGGACAACGCGGACGCCTCCGCGTCGCTGCTCGAGGCGGCGCGCATCCTCTCGACGCTCGGCGTACGGCCGCGCCGCACCATTCGCTTCGCCCTCTGGGGCGGTGAGGAACAGGGGCTCCTCGGTTCGCGCGCGCACGTGGCGAGGCACTACGCCGGCGACGCCAACGCCGCCAACCGCGACAAGCTGGCCGTCTACCTCAACAGCGATCCGGGCAGCGGGCCGATCTTCGGCTGGTACATGGAGGAGAACGCCGCGGCCAAGACCGTCTTCGACGCGTGGCTCGAGCCCTTCAAGGATCTCGGCGCCCGCAGGAACGTGATGCAGCGGATCGGCAGCACCGACCACGTGGCGTTCACCGGGCTGGGCGTGCCCGCGTTCAACTCGCTGCAGGACTACGTGGGCTACGACGAGCGCGAGCACCACACCAACATGGATTTCGCGGAGCGCGTCATGGAGGCGGACCTGAAGCAGAATGCGGTGGTGCTGGCGTCGTTCGCGTGGCTGGCCGCTCAGCGCGACCAGAAGATTCCGAGAGTCGCGCCGGTTCCTTGACGCGTTCCCCGCGGCGCTGCGCGCCGGCACAGTGGCTTGCGGGCACGGCGATCGGCGCCGTCACGATGGCGCTCAGCCTGCTCCTGCTCCCGCAGGCGTCTCTCGCACAGCAGGCCACCGTCGCGGGTCGCACCGTCGATTCCACGACCCGCGCTCCCGTGGCGCTGGCCACGATCATCCTCGTGAACGCCGCTTCCGGCGACACGCTCTCGGGCACACTCACCGGACCGGATGGGCGATTCCTGCTGCGCGGGCTGAGACCGGGCCGCTACACCATCGCCACGAGGTTTCTCGGCTTCAGGCCGGCCGCGCTGACGCTTGTCGTTTCCGCACTCAATGCCTCGTATGACCTGGGAGACGTCCCGCTTGGCAGGGCGGTGACGCTGACCACGGTGGACGTGACCGCCGCGGCAGACCGGCCGGCCGCGGTGAACTCGGACGTGTACCGCCTCGGCGAGGGCGCGGCGCCAACGACCGGCACGGTCCTCGACGCCCTCAGGAGCCTTCCGGGGGTGACGGTCGACCAGGAGGGCCGGGTGTTGCTGCGTGGCAGCGATCGCGTGGCCGTGCTCATCGACGGCAGGCCGTCGAGCCTGACGGGGCTCGGCAGCCAACGCGGCCTCGACAACATCGCCGCGAGCAGCATCGAGGCGGTGGAGATCATCGTCAACCCGGCAGCGCGCTTCGACGCCGCGGGAATGGCCGGTATCATCAACATCATCTACCGCCAGGAACGCCGCCTGGGGCTGTCAGGAGACGCGGGCGTGTCCGTCGGCATGGGCCAGTTCTGGAGGCAGCGCGCCGACCTGCCGACGGAGATCGGCAGTTACCGCCGCAACGCCAAGTTCATCCCGAGCCTGGCGCTGACATACAACACCGCAACCGTTCGCGCCTTTTTCCAGGGCGAAGGGTTGCTCCAGCGCCACCTGCCGAACAACGAGTTCACCACGCGCGCGTACGACGACGGGCGGGTAATCGAATCGCAGGTCCCGGAGAACCGCACGCAGCACCGCACCTTTGCGCGCCTCGGGGCGGACTTCGGCGTGGGGCGCCCTGACGTGGTTTCCGTTTCCCTGCTCCACGACCAGGAGACCCATACCGACCGCGCTCAAGTGCCGTTCATCCTGGAGTCGACGGGCCAGCGCGAGCGCTTCTGGTTCTGGCGTGAGCTGGAGACGAACGGTCTCGTGAACGCAGCCTTCAATTGGAAGCATTCGTTTCCGACGCCGGGGCACGAAGTCACTGTCAACGCCCAGTATTCGCGCGCATGGGAGGACGAGTCCTACCGCCTCAACGAAGAGTCGAGCGTGCGCGTCGGGGCGGATACCACGCATGTGCTCGGAATCGAGAATACGGTCCCGATCAGCGTCGACTACACGCGTCCGTTGCGAAGCGGGCGCCTCGAACTGGGCGCCAAGCTGCAGCGGCGGTGGCTGCCGGTCGAGTATACGGTGGGTCCCGGAGCCCAGAGCGTCATCTACCCGGGCCTCGGCAACTACACCGACTGGGACGAGGACCTGGTGGCCGGCTATGCCAACCTGGTGCGCGTGAAGGAAGCGTACACGCTCGAAGCCGGCGTACGGCTCGAGCAGACCGCCACCACGTACACGGTGCCCGACGACAACATCTACTACAGCAGCGGCGACGCCTACGAGTACCTCGAGATCTTCCCGAACGTCAAGCTGAGCTACTCGGTCGGGTGGGGCCTGCACGCCATCGCGGCGTTCAATCGCCGCATCGATCGGCCCGGGGAGCAGGAGCTGCGCATCTTTCCCAAGTACGATGATCCCGAACTGCTGCAAGTCGGAAACCCGTACCTCCGGCCGCAGCTCACGCAGGCGTCGGAGTTGGGCGTCGGCCGCCGGTGGTCGAGCGGCTCCGCCACGGTGTCCGGATACCGGCGCGCCATCACCGACGCGTTCCAGCGGATCTACGCGATCGACACCTCCAACGCGAACTACGACATCATCAACAAGCTGTACGGGAACGTTGGCCGGGCGACGCAGTCGGGCGTGCAGGTTGTCGCGGAGCAGCAGTTCACGGGAGCCTGGCGCGTGTCCGGCAGCGTGCACTGGTACGTGCATGACATCGATTCGCTGGAGACGACGCTGCGTTTCCCCACGGTCCGGACGCTTTCCCTGCCCGGCACGCGCGACGACACGTGGGACCTCTCGCTCGCCAACCGTTTCGAGCTTCCAGGCAGGCGGGAGATCCAGCTGAACTTCATCTCGTACGCGGCGCGCAACGTTCCGCAGGGCCGCGAGCGCGCCCGCTCGTCGCTCGACCTGTCGGCCTCGCAGCCGCTGTGGAACTCGCGCGGCGACCTCACGTTCACGTTCACGGATATCCTCAACGATTTCGGCCTGCGCCGCGAGATCGATGGCAATGGTTTCGACGCGCTGTACGAGAACCTCCTCGAAACCCAGGTCGCGCGGCTTCGCCTGCGCCTCCGGTTCTGAGCAAGGACCTCCGGGCGCACTCACCTCCCGAGGTGACGGCCTTGCCCGACGCGGCGCGAGTACCGTCCGAGAGCGCGGCGCGTGATTGGCGGTGACGAAACCGCCAACACTGGCATGGCGTAGGCAGGGCATGGAAACCCTGCTTCAGGACATCCGGTACGCGCTGCGCGGGCTGCGGCGCTCGCCGGCCTTCACGCTCGTCGCACTCCTGACGCTGGCGCTCGGCATCGGCGTCAACAGCGCCATCTTCGGGCTCGTCAACGCCATCCTGTTCAAGCCGCTGCCCCTGGAGCAGCCGGCCCGGCTCGTGAACATCTACGCGCACGAGGCTTCGTCCCCGACCCACGACACGCACTCGTATCCCAACTACGCCGACCTCCGGCGCGACAGCCGCACGCTCTCCGGCCTCGTCGGCTATTCCAACTTCTTCGCGCACCTCTCCATAGAAGGAAGCTCCGACGTCGTCATCGGCGAGCTGGCCAGCGACAACTACTTCTCGGTGCTCGGCGTCCGGGCCCAGGTGGGTCGCGTGTTCGGCGCCGAGGAGGCGGCCAGGGCGGGTGCGTCCGGCGAGTCGCCCGTGGCAGTGATCTCGCACCGGTTGTGGCAGCAGCGGTTCGCGGGCAAGCGTGACATCGTCGGCACCCCGCTCAAGCTCGACGGCGTCACGTACCGCGTGATCGGCGTGGCGCCCGAGGAATTCGGCGGCATGGTGCCCGCCGTCACCGCGCAGCTGTGGATCCCCGTCAACATGGCGGACCAGGTGGAGCCACTCGGCAACCAGCGCTCCACCGGCACCACATCCGCTGCGACGCGCGATCAATCGCTGCTCGAGCGGCGCGGCCGCGCATGGCTCTGGGTGAAAGGGCGCATGACGCCGGACGCCGACTTCGCCACGGTTCGCGCCGAGTTCGACGGACTGGCGCAGCGGCTGGCGACGGCGCATCCCGGGCCCAACGAGCAGGAACGCTACACCGTCGTCCCGGCCGCCGACGTCCGGATCAACCCCGACGTCGACAAGACGCTGGCGCCGGCCGGCCTTTTCCTCATCGCGGCAGTCGGTCTTGTCCTCATCGTCGCGTGCGCCAACATCGCCAACCTGATGCTGGCGCGCGCCGCTGGCCGTCAGCGCGAAATCGCGGTGCGACTCGCCATCGGCGCATCGCGCGCGCGCCTGATGCGACAGATGCTCACCGAGAGCGTTGTGCTGGCGGTAGCCGGCGGCCTCGTGGCCCTGCCGCTTGCCGCGTTGCTCGGACGCATGCTGATGCAGGTGCAGCCACCGCTCCCAACCGACTTCGGCTTCCGCGTCGGCATGGACTGGCGCGTGCTGGTGTTCACGTTCGCCGCGGCCGTCGCAACCGGCGGCGTGTTCGGTCTCGTCCCGGCAGTGCGTGCGTCGCGCCCCGAGCTGGTGCCGGCGCTCAAGGGCGGCGGCGGGTCTGTCGGCAGGAAGCGGCGCATCGAGTTGCGCGACGGGCTCGTCGTCGTGCAGATGGCGGTGTCGCTGGTCCTCATGGTGGGCGGCGCGCTGCTGCTGCGCAGCCTCGGCGAGGCCGCGCGCATCAACCTCGGGTACGACGCCGACCGGCTGGCGATGGTCTCGGTCGCCCTGGAGATGAACGGCTACGACCGCGCGCGCGGCGGGCGATTCCTGGCGGACGCGCGCGAGCGGCTGCTGCGCGCGCCCGGCATCGAAGCGGTGACCATTTCCACCCGGACGCCACTGTCGCTCAACAACAACGGGTTCGGGATCTTCATCGACGGCCGCCAGGCGTCCGCGTCCGATCGTCCGTTCACGATCGACGGGACGAACGCCGACGAGCACTATGCCGACGCCTTCAGGCTCACGGTTCTCGATGGCCGTTGGATTGAACCCGCGGATCGCGATGAATCGCGCCGCGTGGCGGTCATCACGCGCGCGATGGCCGAGCGCTTCTGGCCGGGATCGAGCGCCATCGGGCGCGAGTTCCGGCTGCGGTGGGGTGGCGACCCGTATCGCGTCGTCGGCGTGGTGGCCGACTACAAGGTCGACACGCCGGGCGAGCAGCCCAAGTCATACATCCACCTGCCATTCGGCCGCCAGGAGACGTACGGCGTGTTCGCGGTGCGCACGTCGGCGCGGGCCGACGTGATGCTCGAGTCGATCAAGCGAGAACTGCGCGCGCTGGACCCGGAGCTGGTGTTTCTCACCAGCGGCACCCTGCGCACCGAGGCAAATACGCGGCTCTTCCCGGTACGCGCCGGCGCGTGGCTCATCGGCGCGTTTGGCTTGTTGGCGCTGGCCGTCGCCGCCGTGGGGCTGTACGGCGTCATCGGTTACTCGGTGAGCCGGCGTGCGCGCGAGATCGGGATCCGCAAGGCGCTGGGCGCCGAACCGCGGGCCTTGGTGGGAATGGTGCTCGGCGAGGGCATGTGGCTGGTGGCGGTCGGCGGCGTGTCGGGCGCGGCGCTGGCCGCGCTGGCGGCGCGGGCATTGTCGAGCGTGCTGTTCGTGGCGCCGTTCGACGCGCTCAGTTTCGCCATCGCATTCGGCGTCCTGGCGGCCGTGGCGCTGGCGGCGAACTGGGTTCCGGCACGCCGGGCCGCGAACGTCGATCCGATGGTCGCGCTGCGCCAGGAGTAGCCGCCGAGCGCGCAGGCGGAGCAACAGGTGTGGGGCTTGTCCCCCGACTCGGTGTCTTTACTTTACCAGTTGGTTGACTAATCAGCATTTGTGACCACTCCAGCGCCCCAGCTCGATCGGGTCTTCTTCGCCCTCTCCGACGCCACGCGGCGAGACCTGCTGCGCCGCCTCGAGCGCGGCCCGGCGACCATCTCCGCGCTGAGCGCGCGGTTCCCCGTCACGCTGGCTGCCATCTCCAAGCATCTCGCCGTCCTGGCTGACGCCGGCCTCGTGCACATCGCGCGGAGTCGGCAGGATCGACGCGTCCGCACCTGTACGCTGACCACCGACGGGCTGGATGACGCGCGACGCTGGGTGGAGCGGAACCGCGCGGCCTGGAACCGTCGCCTCGACGCCTTGGAGCGTGTGCTCAACCGCCGCGCGGCCTCCGGGAGCCGGCGATGAACGTCGTGGCACTGGAGCGCATTATTCGCCATCCCGTTGAGCGGGTGTTCGCCGCCTGGCTCGATGGCGCCACGTTCGCCGAATGGTTCCTGCCGGACCCTGCCGCGCGCATCGGACGCGTCGAACTCGATGCCCGCGTGGGCGGGGACTTCCTGGTCGAGATGATCGTCGACGGCCGCGTACTGCCCCACACCGGCACCTATCGCGCCATTGAAGCGAATCGGTCCCTCGCGTTTACCTGGAAGTCCGCCGAGACAGGCGACGCGGAGAATCTCGTGCGCGTGTCGTTCGAGGCGCGCAAGGGCTCGACGCTTCTGCGGCTGCGGCACGAGGGACTGCCCGGCGGCACGAGTCGCGAGCGGCACGCCGCCGGCTGGGCAAACATCGTCGCAAGCCTGGAACCGTTTCTTTCACGGGGAACCGCATCATGAGCACCGCCCAGATCATCCTCGCCGCCGCCGCGGTCGTCATCGTCGCGGCCGTCCTTGTCATCCGCGTCAAGCGCATTTCGCCGCTCGGCTGGGGCTGGTACGGCAAGATCCAGACGATGGACGGTTTCGCCGTCGCCGGGTACGATCCTGTCGCGTATTTCGATGGCAAGAGCCTTCGCGGTGATCCGGCCGTGTCACTCGAGTGGAACGGCGTGCGCTGGCTCTTCGCATCGGTCGAGAATCGTGCCCGCTTTCAGGCCGACCCCGCGCGCTTCGAGCCGCAGTTCGGCGGATTCTGCTCGTATGCGTCGAGCAAGGGGTTCACGGCGAAGATCGACCCGACCGCGTTTCGCGTCGAGGACGGCAAGTTGTTTCTGTTCAACGACGCGAGCATGCGCGACCGCTGGATCGCGGAACTCGGTGACGGCGTCATCGACCGCGGCAGGAAGAACTGGAAGTCGCGGCCATAGCCGCCCGGGCACGCGCCGCTACCGTCCGCCCGGCCTCACAAAGAACCGCGCCCGACCCAGGCGCGCGTCGATCGTGATGTCCTCGATGCTGAAGGGCAACGGATTGCCGGCCGTCGTCCGCGCCGAGTGGGTTGCGGAACCGAACCGCCTCACCTGGTGACCGAATGCATCGCCGGCAGCACCGCGATTCCCGCCCTCCGCGTCGATCCGCACCAGCGCGCTGTCGTCGTCCGCTTCGATCAACTGCACCTGATACCGGCGCGCCGCGCTCGGCAGCGGGTAGAACGGCAGGGAGTCGTTGACGTGGTAGAGGATCACCCCGGAGAACGGAAGGCCGAGATCGCCGGCCACGCGCTCGCGATACTCGGCAAGGACGTATTCGTGGTCACTGATGGGAATCCTGACCACCACGTCGCCGCTTGCAGGCGCGCGCACCTCGGCGAACTGGGATTCCGGTGACAGCAGGATGGGAACTGTCCATCCGATGCGCGTCCGCGTCCACGCACCGAGCGTTGCGTTCGGGCCGGTGATCTGGGGCTCGCCGGCGCCGCAGCCCCAGCTGCTGCCGGCCGACATCAAGTCCCAGCAGCCCACCACCCAGCGGCGCCCGCGCCAGCGCTCCGTGGGCGGCGCAGCAGTGGCGGTGTGGTACAGGTCGGGCAGCCCGAACAGGACGTGGCCGAGCTCGTGCGTCAGCACCTCTGCGTTCACCGCGGTGCCGGGGCAGTTCACGACGCTCAGCGCGGTGAAGCCCGTGACGCCGATGAACCCGCCGCCGGAACGCGCATCCTGCGTCCGCAGCGTGTCCGGCGTCTTGAGCCAGCCGAGCGGCCCCGTCACCGCGTGCGGGTGCGGCCCTTTGCCGGTCCCGCCATTGCACTTCTGGTCGTACTCGGACGTGACGATGACGACGCCACCATCGACAACGCCGTCGTCGTCGCCGCTGTTGGGCACGCCATCGGGTCCGTCGTTGTCGTAAGCGCCGTAGTCCACGGAATCGTCGGCCGCGGCGATGGACTCCACCACATGGTCGTGAAAGCGCGTCCGCCCGACCGTGCCCGGGTCCGCGAACGTACCGGTCAGGACCGAGGTGCGAACCCACGGCGCGACGCCGCCGCCGAGCGCGAAGCGATTGGCCGAGGCGAGCCTGAAGACGCGCGCCATCGGGCCGAGCGTGCCGGTGCCGAACATGCGGTCACGCACGTCGGCAGCCGTCAGCGGCGGGTCGCGTCCGTCGAGGAAGAGCGACGGAATGACGAGGATGTTGGTGACGCCGAAGACGCGAACGCCGCGCCCGTTGCGGACGTACGGCGACGGCGGCGGATCGACCTCCGGCGGCGCGATGCCCTCGCCGCAGCCGGCGGCGAACAGCACCGCGAGCAAGGCGGTCTTCTTCTGCAACGTTGACCTTCGGGGTGGCATCGCATTTGAACGTTGCGCGCCGCGCCGGCCACTCGCAAACCGCGCACCGACGGGTTGCACGCGAAGTCGCGATCGCTGGTGTCGCGCCACTGTAGCTTCCGGCATGCCCGCCACCGCTGCTCCCATGCGACGCGTCCCGTGGACATGGTGGCCCATGACGTTCCTTGCGTTTGCGATCGCGGGCTACGCGCTGAGCTTCTGGGTGCGGCGCGACGCTGCCTTCCCCGGGAACCTGCGGGACGCGTTCCTTGCCCGCCCGTGGGGCATCTACTCGCACGTGCTCTTCGGCGGCCTGGCCCTGGTGCTGGGACCGTTTCAGTTCCGCCGCACGCTGCTGCTGCGCAACCGGCCCCTGCACCGGCGGCTCGGCCTCGCGTACGTCGCCTGCTCGTCGATGACCGGCCTGAGCGGCGTCTACATGGCCGGGTATTCGTATGGCGGTTTCGTGACGCACCTCGGCTTCGGCCTGCTGGGATGCGCGACGTTCGTGACGGCGCTCAAGGCATACTTCCACATACGTTCCCGCGAGGTGGCTCCGCACCGTGAGTGGATGATCCGCAACTTCGCGCTCATCTTCGCCGCGGTCACGCTGCGCATCGAGCTGCCACTGCTCGCGATCTGGCTCAAGGAGTTCGACGCGCCGTACGCCATCGTGTCGTGGCTGTGCTGGGTGCCGAACCTGCTGTTCGCCGAGTGGTACGTGCGCCGGTCGAGGCGCACCGCGGGCGCGGAGCTGCCGACGCACTCACTGGCTGCCGGCGCTTGACCCAATAGCTTTCCCGAACCTCACGGAATGACGATGACACGCCTGCTCGCGCTGCTTTTGGTCGCCACGACTGCCTCCGCACAGACCGCCCCCGCCCCGCTTCCCCCAGTGGCTGAGCAGGTGGCCGCAGCCGTGCTGCCGCTGCCGGCCGAGCTGCGTGCCGGCGCGGCGATCATGGGCTACAAGACGGCTGGCAAGCTGGAAGAGCTGCGGCCCGGATCGAACGGAATGATCTGCCTGGCGCTGTACGTCACGCGGCCGGACTTCCATGTGGCCTGCTACCACAAGGGGCTTGAACCATTCATGGCGCGCGGCCGGGAGCTGCGCGAGCAGGGCGTCCGTAGCCTGAACGCCGTCGACTCGGTGCGCTACAGGGAGATCGCCGAGGGCAAGCTGAAGATGCCGAAATACGGCGCGCTGTATTCCTTGACGGGCAACAAGACGGTCTGGGATCCGACGAAGGGCACGGCGAGCGGGGCCATGCCGCTGTCGGTGGTCTACATGCCGTTTGCGACGCCCGAGGAGACAGGCCTGTCCACGCAGCCGAAGCGCACGAGCGAACCGTGGCTGATGTTTCCGGGCACGGCCAAGGCGCACATCATGCTCGTGGGGACGATGGCCCCGTAGCAGCCGGCGGCGCCGCCTACACACCCAGCGCGCGAATCGACTTGGCGCGCTCGCGGCTCACCACGAGCCGGACGCCATCTTTCATCGTCGCGACCAGCTGGCCCTTGCCGAACGGCCTGAACGACGCCACGTGGTCGAGGTTCACGATCCGCGTGCGATGGATGCGGACGAACTTGGCGGCGTCGAGCCGGGCCTCGAGGCGGCTCAGCGGCACGTGCAGCATGTACCGGCTCGCGCCCGAGTGGGCAACGACGTAATCGCCGTCGGCCTCGAACCAGGCCACGCCAGCGACCGGCACCGGGATCACCGAGCCGCCCGATCGCACGAACAACCGCGTCATCGGGCCTGACGCGAACGCCTCCTTCAGTCGGTCGAGGGCCGGCGGTCCCGCAAGCGGTTCACCGATCGCAGCGCGGACGCGTTCCAGCGTCTTGCCCAGGCGCGCGGCACCGAACGGCTTGAGCAGGTAGTCGAGCGCGCCCAGCTCGAACGCCGCCGCCGCGTGCTCCATGTGCGCCGTGGTGAACACCACGAACGGCCGGTGCGCGATGGCGCGAAACACATCGGTCCCGAGCAGGCCCGGCATCTGGATGTCGAGGAACACCAGCTCGGGGCGCAGACGGTCGATGGTCGCCACGGCGGCCGGCCCCGCCGCCGCCTCGCCAACGACGGTCACCCAGTCGACCTCGGCGAGCATGTCGCGCAACCCGGCGCGCGCCACCGCCTCATCGTCGGCGATGACCACGGACACCTTCGCGTTGTCGCGCGACGCCATCCGTCAGGCCGGCGACTGCGGCACCCGCAGCGTCGCAACCACGCCGCGCTTGTCGGCGCGCGTGTCGAGGGAGGCCCGGCCGCGATACAGCACGTGCAGCCGCTCACGCAGCCGCTTGAGCCCCGTCCCGTTGGTCTCCGTCGGCACCGCTCCGCCGCCGCTGTCGCGCACGACCACCTCCAGCACGCCGTCGCGCACGGCCGCGGAGAGATCGACCGACGTCGGCTCGATGCGCGGCGTGACCGCGTGCCGGATGGCGTTCTCGACCATCGTCTGCACCGCGAATGCGGGCACCTGCGCCGCGCGGGCGTCCGGCGAGACGTCCTGCGCTCCCCGCAGCCGGTCCCCGAAACGGACGAGCTCGATGTCCCAATAGCGCTGCACGAAACGCAGCTCCTCGTCGAGCGACACCACGTCGCGGTCCTCCTCCACGGCCACCCGCAGCAGGCCGGCGAGCTGCTCCGTGGCTTCCGCTGCGCGTTTTGGCTCGCGTGGAATCAGGTGCATCACGGTGTGCAGCGCATTGAACAGGAAATGCGGGTGGATCTGCGACCGTAGCGCCGCGAGCTGCGCCCGGGCTGCGTCGGCCTCGGCGCGCGCCGCGCGTTCGGCGGAGATCGTCGTGTACGCAATGCCCGCGATCATCACGTAGAGCCACATGCCCATCGTGACGGTGGATGGAATGCCCAGCCCCACCGCGATCACGATCCGGTGCTGCACCACGGTCTCCACCAGGCTGTTCAGCAGGTTCCACGCCATCGAAAAGACGACGGCCGCCACGATGTGCGTGGCCACGAAGCCGAGCGTGACGCGGGACGGCCAGGGGTAGCGCTCCGCGAATCGTTGCACTCCGAACGCCAGGAGTGCCGCCGAGCCAATCATGCGAGCCGCAATGTGCGACGCACCTGTGAAATGGACGCCGTGCGCCGTGGCGATGAGCATGGCGAACAGCGCCCAGAGCGGCAGCCAGCCGATGAGCAGCTGCAGCCAGACGACCCGACGGTTCATGCGCTGCATTCTACGCGCGCGCGAGCGCCACCGCGCCCGTTTCGCCGGAATCGGGCACCGTTCGTCGCGCCCGGGGCACCGTTGGGCGATTCCACGCAAACTGCCGCCGCGCCACGGGCGTTCTTACCAGGCATGCACGACGCACGCACGGCCCAAGGCGCCTGGTGGACGCTCCGAGTGGGGGCGGCCGCGTGCTTCATCGGACACGGCGCGTTCGGGATCCTGACGAAGGAAGCCTGGGTGCCCTACTTCGGGTTCGTCGGGATTCCGGCAGATTGGGCCTACCGGCTCATGCCGGTCGTGGGCGCCGTGGACATTGCGCTGGGACTCAGCGTGCTCTTCTCGGTGCGGCCCTTCGTCCTTGCGTACATGGCGCTGTGGGCCATGTGGACCGCGCTGCTGCGGCCGTTGACCGGCGAGTCCGGTTTCGAGACGCTGGAGCGCGCGGGCAACTACGGCGTGCCGCTGGCGCTCCTGCTCCTGGTGGGCGTCCCACGCACGCGGCGCGGCTGGTTGGGCGCGGTATCGGTCGACGCCGCGGCCGGCGACATCGCGACCGTGATGCGCGTGCTGATGATCGCCACGGCGCTGCTCCTGTTCGGACACGGCGGCCTGGCGGCGCTGGGCAAGCCGCTGCTCATCTCCCATTCGGGCCTCGTCGGCCTGTCGCCATCCGCGTTGTCGTTCATCGGCTTTGCCGAGATGACCGCGGCGTTACTGCTGCTGGCCTCGCCGTCGGTGCCGCTGCTGGCCGCGATCGCCGTCTGGAAGCTGACAACCGAGGCGCTGTTCCCGATCGCGGGCGCGCCCGTGTGGGAGTTCGTGGAGCGCGGCGGCAGCTACGCCGCGCCCATCGCGCTCGCCCTGCTGATGCTCGCCAACCCGGTTCGCGTACTCACCCTCCGGAGGACTCAATAATGCTGCTCCACACGTTGTTGGCGCTTGCCCTGCTCGCGCCCCAGCAGGTGTCCACGCCGCCGAATGCCGGGTCACAGGCGCTCGTTCCCGCAGACTCGGCGTTCACGCTCATGAATCGCGGCGGGTACACGATGATCTGGCGTCACGCCGAGACAGACTGGACCAGGCAGGATGCGCCCGGCTCGGCCGACCGCGCGCTCCAGCGCAATCTCACCGCGCGCGGCGAGGCGGATGCCAGGGCGATCGGCCAGATGTTCAAGCACTTGGGCGTACCGGTGGGCGAGGTGGTAGCGAGCCCGATGTGGCGCACGCGCGAGACCGCGGAGCTGGCGTTTGGCAAGGCGCGCCTGGATACGGCGCTTCGCACGCTGGATCAGAACGCCGCGCAGAAAGCGATCATCGCCGCGGCGCCCGTGCGTGGCACCAACCGCGTGCTGGTGACGCACCACTTCATCATCGAGCGCAATGTGCCAGGCATCAGGCCCGGCATGGTGAACGAAGGCGAGGCCGTGATCGTCCGTCCTTCGGCCGGCGGCATCCAGCTCGTCGCCGTGGTGAAGCTGGCGGACTGGGAGAAGGCGACCCATGGTGCGGTTGTCGCGGCGCGCGCCACGGGTCCGGCCGCATCGCCGGCTTCAGCCGCGGAATCGCGGCCCGCGTTGCACGGCGCCCTTCAGCTGCTCAAGGGCGGCATCTCGAGCCTGCGGCTCATCCACGACGACCGGTACATCAACGTGATGCGGTACCTGGAGGCCTACAACAGCGGCGAGGATGCCATGCGCACGTTCTTCGAGAAGCGGGCGGTGGCCGACCCGGCGCGCCCGGTGGACCAGCGGCTCGAGGCGTATCGCCAGCTGTTCGCGCGGTTCGGCGCGCTGCAGCTGGACGGCGCCGAGCTTCGCGGCGAGGACTTCGTGCTGCAGACCCGCCGCGCCGCGGTCAAGGACGATGTCGTGCAGCTCACGTTCCGGTTCGAGAAGGACGAACCCTACCGGCTCACGTCGTTGTCGTTCCGGTTCGCGCAGTAGGCCGCCGGTTCCCGGTGGTCAGTCCCCGGCTGCGCCCTGGCGCGGCCGGGTGCGCACCGACGCGAGCCGAGCCGCGCGACCCTCGCTCACCTAGACGACGATCGTGTAGTGCTTTGCCGGGGCGGCGATCGCGCCAATCGCCACGAGCGCCGGCGCGACGACGGCGCTGATCACGCGCCCACCTCCGACGGCTTCCCGCGAGAGGCCTCCATCCGCGAGCTGTTCCCGTCTCGCGAATGCGAACGCAATATCGCATCCGACCTCGGGGCCGGACATACGGGAATGCCGGAATCCCGCGGGTAAAAACCCTGAGGCGCGCATCGGGGAATCGCCTACGGAGAATGCGCGTCGCTCCTGACGGTCCCGCGCCCACCTATACCCCATCCTCCAGTCGCCGCTACGTCGTGAGACAGTCGACTACTGTACCGCCTGCATGGCCGGTCCACGGCGCGGTCCTGCGAGGCCGCGCGATCCGGAGCGCCACAATGATGAACCCGCTTCAGTTGGAGCAGTTCGCGGCGTCGCTGAGCCGGCAGCCCGTGCTGTCGGTGTACCTGGCGCTCGAGACGCACGACCCATTCGATCGCCGATCGTGGGCGCTGGATCTCGAGAGCGCACTGAGACCGGTGCGGGCCTCCCTGGCCTCCGTTTCGCACGACGAACGCGAGGCATTCGCCGCCGCGGCGCGGCACCTGGAGCGGGCGCTGCTGGACGTCACAGCCGAGGCCGGTGGCGCAACCTGGGTAGCGTTTGCGACTCGCGCCGGGATTCAGCAGGCGGGCCTCGTGACGATGCACCTGCCGACGGTAGCGGCCTTGGGCGAGGGGATCCGTATTGCGCCGTACCTGCGCGTGCTGAACGAAGACACCCCGGTCATCCTCGCCATCGGCGACGCCGCGCACGTGGACGTGTGGGAGTATCGTGACGGCGCGGCGGCGCGGCGCGAGCGTGTCCATGCGCACCACGGCGCCAGGGATCCGTCACGCATGAGCGCCCGACCGCGCACCGGATTCCATCACGGAACGCACGGAGCGATCGCCCGCGACGACATGCCACGGCGGCGCCGCGAGGGTACGCGCCGCATGTTCGACCAGGCCGCGTCGCGCGCGGTCGACCTCGCCGGCCCCGAAGGGCTCATCGTGACCGGCGGGATTGCGCACATCGGCGTGCGGCTTGCACGACTGCTCGGCCGCCGGCGACGGGCCCCGGTCGAGGTGATCGAGGGGCTGGATGTGCACGCATCCGCCGCCCAAGTGGCGGACGCGGCACGCCGCATCGCACGCCGCATGCGCAACGAGCGCGATCTCGCGGCAGTGGACGACCTGATCGTGCGAGACACACCGGCCGGCCTCGGGGCGCTGGGCCCGAGCAAGACCGGATCGGTGCTCGCCCGCGGCCGGGTACGGACGCTGTTCGTCAGCGAGCGTTACATCGCCGAACACGCCGTCGAAGCCGAGGACGCCATCCGTTCCGCACGGACACAGCACGCCGGGGTAGTCGTCGTCGCGCGCGAGGCAGCAGTGGCGCTGGACGAAGCGGGCGGAATGGCAGCGCGGTTGCGGTACCGGCTCCGGGACGCCGCGGCACCCCGCCGTTTGGCCTGACGGCGCTTCCCTTCAGGAAGCGACGATCGGCCGCCACGTGCAACTGACCTTCCGGTTCGAGAACGTCGAGCCGCACCGCCTTGTGTCGCCTACGTTCGCGTACGCCCGCTGGACAACGGGCGACGGACGCAACCGGTGCCAGCTCAGTCCTCCTTGAGCACGGTGATCGGCTGGATGGCAAGCCCCCGCCGCGCCGGCCCCAGCGCCGCCAGCGCGCCGACGCCAAGCATGAAGAGCGACACGGCCGGCAGGATGAGCCACGTGTTGAAGGGGCCGCCGACAAACCACTGGACGCTGCCGCCGATGGCGATACCAATCGCGATTCCCCCGCCCACCTGGAGCGCCGCGCGCGAGAAGATGCCGGTGAGAATGCGGCGCTTGTCCGCGCCCAGCGCCACGCGAATGCCGATCTCGCGCCGCCGCTGCGTCACGATCACCGTCATCAGCGCGTACAACCCGGCCGCCGACAGCACCAGCACCGCGAACGACACCGATACCAGTCCCGCAGTCCCTAGTCGCAGCGGAAGGTGCGAGTTCCACAACATGTCGTCGAGCGGCTGCACCTTGCGGAGGAACATGCCCTGGTCAACCTCGGACGTGATCGTGCGCAGGCGGCTCGAGAACGTGGTCGGGTCCGTGCCGCGGACGTGGATCAGCAGTGTGGCCGGCTCGATGTTGCGCGTCGGGGCGTACCACACCGCGCGCGGGCGCTCGTAGTCGGCGACGAGCGCCGGCACGTCCTGCACGACGCCGACGATCTCCTGCCACGGGCCGCGATGCTCCATCTCGCCCGCCGGCTTGTCGTACCTCATGCTCAGCTCGCGGAACCGCGCCCCGATCGGGTTCGCCCCCTTCAGCAGCGAATCCACGAACGTCCTGTTGACGACCGCAGCCGTCGCCAGCGGCGATGCGTCGCTCGGCCGGAACGCGCGGCCGCCAATCGGCGCCACGTCCAGCGCGTCGAAGAACGCCGGGTCAACCGCGGCGAATCGCACCTGCTTCACCGCACCGCCCCATCGCGCCCAGGCCGTGCCGGGGCCCGACGAACCGGTCTCAAAAGTCACCGCTTGCCCTTCGATCTCGATGCGGCCACTGCTCTCGCTGCCAATCGGGCCGGCCGAGAACGACACACCTGCGACGTTCGGCTCGGCCTCGAGCCTGCGAATGACATCGTAGCGTCGCTGCGTCGCGCGTCGCGTGAAGAGCGAGTCTTCCTCCCGCTCGCCCGCCTCGTTCTGTGCGCGGTTGAACGACAGCTCCGCCGTCAGGAACTCTTCGGCCGGAATGCCAGGCCCGGTCGCCATCGCCTCCAGCGACTTGGACGCAATGAACGCCGTCGTCGGAAGAATGGAGACGGTGAGCGCGACCTCGACGATCACGAGCGACGTCCACAGGCTGCCCATGCGCACGCTGGCGTGCCCACCGGCGAGGCGCTGGAGGCTCGCCTGCACTCGACGCCCGGTCAGTTGCAGCGCCGGCACGACCCCGATGACCATCGCGGCCACGGCGGCCATCCCGACCAGAAAGGCGAGAGTCCGGGCGGACACGGACACGTCCACCCAGAACGGAATCACGGACGCGTTGCCGCTCTCGGCAATAATCGTGCGCGCCTGCGCTGCGATCAGCGTGATGATCGAAAGGCCCACCGCGGCGCCAATGCCCGCGAGCACGGCCCCCTCACCCACCAGCTGCGCCACGATGCGCAAGCGCGACGCGCCCAGCGCGCTGCGCACGGCGATCTCGGCCTGGCGCGTGGCCGTCCGCGCGTAGACGAGTATCGCGACGTTCACGCAGATGATGAGGAGCAGCAGCGTCACCGCCACTTGCGCACCGCGATACAGAAGCACCGTCTCCGGGTTGTCCATCTCGAACCACGACAGGGTAAAGGGCATCAGGCGCGCGCGCAGTCGCTGGTGGGTTTCCGGCGACTGGTTCGCCGTGCGATCGCCGAGGGCCGCGACTTCGGTGCGCGCCTCCTCGAGCGACACGCCCGGCGCCAGCCGGCCGAACGCGTAGAGCACCGGTCCCTGGCGCGGCTGTGGATTGCGGTCGAGTCGCAGCGGCAGCCACAGGTTGTAGTTGATGGGCCAGGCGAACCCCGGTGGCATGACGCCGACGACGGTGTGATCCGAGCCGCCGATCTTCACCTGCCGGCCGACGATCGCCGAGTCCGCGCCGAAGCGGCCATTCCAGATGTCGTGGCTCAGCACAACCACCAGCGGGGCGCCGATGCGCTCGTCGTCATCGAGGAGGTAGCGGCCGAGCAGCGGCGCGACGCGCGCCACGCGAAAGCCCGACGCGCTCATCTCCACGCCGAAGGCCGGCTCCGCCCGACCGTCGTCTGCGCCCACCGCGCGCAACGCGTTCCGGAACGCTCCGACGTCGCGCACGGTCCGGAGTTCGCTCTTCCACATCGCCAGGTCGTACGCGATGCGCCGCTCGGCGTTGTTCGAGACCACTCCCCACACCTGAAGCCCGACGATGCGCTCGCCTTCGTGGAGGGGAATCTTCGGATCGCGCATGAGCGCGATGGCGCCCAGGATGCCGGCGCCGAGGGCGATCGCCACGCCCATCGCAAGCCCGCCGACCACGGTGAGGCCCGGATACCGGCGCACCATGCGCGCGCCGAGCTTGAGGTCGAGCCACGAGATGCGAAGGGCGTCGAACCAGCGCAGCCCGCGCGCGTCGCGGCCGGCCTGCGCCTGGTTGTAGGTGCCGCCGAACTCGGCGCGCGCCCTTCGCGCGGCTTCGTCCGGCGCAACGCCCGATTTCATCAGGTCTGCGGCGCGCAGTTCGATGTGATGCGCGAACTCCGCCTGCATGTCGGAGTCCGGGTCGTGGCGCATTCCTATAATGAGGGAGCGGATGCGGGCGAGGAGGCTGGTGAGCATCAGGCCTCCTGCGGCGTGGCCGCGAGCGCCAAGGCGATGGCGTCTGCCAGTCGCTGCCAGCCGGCCACCTCTTCTCCCAGCCGGCGGCGTCCGGCGGGCGTGAGCCGGTAGTACTTGGCCTTTCTATTGTTGTCGCTGGTGCCCCATTCGCTGGAGATCAGGCCCTGGTGCTCAAGCCGGTAGAGCGCCGGGTACAGGGCGCCCTGCTGGATGAGGAGCGCGCCGCCCGAGATCTGCTCGATGCGGAGCAGCACGGCGTAGCCGTGGAGGCGGCCGAGTGACACGGCCTTGAGGATGAGGACGTCGAGCGTCCCCGGGAGCAGGTCAGCTTGTGTAGCCACGGTGCCTCCTAAGCGGGTCAGGAGTGCTCTCCTAACCTGTCAAGGAGAACGGACGGGGCGGGCTGCGGGTTTCAGGAGGATGGCGACCACAGGATGGGCGCCGTGCGTCCCGCGGGGCGCACTGATGGGCGCCACGAGTCTCGCCTACTTCACGTACAGCCCGGCAACAGCCGCCAGCATCACTGCCCAGGCGAGGTACATCGAGCGCGTTTGCTCACCCAGGCGGCGTTCGATCCGCAGTTCCAGTTCCGCGAAGCGTGTCTCCCATTTGGCGTCGCTGGCGGCAAAGCGTGTCTCCCACTTGGCATCGCTGGCGGCAAAGCGTTCGTCCATCCTCGCGGTAAAGCGCGAGAAGTTGAGCTCATTGAGCTCTCGGAGATCAGCGCTGTTTGCTGCGTCCACGGCGTTGAACCATTCCACGAGTTCGTTGGCGAGCGCGTCGCCCAGTCGGTCGTAGAATGCCTTGGAAAGTTTGGCGGTAACGGGCACGACGGCTCCAGTAGGTGGAACCGCAGGATGCAATGTACGCGCTGCAAGGCGTCATCCAAAGAACGCAACCTGTATCATGGGATCGCCGAAACGAGAAACGGCACTACGAGGTGCCGTTGTGACCCGAGAGCGCCTCTGTTCGCGCATCTCACGGCACTTGCACACGGAAAACGGGGATGACGCGGAAGCGCCACGGAGACCGCGGCACCATCGGGTCCAGGCGATCGCCCCTTGCCAACCCTCCGCGCCGGTCTGGTGTCTGACCCTAAGAACCTTAGGTTAGACGCCATGGCACAGGACACCGACCTCGACCTCGTCCGCGGAACCCTCGACCTCCTCATCCTCAAGGCACTCGCCTGGGGCCCGTTGCACGGGTTCGCCGTCCTCCACTGGATCCAGAACGCCAGCCGCGAACGGCTCCAGATCGAGGAGGGCGCCCTCTACCCGGCGCTGCACCGCATGGAGCAGAAGAAGTGGCTCGACGCGGAATGGGGCTTCACGGACCGGAACCGGAAGGCCAAGTACTACCGTCTCACCGCGCAGGGCCGCCGGCAACTCACCGCCGAGGTGTCGCGCTGGAGCCGGTATACCGAGGCGGTCGGCCTCGTGCTCGCCTGCCAGGGGAGGTGACGCATGCCTCACGGATTCTTTCGCCGCGTGTTCCGGCTCCCCGCCACCCGCACCCGCGTGGCGCATGACGTCCACGAGGAGCTGCATTTCCATATGGAAGAGCGCGTCCGCGAGCTGATGGCCGGCGGCATGTCCGCCGAGCAGGCGACGGCCGAGGCGCGACGGCGCTTCGGCGACTACGGGCGCTACGCCGGCGAGACCCGGCGCATCGACGAGGACACACTGCGCACCACCGTCCGGATGGAGTTCCGCGACACGGTCCGGCGCGAAGTACGCCACGCCGTGCGCGTCCTGCTGCGGACGCCGTCGTTTTCGATGATGTCGTTCGCGACGCTGGCGCTCGGGCTGGCCGCGACCACGGCCATCTACACGGTGCTCGAGGGC
>Ga0187893_10004854_pt1 | contig 25029 bp, 20 predicted proteins | sample MA1701074metaG_FD_139574 | JGI IMG/M metagenome (GOLD analysis project Ga0187893, IMG submission 139574) | White microbial mat communities from a basaltic lava cave in the Kipuka Kanohina Cave System on the Island of Hawaii, USA - MA170107-4 metaG ... | reverse complement strand
TATTTCACCTCCGGTGAGCATCCCCGGAAGCTACGCTCCAAAGACTCATCGCCTGCCTGTACAGGCAATGGGATTTTCCATCCATTCCATCCTCGCGCTTCGTGGCGCACAGCCATACGAAATCCGTTTCGCGCGCGAAGCTGAATGTGCTTGTTAGGCCGCGTCACGGCGAGTATTTTCGCATAAAGAGGTTTATGCCCTGTAGCATAAGTGAAATCTTGTTCTTATCTGATACTTCGTCCCATTCTCCGTGTGCCGCATGGTTTCTTATACCTGCCCAGGAAGTGATGTCCTTGCCATCTTGTTTGGTTATCAAATTCGCATCTCGTAATACCTGAGAATAGGCTTCAAGTCCCTGCTTGCGTCCGCCAAGAGATAAACCTTCTGTTTCTATCCAGGTGCGCAGGAACTCCTCCAGTGTGGCACCGATTATAACGGCTGGGGCCGCAGGACGAACTCCGTTTGATTCAAGAAGCAGATTTGCCATCTCTAGGAAGTCAGAGACAACATCCAGTTGTGCCCGTCTCTCTGGAGAGACTTCTTGATATAAGCCAGTCTCCACATTCTCTATGAAAGCTTCTAAAACCGATTGTATCTGACGAGCAGCAACTGCATAAGAGACTCTGGCGTTGTACACAGCAATAGGTTCTGCTGACTCAAGTGATTTCAGAAAAGAACTATTCTGCCCTAATGTAGTTCGTATAAGATCACAAGCTTCTGAGTAAGTACCAACTATTGAATCGCCATCCGTTACTTTTGCAAGCATCCGCCGCGCATGCTTTATAATTTCTTCTCTTTCCATAGAAACTTTTACTCCATTCTCGCAGCATCCCAACAAGGAATGGAGCAGCGGAATGCGACAAACACGCGGCTCCTCCTTCCCTGCCTGAAGTCAGAGGCATCCGTCGCTAGAGAGATTTGGTGAATCGAAAAAATCTCTCATCTCGCGCATGCCTGCGAATACTTCCTGCGGGTCGAGCGGTTGATCCGTCTCTCCCAGAAATTCCTGATAAAGCCGCGCGATGTTCGGCAGTATTCTCTCAGCCTCGCGCCAGCTTGCAAAAATTCCGAGTTTGATATCCCGCGCGGCTTCTTTCGCCGTCAATCCTCGGTCGAATCGCTTTCGCGCCTCGCGTCGGACATAGGCGAGATACCGGCGCATCTCGCGAAGTTCTTTTTTTCCTCCCACAGGGCCGTGGCCGGGAACGATCACGTCAACGTCCATCTTCAAAATGCGATCAGCGACTTTGATCCAGTTGCCGACGTGTCCCTGAAATGCCATGGGAGTGACATAGTGAAAAGCTATATCGCCCGCGAACAGGATTTTTTCTTTCGCGAGATAAACCATCGCATCGCCGAAGGTGTGAGCCGGACCGAGATGAAGTAACTCCACCTCGCGCCCCGCTTGATGAAAAACCATTCGATCTTCGAAAGTCACCTGTGGCGCTCTGGGTTTTATCTTCGCGTACTCGTCTGCAAACCGCGGCATCGCGCTTTGCAAAAACTCGACCGGAAGCCCCGCGCGAATCATCCCTTCGCGCGCGCGCGAGTGGCTGACTATCTCGGCGTCGCGGAAAAGAAAATTGCCGCCGCTGTGATCGATGTGATGATGCGTGTTGACGAGTCGAGTCACGGGCCGCGTAGTGATTTTTTTTATCGCAGAGAGAAATCGGCGGGTCATCGAAGGAACCATCAGCGCATCGACGGCCATCGCGCCTTCGCGATCTATGAGAAGTCCGGCATTGCTCACGCCAAGCTCGCCGAAAGCCTGAGTGTAGGCGAATACATTAGGCGCTAATTCTTCAAGCCCCGTTTTCCATCCTTCTGGCGTCTTGAAGGTCTGGCTCATCGGTGACTCCTCTGGAAAATGGCGCAAGCTGTTAGCTTGCGCGGTTCCAAATTTCGCACTTTCAGGGTGCGCAATCTGAAAGATTGCGCCACGATTCTATTTTTATTTCGGCGGCATCCTCAACGCGCCGTCTAATCTGATGACCTCGCCATTGATCAATTGATTCTCAATGATGTGACAGGCGAGCGCGGCGAATTCTTCGGGTCTGCCCAGCCGCGCCGGAAAAGGAACCTGTTCGCCAAGCGCATGTCGAACCTGTTCGGGAAGCTTGCCGAGAAGCGGCGTATCCATTATCCCCGGCGCGATAGTGACGACTCGGATTCCGCTACGCGCGAGGTCGCGCGCTGCGGGCAAGGTCAACCCAACGATGCCGCCCTTCGATGCGGAGTAAGCGACCTGCCCTATCTGCCCATCGAAAGCCGCTATCGAAGCAGTGTTGATGATGATTCCGCGCTCGCCTGATTCGCCCGCATCCTGCGCAGACAACTGCGCGGCGGCGAGTCGAAGTACATTAAAAGTGCCGAAGAGATTGACCTCGATGACTCGTTTGAAAGAAGCCAGCGCGTGCGCGCCTTCCCTGCCTACGGTTTTTTCGGCAAGCCCTATGCCTGCGCAGTTGATAGCTCCACCCATCGCGCCCATAGCCGCCGCCAGATCGATAGCGTTTTTGACGCTCTGCTCATCGGTCACATCCGTCATAACGAATCGCGCTCGCTCGCCGATCTCGGCGGCGAGCGATTCACCTGTTTCCCGATTGACATCGGCTATGATGACGCGAGCGCCCTTCCCTGCAAGCATTCGAGCGGTCGCCGCGCCAAGCCCTGAACCGCCCCCGCTTACGAGAAAAGTTTTATTCTCAATCTGCATCGTTTTATTGCCCCTCGATAACAGTTTCCAGTTTCCAGTTTCCAGTTTCCAGCTTTCAGTTTCCAGCTTTCAGTTTCCAGCTTTCGCACTCTGACTTCTGCCCCTCACGAATCATCCGGGCCGTGTTCAACGGCTTCCTGAGATGATGAAGAGCTAAAAACTGAAAACTGGAAACTGGAAACTGATTCAAGCAGGCGGTACTTTACCATCAGTTTGCGCGCATCGTCACGCTGTATTAGCATCACAATCGAAATGAAAACTTTCGTCGTCGCCCTCGCCTGCATCTTCCTCTCGCTCTGCGGAGAGAACCAGAATCAAAACCCTTCTGCGCCCGCAGATCAGAAGAAGACGGAACCTGCCGCGACTGAAGACAAACCCGACAAGAAGCCTTTGAAGTTGGTTCCGCAGAAAATAATTCCTGGGCCGCGCAGGAGCTTCAATCTTTTTCTGCCGCAGGGCTGTGAAATCCGCGTGGCGGCCACGGGGTTCACGCGACCGCGCTTTATGGCTATCAGCCCGGATAATCGCGTCTTCATGACAGATATGATCAACCTCAGTGACAACTCGAAAGGCGCAATCTACATTCTGAGCGATTTCGATTCCGCGCAGGGGCGATTTCAAACCGTCACGCCTTACCTGAAAGGGCTGCGCAATCCCAACAGCATCGCCTTTCACACCGACAAGGAAAAGAAAGAATGGCTTTATGTCGCGCTGACTGATCGGCTGATTCGCTATCGTTACACGAAAGGAGAAATCGCGCCTTCGAGTGAAGCTGAAACGATAGCCACGTTTCCCGATTATGGACTCAGTTATAAGTATGGCGGATGGCATCTGACGCGGACGGTCGCACCCGGCCCGAACGGAAAAATCTATGTGTCAGTCGGAAGCAGTTGCAACGCCTGCGAAGAAAAAGAAGAAGTGCGCGCGACGATTCTCGAAATGGATGCGGACGGACAGAATCAGAAAACTTTTGCTTCGGGACTCAGAAACGCCGTCGGATTGAGATGGGCAGACCGACAGTTGTACGCCACTAACATGGGCGCGGATCATCTCGGCGATGACAAACCCGCTGATACGATGTATGCGATAAGCGACGGTGGTTTTTATGGCTGGCCTCATTGTTATCAAAGCGGCGGCGCGATTTTCTCCGATCCGAAAATGAATACGTGGAAGAGCAAATACGATTGCAAGGATATGCCGATGGCGTTTGCTGAATTCGGCGCGCACAGTTCCCCGCTCGGATTGGAATACTTCGACAAGACAGTTTCCGACGCGAGGGTGAAAGACGTGTTTCTTGTCGCGCTGCACGGTTCATCGAATGAGAGGTTGAGGCGAGGCTATCGTATCTCGCGAATAACGAAAGGCGGCGCCGTGGATGATTTCATCACGGGCTTTCTTCAGGCGGGAAGAATTTACGGCAGGCCCGCAGACGTGATGCGATTCGGCAAAGACTCTTTCCTCTTCACCGACGACCACGCGGGGATTGTCTACTACGTCTTCAAAAAAATCGAAGAAGAAGAAGACGCGCCGGAGAAAAAGCAGTGAGTCGCGGCGAGTCGCCTATTCGCTCCGTAAAGCGATCATCGGATCGACCCTTGTGGCCCGCCGCGCCGGGACGTAGCAGGCCGCGAGCGCCGCTCCGATAAGCAGGAGCGTAATCGCCGCGAACGTCAGCGGGTCGGTTGCGCTCACCTCATACAACAAACTGCGCAGCAATCGGGTGAGTGCAAACGCGGCGGCAAGCCCGATCGCTACGCCCAACAAAACCTGGCGCATGCCTCGAATGATGACCAGCTTCAACACATCACGCGACTGCGCTCCGAGCGCGCAGCGAATGCCGAACTCCTGCGTCCGTTGCGCAACTGTATAAGAAATCACACTGTAAATCCCGAAGGTCGAAAGCAATAACGCGATTGCGCCGAACACGGCGACGAGCATCGTGTGAAAACGCGGCTCGGCGATCACATCCGAGAGCAGATCGTTCATCGTCTCGATCCGCGGAGCAGGCAAGCCTTTACCAAGCGCCTTGATTTCATCGCGCACCGCGGCGATGACGCCCGCCGTTTCCCCATCCGTTCGCACCAGCAGTTCCGGCGATTGCATGGGCCATTGCCAGTAGGGCGTATAAATTTCCGGCGCTGTATCCGCGCTCAGATTCAGCTTTCGGGTATCGGCGGCGACGGCGACGATCTCGCTCCACGGCGAAGCGGCTTTAGGATTCGGGCCTACGGGTCGCCCCGGCGTGCGGCCTTCCATCGCCAGCCGTTTGCCTACGGGGTTTTCATTCGTGTAGTAACGTCGAGCGAAAGTTTCATTGATTATCACGACCGCAGGCGCTTCGAATGAATCGCGCTCGGTGAAAGCGCGGCCTTCGAGCAGAGGAATTCCAAGCGCGCGAAAGTAATCCGGTGTGACGCCCACGAAGTTGCACAACGATTGCTCGCCGCTGCCCTCTCGATTTTCAAACAGGATAGGTTGGCGCGGCGCGGTGTTATTGCGCGGCAAGGCGCTGATGGCGGCAACCCGTTGCACGCCGGGTTGCGACTGCAACCGCTCGATGAGTTCCTGCAACGTGACCTGCGGGCGCGTCGTCGTTGGTTGAATCCATGTCGTGAAGCCGGTGATCGAAAAATCCAGTTTAACCACTATCAGATTATCGGTTTGAAAGCCGCGATTGATAGTGACAAGCCGCGCGAAGCTGCCGATCATCAGGCCCGCGCCAACCAGCAACAGCAGCGACAAGGCGATCTCGGAAACGATCAACACTCCGCGCAATCGATTGCGGCGCAAGCCGTCGGTGTGCGATCTGCCGCCTTCTTTCAGCGTTTGATTCAAATCAGGTTTGGTCGCCTGCAACGCGGGCGCAAGGCCGAAAAGCAAACTCGTCAATATCGAAACCGCAAGCGTGAAGCCGAGCGCCACGGAATCGATCCTCGCAGTTTGCAATCGCGGCACCTGCTCCGCGCTCAGAGCGATTAGCAGTTGGAGTCCCTGCCACGCCAGCAACAAGCCCAGCAATCCGCCCGCGAGCGCGACCAGTAAATTTTCCGCGAGCAACTGTCTCACCGTTCGCCAGCGGCTCGCGCCTAAAGCCAGACGAATCGCTATCTCTTTTTGCCGCGCGGCTCCGCGCGCCAGCATTAGATTCGCTACATTCGCGCACGCGATCAACAAGACCGCCGCGATGACACCCCATAATGCCCACAACGCCGTTTGTAAATTACGGCCAACGGTTTGTTCGAGCAACGGGACGACGACGACCTGCGAACCGATGTTGTGCTGCGGAAATTGTTCTTCTATGCGCGTTTGTATCAGATTCATTTCCGTCTGCGCCTGCGCGAGCGTCACGCCGTCACGGAGTCGCGCAAGCACGGAGAGCCAGTGACCGCGGCGTTGATTCATTGGAAGGCCGTTCCAACCGGCGGGGAGCCAGATTTCCGTTTTGCCGGGAAACTGAAAACCGGGAGGCATGACGCCGACTATCGTGTAATCGCGCCGCCCGAAGCTGTCGAGCGTCAAGGTTTGCCCAAGCGCGTTTTCATCTCCGCCAAAACGCCGTTGCCAGAACTCGTAGCCGATGATCGCCGCGCGATTGCCTTCCTTCTGATCTTCCTCTTCCGAAAGTGCGCGGCCTCTGAACGGGTGCGCGCCGAGCGTCGCAAACAGCGTTGAGGCGACGTAGCTGCACCTGACCTTTTCGCTGCTGTCAGAGTTGACCAGGTTGAGATCGCCCTCGCCAGACCAGAAGGCGAAATGTGAAAAGCTGTTTTGCTCGGCCTGCCAGTCGGAAAGATTCGGCGGCGTGACGAATTCCCGATCAAAGCCGAGACTCGTTTCACTCGCGGGCTTGCGCTCCCACATCATCACCAGCCGTTCCGGCTCTGCAAACGGCAAGGGTTTGAGCAACACGCTATTGATGACGCTGAAAATCGCTGTATTGGCCCCTATGCCTAAACTGAGTGTGATAACGGCAATCGATGTAAAGCCGGGATTTTTGAGCAACATTCGCGCGCCATAACGCAGGTCTTGCCAAAACGTCTGCATACACGGTCTCCTGTCAGCCTTCGATCATCAGAACATCGCGCATGGCGCGAGGCTATCGCCCCAGCAACACGGTCACATTTCTGCCTCCGAAGCTTGAAGCCGCAACGTCGAGTTTGCCGTCCTTGTTGATGTCTCCCGTCGTGAGGTGGAAAGCTCCGGGGCCTGCGTTGAAGGGTGAACCGGGCGCGGGCGCGAATCCGCTCGCGCTGTTTAGGAGAACGATGACACTCTCGACGGCGGCCACGACCAGATCGTTTTTCTTATCTCGATTTACATCGGCCACGGCTACGGCAAAGACCGTAGTTTCGAGGTCGAAAGGCGAAGCAGGCGCAAACCTACCTCCGCCCTTATTCAAAACCACGCTCAGTTGATCGCTGCCATGAGTCAGCACGATATCAGGACGCCCGTCGCCATTGATATCGCCGAGCGCAGCATAACGCGGCCCTGCTGGCACTGGAGTTTCAGAGATGTTTTCGAATGCTCCTTTGCCATTTCCGCGCAGCACGACCACGCGCGCGGATTCGGCCAGAAGCTCGGTCCCGCCGTTCGAGATGGCCGCATCGAGATGCCCATCTGCGTCGAGATCGCCGAAGGCGAATGCATAGCGTCCCTCACGGGCGGGGAAAGTCGAGGTCGGCCCCTGCGAGAATCCGCCGCGCCCGTTTCCCAGCAGGGTTGAGAAAGAGTTCCTCGTATTACTCGTGGTGATGATGTCGAGTTTCCCGTCTTCGTTGATATCGACGAATTGAAGCCCGTGCGTGTTGAATTCAGGCGACGGGCTGACGAGGAAAGGCGAGCCGGGGGCGGGATTGAATCTGCCGCTGCCCTGACCGAGGAAGATGTCGACCGCATCGCGTTCGCTGCTCGTCACGCCGAGGTCGAGCAGGCCATCCTTGTTGACATCTCCCACCTCGATATCACCCGGCGAATAGTCGAGCGTTATCGGGCTGCCGGGAGCCGCCGTAAACCGCCCCGTCCCGTCGCCGAGTTGCACGGCCACCATATGACGTTGCAAATGCTGGCTCACCAGATCGAGATGGCCATCGCGATTGATATCCGCGAGAACCAAATGTCCGGAACCTTCGCCGACCGTCACAGGCGAGCCGGTCGAGATGAACAGAGGGCTTTGTGAGTAGACATCCGCGCCGCTGATCACGGCTGCCAGCGCCATCAGGGTAAGAAAACAAGTCAGCAACCTTCTTTTCATTTTCTCCGCTCCGTCAAAATTGATTTTTGATATTCGCACGTTAGACGGATAGACGGATCATTTTCTTCCCCGTTATTTTCGCCCGATACGCAAGCCGACATTGATATATTTGTACAGCGAATCGCTCTTACAGCGGCTCACTTGTTCTGGTTGACCCATACGGTTTTGAAAGGCCCAAGGCCGTGAATCTGCGCTTCGGAGTCTTCTTTCGCGATGATGAAATGCGCCATGTTTTTCGGCAGAAACGCATACGCGCCTGCTGCCATCTCCTGAGCAACCACGCCGTCCATCTTTTCGCCCATGCCGGCGAATAAAGTTCCCTTCAGCACGGTGAGATGTTCATCCGTCGGATGCCAGTGAGGCGGTATCTTCGTTCCAGCTTTCGCGCGGAGTCGAAGAACGAATTCCTCGCCTTCTTTCTGGGGATTGCCTGAGACGACGGCTAACTCCACTCCTGCCATCAATGGTTGCCATTTGATCGCGTCGGGCAAAACGTAAGCGTGCGGTCGGCTGGCTTTTTCATCTCTTGCGCCCTGAGCGAAGCTGAGAGAAAAGAGCGTCAGCGCAAAAATCATCACGAGAGTTTTTCGCGTCTTCATTGCTTGTACCTCGATGAAAGTTTCGCTCGATTATAACGGCGCGCGCGCATTAAACGAAGCGCATCGAAGGCGCTTACAACTTTTTACATTTCCTGCGTTGATATCTTTGATAAAATCCTCAAACTCATTTCACAGCGTGCCGGGTTTCATGCAGGCATTGCTCTAATTGATTTCTTGTGGAAAGATTTTTGACTATGACCAGCAAAACTCCATCTCCGACTGATCTTCAGGATAAAACCGCCGCTGCGCGCGCAGAGCTTGACCGATGGGTGAGAGAAGTCATCAATTGGCACTTCGACCCGGAAACAGGCTGCCCGTTCTGGCTCGAATATGCCAGCAAGCTCGACTGGGACCCGCGAGAAGAGATCAACACCTACGACGACCTTTCGCGCATAGGCCCGTTTCAGGACGAGTGGCTGCGCGGCGGCCCCGTTCGCCGATGGGTTCCCAAAGCCTTCGCCGATAGCCCCGTTTATGTATTCGAGACGGGCGGCAGCACGGGCGTTCCGAAATCGCGCATCAATATAAACGACTTCCGCCACGACTATGAAGCATTCAGCCAAACTTTGCCCGACGAGCATTTTCCCGCGGGCGCGGACTGGCTGATGGTCGGCCCAACTGGCCCGCGTCGCCTGCGTCTGGCCGTTGAACATCTGGCACAGCATCGCGGCGGAATATGTTTTCTGATCGATCTCGATCCGCGATGGTTCATCAAGATGCTGAAGAGCGGAGACACGAAACAGGCGGAGATTTATAAAAATCATGTAATCGATCAGGCGCTCACCGTCCTTCGCGCGCACCCGAACATCAAGTGTCTGTTCACGACGCCGAAACTGTTGGAAGCGATCTCGGAAAAAGTGTCAATCAAAAAGATGGGCATAACCGGCGTGTTTTGCGGCGGGACGGAGATGACCGAGCAGTTTTATCGCTTCGCCGTCGAAGAACTGCTCGACGGAGTTTACTTCGCGCCGGTCTATGGAAACACACTGATGGGGCTTGCCGTTCACAAGCCCCGCGCTGCGGAAGACAACTACGCGATAATTTATTATCCGCCTGCGCCGCGAGCGATGATCGAAGTTGTAGACCCTGACGAGCCTCATCGAGTCGTCGAATACGGCGAAACGGGAAGGGTTCAACTAACGACGCTAACGAAAGAATTTTTCATGCCTCGCTTCCTCGAACGAGACGAAGCCGAGCGCGAGCCGCCTTGTGAGCGGTATCCGTGGGACGGCGTCCGCAACGTCCGGCCCTTCTCTGGATTCAAGTCTACAGTCGTCGAAGGAGTGTACTGACTTGAATGCGGAGTGCGGAATTGATCGACTCCGCATTCCGAATCCCGCACTCCGCATTCGAATGAAAGGGATTGCTCATGTTAAAAAGGATTCGTGGAAGAACCATTTGATAGATCGATAGACGAGACTTCGAGTCTCTCATCCGGCCCTACCGGCGAGGGGATAGTCATAGACATAGGGACGGGAGACGGTCACTTTGTATATCGGTCAGCTCAACGGAATCCGAAGAAGTTCTTCATCGGGGTGGATGCCAGCACGCGACCTCTGGAGAAGATTTCGGAGAAGATACACCGGAGTCCGACTAAAGGCGGGCTGCCGAACGTCCTCTTCCTTCAGGCATCGGTCGAGGAACTTCCCCCTGAGCTTGATGGCATAGCCGACGAGGTTCATATCCATTTCCCGTGGGGGAGCCTGCTTCGAGCCGTCGCTACGGGAGATGAAAAAATTTTGCAAAGCCTGAAACGGTTATGCTCGCGGGAAGCCTTGCTCGAAATAATCATCGGTCTCGATGTGGAGAGAGATCGCACCGAAATAGAGCGATTGGGACTTGGGCCTTTGACAATCGAGTTCATAGACTCATATCTTCGCGGGCGTTATCTGTCTGCCGGATTCGAGATCGTGCAAAGAGGCGCGTTGCCTTCATCGGAATGGCCGAAACTTGAAACGTCCTGGGCCAAAAGGCTCGGCGGCAGGGAAAGCCGGGAAGTAATTTTCATCATTGCACGAGCGGTTTATGAATAAACTCCGTCTGCTTCACATCACATCGGGCGCGGCCAGCATGTACTGCGGCACCTGTATGCGCGACAACGCGCTTGCGGCCAATCTCAAGGCGATGGGCCACGACATGATGCTCGTGCCTTTTTACACGCCCACGCTCACGGACGAAGAGAATGTCAGCCAGGAAAAAATATTCTTCGGCGGCATCAGCGTCTATCTCGAACAGCACGTGCCGCTGTTTCGCAAGACGCCGTGGCTCGTCGATAAGCTGTGGGATTCGCGCTTCGCTTTGAAGCTCGCCGCGAAAAGCTCGATCTCAGTAGATGCCGCCGATCTCGGCGAAATGACTATCTCGATGCTGCGCGGCGAAGAAGGCTATCACAGAAAAGAGATTCACAAACTTGTTCACTGGCTCAAGGATCAGCCGCCATTCGACGTGATCAATTTGCCTTACACGCTTTTGATCGGACTGGCCCAACCGCTCAAAGCGGCGTTGAATCGGCCAATCATCTGCACGCTTCAGGGCGAGGATTTTTTCCTCGAAGGATTGACCGAACCATATCGCGCGACGGCTCTAGAACTGATTCGCTCGAAGATCAACTTCATTGATGGGTTCATGAGCGTGAGCCATTACTACGCAGATTTCATGTCGGACTATCTCGCGATTGATCGAAGCAAAATTTTCGTAGTTCCCATCGGTATAAATCTCGACGGACACAGCGCGGAGGAAAAAACTAATAACGGTGTTTTCACTGTCGGCTATTTCGCGCGCATCGCGCCCGAAAAGGGATTGCATATCTTAGCCGACGCATATCGCCGAATGCGCGAAAGCGGCGAGTTGACCGACTCGCGACTTGAAGCGGCGGGCTACCTTCCGCCTGAGCATAAAATTTATCTTCAAGGCATCGAGCAGCAGATGAAAGCGTGGGGGCTTGAGGATGAGTTTCATTATCGCGGCTCGCTCGACCGAGAGCAGAAGATAAAATTTCTTCAGAGCCTCAGCGTGCTTTCCGTCCCGGCTCCCTATCGTGAGCCTAAAGGAATTTTTATGCTCGAAGCGATGGCCAACGGCGTGCCGGTGGTGCAGCCGCGGCATGGCGCATTTACGGAGATCATAGAAAAGACGGGCGGCGGATTGCTCTTCGAGTCTGACGACGCGAAAAGTCTGGCAGAAGGCTTGTTGACAATTTATCGAGACAGTGCGCTTGCTTTCGAGATGGGAGCGAGCGGCGCGGCAGGCGTGCGCGCTCACTACAACGCGCGACTGATGGCCGAACGCACCATCGAAGCTTACGAGCGCGTCATCGCGGCGCAAACCACCCTGACCATCCGCTAAATGACGAGCCATTCGCCATTCGCGAATTGCGAACGTATAATGCGGGTATGAAACTCAAACCTCAAGACGTGGTTGTTGCGCTCAAGTTCTGCGTGTACGGATCGAGCAGACCGCCGTTTGCGCAAATCGCCGCCGATTTAGGCATGAGCGCATCTGAAGTGCATGGCGCAGTCAAGCGCGCTCAGGCTGCCGGTCTTCTGCACGGGCCTGAAATGCTTGACCGCCCGAATGTGAGCGCGATTGAAGAGTTTCTCATCCACGGTATCAAGTATGTCTTCCCCGCCGAACGACGCGGGCCGTCTCGCGGCGTTCCTACCTCTTACGCAGCCGAACCTTTGAACCAGTTGATCGCTTCCGGCGATGAACCCATTCCGGTCTGGCCTCACCCGGAAGGGAAAAAACGAGGGATCGCTCTCACCCCGCTATATAAAACTGTCCCCGTAGCCGCTTTGCGCGACCCCGTGTTGTACAAATATCTGGCCCTCGTTGATGCTATTCGGGACGGACGCGCCCGCGAGCGAAAACTGGCAGAGCAGGAACTCAGCAAACTCCTTCGCAGGAATGGCGATGGCTGACACGAATCTGAACCTTCTCAAAGTGGCCGTGCATCAATTACTGCCGATTCTCGATGAACTTGTCTTCGTGGGCGGATGCGTCACGGGCTTGCTCATCAGCGATGAGGCCGCAGCCGATGTTCGCCCCACATTCGATGTCGATGCTATTGCTGAGATCACATCCTATGAAGATTACGCCAGATTCTCGAACAGGCTTCGCGAACTTGGCTTCACCGAAGACACAAGTGAAGACGCTCCTGTCTGCCGATGGCGAAATGACGAGACAAGGCTGGATGTGTTGCCGTTGGATGAAAAGATACTCGGCTTTTCGAATCGCTGGTACAAGCCCGCTATGGAGTCAGCACAGGAACATGAGATCGAAGAGGATATTCGCATTCGCATTGTCACCGCTCCTTACTTTTGCGCGACCAAGCTTGAGGCTTTCAAGGGTCGAGGCGGGGGCGACTATCTGGCCAGTCATGATCTTGAAGACCTGATAACGGTTATAGACGGCAGGCCGGAGCTTCTGGATGAACTGCGAATAACGCCTGAAGACGTTAGCTCCTACATCGCTCGCGCTATAGGTCATCTGCTGGCGACAGGCGGATTCATCGATGCGCTTCCCGGCTATCTTCCGCACGATGAATCCAGTCAGGGCCGGTTAGGAATTCTTCTCAAAAGGCTGAAGGAAATTTCGGAACTGTAGTCGCAGCAACCCGGTCGCGAAATACCGATGTAAGAGCGGCGCAGCAGGAGTGCGCGCTCATTACAACGCGCGACTGATGGCCGAACGCACCATCGAAGCTTACGAGCGAATCATCTCCTGGCAGGCGAGCTTCGCGGATTGAGATTTGTCTTTCTCCCGGAATAAGGCTCGTAATCCTGTCTGCTTGATGCCTCGCTTCAGCGAGCGCGTGAACTGTGCTATCGAGACGATTCAATTTCTACCGACGAGCAATTATTTTTGATGTTTATCTTATTCTTCAAATTATGTCTTCCGCCTGCATCTCTGCCATTTATTGCAGTAGACCAGTCTCTAAGAAATGCCTGCACCATCTCCACATCTTTATTTCCCCGCGCATTCATCAAACTCGCCTGACATTTATCGCCATCATCGCCAGTCCCTTTCAGCCCTAAAAGCCATTTGAAGTAAGGCTCCAGAGACCTGTCATATAATCTTTTCAAGTCATCAACATGTTCCTGCTCATTATCCTCGACAAATTTAAGAGCATCGGCATTGTCTGGTTTACCAATCATAGTCACCGGGACGTTTCCTCCCCTGCTGCACTGAGCGTTATTTATATTCGAACCCGGAAAATTCATAGACCATCCGCCGGTCGAGGGCTGGGTCGGCACTATGACATTGGAGGAAACCGTAGCATCAAAATCAGCGAAACTACATTCTTTGGCTGACGGCCTGTGATTGATCGCTTTGGGCGTAAAAGCGTCGAGGATCGTTTGTCCGGCCTGTCCGTATAATTGTTGAGTTTCCTGTGGAGTCCTGCCCCTGGCCGGATCAACCGGCTGTATGCCGTTAAAAGTAGGCGTGGTCAATCCTACGGGCTGATCGCCCAAAATTCTGCCGATCGGGTTCATGCGCGTGTAGCTAGGCAGTTTATACTCGATTTTTCGACGGATCACGGCCCGCCCATCGCTCTGTTGCAAAACGTGGGTCAGTTCATGCGCTATCAATCTTTTTCCTTCCAAAGAATGGGGAGCATACTCGCCTGCTCCGAATACGATATCGCGCCCAACCGTAAAAGCCCGCGCGTTTAATGATTGCGCTAATTCAGCAGCGCGAGAATCCCTGTGCAGCCGCACGCTGCCAAAATCCTGTCCGAAGCGCGGCTCGAAGTAGGACTTTACAGAATCGGGCATCTCCTGCCCTCGACCGCTTAAACTGTCGATTTGGTTTTCTATAGTACGCCGGGTGTCTTGAGGTCCGATGTTATCTGTAAGTTTAGCGTGAACCTCTATCTCTTCTGTTTCCTCCCGGCCCTGTCGCTGAATCCCCAGAGTCTGAGTTTGATTATCAGCAGTTGCTTCCGAACTCGACGGCTTACTCACAATAGCTTCTGCCATCTGATCGGCTTCCTGTTCGTACTCATCGTTCGGTTGTCCAATCTTCAACCGGGCTTGAATTATTCGAGGGCTGGCCGATTGATCCGCGTTTGATTCATTCTCATATGGTTCGTTCTCCTGACCGCTGATCCCCGTATAAAATTTTAGAATGCTTCGAACTGCCCGATTGCCATGAGACTTCTGGAGAGATAACAATCTCTCGGCAGGTGAATTCATAGAAGGGAAGAAAGCCGCGCTTTTTTTCGAGAGAGACATGCTGGCTTTCTCTGCTGCTTCAACTGATACTCTGGTCATCGCACTCATCTCTATACTCTTTTATCCGGCATCAGAGCCTCTCGAAGAATTCGCTATCATACGGTTCCCGATCATTAGAGTGCGGGCCGGGACTCTAAGCATATAAGAACTCGCTTTCTCTCTCTGATTGCCTGATTACTCCGCTCGCCCTGCTCAGGTGACTCGAAAGACGCGATGAAATGTATTGCCTTCCAATGAGAATGTCAATCGTAAGATTTCTACCCGGTCGCAGTAAAGCTTCACGCGCCTCCGGGGAGATAGATGATTATCTCTTCCCTGCGCTTCGGATCAAGATCATCTCTTTGTCTGAAAAGTATGATCTGATCGAATCGAGTTCCTTGCGGGACGGCGATTGGAACTTCATAGAAATGCTCTATGGGATCAAACTGATTTTCGTCTGTGCCTTTGAGCGATATCGCCGGCGACTCGAATTTCTTTCCTTCAAGAGAAACCAGCGCGATACGCCACAAACCCAATCCGCGTTTGGCCCGGCTTCGCTCAGTGCGTATATGAAGGACTGCCATTTCATGGAAATCTGAAATCTTGATCTTTCTGCCAAAAAGATTACGGCTGGCGTCGGAGAGGGTTTGAGGTTCCTTGATCTCATATTCATCGCATCGCTCGATTCTGAGGAAGTCCAGCACATTGCCTTCGTACTCGACAGTCCAAACACCGCTTGCAAGTTCGACGACTTCCCACTCCTGCTGGCCAAAGGGATTCATTGAAGCCAATAGAATAATCGGGGTCAGTATCAAACGACAGTGTTCAGTCATGTTGCCTCCGCAAAGCAGAGCGATCTGATTGCGTCACGCTTCCTGCGAACGAATTTCGCGGAAGCGCCTTGCATTAAATAATCGCCGCGCTCGCTTCAGGCTCCGGCAGACGCGCTATTGTCGTCTCTCACTACCACAAATGGCCGAGGAGGATTTCAACGGTCTGCTCCGCGGTGCCGCGATGGAATATCGCTGCTGCATTGCTTCTCCGTGAAACCTTCTGGACTTGTTCATCCTTCGAGTGGCAGACTTTCTCGCCTGGGGATCGATCAAAAGAGAAAAGGAGTCAACCGTGATCAGAAAATCTCTCGCCGTTTTCTCGATACTCTTTTCCGCCATCGCTTTGATAGCGCCCGCCGCCCGGAGCGCGGAAAAACATCGCTTCATCCCTAAGGTCGGCTACCCGACATTCGCAAAGCGCGAGCCTGTGCTTCGCATCAAGCCCGGTGATACGGTCGAAACCAATTCGCTCTGGGGCGAATGGTACGAGCGCGCGGGCGGGCAGTGGCCCGGAGAGGTCGGCCCTTTTTACATCGAAGGCGCGACCCCGCGCGATACGCTCGTCGTCCGCATAATTCGCCTCAGACCGAATCGCGACACCGCCATCTCGACTCATACGCCTAATTTTTCCGCGCTCGCAAACGACAAGTACACGCCCGTTTTGAACGATCCCATACCGGCGAAGCGATTCATCTGGAAAATAGACCGCGAGCGCAACACCGGCACGCTCGAATTGCCGCAGAGTCGCATGAAAAAAATCGAGGTCGAATTGAAACCTATGCTCGGTCGCGTGGCCGTAGCCCCTCCCGGCGAACAATCGTGGGGCGGGCTGTGGCCGGGAGAGTTCGGCGGCAACATGGACGCTTCGGACGTGTGCGAGGGGGCGACCGTGTATCTGCCGATCTTTCACGAAGGCGCGTTGTTTTATTTCGGCGACGGTCACGCGCTACAGGGCGATGGCGAAGTGTGCGGATCAGGGCTTGAGACGAGCATGGATGTCACCTTCGAATTCGATCTGATCAAAGGCAAGCCGATTCGATGGCCGCGGATCGAAAACAGCGAGTTCATCATGACGACGGGCAGCGTGCGCCCGTTGATAGATGCTTTTCGCATAGCTCAGGTGGAACTCATCAACTGGCTGGTCGATGATTATGGATTCGAGAAATGGGAAGCTTTTCAGGTAGTCTCTCAAGTGGGCGCGACGCGAGTGGCCAACGCGGTCGATCCCAACTATACGGTTGTCGCGAAATTTCCGAAAAAATATCTGCCAAAGAATTGAGACGGAGACAGTCACGATGCTCGAAGTAAAGAACGTGGTCAAGGAGTATGAAACTCCTCGCGGCCCGCTCGCGGTTTTGTCCGATATTTCACTTTCACTCGAACGAGGCGATGCAGTTTCGATCATGGGGCCGTCAGGCAGCGGCAAATCGACGCTGCTCTACATCATCGGCGCGCTCGAGCCGCCCACGCGCGGCAGCGTCGCGCTCGAAGGAGTTGACCCTTATGCGCTCGAAGAAAACAGGCTCGCTTCGTTCCGAAATGAAAAAATCGGATTCATCTTTCAGGATCACTGCCTGCTTCCTCAGTTGTCCGTCATAGAAAACGTGCTGACGCCGACGCTCGTCGCGAACTCAAACACAAGCGTCGAGCGCGCGAGCGCGTTGCTTGAAAGCGTGGGGCTTGGGGAGAGATTGGACCATCGCCCTGCGGAGCTATCCGGCGGAGAGAAGCAGCGAGTTTCTCTCGCGCGAGCATTGATCATGAAGCCGCTGATGCTTTTGGCCGACGAGCCGACGGGCAATCTTGATCGGCGTTCGGCTGACACAGTGGCATCGCTTCTGCTCGATCTGCACCGAGAACAGGAAACGATTTTGATCGTAGTAACTCACAGCGCGGAGCTTGCATCGCGGTTTCCCGTCAGATTCGAATTGATAGATCAGAAACTCTGGAGATTATGAACAAAGGAGTTGTAAAGAATGGGCAGAAGAAACTTTTGCTTTCATAGTTCGGATTTACGTCAGACATCGAGCCGATTTGTAGGGGCGACCGTCTCTGGTCGCCCCGGTTTGAAGGTCGATTTTGATTTCAAGCCGGAGCAGACCAAGAGTTCCGCACCTACAGGTCAGCGAAAGAAGTTTCTCATCATTCAATCGCTCATCATTCAAACCGCCCTGATTTTTTTTCTCCCGACTTTTGCTTCTGCGCAGGAAAATAAAATCACATCTGAGGTCGATAAAGTCTTCGCTCAGTATGACAAGCCTGACTCTCCCGGCTGCGCGCTTTCGGTCATCAAAGACGGCGAGATCGTCTACAAGCGCGGCTATGGAATGGCTGATTTGGATCATGATATTGCGATCTCGCCCGGTTCGGTTTTTCACGTCGCTTCCGTTTCGAAGCAGTTCACGGCCTTTTCAATTCTGCTGCTCGCCCAACAGGGAAAACTTTCGCTCGACGACGAGGTGCGAAAGCATATCCCTGAAGTGCCAGTCTTCGGCTACCCTGTAACGATCAGGCATCTGCTTCATCACACGAGCGGGCTGCGCGATCAATGGAATCTGCTCATCATGGCGGGCTGGCGTCTGAGCCAGGATGTCGTTCGCGACGAAGACGTGCTGAATCTCGTCTCGCGTCAGAAAGCTCTCAATTTCAAACCGGGCGATCAGTATGCTTATTCGAACACCGGCTACACGCTGATGGCTTTCATCGTCAAGCGCGTGTCAGGGATGTCGTTGCGCGAATTCGCCGAAGCGAATATTTTCAAGCCGCTCGGTATGACTAAAACTTTCTTCCGCGACGATCACGCTGTCATCGTGAAGAATCAGGCGTATGCTTATGAGCCTGCGACGGCAGGCTCGTTCAAACTGAGCGTGCCGAATTATGACACCGTAGGCGCAAGCAGTCTGCTCACAACCGTAGAAGACCTCGCCCGCTGGGATCAGAATTTTTATGACTTCAAAGTCGGGGGCCGCGATCTCATCCGTCAGATGCAGGAGACGGGGACGCTCAACGATGGCGAAAAGATCAACTATGCAAGAGGGCTTGTCGTGGGCGATTACAAGGGGCTGCGCATAGTCGAGCATTCGGGCGCGGATGCAGGTTATCGCTCTCACTTAATGCGATTTCCCGATGAGCGTTTTTCAGTCGCCTGCCTCTGCAATCTGAGTTTCTCTTCCCCGTCGGGGCTGGCCCGCCGTGTGGCTGACCTATATCTCGCCGACAAGCTGAAACAGGAGCCGCGCAAACAGGCGACAACAGGCGTTCAACTGACTGAAGACAACCTCAAACAGAGAGTCGGCCCGTACTGGAACTCGCGGACAGGCGAATCGGGCAAGGTCACGCTCAGAGAAGGCAAGCTGTTTCTCGCTGTGACCGGCTACAACGATCAGATAATTCCGCTGGGAGAAAATCGCTTCGCGCTCGCGGATCAACCGGGCGAAGTTGTGTTTGAAGCATCAAAACTCATCATCAGAATCGAAGGCCGCAAGCCGATTATCTTCGAAGCCATGCCGCCCGCCGACACCGCGCGACTGGCCGAGTATGCAGGCGATTACTACAGCGAAGAAATCGATTCGACTTACAAAGTGGCGATTGAGAATGGAAAGCTCATTCTCACGCGAAAGAAATTCCGCGCCTCGACTCTCGATGCACTCTTCAAGGACGCATTCGCCACAGGCTCGATACTCGGAACGATTCGCTTCACGCGCAACCGAATGAATCGCGTCAACGGATTTACAGTCTTTGCGGGCAGGGTTCGACATTTCGCCTTTGTCAAACAGCAGCGGAGAAGAGTTTGACAGTGAATCTCAGGTTTCAGATTTGAAATTTGAAATTTGAAATTTGAGATTCGAGGTTTGAAAGGCGACCTCTGAGATTCGAAATTTGAGTTTGAAATCTGAGATTTGAAATCTTTTGAAATTCGAAATCTGAGATTTGAAAGGCGACCTCTGAGATTCGAAATTTGAGTTTGAAATCTGAGATTTGAAATCTTTTGAAATTCGAAATCTGAGATTTGAAAGGCGACCTCTGAGATTCGAAATCTGAGGTTTGAAATCTTTTGAAATTCGAAATCTGAGGTTTGAAATCTTTTGAAATTTGAAATCTGAGATTTGAGATTCTTATGCGATCACGCACGCTCATCAAACGCAATCTTATTCATTACCGGCGGACGAACCTCGCCGTAGTCTCAGGCGTCGCCATAGCCGTCGCCGTGCTTGCAGGCGCGCTGCTCGTGGGCGATTCGGTTCGCGCAAGCCTTCGCCATATTTTCCTCTCGCGTCTCGGCAATACCGACATCGTCATCACCGGCTCAAGCTTCTTCCGCGAACGACTCGCCGATGATGCTCGATCACACAACACATTCAACGACCATTTCAGTGACGCCTGTCCGTTGATTGTTTATGAAGCTTTCGTCGCGCATGAAAAAAGCGGGCGGCGCGGCGCAGGCATATCGGTCTACGGAGTCGATGAACGATTCTGGAAATTTCACGGACTTGCAAGAACTGACCGGACTGATGACGCGGGAGGCGTTTTGGTGAGCGCGGCTCTTTCAACTGAACTTGGCGCAGCAGTCGGAGACACGCTGCTCGTCACGCTCAAGAAGCCTTCCTCCATCCCTGCCGAGACGCTTCACGGTCGCAGAGACGAGCCGGGCCGCGCTGTCCGACTCAATATTCGCGAAACACTTTCTGCGTCAGACCTCGGAGAATTTTCCATCCGTCCCCAACAGGGAGAAGTGCGCGCCGTCTTCGTCTCGTTGCGAAGACTTCAACGCGACCTCGAACAACAAAATCGCGTCAACGCCATTCTCGTCTCGGAAAAAGATCGCAGCGCGCAGTCGGCCCGCTTTCTTGAATCTATCTTGAGAAACGTCTTCGAGCTTGAAGACCTCGGCATTAAAACCCGCGCGCTCGATCACAGCATAGCTCTTGAAAGTGAAACCGCGATCCTCAGCGAATCTCTTGCCGACACCGCTCGCACAGCGAGCAATCGCATAGGCGTGTCATCGTCAGGAGTGCTGACTTATCTCGCGAACACGATTCGCGCCAACGGACGCGAAGTCCCCTACTCGGTCGTCACTGCGCTTGATCGAAATAAATTCGACCGTCTCACTCAATCTAAAATCTCTCCCGCTTCCCTTCCCCCGATCATTCTCAACGACTGGGCGGCAACTGATCTCAATGCGAAAGCGGGCGACGAGGTCGAGCTTGAATATTATGTGTGGGCTGATGAAGGGCGACTCGTGACGAAAAAAGCGACGTTTCAGCTTCGAGCCATCACGCCCATAGCGGGAGACGCCGCAGACCGCGACCTCGTGCCTCAATACCCCGGCATAACGGGAACTGAAAGCATAGGCGAGTGGGATCCGCCTTTTCCCATGGAGTTGGGCCGCATTCGCCAGAAAGATGAAGACTACTGGGATCGCTTTCGAGCCACGCCGAAAGCATTCGTTTTGCTCGAAGACGGGCAGAATCTCTGGCAATCGCGCTATGGCAAACTCACATCTCTGAGAATCAATCCGCCCGACGGCGCCGAACTGCAAGCGACCTTCTCGACGTTCAGGGAAAATCTGAAATCCATAATCGATCCCCTCGCATTCGGTTTGACCGTCAACCCGACGAGGGCCGAAGGATTGGCGTCGTCGCGAGGCGCGACTGATTTCGGCGAGTACTTCGCTTACTTCAGTTTTTTTCTCGTCGTCTCTGCGCTCCTGCTCACCGCGCTTTTTTTCAAGCTCGGCATCGAGCAGCGATTGCGCGAAATAGGCGTGCTTCGCGCCGTAGGTTTTCCCACTTCGCGCATTCGCTCGATGTTTCTGATCGAAGGCGCGATGCTTGCCGTTACAGGCAGCCTCGCGGGTTTAATTCTGGCCATCGGTTACGGCTGGTTGATGATGTACGGGCTGAGAACGTGGTGGGTGGGCGCAGTAGGAACGACTCAACTTCAGCTTCACCTGAGCGCGTTGTCTCTCATCTACGGCTCAATGGGAGGCATAGTCGCCGCGCTCGGCTGCATAGCCTGGACGATTAGAGCCGTTGCATCCTATTCGCCGCGCAGTCTGCTCACCGGCTCGATTCAGGAAGCAGGGAAAAAGGCGAGCGATAAAAAATCCTCCGCTCACCTTTTCACATCTTCACCTCTTTACGCCTTCATATTCGGACTGCTCGGCATCGCGCTCGTCGCGGCGGCTTCGCTGAAACTCATAAGTCAGGCCGCCGGGTTTTTCGGGGGCGGAGTTTCTCTGCTCGTGGCGCTTTTGTTTTACGAATCGTCGCGGATTCGCAAACGCGCAGGCGTCATCATCAGCGGCAGCGGGCTTTGGCCCGTATCAAGATTGGGATTTCGCAATGTCACTTATCGACCGGGCAGAAGCATTCTCTGCATAGCATTGATCGCATCGGCAACTTTCATCATCGTCGCAGTCGATGCATTCCGGCGCGACGCTTCCGCCATCAGCCTCGACAAAAAATCAGGCACGGGCGGCTTTGCGCTTCTCGGTGAATCACTGCTCCCTCTCATCTCGAATCCCAACACTGAGGAAGGCAAAGAAAGTCTCAATCTCCTGTCTGATGTCAATGCCGATATTCGAGAGGCAGTGTTTTATCGCTTCCGGCTCAAACCGGGCGAAGACGCAAGCTGTCTGAATCTGTATCAACCGCGCGATCCGAGAATTCTGGCTCCCACAGCCGATTTCACGGCCTCAGGGCGTTTCACTTTTCAATCATCGCTCGCGCTCACCGATGATGAAAAAGCGAATCCGTGGCTCCTGCTCGACCGATCTGAAACAGACGGCGCGATCCCGGTCATCGCCGACGCGAATTCTCTGACTTATGTTTTACATCTCTCGGTCGGCGATGAGTTCACGCTCAGTCGCGGCGTCGGATCACAGGCGAAACTGCGAATAGTAGCGGCCCTCGCGGACAGCATTTTTCAGGGAGAGATGTTGATGTCGGAGAAAAATTTCATCCGGCTCTTTCCCGCAACCGAAGGCTATCGCTTTTTTCTGATCGACAGCCCGCGGGAAAAAATCGCGTCGGTCGCCGCTCGGCTCGAAGATCAGCTTTCCGATTATGGTCTCGATCTAGTTTCGACCGTTGATCGGCTGGAGAGTTATCATCGAGTGGAGAACACTTATCTTTCGACTTTTCAAACGCTGGGCGGATTGGGGCTGCTCTTAGGCACGCTGGGGCTTGCGACTGTTCTTTTGAGAAACGTGCTTGAGCGAAGGCGCGAGATGGCTTTGCTTCAGGCGGTGGGCTACAACTCACGGCACTTCACCGTCATGGTTGTCGCCGAAAACCTGTTAATGCTCATATCGGGTCTTCTTATGGGCGGGGTGTGCGCGATGGTGGCAATCGCGCCCGCGATTTTTTCAAGAGGCGGGGCCTTCTCGTTTGTTTCGCTCATAGGGCTTCTGGTTGCGGTTCTCATCCTAGGGCTTGCTTCATCGATTGTAGCGGTGAGGGCGGCTGCTCGCGCGCCCCTGCTCGCATCATTGAGATCGGAGTAGCAGATGCTAGATGTCAGATGTTAGATGTTAGTAAGAGCGCCTGACATATGACACTAACATCGAAAATCTAAAATCTAGCTGGAGAAAACATATCGAGCGTCGGGACACAATTTTCCTTGTGGTTTTTCTTGTCGGGGCGGCGGCTCTGCTCTATCTCGGTCGCAACTTCGTGCAGGGGTCGGCCTTCATCACCTGGGGTCTGACCCTGAGCGCGATGACCGGGGTAGCAGTGCTTGCGGCGGCGATTTATCGTCTTCGGTTCCAACTTCAGGCGTCTCGCAGAGAGCTTGCGCGCAAAGAGGCCGAACTCAGCTTCGCGCTCGAAGTCCAGCGCGCGCTCTTCCCTCGTCAGCTTCCTCGAAATTCCAGTCTCGAATTCGCCGCCATCTGTCTCCCGGCCCGCGGCATAAGCGGAGATTATTACGACGTGCTGGAACTCGCCGACGGGCGAGTGGTCTTCGCCATTGCCGACATCAGCGGAAAAGGAATTTCAGCGGCCATACTGATGGCTAATGTTCAGGCGCTTCTTCGCGCGTTTACGCAGACGGGAGGCACGCCATGTGATGTGATTGCGCGTCTCAACCAACATCTTCATCAGGTGACGGATGAATCGCGGTTCGCGACTTTTTTTTATGCCGAGTGGGACGAAATGGAGCGACAACTCACTTACATCAACGCGGGCCATCATCCGCCGCTCGTGTTTGGCTCGCTCTGCGGGCAGAGGCTCATCGAGGGCGGCCTCCCCATCGGGCTGTTTGCGAATTCAGATTTTCAGACCGGAGCGGTTGCGCTTCAACCCGGCGATATACTCGCGCTTTATTCCGACGGCATCACCGAAGCCGAATCCGCCAGGGGCGAGGAATATGGCGAGACGCGGTTGAGGCGGATCATTGAAAAGCATCTCGGCAAATCGCTCGCAGAAATTCAGGAGGCGGTCATCCTCGAGGTGCAGGAGTGGTCGGGCCGCGAGGCTCAGGACGATATGACGCTGCTGATAGTCAGAGCGAACGATTCCGTAAGGGAGGCACTATGAAAATTCAAGGCCACACGATTCGAGATTATTTTCGACTGCTTGGGCCTCTGTTCATATTCATCGCTATAGTCTGGGCGCTCAGATTCGCGCTTGGCATGACAAGCGCGCCTTCCTGGATAGTTCGAATGGTCAGCGTCAGTGGCGCGCTTGCTCTATCGACAGTGGTCGCTGTTTTGTTGATTCACGTGCGGCGCTTCGGCAGCTATCCCCATGTTTTCATCGTCTCGTTTCTTCTCGTCACGTGGAGAGAGATTCTCATAATTGGGTCTATTCTTTTTTCAGTGGCGACCGGCATGGAAAATATCTTCACCGCCCCAGAATTCTCCATCAGAGAAGACCCACATCACATTTCCCACATACTCGGCCATCTCACAGTCGGCATAGGAGGAGGAACGCTGCTCGGCGGTCTGATCGGATGTTTGCTCCTGTTGCTGCTTCGGAAAATGGTTCCGCCCCGTCCAGCGAGGTGAGTTTTACGTCCTCTGACATTTTTTTTACAACCCTTTACAATTCAAACCAGTACAATCAACAGGTGTCATCCATGCTCATAAGGAAATTCTCAAAGTCGCTTTCGCTCTTGTTGTCGCTCTTCGTGATGGCTCAGGCTCAGGACTGGACTCAGTGGCGCGGCCCCGTCGGCGATGGCTCCCTTGTCGGATTCGAGCGCGCTGCATATCCCGAAACTTTGAAGCCTGGATGGAAAGCGACTGTGGGTGAGGGACACTCATCGCCCGTCGTGTGGAGTAAAAAAGTTGGCTCATGTTTCCTTAGACTGCAAAGAAAGCCAGGAGCATTTCTGCCGCGTAGCGGCACGCTGAATTTAGCCCGGTCTTTCAAGGCCGGGTTGTTACAGGCGAAAGATACCACGTCGCGTC
>Ga0187893_10004852_pt1 | contig 25031 bp, 17 predicted proteins | sample MA1701074metaG_FD_139574 | JGI IMG/M metagenome (GOLD analysis project Ga0187893, IMG submission 139574) | White microbial mat communities from a basaltic lava cave in the Kipuka Kanohina Cave System on the Island of Hawaii, USA - MA170107-4 metaG ... | reverse complement strand
CGCGGTCCAGTAGCCCACGTGCGGCATCGTCCGGAGATACCAGGGAAGCGGCCACTGCTCGTGCGGGCCCGCGACGACGGATACCAGCATGGCTGGACCATCAGGGTGCAGCGCCGCCAGCTCGCGGATGCGCGTCGCCATGCGGACGGCGTCGGGAACGGTCTGCGCGTAGACATAGGGATTGCGCGGATCGGACGCGTACGTCACCGAGGCGCGCCAGGCCTGCCGTCCCAGATGCGCTGAGGCAAGGACGAAGACCGCGACGATCGCGACGCGCAGCCCGCGGGATTGCTTCGCGTGCAGAAGCGTCGAGAATCCGATTCCGGCGACGACGATCATCCCAACGTAGAACGGCAGGAGGTTCCACGGAGTTTTGTACGAAATAGACGAGTAAATCGCGGCGGCGACTATGGCGTCGCAGGTCAGGTATCGCGCCCAGAAGTGCCCGGTCCCTGGGGACGACCCTGAAGGGGACGACCCTAAAGGGTCGTACCACGAACGCGGGGCCCACGCCGCCACGGCGCCGACGATCGCCAGCGCGAGCACGAACCCCTCGCTCCACTTCAGGCCGCCCGATGAAAAAAACAGCAGCAGCCCGAAATAGAAGTTCCACGGGTGTACGTGGTTCGCCGGGGCGATGACGCGGTCGAGGTACGGGCCGGCTGCGCGAAACGGATCGAGGACGGCTCGCGGCGCGGTGAGAAACGAAGAGTAGAACAGCGCGGCGACTGCCGCCGCCGTCGCAACGCTCAGGAGGACCGCTCTCGGCCATCGTCCACCGGCGGGCGCATCGCGCGGCGGCGCGCTTCTCAGCGACCACCAGGCGATCGCGCAGGCGGCCAGCGCAGCGGGCAGGACGATGACCCAGGTTTCCTTCGTCGCGATCGCGAGACCCGCCGCGACGCCAGCGGCCGTGGCCCATGCGAGACTGCAGCCTGCCTCGCCGAAGCGGCCCGCGCCCCCAGGCCGCGAAGGCTGGGCGACACGCCCGACTGCGATGACGAACGCGAGCGTGAAGCACGCGAGCAGCGACTCCTGGATGAACATTCGCGAGTAGAAGACCATCGCGGGCGAGAGCGCCATCAGGATCGCAGCCGCCGCGGCCGCGGTGCGGCCGACGGCGGGTGACAACAGCGCCATCAAGAGGATCGTCGCGGCGCCGAAGGTCACGGTCACGCCGCGGAGAGTCCACTCGTCGAGTGACGCGAGCGTCGTCTGGCCGCGCAGCTTCGCGGCCGGGAGCGTCAGGTAGTAGAGCGTCGGGCCGTGATGGTCGTGCGCGTCATAGCGGTACTCGCCGCGCTCGAGCAGGTCACCGAACTTGACGGCCTGGTTCGCTTCGTCGTGGTGCATCGGGCGCGCGTCGAGCCGCGGGAGGCGCAGCGCCAGCCCGGCGGCCAGCGCGATGGCGATCAGCGCGCCCATGCACGCGCGCGTCACTACTAATTCCGGGGGCCCCTATCCCCCGGACTGGGCAGGCCGTAGACCTCGACTTCGACGTAATGGTTCAGGTCGTTCGTCGTATTCCCGTTGGAGTAGAGCCGGAGGTACCGGCCCTTCGCGCCCTTCGGGTCGACGAGCCTGCCCTCGGCAACCTCGACGTACTCCTTGTCTTTGCCAGCGCCAAGCTTCGACGTGTTGTCGTGGTCGTTGTTGAAGACCGTCGTCACACCCGTCTTGAACGCGGCGTCATCCGAGACCTGGACGATGACGTCGCGGTAGACGCGCGCCTGGCTGTGGTAGTGCCAGATGAGAATGGCTTGGAGCGGGTGCGCCGCGCCCAGATCCATCTGCACCCACTGGGCGCCCGGCCCGAGCTCGATGAAGTACCCGTCGCCGCCCGCCTTCTCGCCGTCGGTGAGCATGTCGAGCTCGCCAATGACCGGCTGCATGTCGCTCGAGGTCACAGTCTTCTTCGCCGACACCTGGACCGTGCCCTTGGGCACGTAGAACGGCCCGCGCGACTTGCCCGTGATCGTCTCGAGGTTGGCGCTCTTGATGTTCGTCGGGGTGCCGATGAACATGGGCTTGGGAAGCTTCAGCTTGAGCTCGACCTTATTGGGATCGGGCTGCGCGGCGAGCGGGGCGAGGGCCAGGGTGAAGAAGAACAACAGCGGGATGGCAAATGTGTGCTTGGTCATGGCTGTTTTGGGGAATGTGAAGTCGGCGTCTTCAGCCGATCTTACACCGCCGTGGAGGCGGTGGCACGAGGGCGACTACTCCGCTCTCAGGACGGACATCGGCGCCACGCGCACGGCCCTGAGCGCCGGTACGAGCGAGCCGGCGAACGTCATCAGGAGCGCCAGGCCGACGGCCGCGGCGAACGTTGCGGGATCGCTCGGCGCGACGCCAAAGAGCAACGCACGCATTCCTCGCGCGGCGGCGTAGGCACCCAGCACGCCCGGCACGATACCGAGCAGGGCCAGACGCATCCCGTTTGCGAAGATCATGCGCCCGACGCGCGAGGGGTCCGCGCCCAACGCCAGCCGCACGGCGATCTCCTGCGATCGCTGCGAGACGGTGTAGGCCAGCAGCCCGTAGATGCCGACACTCGAGAGCAGGACGGCGACGACCGCCAACACACCGAGCACGTGGAGCTGAGCGCGCCGACTGGCGGTCTCACCCGCGAGCACGTCGTCGAGTGGGCGCACGTCGGAGATCGGCTGCTCGGGATCGGCCGCACGGACGATCTGGCGGACAGCGGATACGAGCGCTTCACCCTGACCCGCATGGCGAATCACCAGATCCTTCGGATCGAAGTTGGCGGGCCATCCCTCTGGAACCTGCTGCGCGGGTAGGTACATCTGGGGCTCGCTGTTCCGTTCCAGGCCGCGGACCCTGATGTCGCCGACCACTCCCACGACGGTCCGAGTCTGACCTCGGTGCCCGAACGTCTTCCCGATGGGATCCTGACCGGGCCAGTAACGCTCGACGAACGACGCGCTGACGACGGCCACCCAGGCGCGGTCGCCGGTGTCGCTGTCCTCCACGTCACGCCCGCGCCGAAGAGGAATGCCCACCGTCTTGAAATACTGCGGCGTCACCCAGCGGTGGCTCACGCCGGCGCTTCGGGCGGTCCGCGCTTCATGACCGGGGACCTCGACTCCGGTAATCAGGCCCGTCACGACCATCGGCAGGCCGCTGATGAACGCGGCGCCCTGGACGCCCGGCAGGGCGCGCACTTCCGTCAGAACCCGATCGTAGAACTGACTCCGACGCACCGGGCTGTCGTACTTCGGTCGCGGCAACGCGGTCCTGAGCGTCAATACGTTCTGAGGCACGAATCCCGGGTCGACTGCCTGCACGCGCCACACGGCGCGGATCAAGAGGCCGGATGTGATCAACAGGATCACCGACATGGTGACTTCGACGGTCACGAGAACAGCGCGGAGGCGCTGCTTCCGGCCGCCGCCTGCGCGGTTGCCCTGGCGCAGCGCGGCGAACCCCGTGCGGCCGCCAGCACGAAGGGCGGGGACGAGGCCAAACCCCAGGCCGGTGAGGCCCGTGAACAGCGCCGCCAGTGCGAGCACGCGCAGGTCCAGTCCGGGCTGACTGGCGATCGGCAGCGTGGGTGGAACGAGGCTGGAAAACAGCGGGATGCTCGAGGCGGCAACGAGCACGCCGGCGGTGCCACCCAGCATCGTCAGGACGATGCTCTGGGTGATCAGCTGCCGCACCAGCCGTCCCTTGCCCGCCCCGAGCGCCGCGCGCACCGCCATTTCGCGCTCGCTCGCCGTCGCGCGGGCCAATAGGAGATTGGCGAGATTCGCGCACGTCAGGAGCAGCAGGCACAGCGTCGCACCACCGAGGGCCATCAGCATCAGGCGGAAGCGCGGGGCCATGTTGTCCCGCATCCGGAAGAAGCTGACACCGGTCTCCGCGTTGGTCTCGGGGTAATCGCGACCAAGTCGTTCGGCCAGCATCGAGAGCTCCGCTCTGGTCTGTTCGAACGTGACGCCTTGCTTGAGACGCCCCACGGCCTCGATGTAGGTGTTGGTGCGACTGTCGAAGTCCTCTGCTCGAAACGTCAACAACGTCCACATCTGCACGTCCCGGCCGGGAAAGTAGAATGCGCGCGGCATGACGCCGATGATCGTGTAGGGGGCGCCGTTGAGGTTGACTTTCTGGCCGAGTATCTCTGAGTTGCCGGCGAACTGCGACTGCCAGAGGCCATAGCTGATGACGGCTGCGCTCACATCGTCATCCCCGCCCGGCTCGAACACGCGCCCCAGAGCCGGTCGCACGCCGAGCAGGGGCAGCACCTCGGGCGTCACCCGCGTGATCGCGAGACGTCGCGGCTCTCCGCCACCCGCCAGGTTCACGGCATCACCGAAGAACGCGCCCATCTCCTCGAACGACGAGCTCATCGTCTTGAAGTCGCGATAGTTGGCTGGCGAGAGCTGGTTCATGCAGCCCCAACCGCCGCCCGTGCGCGGACCCTCGCAGAGCCGCACCAGGCTTTCTGGATCAGCGAATGGCAACGGCCGGAACAGCACGAAATCCGCGGCGGAGAACGCGGCTGTATTGGCCCCCACGCCAAGCGCGGTCAGCAGGATGGCCGTGAGAGCGAAGCCGCGGGCGCGGTTCAAAGTGCGAGCGGTGTAGCGCAGGTCCTGGACCAGCATGTCCAGGTGGACGGGTGTATTCATGGTGACCCCCTGAGGAACTCTTGTGATATGCAGCGGTTCAGCGGCCCGCCGGCTTCAGCTCCCAGAGCACGTTCACGATGACCCAGCGGCCGTTCCACTTGGCCATGTGCATGTAGTCGACCCAGCCGGACATGGTGGCGCGTACGCTCGCTGCATTCTGGTAGACGTCCAGAATGACCACGTCCTTCTGCATCTGCTCTGGCGGCGTGTCCTTGCCGCCGCCATTACGCGTGTTCTGCACGAGCGTCATCGCGCTCTGCTGGCCCAGGCTGCTGCGGCCGTTCTGTGGGTTCCTGTTCACGATGCGCTTCGCCAGCTCAGGGTGGAGCGCGCGCTCCATACGGGCCGCATCGCCGGTGTACCAGCCTTCTACGTAATCGAGCGCGGTAGCGCGGATGGCGGCTGATTCGTCGACGGCTTGACGGTTGGCAGCGCCGACCGGCAGCGTCAGGACAAGCAGAACGAACGTGATGGGTCCAAACAACACAGAGCCTCCTGAATCAGTGGCCTTAGTCCTGAATCACCTCGGTGATACCGCGGCGGGTATATCCACTGTACACATAGTTGTCGCGTTAGACGGGGAGATCGAGCAGCCGGTTGGCTCCGGCTGCCGCAGCTCGTCGCACGGCTCGGAACTTCGGCTAATCATTCGCTGTATGAGTGATTATGGGTCTCTCTCGTCACATCGAGAACGTGAAAGCCGTAGAGCGCGTCGCGTACGCGATCGGCCTCCTGCTGATTCTGAGCGGGCTCGTCCACCTGGCCGTGCTGCTCGTCGGCGGCGGCTCATGGGAAGGGCCGCTGTCGCTGCGGAAGCCCACGACGTTCGGCCTCTCATTCGGCCTGACGCTGATCAATGTGACCCTGGTTGCGTCGTTCGTAGCCCTCAGGGATCGGAGCCGCACGCTGCTCATCGGCACGTTCACCGCGGCGTGCGGCGTCGAGACGTTCCTGGTCTCGATGCAGGCATGGCGGGGCGTCCCGTCGCACTTCAACATGGAAACGCCGTTCGACGCGGCGGTGGCGCAGGCACTCGCATTCGGCGGCGTCACGCTCGTCGTAGTCATCGTAATTCTGGCCGTCAGGGCGTTCCGCGATCGAGCGCGACTGCCGCGAGGCCTCCGGCTGGCGATCCCAGCCGGTCTTGCGGCCCTAGTCGGCGCGCAGGTCGCAGGGGCGGCGATGATCGCCACCGGCGTGCGGCTGGTGGTCAGGGGCGATCCGCAGCGCGCCTACGCGACCGGCGGATGGCTGAAGCCTGCACATGCCGCGTTGATGCACGGGATTCTCGTGCTCCCGCTGCTCGCCTGGTGGGTTTCGGCAACGGATTGGGACGAGCGCACTCAGACAAGAGCCGTGTGGACGGGCATCGCCCTCTATGCGGTTGTCGTCGCCGGAGCGGTGGTCGTGAGCGTGCTCGGCAGGGCTTAGGCTCATTCGAGCGACGACGACCGCAATTTGGAAGGTATGCTTCAGGGAGGAGGAATCCATGCCGTTTGCGATTCGAGCTGCCGCCATCGCGGCGACGTTGCCCGCCCTCGTCGTCGCGCAATCTCAACCTCGTCCGGGCGATCCCACGCTGAGCCCAGCGACGACGGTACGGATCGAACGGCTGGCGACGCTTGAATTTCCCTGGGGCATGGCGCTTCTGCCCGATGGCCGCCTGCTCATCACGGAAAAGCCGGGCCGACTTCGGATTCTCGCGGACGGAAACCTGTCTCCGCTCGAGAACGTGCCGACCGTTTCGTACCGCCCGAAGCAAGGCGAACAGGGCGGCCTGCTGGACGTGGCGGTCGATCCGGAGTTCGCGAATAACCAACTCATCTATCTTTCCTACTCCGAGGAGGCGCCGAGCTCCGCCAAGGGGGACACCGCCGACCCGCGATTCGGCGGATTCCTGGATCTCACGGACAACCGGCTGATCGGTGGAGCCGTCCTGCGCGCGAGGCTCGACGGCAACCGGCTGGCCGACGGCAAAGTGATCTGGAGGCAGGAGCCGAAAACCATTGCCCGTGGCCACTTCGGACACCGGCTCGTCTTCGGACGCGACGGGACACTGTATCACGTCCGGCGACCGCATGCGCTTCGATCCGGCGCAGACGATCCCGTCGAACCTCGGCAAGGTCGTCCGCATCAATCGCGACGGCACGATTCCCAAAGACAATCCCTTCGTCGACAAGCCCGACGCGCGCGGCGAGATCTGGAGCCTCGGTCACCGCAACATGCTTGCGGCGGCGGTCCATCCTTCGACGGGTCAGCTCTGGGTCGTCGAGATGGGGCCGCTCGGAGGCGACGAGCTGAACCTGATCGAGAAGGGTGCCAACTACGGCTGGCCGATCGTGAGCAACGGCGACAACTACGACAAGTCCCCCATCCCCGATCACGACACGCGGCCTGAGTTCAAGACACCGGTCAAGTCGTGGACGCCGGTCATTTCGCCGTCGGGCGCACTGTTCTACGACGGATCGCTCTTCCCGTGGAAGGGGAGCCTCATCGTCGGTGGACTCTCGTCGAAGGCGCTCATCCGCCTGGCGCTCGACGGGACGAAAGTGACCGCCGAAGAACGGATCGACATGCAGCGCCGTATCCGGGATGTCCTTCAACTCCCCGACGGGGCGTTGCTGGTCATCACCGACGACAAGAACGGCGAACTGCTGAAGCTGACGCCGGCGTCACCCAGCAGCCAGGATTGAACAATGCAGACGCGCAGACTCGGCAACAGCAATCTGGAAGTCTCGGCAATCGGACTCGGTTGCATGGGCATGACCTTTTCCTACAATCCGCGCCCGGACCGGCAGCAGATGATCGGCCTGCTTCGGGCGGCCGTCGACCGCGGCGTCACATTCTTCGACACGGCCGAAGTGTATGGACCGTTCAACAACGAAGAGCTGGTTGGCGAGGCCCTCGCGCCGCTCCGCGGACGTGTCGCGATCGCCACCACGTTCGGGTACAAGCTCGATCCGAACGGAGGGCCGAAGCCGGTCGGTCTGGACAGCCGGCCAGCACACATCAAGGAAGTCGCTGAAGCCTCGCTCAGGCGGCTCAGAGTCGATGCGATAGACCTCTTCTACCAGCACCGAGTCGATCCTGACGTGCCGATTGAGGATGTCGCCGGCGCCGTGAAGGACCTGATCCAACAGGGCAAGGTGAGGCACTTCGGTCTCTCCGAACCTGGCGTGGGCACGATTCGCGGCGCGCACGCCGTCCAGCCCATCACGGCGGTGCAAAGCGAGTACTCGCTCTGGACGCGGAACCCGGAAGCGGAAGTGCTGCCGGCGCTCGAACAGCTCGGAATCGGATTCGTGCCGTTCAGCCCTCTCGGCCGAGGTTTCCTCACAGGAAAGATCGACGAGAACACGACCTTCGACAGCACGGATTTCCGGGCGTCGCTCCCGCGGTTCACGCCGGAGGCGCTGAAAGCGAATCAGGCGCTGGTCCGTCTGCTTGGCGCGATCGGCACGCAAGAACGCGACGCCAGCCCAGATCGCTCTGGCCTGGCTGCTTGCGCAGAGACCGTGGATCGTGCCCATCCCCGGCACGACGAAGCTACACCGGCTCGAGGAAAACATCGGCGCCGCCGCGGTCGAACTCACACAGGACGATCTGCGCGACATCGACTGGGCCGCGTCACAGATCACCGTGCAAGGCGCTCGATACCCCGAACTGCTGGAGCAACAGACGGGCCGTTGACGACTCCCGATGAGGGAACTCGAGCAACTTCTCGTTCTCTTCGTGGCGGCCGTGGTCCTCGCGGCGGCCGCGCGCCGCGCGGGTGCGCCGTATTCGGTGTTCCTCGCTGTCGGCGGTGCGCTGCTCGCGTTCATTCCGGACGCGCCAACGTTCACGCTTCCTCCCCAGCTGGCGCTGGCGCTCTTCGTCGCGCCCATCCTGCTCCACGCGGCGTACGACGCGTCGCTCAGAGATCTGCGCGACAACTGGGCGCCAGTCACGAGCCTGGTGGTGTTCGCGGTCGGGCTCACGACGATCGCGGTCGCCGCCGTCACGCACGCGCTCGTTCCGGGGATGCCCTGGGCGCCGGCGATCGCCCTCGGCGCCATCGTCGCGCCGCCGGACGCCGTGGCCGCAACTGCCGTGCTCCGTCAGCTGCGGCCGCCTCATCGCATCCTGACGGTGCTCGAAGGCGAGAGCCTGCTGAACGACGCGAGCGCCCTTCTGATCTACCGCCTCGCGGTTGGTGCCGTCGCCGCCGGCAGCTTCTCCATCGCAACTGTTGCTCCGATGTTTCTATTTGCCATCGCCGGCAGTGTCATCGTCGGTCCCGCCCTCGGGTGGCTGACCTTGAACGCGCTGGATCGCGTGCAACACGTGCCGACGTCGATCATTCTCCAGTTCGTCACCACGTTCGGCGTGTGGATCCTCGCCGAACAGATCGGGCTCTCGGGTGTGCTGACGATGGTGTGCTACGCCGTGATGGTCGCGCGGACCGCGCCAGAGCGAGTTCCCGCACGGGCGCGCATCCCGTCGTATGCCGTCTGGGAGACCGTGGTCTTTGCGCTGACCATCCTCGCGTTCATTTTCATCGGCCTGCAGATTCGGCCGATTCTCGAGAGCCTGGAGAGAGCGGAGCGGACGCGCTACTTCGTCGTTGCGGGCGCGGTTTTACTGACAGTCATCGTCGTCCGCCTCGCCTGGCACATGTCCTTCAACGCAGTCGTCAGGTGGCGCGACAGGCGATTCGGGTTTCATCCGCCGCGGCCGATGCTGCGGCCGACCGTCGGGAGCGGCCTGATCATTTCGTGGGCCGGCATGCGGGGGAGCGTCTCACTCGCGGCGGCGATGGCGCTGCCGCCGGCGTTTCCGTATCGCGACCTGATTCTACTGACTGCATTTTCCGTCGTCCTCGGCACGCTGGTTCTGCAGGGGCTCACGCTCAAGAGTCTGTTACGCGCCCTTGATCTGCAAGACGACGATCCGGTCGGCCGCGAGCTGGGGGCGGCGCGCGAGCGCGCCCTGCAGGCAGGACTGGCGAGCCTGTCACGCGAAGAATCTCCGATTGCCGACGCGGTCAGGCAGGAGTTCACAGCGCATCTGACATCCGAACGTGCAGACGCCGGCTCTGGCGATCACCAGCACTCCCCACACAGCGAGCTCCATCGCCGGGCGCTCCTGGCGGCGCGGCAAGCCGTTCTCGCCATGCGTCGGAACGACGAGATCGGTGATGATGCGTTTCACGAGATGGAAGAGGAGCTGGACTGGCTCGAAATGGCCGGTGGCGGGAGGGAGGAATAGGTGTCCTCTCATGCCGTTACGGCGCTCCTCGTCGCCTGGGGCGACGGCGACGAATCGGCGCTCGCGCGGCTGATTCCGATCGTCCACGACGAGCTCCACCGGATCGCGCGCGCGTGCATGGCCGGAGAGAGAGCCGACCACACGCTTGAAGCGACCGCGCTCGTGAACGAGGCCTACCTGCGGCTGATCGACACCCATGGCATCAACTGGCAGAACCGTGCGCACTTTCTGTCGATGGCGGCGCGCCTCATGCGGCGCATCCTCGTCGACTTCGCGCGGTCGAAGCAGTATCAGAAACGCGGCGGCGGCGCCGTAGCCGTGACCCTGGCGCCCGACCTGGCGCTGTCCGCGGAACCGGGCCGCGACCTCGTCGCGCTGGACGATGCACTCAAGGCGCTGGCGAAGGTCGACGAACGAAAGAGCCGCGTGATCGAGATGCGGTTCTTCGGAGGTCTGAGCGTGAAGGAGACGGCCGAAGCGCTCCATGTATCCCCCGAGACCGTCATGCGCGACTGGAAGCTGGCCAAGGCCTGGCTGCTGCGGCAGCTACGCGAAACCGATACGAACGCGCCGGGCTGATCGCAGGCGACCCCTGGCATAGAATGGGGGCCGCCCATGACGGATCGTTGGTCGGCGACCGAGCGGATCTTCCACGCGGCGTTGGAGCGCCCGCGCGAGGCGCGGGCGGCCTTCCTGGCCGAGGCGTGCGGCGGCGACGAGCAGCTGCGCAGCGAGGTCCAGTCGCTGCTCGACGAGGCGTCGTCGACCGGCTTCTTGGCGCAGCCCGCCCTGGAGGTCGCCGCCGGCCTAGTGACGTCCGCCAGCATCGCGCCTCTCATCGGGCAACACCTCGGCGTCTACGAGATCCGGTCGCTCCTGGGCTGGGGCGGCATGGGCGAAGTCTATCGGGCGCACGACCGGCGGCTCGGACGTGACGTGGCGATCAAGGTGCTGCCGCGCGCGTTCACGAGCGATCCCGATCGCCTCGCGCGCTTCGAGCGTGAAGCGCGCGTCCTCGCGTCGCTCAATCATCCACACATCGCAGCGATTCACGGCCTCGAGGACAGCAACGGGCACGCCGCGCTCGTCCTCGAACTCGTGGAAGGCGAAACGCTGGCCGAGCGCCTGGCCCGCGGGCGGACCCCGCTCAAGCAGGCGCTGGCGTGGGCGCGGCAGATCGCCGACGCGCTCGATGCCGCGCACGAAAAGGGAATCGTCCATCGCGATCTCAAGCCGGCCAACATCAAGATCACGCCGCAGGACGTCGTCAAAGTGCTGGACTTCGGGCTGGCCCGGACGTTCGCGAACGGCGACGAGCGGTCGCCGACGATCACTGTGGAGGGCGCGGCGATCGTCGGGACCGCGGCCTACATGAGCCCGGAGCAGGCGCGGGGCCAGGCGGTCGACAAGCGCACCGACGTGTGGGCGTTCGGCTGCGTGCTCTACGAACTTGTGACCGGGCGGCCGGCGTTTCTTCGGCCGACTATCTCCGACACGCTTGCCACAGTCCTGAACGAGGACCCGGACTGGACCGCGCTACCGGCGACGGTGCCGCCGGCGCTCGCGACGCTGCTTCGGCGGTGTCTCGAGAAGGACGTGCGGCAGCTCCGCCGCGACATCGCCGACGTCCGCGCCGACCTCGACGACGCCTTGTCCCAGCCGATCACGGCGTCGATCGAACCGGCGGTGGGAGCTGCGCGCCCGCGCGGTCGATGGACTTGGCGGTGGGCGCTCGGCGTGGCGAGCGTGATCGCGGCCGCCGCGCTCGGCGTGCTGGCAGGCCGATGGACCTTCGTGGCGCCGCAAGCCGATTCATCGGACGCGCGCTTCAAGCGGATCACCGATGCCGTCGGCGTGGAGGAGATGCCGGCGGTTTCTCCTGACGGTAAGGACGTCGCGTTCGTGGCGCTCGTCGACGGCCGGCGGCAGATCTGGATCCGCCGGCTCACTGGCGGCCACGCCCTTCAGATCACTCGAGCCGGCAGGGATCACGAGCACCCGCGCTGGACTCCGGACTCGAGCGCCCTCGTGTATTTCATGCCGTCTCTGAAGGAAGGCGAAGACGGCACGCTCTGGGAGATTCCCGCGCTCGGTGGCACGCCGCGGCGCCTTGCGGCGTCCGCGACCGGCGCCGATGTCAGTCATGACGGGCGGCGGCTCGCGACGTTGCAGAGGACCGCCGGCGTGATGGCGGTCGCGATACTGCCGCGTGACGGCCTCGCGCCCGAGCGGACGATCCCAATCTCGCCGGATGCGGTCGAGCCGAGCCCGCCGCGCTGGTCGCCAGATGACGACTCGATCGCACTTCACATCGGCCTGCCGGGCTTGAGGTACGAGCTCGTCGTGATCGACGTCGCCACTGGAGAGCAACGGCTGGTGACCCGGGCGACGACCATCAAAGGCGTCGTCTGGCTGCCCGATGGCAGCGGCCTTGTGTTCGCGTCATCCGCGGGTAGCACGATGCTGTATCCGCCTGTCTTCAATCTTCGCTCGGTGTCACGGGACGGCACGCGCGAGCGGCAGCTCACCTTTGGCGACGTGTCCTACGCGCAGCCCGATATCGTCAAACCCGGCCAGCTCTTTGCCGCGCGAGTGTTGATGACGTCGGACATCTGGCGCTTTCCCGTTTCCGGGTTACCGGCGGAGAACGTCACGAACGCGAACCGAATCACCCGGCAGACCGGCTACGTTCAAACGCCCTCGGTCAGTCCCGACGGCACCGAGATCGCCTACCTCTCCGACAGCGGCGGCCACTCGAACGTCTGGGTCGCGAGGGTCGACGGCTCAGAGCGTCCACGGCCGCTCACCTCGGAAGACGACGCAGGCGTGACTATCGGCATTCCGATCTGGTCCCCTGTCGACAATCGAATCGTCTTCATAAGGACGGACCCGAGCGCTGAGGGTAGTCCCCAGATCCAGTGGATCGTCAACAGCGACGGGAGCGACCGTCGTCAGTTGGCTCGAGACGCTGCCTCTGCAGCCTGGTCTGCCGACGGACAGTGGGTGTACTACCAGTCGTTACCGCCGTCGCTCCCGCAGCAGTCGCAATGCATCCACAAGGTCCACGTCAGTCGCAATACCTCACCCGTGCAGGTGCGATGCGACGCGGCGGTACCGGTGCCGGCACCTGACGGGACGCTTTACTTTGCGCCGCGCGGATTCCGAAACGCGAACGAGATCTACAAAGCGAAGCCCGAGAACGACGGGAACGCCGTGCTCGTCACACGGTACGCGTTGTCGCGAGTGCCGCTCTGGCCGACCGGGTTCGCTCTGTCCCCCGACGGCCGCTGGATCGCATTACCGCTCAAAGACAGCGGCACGACGAACATCTGGGCCATCCCGACCGACGGCGGCCCCTACCGCCAGATTACGGATTTCGGGCGCCGCCCGGTCCTGATTGCCCGCCAGGTGTCTTGGTCAAGGGACGGCAAGTTCCTGTACGCCGCCATCGCCGAGAGCGACGCGGACGTCGTGCTCCTCGACGGAATCGACACCCGCCGCTGACTGACAGTTTTCAGCTGGATTTCCCGCCTACGGGAGTGAACCCGTCTCTCGTGTCGGGGCGAAAGGACTCCAGCAAATGGACATCCAGCACCGCCTCGCGATTGCGTGTCTCGCCGTGTTCGCCCTCGTCCCGGCACGCCCCGCGGCACAGGGCCTGACCGGCTCGCTCAGCGGGTGGGTCAAGGACGAACAGGGTGGAATCCTCGCGGGCGCAACCGTGACTCTCTCGTCACCCGCGCAGATCGGGGGCGACCAGCGCACCACCGCGAACGACAGGGGTGAGTGGCGGTTTCCGGTGCTGGCCCCGGGCGTGTACACGATCCTGGTCGAGATGGCGCCGGGCTTCACGGCTTACCGGGAGGAGGGCATCGGCCTCGGCGCGGGTGCAGCTATCGAGCGGCCCGTGGTACTGCAACTGGCTGGTGTGTCCCAGGCGGTGACGGTCACTGCGGGCGCGACCATCGAATCGCGCTCGAGCGGCCTCGAGGCCCGCTTCACATCCGATTACCTGGAGACCGTTCCGACGCGCCGGTTCAGCATGTTCGACGCGATCAGGAGCGCGCCGGGCATGTCGCCCACGTCGCCGTCGAGCGGCACCGTCAACACCGTGTCCTCGTTCGGATCGGGCGTGAACGAGAACGCCTTCCTCATCGACGGCACGAACTTCACATGCCCGTGTTCCGGCGTCTCGCGCGCCGAGCCGAACGTCGATGTAATCCAGGAAGTCCACGTCCAGTCGATCGGCGCCTCGGTCGAATTCGGGAATATCCAGGGCGCCGTGATCAACGTCGTCACTAAGCAAGGGGGCGCGCGGTTTCAATCCCAGTCGGCGTACTACGGGCAGGCATCCGGATTGACCGCGCACCCGATTGTCCTTCCTGTGACGAACGGGACGCAGCCCTCGAGCGGCTACGAACGCGACCGATACACCGACTTCACGACCGGCCTCGGCGGCCCGGCCATCCGCGACCGGCTGTGGTTCTACGGCGCCTACCAGTATCTCCGCGACTACGACAGCCAGCCTGGGGCGGACCCGGCGTTCCCGAGAAAGTACGAACAGGACAAGATCTTCGGCAAGCTCACGTGGCGGCTGACGCCGTCGCTCCAGATGATGCATAGCTTCCATGAAGAGTTCTGGGAGAATCCGGAGCCGCCGACGCTCTCGACGCCGTTCGAAACCACGCTTCGCCGCCATGCCTCGGTGCCGAGCTCGACGTTCGCCAACCTGACGTACACGCCGTCGAGCCAGTCGGTGTGGGATTTCAGGGTCGGGCGGTACGTCCTCGATCAGCTGGACGACCCGAGCACCCGCGACCGGACGACGCCGAACCGGTTCGATCGCATCACCGTGGTTTCGAGCGGCAACGTCAGGGAAATGGGCGGCCTGAAGCTCGATCGCATCACCGCCAAGGCGGTGTTCACCCGCTATCAGTCCGCGTGGCTCGGCGCGAACCACGAGTTCAGGGCCGGCATTCAGCTCGAGCGGGGCGAACACCGCGCCCCGACCGTGATCCCGGGAGGCGTCCGGTACATCGACAGCAACGGTGCGCCGTTTCAGGCCGTCTACCGCGCGCCGTCAATCGCCGGCGGGCGCGCGGACATGGTCGCCCTGTTCGTCAGCGATTCGATCGCACTGAACGACCGTGTCACCGTGAACGCCGGCGTGCGATTCGATCACAGCCGCGCGTCGAGCCAGGATGTGCCGGCGCTCGACGCGTCCGGGATGGAAACGGACGAAACGATCGCGGGGCTGGGGACGCTCTACACGTGGAACGTCGTATCTCCCCGACTCGGGGTGACGGCGAGGCTCAGCGCGGACGGCCGGACGATGCTGCGCGCGAGCTACGGACGGTTCAACCAGGGCGTGCTCACCGGAGAGCTCAGCCCCATCCATCCCGGCGTGACGCCGACGAGGACCATGGCGTTCGACTCGGCCACCGGCGGCTACACGCAGCTCGTCTCGGTGGTCGACCCCCGGATCAACTTCGCGCTCGATCCGCAGACCCAGACACCTCGCACGGACGAATACTCGGTGGGAGTCGACCGTCACCTGACGGATCGACTCGTGGCGTCGGCCGCGTACATCCGGAAGAGCGGCGCCAACTTCATCGCGTGGACCGACACCGCAGGGACGTACCGCGAGGAGACTCGCACGATCGGCGGCTACACGCTGCCGATATTCGTGCTCACGAACGCGCCACGCGATCGGCGGTTCCTCCTGACGAATCCGGCGGACTTCTCGCTCGACTATCACGGGCTCGTGGTCGCGATGGAGAAGCGGATGTCGAGCGGCTGGCAGGCGTCCGGCTCGTACACGTTCTCCCAGGTATCCGGGCTGCAGGCGGCGAGCGCGGCCACGGCCGACGGCGCGCAGGTCAGCACCGTGGCGCCGGCGAACATGTTCGGCAGCGATCCCAACAACCTGACGAACGCGGACGGGCGACTGCCGAACGATCGCCCGCACGTCTTCCGCGTGACCGGCGTCGTCCAGGTGCCGCGGATCGATGTTCTCGTGTCGGCAAACCTGCAGCACTTCAGCGGCAAGCCCTGGGCCGCGACGGCTCAAGTGTCGCTGCCACAGGGCGACCAGCGCATCCTGCTGGAAGACCGCGGGACCCGGCGGCTCCCATCGCAGACCATCCTCGATTTCCGTGTGTCGAAGACGCTGCGGTTCGGCGAAGCAAGGCGTGTGGACCTGTTCTTCGACCTGCTCAACCTGCTCAACGATTCGGCGGAGGAAGCACTCGTTTCGGATGTCCTCGCCAGCAGCACGTTCGGGCGACCCCGCTCGTTTGTGGATCCTCGGCGCGCGATGATAGGCATCCGCTTGCACCTCGGCCGCTGATCGAAGATGTGGACTAAACGTGTAGTGCTCGCGACGGCGCTGCTCTCGGCAGCGATCGCGGCGGCGTGCCGCGACAGTTCCCCTGCTGCGCGGACGACCGACGCGTCGAGCGCATCGTCGATCGACCGGGCCGGCACGCTGTCGGTGAGCGCGTTCCGTCTCAGCGGCTGGCACGACGAGAGCTTCCATTACATGCCGGCGCTCTCGGTGACGGCCCCTTCAACAGGCCGCCCCGTGTTCGTACAGCGCGTCGATTTCACCTCTGATGACGCCGGCACCCGGCGCCTGCTGAAGGGCGTCCGGTATGCCGCGGCGCAGCGCGTTCAACCCGGCGGCACCGTCGAGCTCGTGTCCGACGCGGGAGCTCACGATCCGACGGAGATCGCTTCCCCGCTGGCCCTTGCGTCGATCTCCGCGATCGTCTTCTTCACCGACGACGAAGGTCGGACCGGCATCGTATCGGCTGTGGCGAATGTCCCCGGCGTGCCCGATCGCGCCCCCCTTGCCTCGCTCGCGATCCGAGACTTCACGGTCGGCCGCCGCCAGCACCAGGGGCGGTTTCTCTACTGGCCTGAACTGACGCTCGTCGAGACGTCCGGCCGCAGCCGCGCGTCGATCAAAAAGATCGTGTTCGAACTACTCGACGTTGGAGCGACCGAGCAGGCCCTGTCCGTCTGGAGCGCACTCGACGTACCGGCCGGCGCCTCGATCAGCCTGGTCAGCAGCAGCACGGGTGCAGCGCCGTGGCGCGAGATCGACAGCAACGGCGATGCCTCGCGCGTCTCGGTGGCGATCTCATTCGTGGACGACGGAGGCCGCGGCGGGCTGGTCACCGCCGTAGCTGCCGTCAATTGGTAGCATCGGCGGCGCCGGTCCGTAGGCGGGTGGAAGGACGAGCTAGCTCCGAACCCGCGTGGGTGTAAGCTCCTTCGCCGGTACCGTGCGTTCTCTTCGAATTTACCTGCTGATTCTCGTCCTGGGCGCGATGCTGCCGGGCATCTTGCTGACCGGGGTCCTCGTCTGGCGTGCGTTCGCCAACAATCGCGCGGCGAGCGAGCGGCGGCTGGTGGAGTCCGCGCGGGTAGACGCAGCGGCGCTCGATTGCGAATTCGCCGGCGCCATCAGCATTCTCGAAGCACTCGCCACATCGCCGACGCTCGATCGGAACGATCTCGAAGCCTTCCATGCAGAAGGACGCCGGGTGCAGGCGACGCAGCCGGGCTGGTACACCGTCCTGTTGACCTCCCGCGACGGCACCCAGCTCCTAAGCACACGGCGCTCGTGGGGCGCACCTCTTCGACCCGCCGTGGAACCTGAGTCCCTGCGCCATCCTTTCGAAACGGGACGGCCAACTGTGGGGATGATCCGGCAGCCACCGGACGGGGGCCCGGAACACCTGTTTGCGATCCGTGTCCCGGTGCTCCGCGACGGAGCGCTCAAGTTCGCGCTCTCGGCGGTCGTGAATGTCGAGTCATTGGCTCGCGTCGTGCCAAGGCAGTTGGCAAATTCCGATGAGTGGACGCGATCGATCCAGGACCCGGAGGGAACGATCGCGGTGCGGACCCGCGGCGCCGAGAACTACATTGGATCGCCGGCCTCTGAGGCCTTCCGCGAGCGGATTCGCCGCGCGCCCGAAACGATCGCGAAACAGACTACTCGTGAGGGCCTGTCCGTGTATGCCGCGACGAGCCGCAGCACGTACGGGTGGACGACGGTCGTCGTCGTCCCCAGTGCGACGCTGGACGGACCGCTCGTGGCATCGACGACGGCCACCCTGGCGGGCGGCGCTCTATTAATGATGTGCGGGCTGGCGGCCGTGTTGTTCGTATCACGGCGACTGACCGCTGATTTGACGGCGGCGACGAGGGCCGCAGCAGCCGTCGCCAAAGGGCAGTCGGTGGTGCAGGCTGACGGCCACGTCGCGGAAACACGCCGGCTGCAGCCTTCACTGGCTTCGGCCGCATCTCTTCTCGAAAACCGCGCCCACGAACGCGACGAACAGATCCGCCGGACCGAGGCGGCGCGCGCCGAGGCCGAGCGCGCCAATCAGACGAAGGATCAGTTCCTCGCCGTGCTCGGCCACGAGCTGAGGAACCCCGCTCGCGCCAGCCCTGACGGCGCTCGAGCTGATGCGGGCGCGCGATCCAGAGGTCTTCACACGCGAACGCGAAGTCCTCGAGCGTCAGATCGTTCACATGACGCGGCTCGTGAACGACCTGATGGACGTGTCGCGCCTCGCGCGGGGAAAGGTCGAAACCGATCGTGCGGTCGACATGGGGCAACCGCTTGTCGCTCAGAAGCGCCACACACTGCAGGTGTTGGTGCCGGCGCGCGGGCTCGTTATCAACGGCGACATCGATCGTATCGTGCAGGTGCTCACGAATCTGGTAACAAATGCGGCGAAATACACGCCGCCGGGAGGCCGGAGGCGGCACGATCGCCCTCGAATCGGTCGAGAGCGGTGCTGGTGGAAGACAACATAGACGCGAGGGACATGTTGCGCGACGCGCGAGGGCGCAGGACACGTCGCTCGAACCGCCGCGACCGGCATGAATGGTTACGAGCTCGCGCGGCTGCTCCGGCAGTCGAACACCGCGATTCGACCCATCGCGCTGACTGGTTATGGGCAGTGACGGATGGCGACGCGGCCAGGAGCGCCGGCTTCGATGCCCACTGCGCGAAACCGGTGAGCACGGCCGCGCTGCGCGGGCTGATCGATGGCGGCTCGGAGCACGAGGCTCGAGCGTGATGCCCTAACTTCCCGACCGCGCAGTCGATCGCAATTGAATTATCCTTTGGCCGATGGCAGGCCTCGGCGACCGCTACACGCTGACCGCCGAGCTCGGGCGCGGGGGGATGGCCGTCGTCTATCGGGCGCAGGACGCGCGGCACGGCCGCGACGTCGCCGTCAAAGTGATGTTGCCGACCGTGGCTGATGCGATCGGGCCCGAGCGTTTCCTCCGCGAAATCGAGACCGCCGCCCGTCTTCAACACCCGCACATCGTCCCCGTGTTCGATTCGGGCGAGGCGGCCGGTCAGCTGTATTTCGTGATGCCGCTGATCGAAGGCGAATCGCTGCGGGCGAGGCTGCAACGCGAGGGCCGGCTCGACGTCGGCGATGCCGTACGTATCGCGCGCGAGATCGCCGACGCGCTGAGCTACGCTCACGCCCAGGGCGTCATCCACCGCGATCTGAAGCCCGAGAACATCATGCTGACCCGCGGTCACGCGCTCCTCGCCGACTTCGGCATCGCGCGCGCGGGAGGAAACGATGAGGCCACGGGGATGATGACGCGGCCGGGAACCGTGATGGGCACGCCGAGCTATATGAGCCCGGAACTGGCCAACGGCGAGCGGCACATCGGTCCGGCATCGGATGTCTACGCGCTCGGCTGCGTCCTGTTCGAGTTGCTCACCGGGTCGCCCCCCTTCACCGGCGACTCGTTTCAATCAATTCTCGTGCAGCGGCTGACCACTGAAGCGCCGCGGGTGCGGTCCAGGCGGTCCGACGTCCCGGGGCCGATCGACGACGCGATTGCCCGCGCGCTCGCGCGCGACCTGTCCCGGCGCTTCGCGACGGCCGACGCTTTTACAAGCGCGTTGTCAGAAAACACCCCGCACGTTGGCACCCCGATGTACCAGGCGCTGGGTGATCGATCAATCGCCGTTCTGCCGTTCGCCAACGTCTCGGCCGACGCCGACAACGACTTCTTCAGTGACGGCCTCACCGACGAGCTCATCACCGACTTGTCGGGGCTGAAGGATCTTCGTCTCATCTCGCGGAACTCGTCGATGCGGTTGAAAGGCAGCACCAAGCCGTTGCCTGAGATCGGACGAGATCTCAGCGTGCGCTATCTGCTCACCGGGACGGTGCGGAGGGCGGGCAACGCGCTCCGGATCACCGCGCAGCTCGTCGACGCCGACAGCGACACACCGCTCTGGGCGGAGAAATACAGCGGGACGCTGGACGACGTGTTCGACGTGCAGGAGCGGGTGTCGCGCGCGATCATGAACGCATTGCAGTTGCAACTGTCCTCCCCAGAGGACCGGCGCCTGGCGTCGCGTCGCATGTCGGATCCGCGTGCGTTCGAGCTGTACCTCCAGGCCCGCAACGAGCTCCGCCGCTATGGTCCGTCGACCGAACACGCGAGCGCCCTCCTGCAGCGCGCGATTGAAATCGAAGGGAACACGCCGCCGCTCCGGGCGCTGCGGGCGTTCATGGAATTCTCGAAGGTCCGCGCCGGCACGAGTGCGGACCTCCGCCCGCTGGCCGTCGCAGCGGCCGAAGCCCGGACCTTGATCGAGCTCGTTCCCGAAGCGCCATACGGACATGCGCTGCTCGGCTTCGTCAGCTACGAGGAGGGCAACCTCCGACAGGCGGCGCGGTGTCTGACGAAGGCGATGGAGCTCGATCCGGCGGATGCGGACGTTCTCGTCTTTCTCTGCATCACGCTGCAGGCCGCGGGTCAGATTGAGCCGGCGCGGCAGCTGGCCAGACGCTTCCACGAAGTCGATCCCCTCTCGCCGTTTTCCGGCGCGATGCTCTGCGTCGGCGAATGGTTCTCGGGGAACATCGGTCTTCACCTCGATGCCATGGAACGCGCGCTGGCCATGGATCCGGACAACCCCATCAGCAACTGGGCGTTGGGGTACACCTACGCGCTGATGGGGAGGATTGCCGATGCGTCACGGCACGCCGGGTGGATGCAGGCGCACGTGCCGCAATTGCCATACACGGCGCAGCTCTCGAGTCTCGTCGATGGTATGGCAGGACGGCGCCAGAGGGCGCTGGAGTCGCTGGCGGCCGTCGACCTGCGGCCGCTCGATGCGCACCAGACGTTCCACCTCGCCGAATCCTTTGCCATGGCAGGCGACACGCCGCGCGCACTTGCGCTTCTCGAACACGCCGTCGATCACGGGATGTACCCGTACAAGTTCTACGCAGAATACTGTCCGTTCATGGCGCCGCTGCGCGGCAGCGCCGAGTTCGATCGAATCGTGGCGAAGGCGGCGCGGCGCGTGCAGGAGTTCGAAGCCTAGCCAGGGAAACCATGGAATCCATCGAGTCGGCGGTCGGGCGCGGCGTGGCTGGAACACGGTCTCTGCTTCGCTGTGGAGTGCTGGCGGGTCCGTTCTATCTGGCGGTCAGCCTGATTCAGGCCTTCCTCCGCGAAGGTTTCGATCTCGCGCGGCACCCGCTCAGCCTGCTTGCGAACGGGCCGGGCGGGTGGGTCCAGACCGCGAACTTCGTGCTCACCGGCCTGATGGTCGTCGCCGCTGCCGTGGGATTCCGGCGCGTGCTGGGACAGAAGTCACGCGCGGTGACGTGGTTGCTCGGCGGTTTCGGCGTAGCCATGATCGCGGCCGCCATCTTCCCGGCCGATCCCGTGGACGGATTCCCGCCTGGCACGCCCGAAGGGTTCCCACATCGATCAGTAGCGCCGGGCTGCTCCATTTCGTCGCGGGAGCTCTCGGGTTCACGTTCCTCGCCGTCAGTTGTCTTGCCGCCGCGCGCGCGATGGCTCGCCGAAACATGCCGTCACTCGCTGGCCTGTCCCTTCTCAGCGGTCTTGCCATCGTGCTGGGATTCTTCGTTGGCTTCGCGCTCCCGGTGGGCATCCTGGGAATCTGGTTCGCCGTGATCGTGGGGTGGGCCTGGCTCGCCGCCATGTCGCTCGGTCTGACCCGCCTGGCGTAAAGAGGGCGTATACTGCGCTGGAATTTCGGGCCCGCCAGAGCCACCAAGGAGGCCTGCATGTCACTGTCGCGCCGCAGCTTCGTACGGACCATCGGGCTGGGTGGCGCCGGCCTGTCCACGGCGTTCGTCATCGGTCGCGGCCGCGAGGCGATGGCGTTCGAAGACGGTACGCCGCAGGCCTTGCAGCCGCCGGACGATGGCGTCATCCACATCGACTCCAACGAGAACGCGCGCGGCCCCGGGAAGTCTTCGATCGAGGCGCTGCACCGGGCCATCTCGGCGCGTGTGGGGCGCGGCTATCCCCCGGACTACGTGGGGGATCTCAGAGAGACAATCGCAGCGCGCTACAACGTCGGCACCGACAGCGTGATCATCGGGACCGGTTCCGGCCCCATCCTCGAAGCGGGTGTGCGGGCGTTCTGCTCCGCAAGCAAGCCGCTCGTCACCGCGTCGCCGTCGTACGCCCAGCCCGAGGGCGCCGCGCGCAGAATCGGCGCCCAGGTCAAGGCGCTCCCGCTCGACCGCGAGCTCAAGCTCGACCTGGACGCGATGGCCGAGGCCGCGACGGGCGCCGGGTTGGTGTTCTTCTGCAACCCGAACAACCCGACGGCGACGGCGCACACCTTTGCGGCCGTCGATCGGTTCGTGCGCCGCGTCAAGCAGGCGTCTCCGGACACGGCGATCCTCATAGACGAGGCCTACATCGACTACACATACGACGCGGCCGTCAGGACAGCCATCCCGCTGACGCAGGAACTGCCTGGCGTGTTCGTCGCGCGCACCTACTCGAAGGCGCACGGCATGGCCGGCCTGCGCCTGGGATACGCGGTGGGTCAGACGGCGACGGTGCGAACCGTGTCGCAGGCCTGGAGCCTGGGCAGCATGAACACGCTCACCGCGGCTGCCGGCATCACGTCGCTCAGGGACACCGCGCACATGGATGAGGAGCGGAAGGAAAACGCGCGAGTGCGCGACTTCACGCTTCAGACCTTCAGAAAGATGGGGTACGAGGCTTCCGACTGCCACACCAACTGCATCTTCGTGAACCTGGGCCGTCCGGCCAGCGAGTTCAGAGACGCGTGCCGGAAGCTCGGCGTGGCAGTAGGGCGCGATTTCCCGCCGATGGAAAAAACCCACAGCCGCATCACGCTCGGGACGATGGAAGAGATGCGGAAAGCCGTGGAGGTGTTCCAGAAGGTCCTCGGAAGACCCACGAACCTGTAGGCCTGTCGTCGGACGTCCGATGGCGTGGCGTCGGCCAGTTGCCTCAATACCGGATCTCGTCCCACAGCTGCTGCTCGCTGCCGTCGAGGTGGTCTGCGACGCGCGATGAGTGAAGAGGTCAAGAACTACATCACGCCGGGCGGCTACCGACGACTGCAGGAGGAGCTGGCTCGCTTGTGGAAGGTGGAGCGGCCGCCCGTTGTCGCGACCGTGACGTGGGCCGCGGGCAACGGTGACCGCTCGGAGAACGCCGACTATATCTACGGGAAGCGGAGACTGCGCGAAATCGACCGGCGTATCCGCTACCTGTCGAAGAGTCTCGATCGAGCGGTGGTCGTCGACAACTCAGGCAGGGAGCACCCGCGGATCCACTTCGGCGCGACGGTCACAATCCGCTACGAGAGTGGCGACAAGCGCGAGGTCACTATCGTGGGCATCGACGAGCTCGACTCCGGCGACGCGCGCGTCTCGTGGCGCTCTCCGCTCGCCAGGGCGCTGCTGACGGCAAGGGTTGGAGACACGGTCACGCTGCGCGCACCGCGCGGTCCCGAGCGGCTCGAGATCGTCGCGGTGCGCTACGACGACCTCGGCTAGTTGCAGGACTTGCCGGCCTGGCTCACTGAGGCGGAAGATCCCGCAACAGGTACATGGCCGAGGACAGATAGTAGTTCCGCGCGATGGCGTTGATCTGCCGCTCTCCCAGCTCAATGAGCGCCTGGGCCTTGATCCTTTTCGCACCAGCGTGCGCGCTGTCAGTGGCCAGCACGTAGTCGGCGAGCTCGGCCGCCCATTTGAAATCTCCGGCAGCGTGTGCATTGCGCGCGCGTGCCAGTACCCGCTCGGAGCCACCCATCAGGCCGACGAGCTTTGCTGCGCGATCCTCCTGCGGAAGCGGAAAGAGATTGGTGGCGTTTCCGTCGAACCAGCCCGCGCGGTCCGCGTAAATGCCGCGAACGGTCCACTCGACGCCGCCGTAGAACTCCTCGAGGAGCCGCTGATGGCTATAGATCTCCGGATTATCGCTTCCGGCAAACACACGCGCACCACCGGTATGGTCCGGGTGCGAGTGGGTGTAGATAATCGCGCGCACCGGCAGACGGAGGAGATCCCCGAACGCGGTCCTGATCGCGCGCGCGTCCACGGGGTCGGTCGACGTATCCACGACAATCGACCCACCGTCGCCCTGGATCATGATGACGTTGCTCGCCGAGTAACCAACGGCCACGTAGACACCGTCGGTCACCCTGATCACCTCCTTACGGAACTCGTTCGAGTGCGCCCGCAACGTCTCGCGCCCGGCGTATTCCTGGCCCGCCGCAGAAATGCAGGATGCGAAGAGCATCAGTACCGCCAGCGCCCGTGTCCGGCAGGCCAACCACAGCATCGATCCTCCCGATTCGTGTGTCTGATGGGGATTAAGCCACGGGAGCCTGATTACGGCAACTCGATGAAAACGCCGCGGTGCGAAGTCGCGACGAGCGGGAGCGAGATGGTTGATGTGAGGCAGCACTTCACAGCCCGGATATTGCATACAATCGCCCCAGTGACAGCTGAGGCGCGGTCGACTTCCCTGCCGTGATGAGGTGGCTCGACGCGGCGCCGCGCGCGGCCGAGCACAAAGGAGCGCACGAGTATGACGCCAAAGAACACGATCTGCCTCTGGTTCAGCAAGGACGCGGAGGAGGCGGCGCGTTTCTACGCCGCCACTTTTCCAGACAGTAAAGTGACCGCTCTGCGCAAGGCGCCGGGCGACTATCCGGGCGGCAAAAAGGGCGACGTCCTGACGGTGGAGTTCACCGTTCTGGGCATCCCGTGTCTCGGTCTGAACGGCGGCCCGGAGTTCAAGCACAGCGAGGCCTTT
>Ga0187893_10004850_pt1 | contig 25035 bp, 17 predicted proteins | sample MA1701074metaG_FD_139574 | JGI IMG/M metagenome (GOLD analysis project Ga0187893, IMG submission 139574) | White microbial mat communities from a basaltic lava cave in the Kipuka Kanohina Cave System on the Island of Hawaii, USA - MA170107-4 metaG ... | reverse complement strand
GGCGATCAGGAGATGCACTGCCGCCCCGGGATGCACGCCATCGAGCGACATGCCCGTCCCGAATGTGCCGGTTGCGCCAAAGGTCGGAACCGACCGAACAACCGTGTTGGCCGCCTTGAGCGTCTGGAGCTGTCCATTCGGGTCGTAGAACGCCCATCCGAGGTCGGAGGCCTTGGTGGCCAGGTACGTGTTGTACCCGTTGACCGCCGCGGTAATGGTGGCCTGTTCGCCGGAATCGAGCACCAGGACGTCGCCGACCGGCGCCGGATATGTGACGCCCCCGGGGCCGCCCGGCGTGCAGACGATGAAAGCCGGGTGGGCATTGAGGCGAATCTGGAAGGCCAGCATGGTGTTGATCAGGGACCCGTTGCCGGGCGCGCCCGTGCAGGTAGCGTCGATCGTCGTGGCGCCGCCGGCGCAGGTCGTGGATGCGGTGCCCGGGCCGCAGGCGATCGCGTCAAACGCCGCCTTGGTGGCGCCGGTCAGCGCCGTGACGGCGAAGTAGAGCGGCGCGTTCGTGACGTTCACGACGCCGATGAGCACGCCCTCGAGGTCCCCGTTGCCCACGAGCAGGCTGTCGACGAGGGCATCATACGTGGCCGAGAACGCCGCGCTCGACGTGATGGCACCGAGTGTGAGCGGGCACGCCGCGTTGGCCGTGGTGCAGCCGGTGCTCGCGGGGCCGAGCACGTCGTTGTTCCCGATCCAGATGCTCACGAACGTCGGCCGCGCATCCCGCGCGCGCTGCACCTGCGACCTGCCGCCGAGGAAGAAGGTGGTGAGCGCATTCGAGAACGCACTGCCATCGGCGTCGTTCGGGTCTGACGACCACGCGCCGGGCACCGCGACGTTGTTCATGAGGTCGGCCGCCGACGCCGCCGAGCGCAGGAAGCAGGTCGCCCCGGTCGCCCCGCCGACGCGTGTCTGCGTCTGGAAGTTGCTGACGAGCGGCGGGCAGCCGGGATTCGTCATCGACGGATACGCGAACCGCGTGCCCATCGCCTGCGCCAGCAGGAAGGCGTAGGATCGGCGCTGGGTGGAATCGGTGATGCCGCCCGACTGATAACCCGCCGTGATGCTGTTTCCGATCGCGACGTACCGGTTGAACAGTGCGTTGTCCGTCGCGGCGGGGCGCACCAGGTCGTTGTTGGGAATGGTGCAGGAATTCACGACGGCCATACCGATGACGAGCGCCAGGCCGCGGAGTGCATGCATGCGAGACATTCGATGATCTCCTGAGCGCATTGGGTTAGAACGTCGCCTTGAGGCTCAACGACAGCACATGCGCGTTGAGGCTGAACACACCGCTGTTGAGCGAGGACGCCAGCACCGACCGCGCCAGCCGCTCGTCGATGCGGCCGCGGCGCCCGACGCCCAGCACGAAGCCGTACGCGGCGTCCAGCGTCACCTTGTCCGCGATGACCGGGATCGCCGTGCCGAGCGACCAGTAGGTGCGGTCCTGCTCCGGCAACAGCGGCGTCACCGTTTCGTCCGGCGCGGCGGCCGCCACGCCCGAGAATCCACCGCGCACCAGCCAGCCGTTCTTGAGCGTTGTCTCAACCCCGATCCGCAGCGCCGACGTGTTCTGGTAGTCCTCGAACAGGTCGCGGTCGAGCACGTCATAGTCGCAGGTGGCCGTCGGCGCGCCGGTAGTGCAGAACGTCGTGATCGAATCCTGCGAAAAGTCCACCGGCAGGTTCGTGAACTTGCGCCAGCCGGTCCACTCGTAGTCCACCGCGATCAGCCAGTGCTCAAAACCCCGGTAGGCGAAGCCGACCTGCAGTTGGTCCGGGTGCGGAATCCGCGTGGTCACGGTCTGCGTCCCCAGGAGACCGGCGGCCGCACAGGTCTGCGCCGAGCCCGCGGTCGGGCCGGGGGCGGACGGCATGGTGGCTCCGGCCGCGGAACAGAACCGGCCGCGCACGGTCGCCAGCGTGTCGAACAGCGTGCCGGCCGGATAGCCGAGCGCGTTGCCGGCCGGGAACACGATGCCCGTCGCCTCCTGCTTGAAGCTCGCATCGGCGTCGTTGAACTCGAACATCAACGACGACAGGTAGCGGCCGCCGACAGTCCAGTCCTCGGTCAGCTTGCCGAGGAAGCCGATGTTCAGGCCGTACGAGAACGAGCCGCCCTCGAGCGTCGCCGTCGCGAATGCGGTGCGCTTGCCGATGCCGAGCTGGGAGAACCTCGTCACCGTCGTCGGGTTGGTCGTGGTGTTCAGCGCGGCGATCTGCTCCGACAAGTCCGCCGGCTGGATCAGTTCCACCGTCGAATGGCCGATCACCGGGCCACCGCCAACCAGCCATTTACCACCCTTGAAGGACCGCGCGACGTTCGGCTGGATGTAGATCGAGGCGATCGACGCCTTCTTCGCGAGAAACCGGCCGGGGAAGTCGTCCTTCCATTGCGACGTCAGCCCGTACGGGACATAGACGCCGACGCCGTAGGCCATGTCGCCCATGGTGCGGTTGAAGAACAGGTGCGGCACGGGCTGCACGGGCACGTCACCCTTGTGCAGGCCCAGCGCACTGTCGCGCTCGAACTGCGCGTTGATCTTGATGGCCGCGATGCCCACGAGCATCGAGTTGCCCTTTAGCCCGATGAGCGCGGCGGGATTCCAGAAGATCGACGAGGCGTCGTCGCACGGTGCGCTCGTGGCGGCGAAGCCGCGCGAGAAGGCGCACGACCCGATCTCATTGATGCCGAACGCCTGTCCGGACGCCGATGCCGGCGCGAGAAGCAACGAAGAGCAAACCGCCAGGGACAGCAGATGGTGCCGCTGCATTTCCATCCTCCGGTTGTTCACCGCGACGCCAACGGCCGGTGAAATTCATGGTCCAGAAAGATGGGCCAATATACGAGGCCGACTGGAGGTCGGACAGCCAAGTGCCCGGCGCAAACGCGCCGGCATCAGGATACGTTCCATACCCGCGACGCCGCTGACGCACCCTTCATATGAACGTGACGTGACAGTGATGCCGACGGTGCGCGTGCTCGGCGCGGGAAGCGCGGTGGTCGATCGTGTCCTGACCAGGGAGTCCTTGGCATTCCTGGGACGCCTGCAGGCCGAGTTCGGCCGCAGGCGGGCCGACCTGCTCCGTCGTCGCCGCGAACGCTGGGAGCACCTCCGGAGCTCGGGCACGCCGGCGTTCGCTAATGCCGGCACCGGGCCCGGCAACTGGCGCGTCGCCGCGTCCCCCGCCGACCTCACCGACCGGCGCGTCGAGATCACCGGGCCCGCGGAGCCCAGGATGATCATCAACGCGCTCAACTCGGGCGCCAATGTGTTCATGGCCGATCACGAGGACGCGCTCTCGCCAACCTGGAGCAACATCACGGCAGGGCACGCCGCCCTCATGGACGCGGCGCGCCGGACCCTCGCCTTCACGTCACCCGAGGGCAAGGAGTACCGGCTCGATGACCGGATCGCGACCCTCGTCTCGCGGCCACGCGGCTGGCACCTCGAGGAATCGCGCGTGCAGGTCAATGGCGCACCGGCGTCCGCAAGCCTGTTCGACTTCGGCCTCTTCTTCCTCCACAATGCTCGCGAACTCATGGCGCGCGGCTCGGGGCCGTACTTCTACCTCCCCAAGCTCGAAAGCCACTTCGAGGCGCGACTCTGGAACGACGTGTTCGAGTTCGCGCAGGACGCGCTCGGCATCCCGCGCGGCACCATCCGCGCCACGGTCCTCGTAGAGACGATCCACGCCGCGTTCGAGATGGAGGAAATCCTCTATGAACTGCGCGATCACGCCGCGGGCCTCAACGCCGGCCGCTGGGACTACCTCTTCAGCCTCATCAAGACCTTCCGCGCGCGGCCGGAGTTCGTTCTTCCCGATCGCGCCCAGCTGACCATGGACGTGCCGTTCATGCGCGCGTACACCCGCCGCCTGGTGCAGATCTGCCATCGCCATGGCGCCCACGCGATCGGCGGCATGGCCGCGTTCATCCCCAACCGCCGTGATCCCGCGGCCACAGAGCGCGCCCTCGCGGGCGTGCGGGAGGACAAGGAACGGGAAGCGGCCGACGGATTCGACGGCACCTGGGTCGCGCACCCGGACCTCGTGGCGGTGGCGCGAGAGGTGTTCGATGCCAGTCTCGGCTCGCGCCCGCACCAGAAGCACCAGTTGCTCGACGACGTCCGCGTGACGCCGGCCCACCTGCTCGACGTTCGCGTGGACGGCGCGGCGGTCACGACAGCAGGGGTGCGCGCCAATGTCGACGTCGCCATCCGGTACCTGGCGGCGTGGCTCGGCGGAACGGGCGCCGCGGCCATTCACGGGCTGATGGAGGACGCCGCCACCGCCGAAATCTCGCGGTCGCAACTGTGGCAGTGGGTGAAGCACGGCACGCCGGTGGACGGCACCCCGATGACCGCCGCCGTGTACCGCGGGGTGCGCGATGCCGTCACGGCCGAGCTCCTGCGCGACGCGGGCGACGCCGGCGACGCCGGCGACGCGCGCCGCGTCAACGATGCCGCCGAACTCCTCGACCAGCTGGTGCTCGGCGAGTGGCAGGACTTCCTGACCTCGGCCGGCATGCCGCTGCTTGAGCGCTAGGGCTCGAACCGCACGGCGATGTACGCACGCACGCGGTCGTTGAGCGGCGCGTCCAGCGAGTAGCCGAGGCCGAAGCGCGCCTGGACCGCGGGGGTGAACGCCACTGCAATGGAAGGCAACGACACGCGCGACTCGACGCCCACGACGCGGTGCCACTTCAGGCTGTCGATGTTCTGGGTCAGGGCCACGCCCTCGGCGTACGCCGTGTACCGGAACGGGAGGGCCAGGCGCCAACCGATCACCTTGCGACCGCGCGCCGCGCTCGTCGGCAGGGCCGGCATGGCGATGCGTTGCATGAACAGCGCGCTGTCCACCACCGCCGCCTCGATGCCGCCGAGCGAGAATGACTCGAACGGGTGACGCGACCCGACGATCATGCCCATCGTTCCTGACGCCTGGATCGGAAACGCGTCGCGGCCGAGCGTACCGATCTGCACGGTCGCCATCACGCGCTGGAATCGCTTGCGCGTGACACCATCCGAGTAGTGGAAGCGCAGTCGCTGGAACCCGCCCGCGGTGCCCGTGACGCTGCGGTGCTGCACATCGACGTCGGCGAATCCCATGGTTCGCGCGTACGATGGTCCGCTGTCCGGCGTCAGCCGGCCCGCGGCGCCGCCAAGCCGGATTGCCAGCCGCATGGATTCGGCGCCGAAGTTGCGTGACAGTGCGACGACGCCCTGGTATCCCTCGCCATCGATGCTGTCGGCTCCCGCAACGGCGTCGCGTCCCCGGGATGGATGCTGGCGGAACCAGTGCGCTCCCAGCTCGATCGCCGGCCGCGGGTAGCGCCACACGGTGCGCAGGGACCCGCCCTGCCACGCGCCCGGCTCCCCCCAGGCGAGGAGGCCGGTCGTGTTCCAGCGGCCGACGATATCCCCGCGGTGGAGCCCGAGGATCACGCCCGCGCCGTCCGGCGAGCCGGTCACGCCGGGCAGCCAGCGCGCGTGCGACACGCCGAATCCGTAGCCGTCGCTCGGTCCCGGGCGTCGCTCGGCGAGCTCGAGGCCCTCGCGCCGCGGCTGAACGCCGGCGAACCCGAACCGTCCGGCGTCAATCGTCACCGCCGTGTCGGCGAGTGGCGCGTTCTTCGCCAGCCGGCGGATATCGAGCCCGCGCGAGTGCAGGGTGAGGAACCACGTCGAGCCGTCGGCACGATTCACGTCGGGTGCAAGGGCGGCGCCGGTCACGCGGGTCACGGCGCGCACGCTGCTGTCCACGACCGACAGGTACTCGAGATTGGGGATCCCGCCGCGCTCGGAGACCACGATCAACGTGTCGCCCGTCGCCCATTGCGCATCGTAGCGGTTCGCACCGTCGCCGGGATCGACGACGCGCGCGTTCTTGCCATCCCGGTCCGCGACGATGATGCGCCACCGGCCGCTGTCGCTCACGCTGGCCGCGAAACGCCGCCCGTCGTGCGAGAACCGCGGGCGGTAGTACGACCGGTCGGGGTCGCCCTCGAGCAGCGACGTCACGGTCCCGAGCGCCAGGTACACGCGCACGATGTCGCAGTGGCCCACGTGGCATCGCATCGCGACGGCTTCGCGCCCGTCAGGGCTGGGATCGCCCTGCAAGGCGCTCGCGTGTCGCGTCAGGCGCCGGAGGCCGCCGGTTTGCACGTCCCAGGCGTACAGGTCGGGCGCGACCGTGCCGTCGGATCGCGGCGTCCAGCGGGTCACCATCAGCCGCCGGTTGTCGGCAAACCAGCGCGGATGCTGGTACGAGATGCCATTGAGCGCCTGCAGCGATCGAACCACGACCTTCGGTCGCGGGAAGAACGTGCGGTCGGCCACGTCCTGCGGATCGCGACGGGCGGCGCGCGCTCGGGCCGTGTCGAGTCGCGCCCGCGCGGCTGCGGTCATCGTGTCTTCCGCCGTGCGCCACACCACGAGGCGACGCGGCTTGTCACGCTCGGCAAGCGAGAGGGCCACGCGGGCGCCGTCCGGCGACAACGCCGGGTCCCCCGTCTCCCAGTTGAGCCGCTGGTACAGGTCGCCCTCGTGCAGCCCGGCTCCCTGGAGCGCCGCGCGCGCCCGCATCGCATCGGCGATGACTTCGGCCGCATGCTGGCCGTAGAGGATCGCCGGTGGTTCGCCGAAGACACCCATGAAAGCCTGGTCGAAGGAGCGCTGCGTGCGGGCACTCATTCGCCGCCAGACATGGACCAGGCTGGAGTCGCCCTCGCGGCGCTCCAGCCACTCGAAGAACGCCGAGCCGTTGAGGTACGCGAAATCGCCGCCGGAGTAGGAATCGGAAACACTCATCTGAGCGTACGACGGCAGGCGTCCCTCGATCGCCCACTGACGCAGCAGGGCGGGCCGCCACACGCCGTGCGGCCGCCCCGAGCCGGTGATCTGCCCCTCGAGCAGCGTGGCATAGCCTTCCACCACCCAGCGCGGCGCCCGCCTGGCCAGCGGGCCGAGCTGTGCAGGAAGCGTCGACCAGAGAAGCCGTTGCACGGGGTTCCGCGTCGGCCGGGTCAGGTGGGCGAGGTGCGTGAGCTCGTGCACCGAGAGCATCTCGCCCCACGAGCGGAAGCCGCCGATGTCCTGCCGCGGGCTCGGCGGCGTTGCCCACCACACGGTCGCCGGGCGATCGATCAAGGGCAGCGCGTAGCCGTTCGCCGACGTGAACGGGTCGTGCACCACGACGTCCACCGGCTTCGGCGTCGACGACCCGACCAGCGATGCGATGGCCGAGTCCACGCTCTCGACCCGGCGCGCGGCCGAAACCGTCCAGCGCTCGAACTCGAACGGAAAGTGGAACCGGTAGTTGCTCGTCTCGATGGTGCGCCACTGGATCCACGGGCGCATCGGGTCCTGCGCGCCCGCGCGCAGCGCCACGAACGCGATGAGTCCGCAGATGAGAAGGGGCCGCGGTCTGACCCGCAGCCCCGTCGTCTCACGGCGCCGGGAGGCCCCGCCGGAGCTCAGGACTGCGTCCGCGCCTTCCGCCCCTTCATCAGGTCCATCACCCACGTGGCGGGGATGATGAAGAGCGGCGTCAGGAAGAATCCGAGCAGCGTGTTGAGCCAGACGAGCGCGATGTAGAAGCAGCACAGCCCGATGCCGACCCACAGGATTGCGAGAGGACCTTGGCTTTCCACGATCGAGCGCTCCGGGGAGAGGGATGCTGGACTTCCATTAAATAAGCGTCGGCCTCGGGGCGGCGCTACCTTGAGGACACGGTGCTGGCGCGATCGCATGACTCCCGGGATCCGGCCCGTCCGGTCGAGCGGGCGGTGCGCCGGGCTGCGCGCGGTCGACGCCTCGTGCCCGCCGTCTCGGGCGGCCGCGACTCCATGGCGATGCTGGCGGCGCTCGCGCGCGCGGCGCCGGAATCCGTGGCGGTCGTGGCGACCTTCGACCACGGCACCGGCGCGGCGGCGACCCGGGCCGCGGCCCTGGTCGCCGAGGAATCGTTCCGGCTCGGCTTTCCGTGCGTGATCGGGGCGGGCATCGCCGGCGACCGCTCCGAGGCCGAGCTGCGCGCCAGCCGTTTCGCGTTCCTGAACGACGTCGCGTCGCGCGTCGACGGCGTGATCGCCACCGCGCACACCCGCGACGACCAGGTCGAAACCGTGATCATGCGCGTGATGCGCGACGCCGGCGCCCGCGGCCTCGCGGGCCTCTACTCGCCGGCCGGCCCGATTCGCCCGCTGCTCGACGTGTCGCGGGTCGAGACGGCGGCGTACGCGCGCGGCGCCGGCGTCCGGTGGCTGGACGACCCCACCAATGCGTCGTCCCGGTATCTCCGGAATCGCATCCGCCGCGACCTGTTGCCCGCGTTGCGCCGCGTGTCGCCGGGCCTCGACGCCGACGTCCTGGCGCTGGCGCGGCGCGCGGCCGAGTGGCGCAGGAACCTCGACCGCGCCATTGGCGTCACCGTACGCAGCAGGGTCGGTGACGGCCGGTTGGTGGTGGATGCGGACAGCCTCGCCGGCTTCACGCCGGACGAACTGTGCGTCGTCTGGCCGGCGCTGGCGGCCCGCGTCGGCCTGTATCTGGACTGGCGCGGGATCGAGCGCGCGGCCGCCTACACCGGCCGCGCTCGCGTCAACACCCGGATCGACCTCTCCGGCCGCTGGACCCTGCGTCGGGTCAAGGGCGCGTTCGAGCTCGCGAAGACTATTTTTCCCCTGTGACAGCCGCTGCCGACCCCCGCTTGATGGGACGCGCCGTGAAGCGCGTCGTGTACGATGAGCGGCACATAGCCGCCAAGGTCCGCGAGATGGGCGGCGCGATTTCCGCGGCGTACCCGGAAGGTGACCTGCTGGTCCTGGGCCTCCTCAAGGGGAGCTTCATCTTCCTGAGCGACCTGGTCCGCCAGATCACCCGCCCGTTGCAGGTCGACTTCCTGGTGGCCGCCAGCTACGGGGACAACACCTTCTCGAGCGGGAACGTCCGGCTCCTGTACGATCCTGAAACCAAACTCGAGGGAAAGCATATCTTATTGGTGGAGGACATCGTCGATACCGGCCGGACGCTTGGCCGGCTGATGGACCTGCTCTCCGCGCGCCGGCCCCGGTCACTCGAGATCTGCGCGCTGTTGCACAAGCACGTTGCCAAGGAGCTCAAGTATCCCGTGAGGTTCACGGGATTCGACGCGCCGAACGAATTCCTGGTCGGGTACGGGCTCGACCACGCCGAGAATTTCCGGCACATCCCGTACATAGCGAGTTTGCAGTAGATGCCAGCACCGCAATCAAAGCCGCCGAAACGCGATTCCAGCATCGGCAAGTGGTCCAAGACGTTCGCGTTCTGGATCCTGATCATCCTTGTGCCCATCGCCCTGCTGCAGCTGGTCGGGGCGCGCAACGAGCAGGCGCCCAAGATCTCGTATGCGCCGCAATACGTCGGCGAGTTGGAGCGCGACAACATCAAGAGCGTTGTGATCCAGGCGGGGAAGTACGTGCAGGGCGAGTTCCGTTCGCGCGTCAGCATCAACGGGCGCGAGGTCAAGAAGTTCACGACGAACTTCCCGGCCGAGAATTCCGAGAAGGAGGTCGAGGCGCTTCGCGCGCGCAGCGTCGCCATCGAGGCGCAAGACCGCCCCGCGCCGATCACCCAATGGATCATCGGCGTGTTGCCGTGGGTGCTGCTCTTCGCGTTCTACATCTTCATCTTCCGCCAGATGCAGGCCGGTGGCGCCAAGGCGTTCTCGTTCGGCAAGTCGAAGGCCAAGCTGCTGACCGGCGACACCCCCAAGGTGACATTCGCGGACGTCGCCGGCGCGGATGAAGCCAAGCAGGAGCTCCAGGAGATCATCGAGTTCCTGCGCGATCCGCAGAAGTTCACCAAGCTCGGCGGACGGCTGCCCAAGGGCGCCCTCCTGGTCGGGCCGCCGGGCACCGGCAAGACGCTGTTGGCCAAGGCCGTGGCCGGCGAGGCCGCCCGTCCGTTCTTCTCGATGTCGGGTTCCGATTTCGTCGAGATGTTCGTCGGCGTCGGCGCCAGCCGCGTGCGCGACCTGTTCGAGCAGGGCAAGGCGCACGCGCCCTGCATCATCTTCATCGACGAGATCGACGCGGTCGGGCGGCATCGCGGTGCCGGACTCGGCGGCGGACACGACGAGCGCGAGCAGACCCTCAATCAGCTCCTCGTCGAAATGGACGGGTTTGAGTCCAACGACGGCGTCATCCTGATCGCTGCGACCAACCGACCGGACGTGCTCGACCCGGCGCTGCTGCGTCCGGGCCGCTTTGACCGGCAGATCGTGGTCGACGCGCCGGACCTGCGCGGCCGCGAAGGCATCCTGCGCGTGCACATGCGCAACAAGCCGATCGCCGAGGACGTCGACATCACCACGCTGGCGCGCGGAACGCCGGGCATGGCGGGCGCGGACCTGGCCAACCTCGTGAACGAGGCGGCCCTGCTCGCCGTGCGCCGGAACCACGACCGCATCTTCATGCCCGACTTCGAGGACGCCAAGGACAAGGTGATGCTCGGCGCCGAGCGCAAGTCGCTGGTCATGAAGGAGGACGAACGCCGCCTCACGGCGTACCACGAGGGCGGCCACGCGATCTGCGGCATCAAGACGCCCGGCAACGATCCGCTGCACAAGGTCACCATCGTGCCGCGCGGCCGCGCGCTGGGCATCGCCTTCGTCCTCCCCGAGGACGACCGCGTGTCGATCACGCGGCAACAGCTGGAGGCCAACCTGGTGCGCATGTACGGCGGGCGCGCCGCGGAGGAGATCGTCTTTGGCCGGGACCGCGTCACCACGGGCGCCGCGAGCGACATCCAGCAGGCCACCAACCTCGCGCGTCGCTACGTGACGCAGTGGGGCCTGTCCGACGCGATCGGCCCGATCCAGGTGGGCGACAACGAGCAGGAAGTCTTCCTCGGGCGCGAGCTGCAGCATCGTCGCGAGGTCTCCGAGGAAACGGCCCAGCTCGTTGACGCCGAGGTCAGGCGCATCATCGAGGCGGCGTACGCCGCCGCCAAGAAGGTGCTCGAGGAGAACATCGAGCTGCTCCACCAGGTCGCGAAGGCGCTCCTCGATCGCGAAACGCTGACGCGCGAGGATGTCGATATCCTCGCCAAGGGCGGTACGCTGCCGCCGCGCGCCCCGTCGCCGCCGGCGAACAAGTCGCTGGCGACGCCCGCCGCGCCCGCCGTCGAGGCGAAGCGCACCCCGCCGCTGCTGGGAGGCCCAGAGCCCTCGCCCGCGTGAAGCGGCCCGACGCGGCGACCGCGGCCGCCGTCGTTCTCTTCGTCGTCTACGCCCTCACGCTCGCTCCCGACGTCACCTTCTGGGACGCGGGCGAGTTCATCGCGGCGGCGCACGCGCTGGGCATTCCGCACCCGCCCGGCACGCCGCTGTTCATCCTTATTGCGAACGTCTGGGCCAAGGCGGTTCCCCTGGCTTTCCCGGTGGCGACCAACCTGCTGTCAGCGGCCGCGACGGCGCTGGCCGCATTCGTCACCGCCCGGCTGGTGCTGCGGGGAACCGCCAATGGGCCGATGGCGTTGTCCGCCGCGCTCGCCGCCGGCTCGATGTCCACCGCGTGGCTCAATGCCACCGAGACCGAAGTGTACGCGCTGACCCTGGCGCTCGGCCTGCTCATCGTCGCCGCGGGATACCGCGCGGGCGCGGAAGACGACGAGCGATGGACGCGGTTGACGGCGTACCTGATGGCGCTCGCGGTTCCGCTGCACCTCAGTGCGCTGGTGACCGCGCCGGTCGCCATTGCGCTGGCCGCAGGCATGCCCGCGCCACTCAGCACGGTTCGCTGGCGGCGCGTCGCCCTCCTGTCGGGCGCCTTTGTCGCGACGATCGCCGTCGGCAGGATGTCCTTGTGGCTCGCGGTCGCAGGCTCGGCGCTCATCCTGGGCTCGACGCTCGTTCCGTCACGCGCTGATGGGCGATCACGTCCGCGAGTCGCCGCGGCGGCGGGCGCGGTGCTTGCGCTCGTCGCGATCGCGTCGAGCGCAATCCTCTTTCTCCTCGTGCGCGCGCAGTTCGACCCCGGCATCAACCAGGGCAATCCCGACACGTGGGAGCGATTCGCGGCCGTCGTGGCGCGGCGGCAATACGCAGTGGCGCCACTCTGGCCGCGCTTGGCGCCCCCGTGGGTGCAGCTTGCCAACATCGGGCAGTACGCCGACTGGCAGGTGGCGCTGTCGCTGGGCCCCACCGTCGAACCGTCGATTCTGCGATCGGCGTTCACCGCGCTCTTCGTCTGGCTTGCCATCTCGGGCGCCGCGTGGCACTGGAACGCGCACCGGCGCAGCTGGTTCGCCGTCGCCGGCCTCCTCGCCTGCGGCACGCTAGGCGTGATGGTCTACCTCAACCTGCGGCCGGGTCCGTCGATCGGCTTTCCCGGCCTGGCCACGGACATCGCGCGCGAGGCGCGCGAGCGCGACTACTTCTATGTATGTGGCTTCTGGGCGCTGGGGATCTGGGCCGGCCTGGGGGCCGTGCAGCTTCTTCGCGAAGCGGGCCGACCGGCATGGACGGGCGTGCTCGTCGCAGCGCTTCCCATCGCGCTGAACTGGCGCGCGGTGACGCGCAACGCTGAATCCGAGCGTCTCCTGCCGCGGCAGTTCGCCGAGGCGCTGCTCGAGGCCTCGCCGCCGAACGCCGTGCTGTTCGTCTCGGGCGACAACGACACGTATCCACTCTGGTACGTGCAGCAGGTGCACGGCCTTCGGCGCGACGTCGCGGTCGTGACGATTCCGCTCCTCGGAACGCGCTGGTACCGCGACGAGATGTCGCGCCGCCACCGGCTTGCGCGGATCGCGCCCGAAGCGTTCGAGGGCCGGTTCGCCAGCGCGGCGCTGATCGCGGACAGCGCGCGACTGGCGGGACGCCCCGTCGCTGCATCGATCTCGCTCCTGCCGGCCGAGCGCGAACGAATCGCGCGCGCGTGGACCGCCGGCGGCCCGGTGTACGTTGCGGGCCCAGCCGGCATCGACCCGGTTGTCGCGGACCGCTGGGCGCGGCGCGTGCGCGAACGGGTGTCGCCGCGTCCGGTGCGGCCGGCGATCGACCTCGTGCCGCAGTACTTCCGCGCCGCGCTGGAATGCCCGAGGCTTTTTGCCGAGGCGCGACACGGCGCGATTCCTCCACCGCCGAGTCGCCTTGATTCACTCTGTAACTACCGATAGGTTGCGCCCTTATGCCGTTTCCTGACCTTGTGGATCGGGTTCGGGAAGTGCAGCAACGGATCGGCGCGGCGGTTCAGCGCGGCGGGCACGGACAGACGGTCACCGTCGTCGCGGTCACCAAAACGCACGGCCCGGACGCGGTGCGAGCGGCGTGGGACGCGGGACTGGCCGACATCGGCGAGAACCGCGTCCAGGAGGCGCTCGAGAAGATGGACGCCATCGACGTGCCGTGCCGTTGGCACCTCATCGGCACGTTGCAGCGCAACAAGGTGAAGCACCTGACTCGGTTTCACTTGCTCCAATCACTCGATCGACCCTCGCTCGCGGACGCCGTGCAATCGCTCGGCGCGTCGTCGAGTCGCGTCTTCGATGTGCTCGTCCAGGTGAACCCGGCCGGCGAGCAAACCAAGGGTGGCTACGCCATGGACGCGCTCGATGCCGAAGCCGCGCGCCTCCGGACGCTCGATCGCATCCGCGTGCGCGGAATCATGGCCATGGCGCCGCTCGACGCGCCGGAACCGGAACTGCGCCGTATCTTCGGCGCCGCGCGGCAGGCGCGGGAGCTCCTGCGCGGTGCCGGGCACGCCCACGCCTCCGGGCTCTCGATGGGCATGTCGGGCGACTACGAGGTCGCCGTCGAGGAAGGCGCCACGCACGTGCGGCTCGGCACCGTGCTGTTCGGGGCTCGCCAGTGAGCGACGAAGCCTTCCGCCTCACGCCGCTCGACGTCCGGCGCTACGAGTTCGGCCGTTCGCTGCGCGGCTACGACGCCGAGCAGGTGGATCGCTTCCGCAACGAGGTCGCGGACGAGCTGGAGCGGCTCACGCGCCTGAACCAGGAGTTGGAACAGAAGGCGCGCGGGTTCCACGACCAGCTCAAGTCGTTCCGTGACCGCGACAAGGCGCTGAACGACGCGCTGGTGCATGCGCAGCAGCTGCGATCCGACATCCGGGAGCAGGCCGAGCGCGAATCGCAGTTGACGCTGCGCGAGGCCCAGGCCGAGGCCGAGCGGGTGCTGGCATCGGCGCGCTCGGACACCCAGCGCGTCGAGGACGAACTGGCCGCGCTCGAGCGGTTCCGGCGCAACTACCTCACGCAGTTGCGTGTCTTCGTCGAGCGGCAGCTGGCCGAGATCACCGCGGCTGAAGCGGCGCCGTCGATCCAGCGCACGCGTTCCGAATGACGCCGCGACAGGCAGCACCCGCGCGGCGCCGCGTACGAACCGCGCCGCCGCGGGGCGGGGTGCATTCCGCGGCGCGCATCGAGGCCGCCGCCCGCGTCGTCCGCGCGGCGTGGAACCATTCGCCGGACGCAGCGATCATCCTCGGCACTGGAATCGGCGGGCTGGCGAGGGCGATCGAGCGGCCGACGGTCATCGACTATCCGGACATTCCCGGTTTTCCGCGCTCGACGGTCGAGTCGCACGCCGGGCGGCTGCTGTGCGGAACTCTGGCCGGGAAGCGCGTCATCGCGATGCAGGGCCGGTTGCACAGGTACGAGGGCTATTCGCTTGCCGAGGTCACGTTCCCGGTGCGCGTCCTGCGCGCGCTCGGGGCGCGCGTGCTCCTGGTCTCGAACGCCTGCGGCACCTTGCGCGGCGAGTGGCGTCCTGGCGACCTGATGCTCATCGAGGACCACCTCAACCTGCTGGGCGACAGCCCGCTCGTCGGCCCGAACGATGAGCGGCTTGGCCCGCGCTTCCCCGACATGTCCGCGCCGTACGATGGCGCATTGAGGGCTGCGGCCCGGCAGGTCGCGCGCCGCGAGGGCACCGTCCTGCGCGAGGGCGTCTACGCCGCCGTCGCGGGGCCGAACCTGGAAGCACGCGCCGAGTATGCGATGCTCCGCACGGTCGGCGCCGATGCGGTGGGCATGTCGACGGTGCCCGAGGTGCTGGTGGCGGTCCACGGCGGAATGCGCGTCCTCGGGATCTCGATCATCACCGACATCTGCGTGCCCGAGTCGCTCGCCGAGACGACGCTGGAGCAGATCATCGCGGCGGCCGCGTCTGCGGAGCCGGCGCTCACCTCGTTGGTGCGTGGCGTCCTGACGGAGTTGCCGTCGTGACGGCGACGCCGCGTTACGCGGAGCTGCCGCCGGGCCGGCCGGCGGACGACCTTGAGGTGGAGCTGCTCGCGACGTGGCGGCAGGAGCGGCTGTTCGAGCGCACGCTCGCGGCGCGCGCCGACGCGCCACCCTTCGTGTTCTACGACGGCCCGCCGACCGCCAACGGCAAGCCGGGCATCCACCACGTCTTCTCGCGCACGCTCAAGGACCTGTTCTGCCGGCACCGGGCAGCGAAAGGGTTCCGCGTTGAGCGGAAGGCGGGGTGGGACACGCACGGGCTTCCGGTCGAGATCGAGGTCGAGAAGGCCCTCGGGATCAGTGGCAAGCCGCAGATCGAGGCGTTCGGCGTCGCCGAGTTCAACCGGCGGTGTCGCGAGAGCGTGTTCACGTACAAGGACGACTGGCAGAAGCTGAGCGAGCGGATCGCGTACTGGCTCGACTACGACAACGCATACATCACGTACAGCAACGCGTACGTGGAGAGCGTCTGGTGGGCGCTCAAAGTGCTGTTCGAGAAGGGCCTGTTGTCGCGGGGGCACAAGGTGCTGCCCTACTGCCCGCGATGTGGCACGGCGCTCTCGAGCCACGAGCTGGCGCTTGGCTACGAGGACGTGGACGACCCGTCGGTGTACGTGGCGCTCGAGGTGACGGGCGGGGCGGGCGCGCCGGCCGGGTCGCGGATTCTGGTCTGGACGACGACCCCGTGGACGCTCGTCAGCAACGCGGCGCTGGCCGTGCATCCCGCGTTGGGGTACGTCGGTGTCCGGAAGAAGAAGGGCGATAGTAAAGAAATCTTAATTGTTGCTGAATCACGGCTTTCGGCGGTGTTCGGGGAGGACTGGGCCGAGCGGTGGGCCGTGGAGCACCGGATGCCCGGCAGCGCGATGGTCGGCTGGACCTACCGGCGCCCGCTCGACTTCCTGCCGTTCCCAGATGGAACTCGGCATGAGGTCGTCATCGGCGCTGACTTCGTGTCCGCCGAGGACGGCAGCGGCGTCGTGCACATGTCCCCGGCGTTCGGGGCCGACGACCACGCCGCCGGCGTACAGCACAATTTAGCTTTCCTACAGCCTGTCGATTCACGCGGCGAGTTCCCGGAGGCCATGCCCGTGGCCGGCGGCCTCTTCTTCAAGGCGGCTGACCCGCCCCTCATCGAGGAGCTCAAGCGCCGCGGGGTGCTGTGGAAGGCCGGGAAGGTGACGCACGCCTATCCCCACTGCTGGCGCTGCCACACGCCGCTCCTCTACTACGCCCGCGAATCCTGGTTCGTCCGCACCACCCAGTACCGCGACCAGATGCTGGCCCGCAACGGCGCCGTCGACTGGCACCCGCCCGAAGTCGGCGCTGGCCGGTTCGGCGAGTGGCTCGAGAACAACGTCGACTGGGCGCTCTCCCGCAACCGATACTGGGGAACGCCGCTGCCCGTCTGGGCGTGCGACGCGGAACCCGAGCACGCCACCGCCATCGGCGGCTACGCCGAACTGGCACAGCGCGGCGGCCGCCCGCTGCCCGCGGACTTCGACCCGCACAAGCCGTTCATCGATGCCTGGCACTGGCGCTGCGACCGGCCAGGGTGCGGTGGCACCATGCGCCGCGTACCCGAAGTGATCGACACCTGGTTCGACTCGGGCTCCATGCCGTTCGCGCAGTGGCACTACCCGTTCGAGAACAAGGACGTCGTCGAGGCGCAGTACCCCGCCGACTACATCTGCGAGGGCATCGACCAGACGCGCGGCTGGTTCTACTCGCTGCTCGCCATCGCCACGGGCCTCGGAGACGCCTTGCCGAACAACGGTCCGGCACCCCGCGCACCCCGCGCACCCCGCGCACCCCGCGCACCCCGCGACTCCCACGCCGCGCCCTACCGGGCGGTCCTCGTGAACGACCTGGTGCTCGACGAGCACGGAAAGAAGATGTCGAAGCACATCGGCAACGTCGTCGATCCGTGGCGGGTGATGCAGGACTACGGCGCCGACGCCACCCGCTTCTTCCTTGTGGCCACCAGCGATGTCTCCGTGCCGCGGAAGTTCGACGAACGGGCGCTGCGGGAGCACGCCGTGCGGTTCTTCCTCCAGCTCAAGAACGTCTACAGCGGCGTGTTTGCCACCATGGCGAACTTCGGGTGGGCGCCCTCGGCCGCCGACCCTCGCCCCACCGACCGGCCGCCCTTCGACCGCTGGGTGCTCTCGCGCCTCCGCGCGGTCGAAGACGACGTCGACGCGGCCCTGGAGCGGTTCGACGCCACCGAGGCAGCGCGCGCCCTGCACGCGTTCGTCGACGACGAACTGTCCAACTGGTACGTGCGCCGCAACAAGGAGCGCTTCTACGACGTGGAGGCCGCCGACAATCGCGCGGCGTTCGCGACGCTCCAGGAAGTGCTCATGGTCACCTGCCGCCTGCTGGCGCCGATCGCGCCATTCATCACGGACTGGATCCATCGGCAGCTCATCGGCGCGTCGGTCCACCTGGCGCCGTTCGTCCGCGCCGACCGGGCCGCGCGCGACCTGCCGCTCGAGGTCGCGATGGCAGCCGTCCGCCGCCTTGCCACGCTGGGCCGCGCCGCGCGCGAGTCCGCCAGGCTCAAGGTGCGACAGCCGCTGCCACGCGCCGTCTGCGTCACGCCGGGCGTCGACGCGGCGCTGCTCGACGCGCTGACGCCGGTGCTGGCCGCCGAGCTGAACGTGAAGGCCATCACGTTCGCGCGGTCGGGCGACGCCCTCGTGAGCCTGCGCGCCAAGGCCAGCTTCCGCTCACTCGGGAAGCGCTTCGGCAAGCGCACGCCGCTGGCGGCGGAGGCCGTCAACGCCTTGTCGTCCGACGCGCTCCGCGCCTTCTCCGCCGGCGCTCCCACCACGATCAGCGTCGACGGCGAGGCGCACGCATTGCTGCCCGAGGACGTCGAGATCCAGACGTCGGCGGCCGGCGAGCTCGTGGTGCAGGAGAGCGGCGGGTTCGTCACCGCCATCGACCCGACTGTCACCGAGGAGTTGCGCCTGGAGGGCTTGGCACGCGAACTCATCAGCCGTGTGCAGCGCATGCGCAAGGACGCACGCCTCGCGGTCAGCGACCGCATCCGCCTCGCCGTGGCCGGGGACGCTGATGTCCGCACCGCAATGTCAAGGCACGGGGATTGGGTGGCGCGGGAGGTGCTGGCTTCCGACGTCCTTGGCGACCCCGATAGCTTACTGGACCATACCGCGGCAGAAACGCACGACCTCGACGGGGTCGTCGTTCGGGTCGCGTTCACGCGGATCGCATAGCATGGCTCCAGCCAATAGCGCCAAGAAGCAGCCTCCGAAACCGAAGGCGATGCCCAAGAAGCAGCTGCAGTACTTCGAGAAGCGGTTGCTCGAGGAGCGGCGGCGCGTGCTGAAGGAGCTGGGGCACCACGACGAGATCTTCAACACCAGCCAGCAGGCGTCCGACGGCGACCTGAGCGCCTACTCGTTCCACATGGCCGACCAGGGCACTGACGCCATGGAGCGGGAGAAGGCGTTCCTCTTCGCCAGCCAGGAGGGCCGCTTCCTCTGGCACATCGACCAGGCGCTGCGCCGGCTCTACAAGACGCCGGAAACCTTCGGCAAGTGCCACAACTGCGGCAACGAGATCGCCTTCGAGCGACTGGATGCGCTGCCACACGCGCGCTACTGCATCGAGTGCAAACAGCGCGAGGAAGATGCCAAGAAGTAACCTGCGGCGGTTCGCGCCGATCCTGCTGCTGGTGGTCGCGATTGACGTGGTCACCAAGCGCATCGCGGTCGCCAGTTTCGGCGACCAGATGCGGGTGCCGCACGACGTGCTCGGCGACTGGCTGCGCCTGACGCTCGTCTACAACCCCGGCGCCGCCTTCGGGCTGCACGTGGGCGAGTACTCGCGCGCCGTATTCATGGCCTTGACCATCGGTGCGCTCGTGATCCTCGGCCGGCTGCTGTTGATGACGCGCGAGGGCGACGCGACGCGCGTCACCGCGTTGTCGCTCGTATGCGGCGGGGCGCTCGGCAACCTGATCGACCGCGTGGCGTCGAAGCGCGGGGTCATCGACTTCATCGACGTCGGGGTCCGCGATGCGCGGTGGCCGACGTTCAACGTGGCCGACATGGCGGTCAGCGTTGGCGCGTTTCTCCTGGCGATCGTGTTGTGGTCGGAAGACCGCGCCGCGGAGTCGCAGGCCTCGGCCGCGGTCGCCGCGTCCCCGGTCGGCCCGGAGCTGCAGCGGGAGTCGGGCGGCGCCACCTAGGCGACGGCCATGACCGGCCTGCGCCCCAACGGGCGGGTGTTCTGGGGAGCGGCGGTCGCGATCGTCGTCCTCGACGTCGCCACCAAGTTCATCGCCGAACGGCACCTCACGCTCCACGTGCCGCACCGCGTCATCGGCGACGCGGTGCGCTTCACGCTCGCCTACAATCCTGGCGCGGCGTTCAGCATGCACGTCGGGCCGGCCTCGCGCTGGGTGTTCGGCGCATTCGCGATCATTGCCCTCATCATCCTCTGGCACCTGTACCACACCAGCGAACCGGGTGAGCGTGTCAAGGCGCTGGCGCTGGGGCTCGCGTGGGGCGGCGCTGCCGGCAATCTCATCGACCGCGTACGGTCGAGCGCGGGCGTCGTCGACTTCATCGACATCGGCGTGCGGTCGGTGCGGTTCTGGACATTCAACGTCGCCGACAGCGGTGTGTCGGTCGGGGCGGTGATGCTCGGGATCATCCTGCTGCGCGAGGACCTGCGACAGAAGAAGGCGTCCGGTGGCTGAGCGTCCGCCGGCGGCCGGGCGCATCGAGCGCCTCACGGCGCCGGCGGACGCGCCGCGGCTCGACGTCCTCATCGCCGAGCGACTCGAGCTGTCGCGCAACCAGGCCGCGACGCTCATTGCCAACGGTCACGTCACGGTCGGGGATCGGCGCGAGAAAGCCAGCTACCGGGCCACAGCAGGCGAGTCGATCGCGGTCAGGATACCGGCCCTCGCGGGCCGCGAGGTGGTGGCCGAGGACATCCCGCTGCGCGTCGCCTGGGAGGACGATGAACTCGTCGTCATCGACAAGCCCGCGGGCATGGTGGTCCACCCTGCACCCGGCAACTGGACCGGGACGCTGGTGAACGCGCTGAAGGGCCGCGGCGACAGGTTGTCAGGCCTCGGAGATCCGGGTCGCGAGGGAATCGTCCACCGGCTCGACAAGGAGACGTCGGGCCTGCTGCTCGTCGCCAAGACCGACCGCGCGCACCGGGCTCTCGGCGCCGCGCTGGCGCAGCGACGCATCGCCCGCCGTTACGCGGCGCTGTGCTGGGGCCACCTCCGCGCCGACTCGGTGACCGTCGACAAGCCCGTGGGCCGCGACCCGCGCGACCGCAAGCGTATGGCGACCGTGGCGTCGGGGCGGGCCGCCCGCACCGAGTTCACTCGCCTCGCCCGGCTCGAGTCGGGCGACTTGCTGCGGGCCAGGCTGTTCACGGGACGGACGCATCAGATCCGGGTGCACCTGGCGTCGCTCGGGCACCCCGTCGTGGGAGACGACACGTACGGCGGTGGCGGCGCTCGCCGGCTGCTGGGGCTGCCCCCGCGGCGGCACTTCCTGCATGCGGCGTGGCTCGTGTTCCCCCACCCCGTGACGGGCGCGCCGGTCGACGTTCGCTCGCCGCTGCCGGCGGATCTCGCGGCGGCACTGACGCGACTGGCCGAGGGGGCTGTGCGCCCGGACGCCGCCGATCCGCTCGCGGACCTGGGCTTTTACGCGCCGGAAGAATGACGAGAAAATTCATCGAAAACAGCGCGACTTCTCATCGACAAAATCGTCTGATTCGGTAGCCTTGTGTGGGCCCGCAATGCGGGCCTCGTTCAATCTGCGGAGGCCCCTTTTGTGAGCCGGAACGCGTCTTCATGCCGTCGAGGTTTCGCTGCCGTGACGATGGATGCCGCCATGCCCGACATGGCCAGTCTCGCGCCGCGCTGCGCGTTGCGCGCGACCGCGAGGTGATCCGGCGTGGTGCGTACACGCGACGACGTCGCGGCTGAGGCGCACGCACTGCGCCCCGAGCCCGGGAAGGATGGACCAGCCGCCGCCTCGGTCGCTCCGCAGGCGGCGGATTCGTCGCGTGGCATGGCGTCGCAGCGCGATCGCGACGTCCTGCGGTCGTTCGCCAGGCGCATCGACCCCAACGACGCCGGCGCCCACAACAACCTCGGCGTGCTGTACTACGACAAGGGGCTGTACGAGGAGGCGGTTGCCGAGTTCATGCGCGCCGTCGACCTCGATCCGCGCATGCAGGTGGCGCAGGCCAACCTCGAGCTGGCGTACCTCTCCGGCGGCCATGCCAGCGCGCGCGTGGGCCAACTGCGCGAGCACCTCCGCGCGTCGCCGTCGGATCGCGACGCCCGCTGGGAGTTGGGTCGCACCTATGCGCTGCTCGGCCAGCACGCAGACGCAAGCAGCGAGTTCAGGGAACTGCTCACGTACCATTCAAGCGATGTGCCGGCGATGATCCAGCTGGCGCTGTCGGAGAAGGCAGTGGGTGACGTCGACAACTGCCTGCGTCACCTGGAGCAGGCACAGGCGGCGGACCCGGACAACTCGATGCTGCACTTCTACATCGGCGAGATCGCGCACACCCGCGGCCTCAACGACGAAGCGCTTGCGATGCTCGAGCGCGCGACCGCGCTGAATCCGCTGAACTACGAGGCGTTCTACCTCATGGGCTTCGTGCTCGGCGACATGGGCCGCCCGGACGAAGCCCGCGCCGCCACCAAACGCGCGGTGCAACTGAATCCGGCGTTGTCGCGCGTCCAGGCGAACCTGGCGATCAAGCAGCCGCGCGAGCGCTACGTGGAGAAGGCGCAGCGCGATGCCGGGCGCGATGCGCAGATGGAAGTCGCGCCCGAGGCGCAACTCACGCACTACAACCTCGGCCTCGCGTTCCGCAAGAAGGGGTACTACACGGAGGCGCTTCGCGAGTACCAGCTTGCCGTCCAGAAGGGCGAGGATCGCGACCTCGTGGAGCAGGCCATGGCCGAGGTCTACCTGGTGCGACGCGACACCGCGGCTGCCCTGCGCCTCTACGACGGGCTGCTCGCCCGCAAACCCGACAGCCCGAAGCTGTGGAACGAGCGGGGCGTCGTGCAGCATCAGGCGGGCCAGTACCTCGACGCGCAGGAGAGCTACGCCCGTGCGATCGCAACGGACCCCGGCTACGCGCTGGCGCACAACAACCTCGGCGTCGCCCACTACCATGCGGGCGATCCGACAGCCGCCGGTGAGGCGTGGCAGCAGGCACTCCAGGCGCAACCGGCGTTCGTGAAGGCGCAGCTCAACCTGGCGCTCCTGCTGTACAAAGCGAAGAAGATGTCGCCGGCGCTCGACGCGTTTCGGGCGGCGCTCGCCGTGGAGTCGGAGCACCCGGTCGGGTGGAACGGCGTCGGCCTCGTGCTCGCCGATCTCAGGAAGTTCCAGGAAGCGCGCAGCGCGTTTGCGCGCGCCATCCAGGCGCGGCCGCGGTACGCCGAGGCGCACTACAACCTGAGCTTCACGCTTTCCAACCTCGGCGACTTCGAGGGCGCACTGCGCGAGACCAAGCTCGCCATCGAGCTCGATCCGTACTACGTCGCGCAGAAGTTCGAGCTGGCGATCGACCTGGAGTTCGAGGACGCCGACATTGCGATCCAGCCGGACCTGGGCCAGGAGAAGCGCGTCGAGGGCGCGGTCGAGGACTTCTCGTTCGATCCCGGCGTACTCGACGGCCTGTTCACGCAGCTGGCGCCGCCGCCGGCGGCCGCGCCGGAGCCCGTCGGCGACCCCCTCGCGGCCGCTGCCGACCTGCTGGCCAGGGGCTTCTTCGACCGCGCGCAGGCCGAGGCGACGCGCGCGCTCGCGCGCGGCGGCGATCGCCTCAGCGGCGGGACACTGCTCGGGGACACGTTCGCGCGTCGCGGCTTGTGGGGCGAGGCTCTCGAACGCTACCGCGACGTGCGCCGGGAGTCGTCGGACTATGTGCCCGCCATGCTGGGCGAGGCGACGGCGCTGTTGCGGCTCGGCCGCGCGATCGAGGCGCGTCATGTCGCGGAGGCGTTGTTGCCGAAGATGCCGAGCGACGCCGAGGTCCTCATGCTCACGGCGGCCGCGCGGGCCGACGCCGGAGACCCGCAGGGCGCGCTCGCGTGCCTCGAGACCGCCCAGCGCCTGGCGCCGACGCGCGCCGACGTGCACCGCCACATCGGCGACCTGGCGTGGAAACTCCGCGACACGGACGGCGCGATCCAGGCGTACCGCAACGCGCTCCAGATCGATCCGCACTACGCCGTCGTGCGGTACCAGCTCGCCAACGTCCTCATCGAACGCGACCTCCTGTTCGACGCCGAGCGCGAACTGCTGCAGGCGCTCGACGCGGTGCCGACGTACTCCGAGGCGACGCTGGCGTTGTCACGCCTGTTGCGCCGCGTGGGCCGGCCGGACGACGCCATGCCGCTGCTCATCGACTTGCTCCAGCGCGACCCGTACCACTTCGATGCGCTCATCGCGCTCGGCGAGACGCTGCTGGAGCGCGGCCAGCAAGAGGACGCCGTGTACGCGTTCTCCCGCGTGTTGCGATTCGACCCCACGCATGTCGGTGCGCTGTACCACCAGGGCGCGATCTTCGTGACGATGGAACGCTACCGGGAAGCCCAGGATCGCTTCCAGGCGGTGATCGACAGCGCGCCGTCCTCCGAGTACGCGCGCCGCGCGCGCCGCGACATCAAGGCCGCGGTCGACCTCGGCCGCAGCCAGGCCAGGCAGCGGCAAGAGCGCTAGCGATGCCGATCGAGGGCCCGCTCCGCGAACTCGGAATCCACGACGTCTTCCAGCTCCTCGACCTGAGCCGCAAGACGGGAATGCTGCGCGTCTCGTCCGACCTGCGCGACGACGAGGGGCGCGTGTTCTTCGAGGAAGGCAAGGTCGTCCACGCCGCCATCAGGAGCAAACCGGACGCCATCGAAGACGTGCTGGTCGACGCCGGCAAGATCACGGCGGCCGAGCTCGAGCATGCCCGCAAGCTCGTCGCTGAGCATCCCGAGGTGCGCCTCGGGGGCATGTTCGTCCAGGCGGGCGTCGTCTCGGAGCGCGAGCTGGAACAGCTGCTGCGCCAGCGCCTCGAGACCATCGTGTTCGAACTGATGTCGTGGCGCGAGGGCTTCTTCTCGTTCGAGGAGAATCCCGACGTGTCCGTGCCGCCGGAATCGCGGGTCACGGTTGCCACCGAGTCGCTGCTGATGGAGAGCGCGCGACGCATCGACGAGTGGTCGCGGATCGCCGACAAGGTTCCGAACCTCGCCGTCGTGCCGATACTTGCTCCTGTCCCCGACGACGAGGGCCCGCACCTCGACCTGCTGCCCCACGAGTGGGAAGTGTTGACGATGATCGACGGGACCCGTGACCTGCGCGCCATCTCCGGTGAGCTGGGCCGCGGCGAGTTCGAGGTGGCCAAGGTCGCGTACGGCCTCGCCACCACGGGCGTCATCGAGATCCGGCAGCCGCGGCGCCTCAGTTCGTCGATCCTGCCGCCGCTGGAACCCGACACCCACCCTGCGCTGTCGACCGCGCGCACGCTTCGCAAGGCCGGCCGCGCCGCGGACGCGACGGCCGAACTGGTGCGCGCCGTTGACCACGAGCCGACGGCCGTGCTGCTCTGGTACGAACTCGGGTTCTTCGCGGCGCAGGCCGGCGACCTCGCCCGGGCGCGAGGAGCGTGGGAGCGATTCCTCAAGCTGGCGCCGGGCCATCCGGGCGCCGCCCTGGCGCGCGCCGCGATGGACGCGGCCGGCAGGCTGGCGTCGG
>Ga0187893_10004849_pt1 | contig 25037 bp, 17 predicted proteins | sample MA1701074metaG_FD_139574 | JGI IMG/M metagenome (GOLD analysis project Ga0187893, IMG submission 139574) | White microbial mat communities from a basaltic lava cave in the Kipuka Kanohina Cave System on the Island of Hawaii, USA - MA170107-4 metaG ... | reverse complement strand
GACCGTGAGGTATCCGTCGCAAGCCGCTGCCTTAAGACCATCGGTAAGCCGTGTGCGGGAAATCCGCACGCACGGTTTGAATGGGAGAGACTGCTCGTAAGAGCTGACTTTTACCAATGGGTCTGGACTGGATGCCGGTGAGGCCGAAGCCGGGTCGCCTGTCTCAAGCGCAGCGCTTGGTCCGCGAGGCGAACCGCCTTCATCGGCGCATCGACCTCGGCAGGGGAAGAGCGGGCAAGATGCTCACGTCCGGGTGGTCCAAGGCCACCAAGGACTTGCAAGCAGCCTGCGACCATGGCGAGCCGGTCCTGGGCTATCGTCGGCTCAAGGATCGCGGAGATTTCCCCGGCCTCCTTCGCACGGCCTATCGTCGCCGGAACGTCTGGGTCGGAGGTTGGCCCGAGGACGTCTACTCCTCCTTTGCCCGCTACAGCGAGGTCCGCGGCAACGAATGGGATTATGATTGGCACGATCCGGGCCGCTTCGCGCTGCCCATTCACTATCGCGCGGGAATCATCAGCAACCATCCCTACCTGAGCCGGGAAGAACAGAGAGCGATCGCCTGCCATCATCTGGTGAAGGAGGCTGAAGCCTTGGCCGGCCGCCTGGAACGCATCGTCAGGGTGTTTCGGGAGGATCTGGACCCGGAGCAGATCACCGCGCGGTTGAGGATTCATAACGACGGGTTACGGCGCGATCGGTTGCTCGAGGAGATCATCTCTGATCGGGAGGCGTTCCGTCTCAAGACCGAATACCACCACGACCTGGCCTTCGCGGCGGCCTGGATCCGGGGCTGGGCCGCGCTGGGGTTCGGCTTCCTGGCCTGGTAACGCCGCGGTTCCGTGCGGTCGTCCAGCTCCTTCAAGACTGCTCCCAGGCGATGTAGGCCCTTCCCATCCGGAGGAGGTCGGCGTCGGCGTCCGCCGTTGGGCCACCCCACGTCCGTTAGGCGGTCGGGTTGGGCCCACCCCCGGGCCCGCTGCCCGCGTACAATTGGGGAGCGGGGTCGTCGGGGGGCGGCGTGAACGCACTGGCCTGCCTGGTTTCGCTCCTCGCCCAGGGCGGTCCGGACGACGCCGAGGGCGTGGCCTTCTTCGAGTCCAGGGTCCGCCCCGTCCTCGCCGAGAAGTGCCACGCCTGCCACGGGCCCAAGGCCGAGAAGCTGAAGGGCGGCTTGCGGATCGACACGCGCGAGTCCCTCCTGAAGGGAGGCGACACCGCGCCCGCGGTCGTGCCGGGCGATCCCTCGAAGAGCCTGCTCCTGCGGGCCGTGCGGCACGAGGACCCCGACCTCAAGATGCCGCCCAAGGAGAAGCTGCCGGACCGGGTCGTCGCCGACCTCGAGGCCTGGATCCGGCGAGGAGCGCCCATGCCGAAGGACGCCGGAGCGCCGGCCGGGACCGACTTCTGGGCCTTCCGGCCGCCGAACGGGCCGCCGGTCGCGGACGCGGCGGCGATCGACCGGATGGTCCGCGCGAAGCTCGAGGAGAAGGGGCTGCGCCCCTCGCCGCCCGCCGACCGGGCGACGCTCCTCCGCCGCGTGACGTTCGACCTGACCGGGCTCCCGCCGACGCCGGAGGACATCGACCGGAAGGAGCCGTACGAGGCAGCGGTCGACCGCCTCCTCGCCTCGCCCGCCCACGGCGAACGCTGGGCCCGGCACTGGCTGGACGTGGCGCGCTTCACGGAGACGAACGGGTTCGAGTTCAACAAGATCCGCGCGAACGCGTGGCCCTACCGCGACTGGGTGATCGACGCGCTGAACGCCGACCTCCCCTATGACCGCTTCGTGCGGATGCAGATCGCGGGCGACGCGCTGGCCGGCGCGGGCCCCGAGGGCGCGATCGCGGCGGCCTTCCTCATGTGCGGGCCGTGGGACGAGGTGGGCTACGGCCAGCAGAGCCTGGTCATGCGGGCGCGCGTCCGCGAGGAGGACCTCGAGGACGTGATCGCGACGGTCTCGCAGGCGTTCCTCGGGCTCACGGTGAACTGCGCGCGCTGCCACAACCACAAGTTCGCTCCGATCGCGCAGGCCGAGTATTACCGTCTGAAAAGCGTTTTCGAGGGCGCGCGGCCGGGCGAGCGGGCCGTTGCCGGCGCGGCGGAGACGAAGGCGGCCGAGTCCCGACGCGCGGAGGCGGAAGCCGGGGTGTCCGAGGCGGAGCGCGAGCTCGCGGCGCTCACGGCCGCGATCCGGAGGCGGATCCGGCGCCCGGTCGCCGCGGGACCCGCCGCGCTCGCGCGGTGGACGTTCGACGACGGCGCGCGCGACTCCGTGGGATCCCTCCACGGGGAACTCGTCGACGGGGCGGTCGTGGCGGGCGGACGCCTGAGGCTCGACGGGAAGGGGGCGCACGTCCGGACGGCGGCGATCGGTCGCGAGCTCGGCGAGAGGACGCTCGAGGCGTGGGTCGCGCTCGGGACCCGGAAGCAGGGGGGCGGGGGCGCGATCACGGTCGAGACGCGGGGCGGGGCGGAGTTCGACTCGATCGTCTTCGCGGAGCGCCAGCCCAACAAGTGGATGGCGGGGAGCGCCTTCTTCCGGCGGACGCGCGACCTCGCGGCGCCCGAGGAGACGTCCGTCGACCTCGTCCACGTGGCGGCGACCTACGCGGTTGACGGGGAAATCGCGCTCTACCGGAACGGGAAGCCGTACGGGGAGCCGTATCCCTCGAAGCCGGCCGCGTACCCGGCCGGGACATCGCACGTGCTGCTCGGGCTCCGGCACACCGGGGGCGGCCGGGCCGCCCTGTCCGGAGAGATCGAGGAAGCCGCTCTCTACGACCGGGCGCTTGAGGCTCGGGAGGTGGCCGCGCTCTACGAGGGCTCGGCGCAGCGGGCGGGCGAGGGGGACGTCGAGGCCGCCGCGACGCCCGAGGAGCGGGCGAGGAGGAAGGAGCTGCGGCGGGCCGTCGAGGAGGGCCGGAAGGCGGTCGCCGCCCTTCCGGCGCTCAAGGCCGCCTACGTCGGGACGCGCGTCCAGCCGCCCGTCACGCACCGGCTCCTGCGGGGCGACGTGGAGAAACCCGCGGAGGCCGTGTCGGCGGGCGGGCTGGACGTCCTGGGCCGGGCCGACTTCGGTCTCGCCCCCGACGCGCCCGAGGCGGAGCGGCGTCGGCGCTTCGCCGACTGGGTGGCGGACCCGAAGAACCCGCTCACGGCGCGGGTGATCGTGAACCGGGTCTGGCACCTCCACTTCGGTCGCGGGCTGGTCGGGACGCCGAACGACCTCGGCCCGACGGGCGAGCGGCCGACGCATCCGGAGCTGCTCGACGCGCTCGCCCTCCGCTTCATCGAGGACGGCTGGAGCCTCAAGAAGCTCCACCGCCTGATCGTGACGACGGAGACGTACCGGCAGTCGTCGCGCTTCGACGCGGCGCAAGCGGCCATCGACGGCGAGGCCAGGTACCTGTGGCGCTTCCCGCCGCGGCGGCTGGAGGCCGAGGCGATCCGGGACGCGATGCTCGCGGCGAGCGGCCGGCTGAAGTCCGATCGAGGCGGGCCGAGCGTTCGGCCGTTCGACACGTACAACCTGGCCAACTCGCTCTACTTCACGCCGAAGGACGGCTCCGAGTTCGACCGCCGGACGGTGTACCGGATGAACGCGGTCTCGGGGAAGGACGCGCTCCTCGAGGCCTTCGACGCGCCGGACCCGGGGATCCGGACGCCGGACCGGCGCGCGACCACGACCCCGCAGCAGGCGCTCGTGCTGCTCAACGACCCCTTCGTCCACCGCCAGGCGGCGGCCTTCGCCGAGCGGGCGAAATCGGTGCGGGAGGCGTACCGCCTGGCGCTGGGCCGCGAGCCCACCGAGGCGGAGGCGGCGCGGGCGGAGCGGGTGGCGAAGGCGCACGGTCTCAAGGCCGTCTGCTGGGCTCTTTTCAACTCGTCGGAGTTCCTCCATGTGCGATGACGCTCCCTTCTCCCGGCGGCACTTCCTGCGCCAGGTCGGCGGCGGCCTGGGCGCGGTCGCGCTCCCTTGGATGGAGGCCCGCGGCGAATCGCAGCTCGCGGCGCGGGCCAAGCGCGTGATCAACGTGTTCGCGGCCGGCGGCATGAGCCACGTGGACACGTTCGACTACAAGCCCGAGCTCGAGGCGAGCGACGGGAAGGCGCTCCAGGGGAAGGGGAAAGTGGACACCTTCTTCGGGAAGCCGGGAAACCTGGCGAAGAGCCCCTTCGCGTTCAAGCGCCGCGGCGAGAGCGGCCTCTGGGTGAGCGAGCTCCTCCCGGAGATCGCCACGTGCGCGGACGAGCTCTGCGTCGTGCGGTCGATGGTCTCGAAGAACAACAACCACACGCCGGCGACCTTCCTCATGAACTCGGGCTTTACGATGAGCGGCTACCCGTCGATGGGGGCCTGGGTGAGCTACGGCCTGGGCTGCGAGACGGACGAGCTCCCGGCGTACCTGGTCCTGCCCGACCCCCGGGGGGAGCCCGCGGGCGGGTCGACGAACTGGTCGGCCGGATTCCTGCCCGCGGCGCACCAGGGCGTCGCGTTCTCGACGCGGGGCAAGGAGCCGGTGAAGGACCTCGTGCCGCCGGCGGGGGACGACCCCGCGGCGCGGGCGGCCGGGCTGGGGCTGGCCGAGGCGATGAACCGCGAGGACGCCTCGCGGAACGCGGGCGAGTCGGCGCTTGCGGCGCGCCTCCGCTCCTACGAGCTCGCGGCGCGGATGCAGGTGCGAGTGCCCGAGGCGGCGGACGTGGGGAGCGAGAGCGAGGAGACGCGGCGCCTCTACGGCCTGGACCGGAAGGAGTCGGAGGGCTTCGGGCGGAACTGCCTGCTCGCGCGCCGTCTCCTCGAGCGCGGCGTCCGCTTCGTCCAGCTCTTCCACGGCGGAGCCTTCGGCGGGAACCCGCGGATCAACTGGGACGCGCACGAGGACATCGTGGCGAACCACCGCCTCCAGGCCTCCTCGCTCGACCGGCCGCTGGCGGGCCTGCTCAAGGACCTCCGGCGCCGGGGGATGCTCGAGGACACGCTCGTCCTCTTCACGACGGAGTTCGGCCGGACGCCGATGACGGAGGGCGTGGGCGCGAAGGGCCGCGACCACCACCCGCACGCCTTCACCTGCTGGCTGGCCGGGGCGGGCGTCCGGCGCGGCACGGCCTTCGGCGCCTCGGACGAGGTCGGCTACCACGCGGTCGAGCACCCCGTGACGACCTACGACCTCCACGCGACGGCGCTCCGTCTCCTCGGCCTCGACCACACGAAGCTGACCTTCTACCACAACGGCATCCAGAGGCGGCTGACGGACGTGCACGGCCACGTTGTCGAGGGGCTGCTGGCTTGAAGGGAGCGGAGAAGGCGAGTTTTTCCGGGAGTGGTCGGGCGTTCATGATCCGGGCGATTCGACGCGCGGACGACCGGTGAATGCTCCGATCATGGTCTGACGCTCCCTCCGGCCCGACGTTCAGGGATTCGGTCAGCGCCCGGTCCCGGGGCCGGCGGGAGAGGGGGGCGGGAGCGAGGGGAAGATCTCGCGGGCGTAGAGACGCACGGCCTCCCGGATCGCGCGGCGCGCGGCGGCGGCGCGCTTGAGGGGGCCCACGCGCGAGACCTTGTCCTCGAGCAGCTTGTAGTCGGCGAAGAACTGCTTGATTTCGCGGAGCCGGTGGGCGGGGAGCCCCGCCACGTCGCGCGTCTCGGCGTACTGGGGATCGTCCACGGCTACCGCGATGATCTTGTCGTCCTGCCCCTTGTCGTCGCTCATCGAGATCATCCCGATCGGCCGCGCGCGCACGATGCAGAGCGGCTCCACGGGCTCCTGGCAGAGGACGAGCACGTCGAGCGGGTCCCCGTCCCCGCAGTAGGTCCGCGGGATGAAGCCGTAGTTGGCGGGGTAGTGGACCGAGCTGTAGAGGACGCGGTCCAGGCGGAGGAGGCCCGTCGACTTGTCCAGCTCGTACTTGTTCTTGCTCCCCGAGGGGACCTCGATCACGCAGTGGCAGAGCCGGCCGGGGTCGTCGCCCGGGTCCATGTCGTGCCAGGGGTTCATGTCCCGGGATTATACCGCCTACTCTTTCAGCAGGACGGGGCCCTGGCGGGCCTTCTCGTAGAGCTCGCGGAAGCGGGCGCTGCCGTCGTCGGGCCAGACGGCCGTGTCGGCGCCCTTCTCGTAGAAGGGGACCTTGCCCTCCATGGCGGGGCGGAGGACGAAGTTGACGGTCCCGTGGCTCGCGAAGACCATCTTCCGGCCGTCGGGCCAGGAGGTGACGACGAGGCGCGGCGGGTCGGGCATCCGCTCGGGCCGGGCGATCTTGAGCCGCTGGACGAGGTCGCGGTCGAGCTCGAACCCGAGGCCCGGCTTTTCGGGCACCGCGGCCAGGCCCCCCTCGAGGCGGATGGGCTCGGTCAGCATCGCGTGGCGGTAGAGCTGGTGGCAGTTGACGGCCGGCCACGTAGCCTGGGCGAGCGCCGCCCCGACCTGCATGGACCAGGCCGCGGTGATCGAGGTGCCGACGAGCTGGAGCCAGAAGGGCATCTCGACCTCCTGGCAGAAGGCGCCGGTGCGCATGACGCGCGAGGCGCCGCCGCCCACGACGAAGCCGTGGCAGATCCCCTCCTTCACGACCACGCGCGGCCGCGGCCGGCCGTAGTGCATCGCGATCTTCACGCGGGTCGACTCGCAGATCTTCCGGTTGCCCTCGAGGTCCCCCTGGGGGATCGGCTCCTCGTAGATGTCCGTGTGCGGGTACTTCTCGAGGTCCCGGAGGATGGGGATCGCCCGCCCGGCGTCGAGGAGCGTGGCGTTGAAGTCCATGTCGATCTTGAACTCGGGCGGCACTTCCTTCGTCGCCGCGTCCATCTGACGCGTGATGTCGAACCAGGGCCGGCCCTTCGTCTTGTAGGCCAGGTAGCCCTGCCGGTGGGCCTCGCGGCACTCGGCGGCCATGTCGTCGGCCGCCATGTCGATATTCCACCAGGAGAGGGGCACCTTCTTCCGGACGGCGCTCCCGAAGAGCCGGTGGACGGGGACGTCGGCCGCGCGGGCGACGGCGTCGAAGAGGGCGATCTGGAGGCCGGCGCCGAGGGAGTCGTCCCAGAGGAGCTCGAGGGCGTTCTTCCCGACGGCGCGCTTCGCGTGGTCGTCCGTCGTGCGGCCCCACGTGTACCAGAGGAGGGTCTCGCCGAAGCCCCGGTGGCCGGAGCGGAGCTTCACCTCGCAGATGTCCAGGTACTGCCAGTGGGGGAGCTCGCGCGCCATCGCGCGCGCCGGGGCGTCGCGGTAGGGGACGAGGACCGGGGTGAGCTCGACCGACTCGACGGCGAAGTGGCGCGGGTCGGCCGCCTGGAGCGCGTGGAGCGGGGGCGCCGCGGCGAGGCCGAGGCCCGCGCCCAGGAAGCCGCGCCGGCTGGGCCTCATGCGAGGAACTCCCGGACGACCTCGCCGTGGACATCCGTGAGGCGGCCGCCTTCGCCAAGGCTTCGGCGGGACGCCTCGGGTCGGCCCTCAGGTTGAGGATTCATGCCAGGATCTCGCGGACGACCTCACCGTGGACATCCGTGAGGCGGAAGTCGCGGCCCGCGTAGCGGTACGTGAAGCGCTCGTGGTCGAAGCCGAGGAGGTGGAGGATCGTCGCGTGGAGGTCGTGGACGTGGACCTTCCCCTCGACGGCGCCGAAGCCGAAGTCGTCGGTCCGGCCGTGGATGTGGCCGCCCTTCACGCCCCCGCCGGCCAGCCAGTAGGTGAATCCGTGGTGGTCGTGGTCGCGGCCGTTCAGCTTCCCGGGGTTGGCGGGGTCGATGAGGTCGATGGTCGGCGTCCGCCCGAACTCGCCGCCCCAGACGACGAGGGTGTCCTCGAGCATGCCCCGCTGCTTGAGGTCCCGGAGGAGCCCGGCGATCGCCCGGTCGCTCTCGCCGGCCAGCTTGCGGTGCACCGACTCGTTCTCCTCGTGGCAGTCCCAGGGGAGGCCGTTCCCGTGCCAGACCTGGACGAAGCGGACGCCCTTCTCGAGGAGCCGGCGGGCGATCAGCATCTGGCGGCCCTGGGCGCCGGGGCCGTAGAGGTCGAGGACGTGCTTGGGCTCGCGGGCGAGGTCGAAGGCGTCGACGGCGTCGAGCTGCATCCGGAAGGCCATCTCGAAGGACTGGAGGCGCGCGTCGAGCTGGTCGTCGGCGGGCCGATCGTCGCGGTGGAGCCGGTTCACCTCGCGGAGGAGGTCGAGCTGTCGCCGCTGGGCCTTGGGGGGGAGGTGGGCGTTCCGGACGTTCTCGACGAGCTTGTCCACCTCGGTGTGCTTGGTGTCGATGTGAGTCCCCTGGAAGACGCCGGGGAGGAAGGCCGACTGCCAGTTCTGGGAGTCGTGGTAGGGGAGGCCGCCCGGGCAGAGGGCGATGAAGCCCGGGAGGTTCTGGTTCTCGGAGCCGAGCCCGTAGGTGACCCAGGCCCCGACGGCCGGCCGGACCTGCCGGGGCTCGCCCGTGTTCATCATCATGAGGCCGAGGGCGTGGTTGGGGGAGTTCGTCTGCATGGAGCGGATGACGCACATCTCGTCCACGCAGTCGCCGAGGCGGGGGTAGATCTCGCTCACCTCGATCCCGCTCTTCCCGCGCTTCGAGAACTTGAAGGGGGAGGGAAGGGCCTTCCCGGTGGGGTTCTCGGTCTTGAGGTGGCTCTCCTTGGGGAGGAGCTGCCCCGCGTGCTTGGCGAGGAGGGGCTTCGGGTCGAACGTGTCCACCTGCGAGGGCCCGCCGTTCATGAAGAGGTGGATCACGCGCTTGGCGCGCGCGGCGAAGTGGGGGCGGCGGGGGGCGAGGGGATGGGCGATCGCGTCGTCGGCCCGGAGGAGCCCGGCCTCGCCCATCAGGTGGGCGAACGCCGCGGCGCCGAAGCCGGTCGTGCAGCGCTGGAGGAGCTCCCGTCGCGAGATCATGGCCGCGTCCCTCAATCCACGAAGGCGAACTCGTTCGAGAGGAGGAGGACCTGGACGTACTGCTCCCAGGGCGTGAGCGTCGCGCCCTCGGACTCCTCTCCCGAGACATAGCGCTTCCCGAGCGCCAGCTCCTCCGGCCGCGCCGCCCGCCCGAAGAGGTGCCGGTAGAGCGCCCGGATCCGGGCATCCGGGTCCTTCGCTTCCGCGAACTCTGGCCGCGCGGCGAGCGCGCGGGCTTGCTCGACCACGAACCCGCTGTTCATCATGAAGAGGGCCTGTTGGGGGACGGTCGTGAGGTACCGTTGCGGATTCGAGGTGTCGGGGCTCGCGAAGTCGAACATCCGGAACATGCCGGGCAGGTTCTGGCGGTCCACGAAGCCGTAGATCGTCCGGCGCGTCGTGAAGGGCTTGGCGACGAGGTCGACCGAGCGGCCGCCCGGGGCCAGGTCGATCGTGCCCGAGACCGCGAGGATCGAGTCGCGGAGCCCTTCCAGGTCGAGCCGCTCGCGGTGCATGCGCCAGAGGAGGACGTTCTCGGGGTCGGCGGCGCGCGCCTCGGGGCGGTCGGCGCTCGACTGCCGATAGGCGCTCGAGAGCATGAGGAGCCGGTGGAGCTTCTTGATCGACCATGACTCGGCGACGAAACGGCGCGCCAGCCAGTCGAGGAGCTCCGGGTGCGAGGGCGGGGCGCCGCGGATCCCGAAGTCGGAGGGCGTCCGGACCAGGCCGTGGCCGAAGTGGTGGACCCAGACGCGGTTGACGAAGACGCGGGCCGCGAGCGGATTCTCCGGGCTCGCGACGGCGCGGGCGAGCTCGAGGCGGCCGCTCCCGTCCTTCCACGCCTCGCGCTTCGCGCCCGAGAGGACCTCGAGGAACTGGCGGGGGACGGCGTCGCCGCGGTTCCCGGGCTGGCCGCGGACGAAGACCCGGGGGTCGACGGGCTTGGGGGCGTCCTCGAGGACCATGGCCCGCGGTGGGGCGCCGGGGTGCGTGACCTCGAGCTCGCCCACCTTCTTCCGGAGATCGCGGGTCTTGTTCCGGTCCTTGGGGCTCCAGACCTGCTCCACGTCCTTGAGCGGGACGGAGGGCGGGGCATCCTCGGCCTTCAAGAGCTCGGAGAGGGGCCCGGCGAGGAGGGCGCCGGTGCGCTCGGCCACTTCCTTGAGGGTCGCCGGGGGCTTCGCGAAGGCCTCGGCGACCTGGGGGTCCAGGTCCTTGAGCGCGACGCCCGCGAAGTCCTTCTCCTCCGCCGCGGCGTAGGCCCTCCAGGGGCCGAGGATCGCGTCGTTCCCCTTGACCAGCCAGTCGCGCCAGCGGCGGAGCATGTACTCCTTGACGGCGCGCTTCTGGGCGACGGGGCGGAGGTCCTTGTCGGCCACGCCGCGGGCGTCGTGGACGGCAAGCAGGTGCGCCGCGATCGAATCGGCGGTCCGGAACGACTTCGTCGCGTCCGCGTGGACCTTCTCGAGGAACTTCGTCACCTCGGCCTCGCGGGCGGCGAGCTCCTTCTCGAAGGCGGACGCCTGGTCCGACTTCGGGCCGGCGGGGAGGAGCGGATAGACCTTGGGCTCGGCGGAGCTCGCGAAGACGCCGTAGAGCGAGTAGTAGTCCTTCGTGGGCAGCGGGTCGTACTTGTGGTCGTGGCAGCGGGCGCAGCCGAGCGAGAGGCCGAGGAGGCCGCGGACGACCACGTCGATCCGGTCGTCGATCACGTCGTGGACGTTGTTGTTGAAGCGGCGGCCCACGGTGAGGAAGCCCATGGCGGCGAGGTCGGCCTTGTCTTCCTCCTTCACGAGGCGGTCGGCGGCGATCTGGAGCATCAGGAAGCGGTCGTAGGGCAGATCCTGGTTGAACGCGCGGACCACCCAGTCGCGGTAGGTCCAGGCGGAGGGGTAGCGGCGCTCCTCGTCGAAGACGTCGCCCTTGGTGTCGGCGTAGCGGGCCACGTCCAGCCAATGCCGGCCCCAGCGCTCGCCATAGCGGGGGGAGGCGAGGAGGCGGTCGACGGCCTTCTCGTAGGCGTCGGGACCTGGGTCCTTCTCGAAGGCCTCGACCTCTTCGGCGGTCGGCGGGAGGCCGGTCAGGTCGTAGGAGGAGCGGCGGAGGAGGGTGCGCGGGTCGGCCGGCGGGTTGGGGGAGAGGCCCTTCTCCTCGAGCTTCGCCAGCACGAAGGCGTCGACGGGGGTCCGGACCCAGTCCTTCCCCTTCACGGCCGGGACCGGCGCCTCCCGGGGCGCCTGGAAGGACCAGTGGCTCCGGGGGTCGGGCGCGGCCTCCTTCGGGGCGTCCGGAACGCGGGGATCGGGGGCGCCGCGGCGGACCCAGGCCTCGAAGTCGCCGATCACCTCGTCGGGGAGCTTCTCCTTGGGCATGGCGAGGTCCGGGTCGACGTGGCGGATCGCGCGGACGAGGCGGCTCTTCTCGGGCTGGCCCGGGACGATCGCGGGCCCGGATGCGCCGCCCTTGAGGAGGCCCTCGCGGGTGTCGAGGCGGAGGTCGGCCTTGAGTCTCTTGGCCTGGGCGCTGTGGCAGGTGTAGCAGTGCTCGGCCAGGACGGGACGGATCCGCTTCTCGAAGAAGTCGAAGCCCTCGCGGTCCGGGGCCTGGAGGGCCAGGGAGAGGAGGAAGCCGAGCGCCATGTCGCCCCCGAAGGGCAGGGATCCCGCTCCGTCGTCTACGGTACGCTCGCCGGGGTCCCCCGGATTGCCCCGGCGGAGCCGATCGGGTATAGTTCGATCCCGTAAGGAGGCTCCCATGCCGCTCGGCGCGTATCTCGACGACTTCATCCCCCTCCTCAAGAAGGTCGACCCGAAGGAGGTCGAGGTCCTGGTGGACGCCCTGGACGAGGCCTACCGGAACGACCGCTTCGTCTTCGTGATCGGGAACGGCGGCTCGGGGGCGAATGCCTCGCACCTCTGCGAGGATCTGGGGAAGGGGACGCTGCACGACTTCGACAAGCAGAAGCGGCTCAAGATCCTGAGCCTGACGGACAACACGCCCTACATCCTCGCGCTCGGGAACGACCTGGGCTACGACAAGGTCTTCGTGGAGCAGCTCAAGAACTTCGCCCAGCCGGGCGCGGTCCTGATCTCGATCAGCGGGTCGGGGAACAGCGCGAACGTGCTCCGGGCGGTCGAGTGGGCCAACGCGAACGGGATGAAGACGTTCGGGATCACGGGCTACGACGGCGGGAAGCTGCGGAAGCTCGCGCAGCACTCTGTCCACGTGCCCTCCTACAACATGGGCGCCGTGGAATCGGCGCACATGGTGATCTTCCACTACCTGCTCGACACGCTCTACGAGCGCTTCAAGCCGTTGGCGTAGCCGAGCGGGGCCTTGCCGACCGCGAGGGACGTCGAGTGCGAGGAGGGAGGGATGCATCACCGGCTCTCCCCGTCTCCCCGGCTCTCCTCCCGCGTGAGCCGATGAGCGACCGCCTCGCCCTCGGGATCGAGATCGGGGGGACGAAGCTCCAGGCCGGGATCGGGTCCGGGGAGCCGGCGCTCCGCGCGCTCGTCCGCCGGACGGTGGATCCCTCGCGAGGCGGGGAGGGCATCCGCGAGGAGATCCCCGCGCTCGTCGAGGAGGCGATCTCGAAGGCGGGCGTCCACCCGGCCGAGCTCTCGGGGATCGGGGTGGGCTTCGGGGGGCCCGTGGACTCGGAGGTGGGCCGGGTCCTGGTCTCGCACCAGGTCGAGGGCTGGTCGAACTTCCCGCTCCGCGACTGGCTGGTGGACCGCTTCCGGGTCCCGGTCGTCCTCCAGAACGACTGCAAGGCGGCGGCGCTGGCGGAATACGTGCTCGGGGCGGGGAAGGGTTGCCGGCGGATCTTCTACGTGACGGCGGGGAGCGGGATCGGGGGCGGGCTGGTCGTGGACGGGAAGGTGGACACGGGGCAGGGCCTGGGGGCGGGGGAGATCGGCCACACGTGGGTTCCCGATCCCCGGACGGGGAAGCCGGAGAAGCTGGAGCTCGTGGCCTCGGGCTGGTCGATCGAGCGCCGCGCGGGGCGGCCGGCGCCGGAGGTCTACCGGGCGGCCGAGCGGGGAGACCGGGAGGCGCTCCGCGTGCTCGACGAGACCGCCGAGGCGCTGGCGGTCGGGATCGGGAACGCAATCTCGCTCCTTCATCCGGAGCGGGTGATCCTGGGGGGCGGCGTCTCGATGATGGGGCCGCTCTTCTGGAACCCGCTCCGGGAGAAGGTCGCGAAGCGCGCCTTCGGCCCCTTCGCGGGGCGCTGGGAGCTCGTGCCCTCGGCGCTGGGCGAGGAGGTGGTGGTGGCGGGCGCCGTCCTCCTCGGGTTCGGGCCGAGGTAGCCGGGGGGCCCGTTTCGGAAGCTCGCACCTCAGGGGAGCCGTTTGAAGTTGGAAGTGGGAAGTCTGAAGGCCATTCCGACTTCGAACTTCCGACTTCCGACTGCGCCACCCGCGATACGGATTCGCGACCGCTGGCGCTCAGCTTCGGTCCGAGACGGCGGCCTGGGGCGGGGGCGCGGGGGGCGGGTCGCCCTCGATCCGGACCGCCTTGTATCCGCCGATCGTCTTGAAGTAGAGAAGGATCCCGAGGTAGATGACCGCCATCATCCCGGGGATGAAGGCGTCGGCGACGAGCGTCTTCCGGTTGCCCTTGAGCTCCGCCTCGAGGATCAGCGAGTCCTGCGGGCTCCGGGCCGCCGAATCCTTCTTCTTCACCTCCTCGAGCTTCGCGCCGTCGATGGCCGTGACCTGTCCGAAGAACCGGAAGTTGCTGGGCTCCTTGGCCTTCACCTGCTCGTAAAGCGCGGCGTCGGCCTTCTTCAGTTCCTCGCTCGCGAAACGGTCCTTCGCATAGCCCAGGCCCTGGGAGCCGATCAATCCCGCCGAGAGCATGCCGATGCCGGCGGTCATGCTGATGGCCACGGCGCCCGTGCGGGGGAAGCGGTCTCCGATGACGGCGAGCTGGGTGGGCCAGTAGAAGGTCTTCCCCACGGCGTAGATCCCGAGCGCGACGAGGGCGAAGCCGAACGAGGTGATATTGCTCGCCATGACGAGGCCCGCGACGGCCAGGACCGCGCACGTCAGGAGGATGCCGACCGGCGAGAGACCGATCTTCTTCTCGATGAAGTGAGCGCAGAAGCGGAGCGAGAACATGATGATGTTGGTCCAGATGAAGAGGGCCTTTCCTTGTCCGGACGTCAGGAGGTTCCCGGTGATGTTCTGGATCCACTGATCGGTGCCAAGCTCGACCGCGCCGACCAGCATGTGGGCGACGAACAGGATGAAGAGGAGGAAGGAGCCGAGCGAGAACTTCGTCATCAGCCCGACGACGACGAGGAACGCGCCGGCCACGGCGTAGCCCAGGAGGGTCGGAGTGTCGCCGGACAGGAACGCCCCGAAGACCTTCTCCCCGAAGAAGAGCGCCAGGAGGAAACACGCGACGGCCGCTCCGAGGAGGCCAACGTCCTTGAACATCTCCTGCAGGCTCAGGCCCTTCTCGGACGCCTCGGACTTGGGCTGTTTCTGGCCCAGGAACATCAAGCCGTAGGCCACCGTGGGGAGCAGGTAGAGGGCGAGCTGGATCCTCCAGTCGATCTCCATGGCGTCGTCCAGGATCCAGCCCGCGACGGCTCCCAGGATCATGCCGCCCGGCCAGCTCGCGTGGAGGATGTTGAGGTAGTGGGTGCGGTTCTCGGGGTAGAGGGTGGCGACGACGGGGTTGACGACGGCCTCCAGCGTGCCGTTGGCGAAGCCGAAGAGGAACATGCCCCAGTAGAGGGTCAAGTAAGCGGTCTCCTTGGAGCTGGCCGTGAATGTCAGCACGGCGGAAAGGACGTGGAGGAGGAAGGCGGCCAGAACAAGTTTCCCGTATCCGATCTTGTCTGCGATGATCCCGCCCAGGATGATGCCGAAGCAGAAGCTGGTGAACCCGGCGCCGCCGATGTCGCCGAGCTGCGTGTCCGTGAAGCCGAATTCGAGCTTCCAGTTGTCGAAGATTCCGCCCCGGATGGCGAAGCCCACGCCCGCCGCCAGGATGGCCATGAACCCGGCCCAGAGCAGACGGCTCCTGTTTTCCATGGGGATCGTTCTCCGGAAGGAACCGGATGATTATCGGGAGCGCGCGACGGCGAGTCCAAAGAAAAACGGGCGCGCCTTGGGGGCGCGCCCGTTCCGGGATCTCCTTGGATGGCGCCGGCTCAGTGTCCGGCGGCGGCCCCCTGCGGCGCGGCGGCCTCGGACAGGACGATCTTCTTGTAGCCGCCGTGGGCCTTGAGCCAGAGGAGCATGAGCAGGTATCCGATCGCCATGCTGATGGGCAGGACGGACGCGACGCGGAGCGTCTTGCGGCCGGTCTGGGCGAAGTTCGCGTCCAGGGCATCCTTGCCCTCCTTGGTCAGCTCCGGCTGGGCCAGGACCGCGCTGATCACCAGCGTCTCGTAGGGCACGCCGAAGAGGTTGCGGTTCTCGTGGATGGGCTTGGCCGTCCCGTCGGCGCCCGGGGTCGTCCTGTTCTCCGTCTTGATCTTGGCGACCAGGGCGGGTTCGGCCTCGGCGGCGGCCTTGAAGTTGTAATGGTCCTGGACGGCGCCGAGGAACGGGAACCCGAAGATGCCCACGGTCAGGAGGCCCATGGCCGAGACCGTGTTGAGGGTGAGGGCCCCGCCCTTGGGGTAGCGCTCGGAGGTGAAGCCCAGGATGGACGGCCAGTAGTAGGTCTGGCCCACCGCGTAGAAGACGAACGCGAACATCACCAGGAAGCCGCTGGCCACCGAGAGCCAGAACAGGCCGATGATGGAGAAGACCGAGCTCAGGAGCAGGAGCCCGAGCGGGCTGCCCGTCAGCTTGAGGGGGATGCCCGAGGCGAAGCGCAGGATCATCATGATGGTGGCGGAGAAGACGAGGGCCCAGCCGGCGTACTTTCCCATCGTCGGCTTCATGAGGTTCTGGATCCAGCCGTCCGTGGCGATCTCGGCCGTTGCGAGGGGGACCATGAGGACGCAGAGGAAGAAGAACATCCAGTGGCCCTTGGACTTCACGGCCAACCCGAAGGCGGCGCCGATCAGGGCGCCCACTCCGAAGCTGACTCCCAGGCGCGTGTACTGGCCCCCGCCGAACCACCCGAACTGGCTGAACACCTCGTAGAAGATGAAGGTGGCGGCCAGGAAGGCCCCGAGCCCTCCGAACTCCTTGAGCATCTCCGACATCGGGACGCCGACCTCGACCCGCTCGTCCACGGGGAACTTCTTGCAGAGAAAGAACATCACGCCGTAAGCCAGGACCGGCAGGGCCATGATGATCCAGGCGGACTTGGCGCCCTTCCAGGTGTCGGCCTCGGTGTAGAGGGAGAGGAAGACGGCTCCTCCGAGCATGAGCCCGGCCGGCCAGGCGGCGTGGAGGATGTTCATGGCCTTGGTCTTCTCGTCCCGGAAGATCGAGCAGCAGAGCGGGTTGATGACCGCCTCGACGACGCCGTGCCCCACGCCCGCGCAGATGCAGGCCCACCACATCGCGTTGAAGCTCCCTGCGGTGAAGGTGAGCACGATCGAGAGCGCCTGGAAAAAGAAGGCGAAGAACATCGAGGCCTTGTAGCCGATCTTGTCCACGATGAAGCTGAAGGCGATCATGCAGATGGCGATCGGCCACAGGCCGGCGCCGAAGAGGACGCCCACCTGGCTGTCGTCCACCCCGAACTCCTTGGCCCAGAGCGCGGGCACCATGGCCCGGAAGACGAAGCCCACGCCGGCCGCCAGCAGGGAAAAGAAGCTGGCCCACAACAGCACCTGCTTTTCCTTGTTGGTGAACTGCACCGCGGTGGTCATACGCTCTCCCCTCCAGGCAACACTAGGCCTACTCGAGTCTCTCTGGTCTATTCGCTTTGAACCCGGTCCCAATTCCCTCCGGCGGCCTCGCGCCTCCCCAGACGGCCGCCTGACTCGGATTAGCCGGGGATTATGTGCGTTTCACGCGGCCGAAGTCAACTGATTCTTGGGGGCAGGGAGGGCTCAGAACCGCCGCGTGACGAAGCGGCCGCCCTTCATGACCGAGAGCCGGGCCCGGTCCTGGAGGACCCGGATGTCGGCGAGGGGGTCCCCCTCCACGACCACGAGGTCGGCGTACTTCCCGGCCTCCAGGGTCCCGAAGTCGCGCTCGCGCCGCATGAGGCGGGCCCCGTCCCGCGTGGCGCAGGAGATGGCCTCGAGGGGCGAGAAGCCGATCACGTCGACGAAGACCTGGATGTCCTTGGCGTACTCGCCGTGCGGGTTCCAGGCGAACCCGAAGTCCCCCCCGGGGACCATTCGGATGCCCAGGGCCTTGGCCCGCCGGTAGGTGTCGCGCGCGGTGGCGATCTCCTCCTCGAGCTTCGCGGGGCCCCAGATGGACCGGTCGATCCCGAAGCGGGGACCGTTGTCGATGATCGAGTGGAGGTAGCGGAGCCCCGGGACGAGCGTGAGGTCCTTCTCCCGGATCAGCCGGAGCGTCTCCTCGGTGGCGTACGTCGCGTGCTCGATCGAGTCCACCCCCGCCCGCGCGGCCACCTCGCTGGAGCGGGCCCCTCGGACGTGCGCCGAGACGAGCCGCCCCCGCATGTGCGCCTCGTCCGCGATGGCGTCCACCTCGGCCTGGGTGTAGGTGCAGTCCGAGATCGGCGTGTGGGGCAGGAGCGCGTCGCCCCCGACGTAGCACTTCACGACGTCCGCCCCGTCCTTGATCGAGCGGCGCGCCGCGGCGCGGCAGGCGTCGGGGCCGTCGGCGATCAGCGCGAGCCCCTCCATGCCGAGCTTGAGGTACGAGGGGTTCCAGTCCGCCATCCCGCCCGTCGCGCAGATGTCGCGCCCGGCCGCGAGCAGCCGGGGCCCGGGGATGAGCCCCTCCTCGATCGCGCGTTTGAGCGCGGCGTCGATGGCGTGGACGGACCCGGCCGAGCGGGCCGCCGTGTAGCCGCAGTGGAGCGCGAGCTCCGCGTTCCGGGCCGAGACGAGGGTCGAGTACTCCGGCGGGCAGTTGAGGTCGAGGTCGGCGATGACCTTGACGTTGTTGTACGAGAGGTGGATGTGCCCCTCGACGAGCCCCGGGAGCACGGTCCGTCCGCCCAGGTCCACGATCTCCGCGCCCGGAGCGCCGGCGCGCCCGACCTCCAAGAGGCGCTCCCCGTCGATGAGGATCGACGCGCCCTCGACGGGCGGCTTCCCCGTGCCGTCGATCAGCCGCCCGTTCCGGAGGAGGATGCTCATGGGCTCACGGCAGGCCGGCCACGAATTCCATCACGGCGGCGGCGAAGGCGCCGGGCTGCTCGAGGAAGGGGAGATGGCCGGCCCCCGGGATCGCGCGGAGCTGCGCGTGCGGAAGCGCCTTCTTGAGCGCCGCCTGCGCGGGGAGCGGCGCGACCTTCTCCTCGACTCCGAAGACGAGCAGGGCGGGGCATTTCACCCGGGCGAGCGAGGCCTGGACGTCCACCGCCACGACCGCCCGCGTCGCGGCCGCGTAGGCCCGGGGCTCGTTCTCGAGGAGCCCCGACCGCACCGAGGCGACGAGGTCGGGCTTCGTGGCGTGGGTCGTCGAACCGAGCGCCCCGGCGAGGATGCCCTCCACCACCCCCGCCATCCCCTGCGCCTCGGCCGCCGCCGCGCGCTGCGTCATCCGCTCCTTCCCCGCCGGCCCGAGCGCCGGGAAACCGCCCACCGGGATCACGCCCTGGACGAGCCCGGGATGCTCCGCCGCGAGCTGGAGGACGATCGCGCCCGCGACCGAGGCGCCCACCGCGACGCAGCGCTCCACCCCCGCCGCCTTGCAGAGCGCGGCCAGGTCGTCCGCCCAGCCCTTCACGGAGTAGGGGCCCGCCGGCTTGTGCGAGGCGCCGTGGCCGCGGAGGTCGGGGATCACGAGGCGGCAGACGGGCGAGAGGAGGCCCGCCGCGGCCGCCCACTGCTGCCCGCTCCCGCCCAGGCCGTGCACGAGGAGGAGCGTCGGCCCCGCCTCCCCCGCCGTTTCGTAGCGGATCGGTCCACCGGCGATCTCGGCCTTCACGCGGCCTATGGTATCGTCGGCGGGCCCCTTCCAGAAAGGATTCCGGCCCGTCGTCGGGGCCCGCAAGCCGTAGGGGGAGCGGGCGAGGATCGGAGAGCGGGTGAGGAGGAGCCCTCCCGGTGGACTCTCCCGCTCTCCCTACGCCTTCCTGCGGGGCTTGCGCTTGCCGGAGGCGGAGCCGCCCTCCCACATCCGCTTCATGAAGGCGAGGCCTTCCTTGGCGAGCTTTTCCTCGTCCTCGAACATGCGCCGCCAGATCTTGGTCGCGGCGGCGAGGGCGGGCAGCTTCTGGCCGAAGGCCTCGATGGTGAGCGAGCCCTTGTACTTCGCCTTCCGGAGGGCGTCGAAGGTCTCCTGCCACTTCACCTGGCCCTTGCCCGGGGTGCTCCGGTCGTTCTCGGAGACGTGGACGTGGGCGAGGACGTCCTTGCAGCCCGCGACCGCCCTGGCCACGTCCTTCTCCTCGATGTTGGCGTGGAAGGTGTCGTACATCATCCGGAAGTTCGGGTGGCCGACGTCCTTCACGAAGCGGGCGGCGTCGGCGGCGCAGTTGAGGAGGTAGATCTCGAAGCGGTTCAGGAACTCGGCGACGAGGGTCACGCCGGCGGGCTTCGCGTGCTCGGCGGCCGCGCGGAGGCACTCGACGGACCGGCTCCACTCGTCCTTCGTGGGCGGGGCGCCGCTGAAGACGCCGAGCGCCGCGTAGATCGGGCCGACCAGGAGCCGCGCCCCGACCGCCTGCGCGCAGTCGATCGCGGCCTTGAGCTGATCCACGCCCCGGGCGCGGACGGCCGCGTCGGCGCTCAGGAAATTCCCCTCCGCGGCGTTGATCGTGACGGCCGTCCGGACGAGGCCCATGTCCTCGAGCTTCCTCCCCAGGGCCGCGAACTTCGGGACGTTCGCCTCGAAGATGGGGATTTCGACCGAATCGAAGCCCATCTTCTTCAGGCGGCCGAAGAGGGGCAGGAACTCGTCGCCCGTGGCGTCCGTGGTCCACAGGAGCATGTTCATCCCGTAGGGCATGGGGCTCTCCTCGAAAGTCGGCTGGAGTCTAGCAGCGGCCGGCGGGGCGTCCAAGCTTTTGAGCGGACGGAGCGGGCCGGGCGGTATAATGCGGGAGTCGATCCCGCCGGTTTCCTGAAATGGCCCGGCGCGTCCCGGGTCCAATCCCCCAAGAGCGCGGAGGATTCCATGAGCGAGATGCAGTTCCCGGCGGGCAAGGTCATGGACGGCGTGGCCAGGCACTCGATCGTGGGAATGATCGTCCTGGGCCTGATCGTCACGGCGATCTTCACGACCCAGGGGATCGTGGTCGTCGAGAACAAGAAGGCGGCGGTGCTCGTCAAGAAGACCGGCGACCCGCTCCCCTCGGGCGGCATCATCGCCATGGGCTCCGAGCACAAGGGGATCCAGCTCGACCTCCTCCCCGAGGGTTGGCACTGGCGGAACCCCTATACCTGGGACTGGGAGATCGTGGACCAGGTGGAAATCCCGCAGGGGAAGCTCGGCATCCAGGTCCGCAACTACGGGAAGGACCTGCCCCCGGGCCGGGTGATCGCGAGGGAGGGGGAGAAGGGGATCCTGGACGACGTGCTGCGCCCCGGCCGCTACCTCGTCAATCCCCGGGCGGTGACCGTGATGATCGACGAGGCCGTCCAGGTGCCCGCGGGCCACGTGGGCGTGGTGGCGCTCGTCTCGGGGAGGGACCCCGTCAACGCCAACGTGTTCCTGGTCGAGGCGGAGGAGCGCGGCATCCAGAAGCAGACGCTCTCCCCCGGCACGTACTACCCCAACCGCTACAAGCAGCGGATCATCCCGATCGACACCCGCTCCCACCGCTTCGACATGACCGGCGAGAAGATCATCAAGTTCCCCTCCCTCGACGGCTTCGACATCACCATGGAGGGGACGATCGAGTGGTATATCGACACGGCCCGCGTGGCCGAGGTCTTCGCGAAGTACGTGGACGAGCGGGACGTCATCACCTGCGTCGTCGAGGACATCATCCTCCCCTCGGCCCGGGCGTACAGCCGGATCGAGGGCTCGAAACACCTGGCCCGGGACTTCATCGGGGGCCTCACGCGCGAGAAGTTCCAGGAGGAGTTCCTCTCGGGCGTGAAGAAGAACTGCCAGGCCCAGGGGATCATGATCCAGTCGGCCCTGGTCCGCCAGATCACGCCGCCCCCGGCGATCTCCAAGCCCATCAAGGACCGCGAGATCGCCATCCGGACCCGCGAGATGTACGAGCAGCAGAAGGAGCGGGAGCGCCAGCAGCGGCTCCTCTCGATGGAAGAGAAGATGAAGGAGCGCAAGACCCTCATCACGCAGACGAACGCCGACGTGGCCGTCTCGATCACCAAGGCCACCCAGGAGAAGGAGGTGGCCTTGATCGAGGCCAACCGCCAGCTCGAGGTGGCCAGGCTCCAGCTCGACGCGGCGCAGAACCTGGCGGCCGCGACGGTGGCCGGGGGGAAGGCGAAGGCGGACGTCATCGTCTTCAAGAACGCGGCCGAGGCGGCGGGGCTCAAGAACGCCGCGCTCGCCTTCGGGGGCGGGCACACCTACGTCCGCTACCTGCTCAACCAGAAGCTTGCGCCTTCGTTCTCGTACATCCTGTCCAACACGGACGGCCCGTTCGCCGAGATGCTCAAGCGCGCGCTCGAGGGGACCAACGTCCCGCCGAAGCCCGCGCCCGCGACGCCCGAGAAGCGCTAGGGGGAGGAGGGAACGATGAAAGCGACGGTCAAGGCGGTCCTGGTCCTGGCGATCCTCTTCGTCGTGGTCTACCTCGGGTTCTGGAAGTGGCTCGTCTGCCGGGTCTACGTCGAGCCGGGGGAGATCCTCCTCGTGACCGAGAAGTTCGGCCGGGACAACCCGAACCCGGACGAGGACCGGGTCGTCGAGCAGGGGACGAAGGGCGTCTGGAGGGAGGTCTTCGGCGAGGGGCGGTACTTCTTCAACCCGATCGAGTACAAGACCGAGACGCGCTCCGAGGTCGTCGAGATCCCGCCCGGCAAGGTGGGCGTGGTCAAGTCGATGACCGGGAAGTCGCTCCCCGAGGGGAGGTTCCTCGCCCCCGAGGGCTTCAAGGGCATCGTCGAGAAGCCCCTCACGCCGGGCAAGTGGCGGCTCAACCCCTTCGCCTACTCCGTCGATCCGGTGAACGCCACCGAGATCCGGCCGGGCTACGTGGGCGTGGTGACCCTCCTGGCCGGGGAGGATCCGGCCGAGGGGCAGCTCTCGGAGCCGGGCCAGCGGGGCATCCAAAAGAACGTGCTCCAGCCGGGCGTCTACTACCTGAATCCGCGCCATTACAAGGTGGACGAGATCTGGGTCGGCTACACCGAGATCACGCTCGAGAACGTGGCCTTCCCCTCGAAGGACGGCTTCACCGTCCAGCTCGACATCACGGTCGTCTGGGGCCTCCACCCGAAGGACGTTCCCACCATCATGAACCGCTTCGGGAACACCGAGGCCGTGGTCCAGAAGATCATCCGGCCGCAGATCGAGTCCATCTGCCGGATCGAGGGCTCGAAGTACGGCGCGAAGGACTTCATCGAGGGGACCTCGAGGGAGCTCTTCCAGCGGACCTTCACCGAGCAGCTCGTCCGCGAGGCCCAGGAGCGCAACGTCGAGATCCTGATCGGGCTCGTGCGCGACATCGACGTCCCCATCGAGGTCCGGCAGCCGATCCAGAACTCGAAGATCGCGGCCGAGGAGCAGCTCACCAAGGAGGAGCAGCGCCGGACCCAGCAGCTCGAGAACGAGCTCGAGGAGCTCAAGGCCGAGGTGGCCAAGGGCGTGCGCGAGGTGGCGGCCGAGACCGAGAAGATGGTGGCCGAGGCGCGCGCGACCGGCGAGCGGAAGGTGGCCACGATCAAGGCCGAGCGCGAGGTCGCGGTGGCCGAGATCCGGCGCAAGGTCGCCGAACTCGACGCCGAGCGGGAGCGCATCCTCGGCAAGGCGGACGCCGAGGTGATCGAGCTCCAGCAGAAGGCCGAGGCCGACCGCTTCCAGAAGAACGTGGGCGCGCTCGGCGACCCCGAGGCCTACGCGAACTACATCTTCGCGACGAAGCTGCCGGACGACCTCAAGATCTTCCTCCGCTACGCGGGGCCGGGGACGTTCTGGACGGACCTCCCGGGCGGGATGAAGTCGCTCGAGGACGCGGCGGCGCGGAAGATCCTGGAGCGCGAGCAGAACGGGTCGGAGCGGAAGTAGCGTGGAGATGGATTCGCTCCGTCCCGGCCTCGAGGTCGGCGGCCACGTCCTGGTCGCCCGCTCGGCCGTCCGCCCGGAGTGGGAGGCCTGGCAGGCCGAGCCGCGCGAGGGGAAGGGCGCGCCCTCCACCCTCGTCTTCTACCGGGAGGCCCCGCAGTTCCTGGCCAAGCCGCCCCTCCTCGAGAAGCTCGACCACCCGAACGTCGCCCGCTTCCAGGACTTCGGATTCCTGGACGGCCGGGCCGTCCTCCGGCGCGAGTCGGTCGCGGGGGAGTCCCTCGCGGCGCGCATCGAGCGCTCCGGCGCCCTCAAGCCCTTCGAGGCGCGGGACGCGGCGGGGGGAGTGCTCTCCGCGCTCGCGGCGGCGCACGGTCTCGGCGTCTTCCACGGCACGCTCGACGCCTCGCAGGTCCTCCTCTCCGCGGGCGGGGGCGTCAAGGTGAGCGGCTTCGGGGTGGTCCCGGCCGGGACCTCGGTGTCCCGGGTCGGGATCCGGAGCGACCTCCGCGACGTGGCGAGGATCGTCCAGCACGCCTTCGCGGGAGGATCGGGTCCCGGGAGTCTCGCGGACCGGCTCGAGGGCGCCGGCGTGGACGACGCCTGGAGGAGCTTCTTTTCCCGGCTCAAGGGCGAGGGCGAGGAGGCGTTCGCGACGGCGGAAGAGGCGCTCGACGCGCTCCGCGCGATCCCGGCCTCGGGGCCCCGGCCGCCGCGCCGCCTCGCCCCCTGGGTCGCCGGCCCGATCCTGATTTCGGGATGCTTCCTCCTGGGCTACGTCGCGCTCGGGATGTTCTACCTGCCGGGCGTCCTTCGGATCCTGGCGGGCCTCGGGGGCGCGGGGCTGGTCGTCCTCGGGATGCGGGGCGTCGCCCGTCCCCGGTCGAGCGCCGTCTTCTGGTGCGGGCTCTTCTGGACGATCGCTGTCCGGCCGATGCCCGCGGCGTTCGTCGCCGGGGTCGCCGTCACGCTCGCGGGCGCGGGGGCCTTCCTCGCCGCCTCCCTCCGCCGCCGGACCCCGCGCGTCTAGCCGCCCCCGTTTTTTCTTGCCATCGCCCGGGGCCGTTGATATTGCTACAAGTCCCCTTGGATTTACCGGATTAGCAGGGCTCCCAGGCTCTCTCCCGAGGAGGGGAAGGAACGATGGCGATCAAGGCGGCCGCGGTCCCGAAGGTCTCCCGGAAGCCGGACGCGCGGCGCGCGCTCGAGGAGGGCGAGGGCGTCCTGCGGCTGGCGCCCTGCTGGGTTCCCCGCTCGTTCCTGACTCCGGGCCGCCGGCTCAAGCTCCACCCGGACGACTACTACGCGATGGGCGCCCACCGGGGCGGGATCGACGAGCGGTGGCTCGGCTCCACCACCGAGGCCGCCAACGACAACCGCGAGCCCGACGAGGGCCTGAGCTACGTGGTGCACGACGGCGCCCGCTTCACGCTCCGGGAGGCCGTGAAGGCCGAGGGCGAGCGGATCGTGGGCAAGGCCGTCTGGTCCAAGTACAAGCGCTGGCCCGTCTACTCCAAGTTCTTCGACAACCTGGGCCCCATCCCCTGTCACATGCACCAGGACGACCAGCAGGCCAAGGAGGTGGGCCAGCAGGGGAAGCCCGAGAGCTACTACTTCCCGCCCCAGCTCAACAACACGGGCAACAACTTCCCCCACACCTACTACGGCCTCGAGCCGGGCACCCGGAAGGAGGACGTCCGGCGCTGCCTGGAGAACTGGAACCAGGGCGACAACGGGATGCTCGACCTCTGCAAGGGCTACCGCCTGAAGCCGGGGACGGGATGGCTCATCCCGCCGCGAGTCCTCCACGCGCCCGGGTCGATCCTGACCTACGAGCCCCAGTGGGGGAGCGACGTCTTCGCGATGTTCCAGTCGATGGTCGAGTGCCGCTGCGTCCCCTGGTCGCTCCTCATCAAGGACGTGCCGAAGTCGAAG
>Ga0187893_10004848_pt1 | contig 25039 bp, 16 predicted proteins | sample MA1701074metaG_FD_139574 | JGI IMG/M metagenome (GOLD analysis project Ga0187893, IMG submission 139574) | White microbial mat communities from a basaltic lava cave in the Kipuka Kanohina Cave System on the Island of Hawaii, USA - MA170107-4 metaG ... | reverse complement strand
CGCGCAGCTCTCGTCGCTGGCCCTGTCGGGCGGCGGCTTCCTGACCGTGCTCGACCTCTTCGGATGCAGGATCCCCGCCGACCTCGTCGTCCTCTCGGCCTGCGACACGGCGAAGGGGAAGGTCTACAAGGCGGAAGGCGTGATGGGCTTCGTGCGAGCGTTCATGTTCGCGGGCGCGCCGCGGGTGATCGTCTCGCTCTGGAAGGTGGATGACGAGGCGACGAAGGCGCTGATGGTGAAGTTCTACGAGCTCTGGAACCCGATGGACGGGGGGAAGGGCCTTCCCTGCGCGACGGCGCTCAAGATGGCGCAGGAGTACGTCGCTTCGCAGGAGAGGTGGAGGGATCCGAAGTACTGGGCGGCGTGGCAGCTCTGGGGGCTTCCGGACTGAAGGGGCTTCCGCCTGCCCTCCCGCCGCCGATGCGGAGGTGGCGGATCGCTGGCGGCACGGGGCGCGCCGCGCCGCCCCCCGCTCACCCCGCGAGACGCCGGTGCAGCCACGCGCGGGCGAAGGACCAGTCGTCGTCGACGGTCGTCTCGGACTTGGGATCGCGGCGTCGAGATCCGAACGCGTGCGGAGGGCTCCAGGCGGGTCGACCGGGGCGGCCGCCGCCCGGCTGCCGCCTCCGCCGCGGCGCGGGGGCGATCGCCGCCGACGGTGGCGCGCCGCCGCGATCCGTGCAAAATGGCGTCATGCGCATGCTCGTCGTCGACGACTCCGCGATGGTGCGCGAGCTGCTCGCGGCCATCCTCGCGGAGCTGGGCCACGAGGCGGTCTGCGTCGCCGACGGCGTGGCGGCGCTGGAGGCGCCCTCCTGCGACCTCGTCTTCCTCGACCTCGAGCTGCCCCGCCGGAGCGGCCTCGAGGTGGCGGCGGAACTGCGCGCGCGCGGGCTCACGGTCCCGATCATCGCGATCTCGGGCCACGCGGACGCGGAGCACCGGCGCCTCGCCGCGGAGGCGGGAATCGGAAGCTACGTCGGCAAGCCGTTCACGTTGGACGAGATCTCCGATGCGATCGGCGGCGCGTTCGGCATCGACATGGCGGCGGCCGGCAAGGCCCTCAACCGGCGCGCCGACCTGCTCCGCGGGTTGGTGGAAGACGTCGTACACGAGATCCCCGACCTCCTGGCGCAGGCGCGGAGGGCGGGAGAGCCCTCCGAGCTGCGCCGCGCGGCGCACACGATCCGCGGCTGCCTGCGCTTTGTCGACGCGCCGGAGGCCGCGCAGCTTGCGGCGGAGCTGGAGGCGGCGGCCGCGGCGGGGCGCGACGGCGAGAGCCTCCTTGCGGCTCTCGAGATCGCGCTGGCGAAGCTGATTCCCCGGCTGCGGGGGTACCTCAGGGGTTAGGATGCCCGCCGTGCGCCGCATCCTCGTCGTCGACGACTCCCGGACCGACCGGCGGCTCGTGGGCGGCCTGCTCGGCGACGTCAAGGAGTGGACCGTCTCCACGGCGGAGGACGGCGCCGCCGGCCTGCGCGCCATCGAGAAGGAGCCGCCCGATCTCGTGCTCACCGACCTGAGGATGCCGGGCATGGACGGGCTCGAACTGGTCGGCGCGATCCGCTCCCGCTTTCCGGCGCTGCCGGTCATCCTGATGACTTCGCAGGGCAGCGAGGAGATCGCCGTCAAGGCGCTGCGCGCCGGCGCGGCGAGCTACGTGCCCAAGGCCGCGCTCGGCCCCGACCTCGTCGACACGATCGGCGAGGTGCTGGCCCTCGCCGCGGAGCACGGCCGCGAGGAGGCGCTCTTCGAGAGGCTCCAGCGCGCGGAGGCGGAGTTCCGGATCGAGAACGACATGGGCCTCGTGAGGCCGCTTGTCCGACACGTGACCCGCTCGCTGGGGCAGGTGGGCTGGGGCGACGAAGCGGTCCGCACGCAGGTCGCGGTCGCCCTCTGCGAGGCGGTGCAGAACGCGATCGAGCACGGAAACCTGGAGGTCGGCTCGGAGGCGCGTGCGCAGGGGCTCGACCGGTACTACGCGCTGCTCGAGGAGCGCCGCCTCATCGCGCCCTATCGCGAGCGCCGCGTGCATGTCGAGGCGCGGTTGGAGCGCGACCGGGCGCGCTTCGTCGTGCGGGACGAGGGCCCGGGCTTCGACCACGCGGCTCTGCCGGACCCCCGTGACCCCGCCAACCTCGAGCGCCTCTCCGGGCGCGGCGTGCTGCTGATCCGCACCTTCATGGACGAAGTGACCTACGACGGGGACGGAAGCCGGGTCACGATGGTGAAGCGCCGCCCGCAGGAGAGTTGAGGCCGCCCGGCGTCGCCGCTTCGCACCAGCGGTCGAGTTCGGCCCGCACGCGCGCAAGGCCGCTCTCGACCTCGTCGAGGCCGTCCTCCTCGATCCGCCCCTCGCGCGCCGCCGCCTCGATGCGCCGCAGCGCGGGCACGAGCCCCACGACACCCGCCGTTGCCGTCGAGCCCGCCCAGCCGTGCGCGATGCGTTCTATCTCGCGGTGCTCCGCCGCCGCGACCGCCTCCTTGAGTTCCGCGAGCAAGTGCGCGGCCCCCCTCAGGTAGAAGTCGCGGAACTCCCTCGCCGACCATCCGCAGCCGTCGCACATCTCCCGCAGCACGCCGCGGTCAAGCAAGCAGGGCCTCGATCTTGGCCCGGAGCCGGCCGAACTCGATCGGCTTCGTCTCGAACTCGTCGCAGCCGGCTGCGAGCGCCCTCTCGCGGTCCCCCGGCATCACGTGCGCCGTGAGGGCGATGATCGGGAGGTGGCGCGTCGCCTCGTCGGCTTTGAGGAGGCGCGACGTCTCCCATCCGTCGAGTTCGGGCAGGCTCAGGTCCATCAGGATGAGGTCGACCTCCCCGGCGCGCGCGACGGCGACCGCCTCCCGCCCGTCGAGCGCGGCGACGACCTCGTAGCCGCTGCGCTGGAGCCGGCGCACGATCATGTCGCGGTTCATCTCGCTGTCCTCGACGACGAGGATGCGGCTCACGCCTTGACCCCCTCGCGCTCCCCCACCATCCGCACCATGCGGCAGACCTCGCGCAGCCCCTGGCCCGGGGCGCCCTTCTGCAGCACGCGCGCCGCCCGCTCCGCGAGCCGCAGGCGCTCCTCCTCGCTGAGCTCCCGCGCGGTCAGCACGACGACGGGAAGCTCGCGCCACTCCTCGCGTGCGCGCATCCGGTCGAGCAGGTCGAAGCCGTCCATGCCGGGCATCATCAGGTCGAGGAGGACGACGTCCGGGCGCGAGTTCGCGAGCCGGTCGAGCGCCGCGCGAGCGTCGGCCACCGCGGTCACGACGCAGTGCGCCCCCTCGAGGGCGCGCACGACCATCGTCCGCGTCACGTCGTCGTCCTCGACGACCAGCACCGCGGGGTCGGCGCGACGGGCCTGCCGCGCCAGCGCCCCCAGCAGCCGCGCCGCATCGAGGGGCATCTCGATGTACTCCGCGGCGCCGAGCGCGAAGCCCGTGCTGCGGTCCTTCAGCACCGTCTGCACGATGACGGGGATCTTCGCGAGGTCCGGGTCGCGCTTCAGCGCCGCGAGCAGGGACCAGCCGTCCATCTCCGGCATCACCACGTCGAGGACGATCGCCGACGGCGGGTCGCGTCGCGCGAGTTCGAGTCCCGCGCGGCCGTCCGGTGCCGACGTGACGCGGTAGCCGTGCCGCCCGAGGATGCGCTCGAGCAGGTCGCGCATGATCGGGTCGTCATCGACGACGAGCACGCTGCGACCGTTGCCGGCGCGTCCGGGGAGCCGCACGACGAACTCGCTCCCCCGGCCCGGCTCGCTCGTGGCCTCCAGCGTGCCGCCCATCAGCGCGGTGAACTGCTTGCAGATCGCGAGGCCGAGGCCGGTGCCGCCGTACTTGCGCGTCGTCGACGCGTCGGCCTGCACGAAGGGCTCGAAGACCTTCCGGAGCTCGTCGGCGCTCATCCCGATGCCGGTGTCGCGCACGCGAAAGAGCGTGTCCCCGCCCGGTTCGGACTGCTCCACGATCACCTCGATCCGCCCCTTCTCGGTGAACCGGGCCGCATTGGCGAGGAGATTCAGCAGGACCTGCCGCAATCGCATCGGGTCGGCCTGGAGCGCGAGCCCGGGAGCGCACGAGAGCAGGATCTCGTTGCCGCGCGAGGCGGCCATGCGCCGGACCGTGGCCACGACCTCCTCGATCAGGTCGCGGATCGCGATCCGCTCGATGCGGAGTTCGATCCGCCCCGCTTCGACCTTCGAGAGGTCGAGCACGTCGTCGATGAGTTGCAAGAGGTGGCGTCCCGCGGCCTGGATCCGCTGCAGGTCCTCGACGGCCTGCGCGTTGCCCGCCTCCGTCGCGTCCTCCTCGAGCATCTCCCCGTAGCCGAGGATCGCGTTGAGCGGCGTGCGCAGCTCGTGGCTCATGTTGGCGAGGAAGCGGCTCTTCGTGCTCGACGCCTCCTCGGCCTGCGCCTTCGCCTCCCGGAGTTCGCCCTCGGCCGCGAGCTGGTCGGCGATGTCGTGCGCGATCGCGAGGAATCCGGTGATCTCGCCTCTCTCGCCGTGGAGCGGAGAGACCGAGAGACGGGCGGGGAAGGTGCTGCCGTCCCTCCGGCGGCAGGTCCAGTGTTCGCTCCCGCCGCGCTCCGCGAGCGCGGCAAGCGCCGGGAAGGCGCCCTTCCCGGCGTCGAAGTCGGCCAGAGCAAGCTTCCCGACCGCCTCCTCGGCGCGACAGCCGAGCATCCGCTCCGCGGCCGGATTGAACGTCAGGATCCGGCCCCGCGCGTCGACGGCGAGGATCGCGTAGTTCGCGGAGTCGAGGATCGCGCGCTGGAGCCGCGTGACCTCCCGGATCGTCGCGGTACGCTCCTCGACGAGGCGCTCGGTTCGTTCGGTGCGGACCGACAGCACCCAGACGTAGCCGACGGCGAGGGCGGTCGCGAGCAGCAGCGAGAGCAGCGTGGCGAGCGGCGCCCCGGCACGGCGGGCGTGCGCGCCCTCCGCCCGGCAACGCACGTGGACGAGGCGCCCCGCGACATCGATCGGCCGTTCGAGCTCGAGGTCGCTCGAAGCCGACGTGCCGTAGAGGGCCTGCCCGCCGTCGCGCAGCGAGATCCCGATGCGCTTGCCCGGCAGCCTCCCGCGCGCCGCAGAAACGACGCCCTCGACCAGGATGCGTGCGGCGACGATCCCCTCTTGCTTCTTCGACTTCGCCGGCCCGGCCACGAGGATCGAGATCCCCTCGCCCTGCATCCGCATGGGCGCGCTGGCCGCGAGCGCGCCGGCCGAGCGCGCCGCCATGAGGGCTTCGTTGCGGACGCGGTCGGAGCGCCAGTCGAGCCCGAGGAGGTCCGCGGCGAGCTGCGGCGGCTCGACATAGGTGATCGGGTAGTGCTCTTCGCGGACCGCCGCGGGGATCCTCTCCCCCCCCTCCCCCGCCTCCCAAACGAAGAACTCCGCATACCCCTCCTCGCGCACGCGCGCCTCGTGCTCCCGGCGACGCGCCTCCGGGATCCGCTCGGCCCAGGTGAATCCGCGGATCTCGGGGTGCAGCATCAGCGGCCGCTCCGCGAACGCGGCGAACTCGCCGCGGTCGACGTAGTCGGAGCCGGCGAACGAGCTTCGCAGCGCCTCGACGGTCTCGAGCGCCGTCGCGAACTCGATGTCGATCGCCTGGATGATCGCCTGGGCGTCGAGGGTGAACTCCGCCCAGCTCAGCTCCCGCTCGCGCTCCCGGAGGCTGCCGTGCACGCCGAGGGAGAGCGCGACGCCGACCAGCGCGGCCAGCACGACCGAGACGATGCGCCAGCGGGACCGCATGCCGACGACAGGGTAGCCCATGGGGGCCGTTACGCGCCACCGTGGTTTCGGGGGGGCCGGGGGGGGCAGGCCGCAGCGCGTCGAGCCCCCCCGGCCCCCCCCGGCCGCCGTGAGCAGGCGCGAGACCGGGCGGCGCGACCGAGGTGACAGGCGGTTGCAAGTGTTGCATCGGCGCGGCTCGCCGCCGCCGGCAGCGCGGCGGTGACGGCGCTCGGCGAGGCGGCAGCCGAAGCCTGGAGTCCCGGGGGCGCGGAGGCGCGCATGCCCGCGCCGGAGTTCGCCTCCGCCGCGCGCGCGTCTATAATGGCGGAGCCGGCCCAACTTTCCGCGGCCGGCAGGAGGGCACTACACACACATGAAGCGAGTTTGGATTTTCCCTGTCGTGGCACTGCTTTGCGGGGTCGGCTTTCTCGTCGGCCGCGTCTCGGCCCAAGGCGAGGATGAGATGGAGGCCTGCGGCTGCACGGAGATGCCGGATTGGGCCAAGGCCGGCCCGGAACACGAGAAGCTGAAGAAGATGGTCGGGGATTGGAAGGTCGCGATGAGTTTCCAGATGAGCCCCGAGGCGGTCATGGAGTCGGCGGGCACGGCTTCGTTCAAGTCGATCATGAACGGCTTCTTCGTCGAGCAGACCTTCGACGCCGAGATGATGGGCCGGCCCTTCGAAGGGCGCGGGCTCTACGGGTACGACACCGTCAACAAGCAGTACGTCGTGGTCTGGTGCGACGGCTGGACCCCCTACATGTACGTCAGCAAGGGACAGGAGGAGGGGGGCGTGATGACGCTGACCGGCGAGGAGCCCTGCCATGCGAAGGAGGGCTGCGCGCCCTACAAGCACGTCACAAAGTGGGAGGGCGACAACAAGATGATCTTCGAGATCTGGTCCACCGGCGAGGACGGCAAGCTGGCCCTCTCCGGCACGGTCACCTACACGCGCGGAAAGTAACGCCGTATCGGAGCGGGACGGGGGGAGCGAACCTCCGCCCGTCCCCTCCGTTCAAAGGGGTATGATCCTTCCCGCCATCTTTCTCGTCGTCGCGGCGCCGGACTTCGCGTGGCAGTTGCAACTGCCGCCCGAGCACTCGGTCCACGCCGCGATCCGCGTGCAGGCGACGCTGCTGCTCTCGGGAAAGACGCCGGTCGCAGCGCCCAAGCTCGACATCGCGCTGCTGCTCCAGCCGGAGGGGGGAACGCCGATCCGGAAGCCGCTGCCGAAGGACTCGAACGCCTCCGTCGGGCCGTCGCCGGTCCCCGAAGGCTCCTACGCCTGGTACGTCTCCCTCGACCTGCGCCGCGCCTTCGGGCGGCTCGAGCCGGGCGTCTATTCGTTCCGCATCGTCGATGCGGCCTTCCCCTGCGAACCGGTCAAGTTCGAGGTCCTCGCGACGACGATCGAAGACGCACGAAAGAACGGAGGGGGCCCGGGGGAGGTGCGCCTCGAAGTGCGCGACGGCAAGGGCCTGCTCGTGAACGGCTCGAAGGGGGCGATCCGCCTGCTGGCCTACGGCGACCGCACGCCGCTGTCGGCGCTGGTCGGCACCGAGCAGTGGACCGGCCGCAAGTGGTTCGGCGGCATCGGCGGCTATTGCGGCACCGGATTGGAGGAGATCGAGATTGCCGCCGGCGAGCGGTGCGAGGTCGAACTGCCTCCCTCCGACGACGGGATCGTCCGGTACGTATTGAGTGTCCGCCAAGGGGAGGCGTCGTTGCAAGTGGCGTCGGCGCCGGTACTCGTCGATACGTTGAGATAGGCCGTTCCTGAGCAGTGGTTCCGGAGGTAGACTCGGCGGGCAGGTAGACGGGCTCGTGAGAACCTGCGGCCTCCGCTCAATCGCGCTGCTGCTCGTGATGGCCGGGCTTCCGGCTGAGGCGGGACCGTCACAGCAGCCTGGTACTCCGGAGCAAGTCGCGGAGACCGTTCGGGCGGCTGTTTCTGCCGGCGACCAACCGGCGCTGACGGCACTGGCGATGCAGCCAGCGCCAGACCCATGGCTTGTCGCCGACGCACTGCTGGTGCTCGCCGAGCCGGCGGCGGCCAAGGCCTTCGCGCGCGCGGCATCGGGGAAACTCGCGGGGGACCTGACTGCGTTCTTCGCGGCGGAGCGCGTCGGCACGATCGATCGCGCCGCGCGCGAACGGTTCGCGGCAGCCAACGCGGCCGTCATCGCGGGCGAGGCGGCCCGCGGACTCGAGCTGCTCTCCGGCGGAGGCGCCTCCGGCGACGTGATCGTGGGCATCCGCCTCTGCCATGCCCGCGGGCTCGCACAGCGCGCGCTCGGCGATCTTCCTGCGAGCCGGGATGCGTTCCTGACAGCGGCACGAGGTGCCGACGCGATCGGATGGGTCGCGCGCGCTGCGTCGGCGTATCGCGAGGCGGGCGTGTCGGCGTATGCGGCTGCGGACTGGAGCGCGGCCGAGGCGGCATGGCGCGACCGTCTCGCCATCGAGGAGAGGCGGGAGAATCGCGCGGGAATCGCCGACTCGCTCGGTGACCTCGGGGCCGCATTCGATCCCGTGGGGAATTACCCCCGCGCGCTGGAGTTCTACGGCCGCGCACTCGGACTGAAGGAGGAGCTTCGCGACCGGCGGGGCATGGCGGCCACGCTCGGCAACATGGCCGTCGTCCACGCCCACACCGGGGATTTCGTCCGCGCGCTGGCGCTCTTCGAACGCGCGCTGGCAATCGAGGAGGAAGGTGGAGACGCCGAGGAGATTGCGGTCACCCTCGCCAACATGGGTACGCTGCGACTCTCGCTTGGCGACTATGCCCGGGCTCTCGAGCTGCATCGGCGTTCCCTCGAGGTACTGGAGGCGGCAGGCAATCGCCAGGCCGCTGCTGTGACGCTCGGGAATCTGGGGCTCGCCCATGACTGGCTCAAGGACTATCCCCGCGCCTTGGATTGCTATCAGCGCGCGCTCGAGATGAAGGAGGCCGTCGGCAACAGGGCCGGGATGGCCGTCACGCTCTCGAATATCGCCGGCGTGTACCACTCGCTCCGCGACAACGCCAAGGCCCTCGAGTTCTACGAGCGCTCGCTCGCGCTGGATCGCGAACTCGGCTCGGAGGCGGGCGTGGCGGGAACGCTCGTGAATCTCGGCGTCCTCGCCGACGACATGGGCGACCCGACAAAGGCCCTCCAGCGACTTGGAGAGGCGCAAGAACTCGCCGAGCGCCTGGGCGCGAGCGACCTGTTGCTTCCGGCCCTGTGGGGCCTCGCAGGCACGCACCTTCGGGAGGGGCGGTCGTCGCACGCAGCGATGGCTGCGCGACGCGCCGTAGACCTGCTCGATCGGATCTCCTCCGGGCTCGCGGAGGAGCAGGGATCGCGCGCGCGGGAGAGGTTCGCGGAGATCTTCACGATCGGTGCACGCGCCGCCCGGGCGATGAACGACCCCGGTCTCGCGGCTTTCTTCCTTGAACGCGGCCGCTCTGCGACTCTTCTGGAGGCGCTGGAAGGGCGGGACTCGCTCCGGGCCTTCGTGCTTGGGGAGGAGCTGAGGAGGGAGGAGGCCCAGGCGTACGCGCTCGAATCCGCGGCGCGAGATCGCGTCGCGGCGGCGCTGTCGTCGGGCCATCGTGCCGACCTCCGGGCCGCCCGGCAGGAGCTCGGCACTGCGCAGGCTTCGCTGGAGGAGGTGATCGGCAAGATCCAGCGCACCGCGCGCTCCGCGGCCGGGGTCCTCTACCCGAAGTCGGACACGCTGGAGACGATCCAGAGTCGGCTCAAGGAGAGCGAGGCACTCGTGCTCTACGGAGATCTCGAGGAGAAGTCCGGCGAGGCGCTCGCGCTGCTGGTCCTCACCACGACCGCCCGCATCGTCGCACTGCCCGAGGTGGCATCGATCAAGCGCGCCTGTGCGGCGTCGGACTGGGCGAGGGTTCGTGCGCTCGCGGTGGACCCCCTCGAGCTCCCCCCGACCACGACCCGTCTCCTGGTGTCCCCGACCGGTGCCCTCTGCACCGTGCCCTTCTGCCTGCTCGCCCCCGACCAGGAGATCGTCTACATCCCGTCGGCGACGGCCCTCGGAGTGTTGGACGGCGAGGCGCTGCTGCGCGGCGACGGCGTCCTCGCGCTCGGCGACCCGAACTATGCGTCGCATGCTGAAAGCACGGAGTTGGCGATCTGCCGCGCCGATGTCACGCTCGTTCCGCTGCCCGCGAGCCGCATCGAAGCGAAGGCCGTCGGCGACGTGGTGCTGCTCGGTTCCGACGCTTCGAAGGCGAATCTGCACCGCGCGATCTCCGCGAGGGCCCGCTGGCGTGCCGTGCATCTCGCCTGCCACGCGCTCATCCTCCCCGAACGGCCGGCACATTCGTCGCTGGCCCTCGCGGGAGGCGAGTTGCTGACGGCGCTCGACGTCTTCCGCTCGAAGATCCCGGCCGATCTCGTCGTCCTCTCCGCCTGTGAGAGCGCGAAGGGCAGGTTCTACCGGGCCGACGGCACGTCAGGGTTCGTCCGCGCGTTCATGCTGGCAGGCGCACCGCGCGTGATCGCATCCCTCTGGAAGGTCGATGACGAGGCGACGCAGGCTTGCATGGTCGCCTTCTACAAGGCATGGCGGGGGGGCGCGGGGGGGGCTGCGGCGCTGCGCACCGCGCAGCGTTCCGTCGCCGCACAGCCGAAGTGGAGGGACGCAAGGTACTGGGCCGCGTGGCAGCTCTGGGGGCTCGCCGACTGAGCGGGAGGCCCTCGCCGCGCGCGGCCCCGACCCTGTCAGTCAGTGCCGAAGACCCGCTCGCTCCGGTACTCCACCAAGAGCGTGAGCGCCAGCAGCGCGGTGGCGTAGACGCGGCCTCCCTCCCTCCCCCAGGGATCGATCGGATCCCACGAGCCGCTCCGCGCGCCGCGCCCCGGAGGATGCTGGTGGTGCAGGATCGCCTCGCGGCGCGCTTCGTCCCACTTGCGCCAGCGCGCACCCCCCAACTGGTGCATCGCCTCGCTGCCGAAGTACCAGTAGATCATGTCGATCGTGCCCGCGTCGGGGTTCCACGACGGCGGGAGGCCGAGGCAGAGATCGGCGCCCTTGCGAATGAGGGGTTCCGTGCGCGGATCCTCGCCGCAGAGGGTGCGCAGCAGGATGCCCGCGCCGGTCAGCGCGCGCGATTGCCCCGGCGGCCAGCGCTCTTGCAGCCCCTCCATGCGGCAGGAGGGGCCCCCCGGGATGTTGTAGCCGACCTGGCCCCACTCGGGGTCGGTCATCTTCTGGACCCACGCGAGTGCCCCCTTGAACGCGCGCTTGTCGACGCGCAGGCCCGCGAGGCGCGCCGAGTGCAACGCAAGCACGCACCATGCGGTCACCGACGTGTCGTTCTCCCCTTCGCGGATCCCGTAGCGCCATGCCCGATCCGGATTGCGCGCGGCGAGCAGCAGGTCCACCGCCCTCTGCGCCGACTTGCCGTAGGCGGGGCTGCGCATCATTCCGTAAGCCTCCGCCATCGCGAGGGTGGCCATCGCGTGGCCGTAGATCCACTGCTGTTGATGCCGGGAGCCATAGGCACCCTCGGCGTCCTGCCATGCGAGGAGGCGCCGGAGGCCGGCGCGCACCGTACCGGCGTACCACTTCGCCGCGTCGTCCGTCGCGCCCTCGTGGGTGCCGTAGCCCGCGCGAAGGAAGGCGAGCAGGCTCAGCGCGGTGACGCCGACATCGCGGAGCGGATGGCCCGCGCCGTCACACCTGTCCTCGGGCGGGTCGTGCTTGATGAAGTCGTCCGCATCCCACTGGCCGTCGTTGTCCTGATGGTCCGCGAGCCAGCGCAGCGCGCCGGCGATCGCGCGCTCCTGCTCCCGCGCGCCGGTCACGAGCCGGTCGCGCAACGCGCGCTGCCGCGCGCGGAGGTGCGGCTGCCCGCTGTCGGGCGCCTCGCCGTCGAGTGAATCCTCTCCGGCGGCGCCAACGAGACCGAGGGCGAGAACCAGAGCCAACCGCCTCATGCCTGGATCCTAGCACGATGCAAGTCAACGATCCTGTCGATGGGGGCGCCTTCGAGGGTGGGCGCAGCGACCACGAGCGTGCCGGGGAATGCGCGCAGCGCCTCGATCAGCGATCGCGCGCCGGCCTCGTCGAGGGCGGCGAAGGGTTCGTCGAGATAGAGGCAGTCGGGGCCAACCGCCAACGCCCGCGCGATCGCGACGCGGCGGCGCTCGCCGCCGGAGAGGACGCTCGCCGTGCGGTCGCGGAGGTGGCCCGCGCCGACGCGGTCGAGCCACTGCGCCGCGGCGCGGCGCGGTCGGCGTTGCCATGCAAGGGCCTGCGCGATGTTCTCCTCGGCCGTACCCCGGTAGAGGTGCGGACGCTGATGGACCAGCACGCCGCGCCCGGGCGGCGGCCTTCCCTCGACGGAACCGGAGGTCGGTTGCAACAGTCCTGCGAGGAGGCGCAGCAGCGTCGTCTTGCCGCTGCCGTTGGGCCCCCGCACCCCCACCCGTTCGCCACTGGCGATTTCGAGCGCCGCTACCCGAAGCGCTTCGACTTCGCCGAAGCGCACGGAGAGGTCGCGGATCCGGATCACGACCTCGCCTCCCGCGAGAGCCGGTGGGTCAGGGCGGCGGCGCCGCAGGCGAGCAGCACGAGGATGAGCCCGGGCGCCAGCGCGGCGGCGAAGTCGCCGCGGGAGAGCTCGAGCTGGATCGTCGACGGCAGCGTCCGCGTGCGCCGGACGAGGTTGCCGCCGACGGTGACGCTGATGCCGAGTTCGGTGAGGCAGCGGCCGAAGGCGGCGAGGTAGGCGGCCGCCATCGCGACCCGCACCTCGCCGAGCGCGGCCAGCATCGAGCGGAACCGCCCCGCGCCGAGGGTGAGCGGCGTCTCGACGACCTCGGGCGCAAGCCCGGCGGCGGCGCCGTGGGCCAGCGTGGCGAGCAGCGGGAAGGCGAGCAGCGTCGTGCCGATGACGATCGCGCCTTTCGTGTAGAGCATGTCGAGCGAACCGAGCAGCCCGCGCCGCGACAGCAGCGCGAAGACGAGGAGGCCGACGATGACGGTCGGGATCGACATGCCGACGCGGAGCAGGAAGACCTGCGCCTGCGCGCCGCGCGGCCGGTAGAGGCCGAGCCACGCGCCGTAGGGGACCGCGATCAGCGCGGCGGCGGTGACGGAGGTCACCGTGCAGAGGAGCGACACGTAGACGGCGTGGAAGGTCGTTGCGTCCCCCGCCAGCACGAGGCGCACCGCCTCGCGCACGCCCTCGGCGAGGAACTCCATCCGCTAGCTGCCGCCGAGCACCGGATGGAAGAGGACCTCCCCGCCGACGCGGAACTCCGCGATGCGCCGCTGACCCTCGGGAGAGGTCAGATAGTCCATCAGCATGCGCGCGGGGGCCGCCTTCACGTTCCTGTGCCGGGCGGGATCCACGAGAATCACGCCGTAGGGATTTCGCAGCATGAGATCCCCCTCGACAAGGACGTCGAGATCGAGCCGCGCGCGGAACGAGAGGTAGGTGCCGCGGTCGGCGAGCAGGTAGGCGCGCATCTCGTCCGCCATCATGAGGCAGGGCCCCATCCCCTGCCCCGCCTCGCGGTACCACTCCCTCCCCCCCGGCACCCCCCCCACCCTCTTCCAGAGCGCCCGCTCGGCGATGTGCGTCCCTGAGTCGTCGCCCCGGGATACGAAGAGGCTCCCGGAGGACGCGATCTTCGCGAACGCTTCGGCGGCATCGGCGAGGCCCCGGACCTGCGCCGGATCCCCGGGCGGACCGAGGAGCACATAGTCGTTCCACATCACGTCGCGCCGCTCGCGGCCGTGGCCCGCGGCCATGAACGCCTCCTCGCGCTCCCGCGCATGGACGAGCAGCAGATCGGCGTCGCCGCTCTCGCCCAGCGCGAGCGCCTGCCCGGTGCCGACCGCGACGACCTGCACCTCGATGCCGGTGCGCTCCTCGAACGGGGGGAGCAGCCACCGGAGCAGGCCCGAGTTGTCGGTGCTCGTCGTCGTCGCGAGGCGGACGCGCGCCGCCTCGGGTGCGCCGGAGCAGGCGGCGAGCAGCAGCGCGACGGGCAACAGGCGCATGGCGGCGCATGATACCCGATGCGAGAATGGGGCGGCGATGCGCCGCCTGCCTGCCCTTCTGTTCGCCGCCGCCGTCGTGGCGGCGGAGGATCCCTATCGCGACGAGGAGGGGCGCTTCGAGGTGCGGCTGCCCGCGGCCGGGTGGAGGCGGATGCAGGTCGCCGAGGGGATGGCGCACATCAGGCTGCACCTGCAAGCGGACCCCCTCCGCGAGGATCCCGAGGCGACGGCCGAAGTGCAGGTCATCCTCTGGCCCCTCGGAGCGACGGAGGCCCGCAGGACGCTGCAAGACCTGATGGGAGAGTGGAAGAGGGGCTACGAGGCGCCGGCCGGCGAGGTGCGGGAGCGCTCCGAGGAGGAGGGCAGCCTCGGCGGCGTCGCCTGCCGCACTGCGGAAGTGCGCGGCGGCAGCGCCGAGGCGCCGATCCAACTCACGTGGACGCTCGCACGCGGCGGCAGGTACGCCTTCATCCTCTATGCGCGCCGCACCCGCACGCTCGCCGGCAACGACGGCATCGAAGCGGCGATCCGCGCGATGCGCGACTCGTTCCGCGTGCTCGAGGCCAAGACCGCCGAGCCTCCGCCCCCGGAGCCCCCGAAGATCGATCCCGAACTGCTGAAGGAGAAGAAGTTCACCGTCGAGGCGCAGCGGTTCGAGTGCGTGAAGCCGGAGGGAGTGCTCGAATCGCTCTGCGAGAAGGCCGAGGGCCTCGTGCTCCAGTTCGACGGCGAGAGGGAGCAGGCCCGCCTCCGCATCCGAATCCACGCCGCGGTGGACGCCGAACGCAAGTGGACGCTCGACCAGTATCTCGCTTCGATCGAGCGCGCCTTCAAGGACCAATACGAGGAACGCAAGGAGCCGCTCTTCGATCCCAAGTTCAAGCTCCCGCTCGCGAAGCAGGCGGTCAAGCTGGAGCTTGTCGGGAAGGCCGCCGTCGTACACCGCATCACATGGATCCTCGCCGACTGCCGCAACGGCGTGCAATACCGGTTGCACGTGTTCCAGTCCGGCGCGCCGCTCTTCGACGCGGAGATCGCGAAGTTCGTCGAGGGGTTCCGGCCTCTCCCGAAGCGGCCGTGAGGGCGGGTCGAAGAGACCGCCCCGCGTCGTGCGCGCGCGGAAACGGGCCGGCCGGCGGCGGCCTATCGCGCCCGCAGGTTCTCGTACCTCACGAACGGGGGGAAGTAGGAGACGGAGAGGCCGTCGATCTCCGGGCGGGCGACGCGGTAGATCTGGTCGTGGAAGAGCGGCAGCACGAGCGCGTCGCGCGCGATCATGTCTTCGATCTGGCGGTAGACGACGCGCCGCGCGGCGGCGTCGCCCTCCTCGCGGCCGCGCCGGATCAGCGCGTCGAGGTCGGGCGATCCCGCGATGCCGCCGTAGAAGCCGCGGGAGTGCAGGAAGGCGTAGACGAAGTTGTCCGGGTCGGGAATGTCGGCCGACCAGCGGCCGACGATCAGGTCCGCCTTCCGTTCCTGGATCGTCTCGATGAAGTCCTTCATCGCGCTGTTGAGGCGGCGGATCCGGAAGCCGGCGGTCAGCATCGCGGCCTCGATCCGCTTCCAGAACGCGGCGTAGCGCGCGAGGAACGCGGGATGGATGGTCGCGGACAACTCGATGTCTTGGGGGCCGCGGGGGGCCGCCCCCGGCGGCGCGGAGCGCGAGGACATCGTCGAGTCGTGTCCGAGCAGCCCCGGCGGGATCAGGCTCTGGGCCGGGATGGCGAGGCGGCCGAGGGTGCCGCGCACGAGCGGCCCGATCGGGATCGCCTGCACGAGGCGCTCGCGCAGGGCCCGGTCCGCGAGCGGCCCGCGGCCGCTGCCGAGCAGGATCGCGTAGACGGAGAGGCTCGGGGTCTCGCGGTAGCCCGCGGCGAACTGGGGGTCGCGCCGCAACGCCTCGACGTCCTCCGGCAGCAGGTCCGAGGCGATCGCCAGGCGTCCCGACTGGAACTCCGACAGCACCTCGCGCGGGGAGAGGCCGAAGCGGAAGACGAGGCCGTCGGAGCGCGGCCAGCCGCGGCGCCAGTAGTGCGGATTGGCCTCGAGCTCGATCGACCTGCCCGGGTCGATCCGGACGATGCGGAACGGCCCGGTGCCGACGCAGCCGTCGCGCCAGCTTCCGGTCACGCCGGTGCTTCCCTCGGGGACGATCCCCGTCGATACGTCCGAGATCAGCGCGGGGAAGAAGGAGACCGGCTCCTCGAGCTCGATCGTGAACTCGTGGGCCGAATGGATGCGGAAGCCGGCGAGGTCGCTGCCGGCACCGCTCGCGAGGGCCTCCGCTCCGCGGATCGTGTTCAGCAGGCCGCGGCCGCTCGCGCCGCGCATCTGGAGGCAGCGCTCGTAGGAGTAGCGCACGTCGCGCGCGGTGAGCCGGCGGCCGTCGTGGAAGCGCACGTCCTCGCGGAGCCGGAAGCGGTACTTGCGCCCGCGATCCTCGACGCGCCACTCCGTCGCGAGCCACGGGGCGATCCCCGCCCCGACATCGCGCGTGAGGCCCTCGAAGACCGACGGGAGAACCTCCGCCTCCTCGGTGGAGTCGACGAGGGCGGGGTCCGTGCGCGGCACCTGCTCGGGAATCGGCACGAAGAGCACGCCGCCGCGCGGACGGCGCTGCTCCGGCGGCGGCAGCGGGGCCGACGACTTCGCGGCTTCGGCGTAGTTCGCGTAGGGCGCGCGGCTCGTCAGGCGAAGCCCCTTCACGAGGGGGCTCGCGACGCGCCCGTCGATGTCGTGGAAGAGCGGCAGCAGCACGGCCCCCTCGTGGAGGAGCATCTCGACCTTCCGGTAGAGCGCCTCGCGCGCCGGCGCCCGGCGCGCGGCCCGACCCTCCGCGCAGAGCGCATCGATCTCCGGGGACGAGAAGTAGGCGCGGAGCAGCCCCGTCGCGGAGTGGAAGAGGCCGTGCGTGAAGTTGTCGGGGTCCATGAAGTCGGCGTTCCACCGAGCGATCATGAAGTCGATCCCCTCGCCCCTCTCCCACGTCTCGACGAACGCCGCCATCGATCGCGTCTCGATCGTGACCTCGACCCCGAGCTGGGCCCAGACGCCGAAGAGCGCCTTCAGCATGCCCGAGAAGCGGCCCTCGATGAGCGGATGCACGCTGGCCCGGAGCCGGAGGGGCGTCGCGAGCCCGGTGGTGCGGAGCAGCGCGGCCGCCTCCTCGGTGCGGATCGCCCGCTGCTTCCTGCCCGCCTCGTGGCCGAGGATGCCCGGGGGGATCAGGCAGACGGCGGGCTGCGCGAAGTGACCCACCGTCTGCCAGACGAGATCCGCGATGCGCACCACGCCGCAGAGGGCGTGACGGACGCGCGCGTCCCGCGCGACGGGACCGTCGCGGCAGTTGAAGAGCGTGAAGTAGGTGTTGTTGCGCGCCGTCTCGAGCAGGCCCCCCCGGAAACGCGGGTCCTTCAACACGCGTTCGAGGTCGTCGGCGAGCAGGTCGCGCCCGACGTCGAACTCGCCGGCCAGGAGCCCCTCCGCGATCGCCCCCGGGCTCTTGCCGAAGCGGAACTCGAGCGAGTCGAGGCGGGCGGGCTGCCGCCGCCAGTACCCGTCGTGCCGGTCGAGGGTGATCCGCTGGGCGTCGGCTGCGACCACGCGGAAGGGCCCGGTGCCGACGACGGCACCGCCCGACTCCTTCGCGACGGCCGTCGTCACGTCGCTCAGGAAGGCGCCGAAGAGCGGCTGCGGCTCGGTGAAGCGCACCTCGAGTTCCCGCTCGGAGCGCACGACGATGCCGGTCGCCTCCGACGCCTGCCCGCCCTTCAGCTCCGCCGCCCCGACGATGCTCTGGTAGGCCGCCGGCATCTTGTGCGCGGCCCCGGTCATGCCGCGCTCGAAGGAGCGCTTGACGTCCGCCGCGGTCAGCACCGTGCCGTCGTGGCAGCGGACGTCGCCGCGGAGCGTCAGCAGGAAGGCCTCCCCCTCCCCGGTCGGCTCCCACTTCTCGCAGAGCCACGGCACGAGGTTGCCGCCGTCGTCGGTCGTCACCATCGTCTCGAAGGCGCAGTGCAATACCTCCGCCTCGTCCCCGAAGCCGATCTCGCAGGGCTCGCGCGCCTTGACCGGGTTGGCCATCGGCACCACGAGGGTGCCGCCGCGGGGAGTCTCCTCGCCCGCGCCGGCGGCGACGCCGCTCTCTTGCAGGCTCTCGCGTTCGCGCAGCAGGTCGGCCGCCTTCCCGTGGTCGCCGCGCAGGTTCGCCAGCGTCGCTCCGAGGCCGAGCAGCGCCCGGCTCGTCGCCGCCTCCGAAGCGGCGCGGGCCGCCTCCAGCCCCTCCTCGACGCACCGGCGCGCCTCGTCGGACTGGCGCGCCTGCCACGCGCTCTCGGCCGCGAAGAGGAGCGCCTCGGCCACGCGCGCGCCGCGTGCCTCGCGGCGGAAGACGTCCGCCGCGCGCCGCGCCTCGACGAACGCGCTTTGCATCTCCCCTGCCATCCGGCTCGCGCGGGCGAGGAGCAGGCGCGCCTCCCCTTCGGCCGTGCGCTCCCCCTCCCACTCCCCGTCGAGGAAGTCGAGCGCGACCCTCGTCGCGTGCAGCGCCTCCTCCGGGCTGAACGCCTCGAGCGCCGCGCGCGCCTGCAGCAACCCGTATTCGACCGTCTTGTCCGCCACGTCCGCTTCCGCGTAGTGGTAGACGAGCTGCGGGTAGACGCGATCGAGCCGCTCCTTCTGGCGGCGCTCGATCTGTTGCGCGCACTGCGCGTGCAGCGAGCGGCGGCGCCGGCGCGGGATCTGTGCATACAGCACGTCGCGCACCATCCCGCTCGCGAAGCGGAGCCGGTCGGACCGGGCGATCCGCTCCTCCTCGACGAGCCCCTCCTCGACGAGCCGGTCCACCGCCCGGTCGAGATCCTTCGTCTCGCCGGCGAGCCGCTCGAGATCCTCGAACTCGAAGGTCTTGCCGAGGACGGCGGCCACCGAGAGCACCTCGCGCAGGTCGTCGGGCAGCCGCTGGATCCGCTTCTCGACCGCCTGCTGGATCGTCTCCGGGAGATCCTCGCTCCGCACGCCGACCCGCGTGTCGAGCCGCCACGTCCCGGTGTCGTCGCGCTCCAGCGCGCCGCTGTCGGTCAGCGCGCGCACCAGCTCCTTCGTGAAGAACGGGTTGCCCTCCGCGCGCTCGAAGACCCGCTGCGCGAGGCCCTCGGCCACTTCGGTCCCCCCGAGGATCGTCTGCAAGAGCGCGGTGCTCTCCGACGCGCTGAGCGGCCCGAGCGCGAGCGAGGCGAAGCGGCGGTCCCCCTCGAACGCATCCCGGAGCCGCGCGAGCGGATGGCGCCGGTCGACCTCCGTGCTGCGGTAGGTGCCGACGACGAGCGTCGGCGTCGGACCGAGGCGCGGGATGATGTACTGCAGCGCCTCGAGGGAGACCTCCGCGCCGTGCAGGTCCTCGAGCAGCAGCAGCAGCGGCCGGCCGCCGGCGAGGCGCGCCAGCGCGCGCGCGAGAAGCTCGAAAACCTGCGAGCGGTTCTCGGGCCGCTGCCACTCGCCCGCATGCGTCAGCGACGAGCGGCCGGAGGCCGCGGTCCTGATCTCGTTGATCTCCGACAGCATCGGGAAGATCGTGATCAGGTCCTGCGCGACGTCGGAGAAGTCGGGAAGCTCCGCCGAGGAGCTGCCGACCTCCTTCAGGCGGAAGTACTCCTGGATCGCCTCGCAGAACCCCTGGTAGGGCAGCGAGCGGTTCTGCTCGACGAAGCGCCCGTGCAGCACGCGCACGCCGCGGGCGCGGGCGAGCCCCTCGATCTCCTCGAGCAGCCGCGTCTTGCCGCTGCCGGGATCGCCGCCGACCAGCACGAACTGGCACTCCCCGGCGATCGCGGCGTTGAGCCTGTGCTGCAGGGTCTCCACCTCGCGGCCGCGGCCCACGAAGGGAGCCCGCGCGGTGCGGGGCGCGCTCGTGCCCGCCACCGCGACGACCGACTTGAGCCGGTCGGCCTCGGCGAGCCGGCCGCGGCAGAGGCGGAGCGCCTGCGCGAGGGCGCCCGCCGACCCCGGCCGCTCCGACGGCTCCTTGCGGAGGCAGCCGAGCAGGACTCCCTCGAGCGCCTCGTCGACCCCGACGCCCCGCGACCGCGGCGCCTCGGGGATCTCGTGGACGATCCGGTAGAGGATCGACTGGACCTCGCCGACGAAGGGGGGCGAACCGACGAGGCACTCGTAGAGCACGGAACCGAGCGCGTAGATGTCCGCCTGCTTTCCGGCGGGCTTGGCCAGCACCTGTTCCGGGCTCAGGTAGGCCATCGTGCCGACAAGGACGCCGGTCTGCGTCATGCGCGTGTTCGTCGAGATGCGGGCGAGACCGAAGTCCATCACGCGAACGCGCAGCGCGCCGCTCTCCTCGCGCGCCACCATGATGTTCTCGGGCTTGATGTCGCGGTGGATGACGCCCCCCTGGTGGCTGTACTCGAGGGCGTCCGCGACCGCGATGCCGATCTCCAGCACGTCCCCCACGCGCAGCGACCGCTGCTGGAGCATCGTGCGCAGGCTCGCGCCCGGCACGACCGGCATCACGAGGAAGAGCGAGTCGCCGTGGCGGCCGAAGTCGTAGATCGGCGCGATGCCCGGGTGGTCCATCTTCGCGACGACCTGCGCCTCGCGGCGGAAGCGCTCCTCCGCCTCGTCTTGCAGCGTGCCCGGCGCGATCACCTTGACCGCCACCTCCCGGTCGAGGGCCGGGTCGCGGGCGCGATAGACGATGCCCATCCCGCCCCGGCCCAGCTCGCCGAGGATCTCGTATCGGTTGGACAGCCTCTCGCCGATCAACGCCACATTCTCGCCCTAGCGGCGTGCCGCCGTCAAACGGGATCCGACTCCTGCCCTCCGGTCAGACGAGTCTGCCCATCAGATCCTTGTAGCGCGGTTCGTCCCGGAGCAGGCGCAGGTCGGTGTCGTTCTCGAACCATGCGCGGTCCCGGAAGCCGTTCGTGACCGCCCGCTCGAGGCAATCGAGCGCGTCGGGCACGCGCCCCATCAGCGCGTACATGCAGCCGACGTTGTAGAGGGTGACCGGCTCGTGCGCGTCGATCTGCAGCGAGCGCTCCGCCCACTCGATGGCCCGCGCCCTCTCGCCGATCTGGCAGAGAGAGCCGGCACCGAGGTAGAGGGCGCGCGCGTCGTCCGGGTGGAGATCCAGGTGCTTCTCGGCCACCTTGAGACCCCTGCGCGCCGCGGCGGCCGCCTCCTCCCTCCGGCCCAGGCCTTCGTAGATGGAGGCGAGCACGAGCGGCGTCTGGTAGTCCTCGGGCCGGAGCTGGGCCGCCTTCTCGAGCAGTTCCGCCGCCCGCTCCTGCTGCCCGACGGCGAGGCAGGCCCGGCCGTAGAAGTAGTAGACCTCAAAGCAGCCGGGGTCGAGCCGGATCGCGGTCTTGAACTCCGCCTCCCCCTCGTCGAAGCGCTTGTTGTGGCAGAGCGCCACGGCGCGGGCGACGTGCGCCTCGGCGAGTTCGGGGGCGAGCTGGAGCGCCCTCAGGCTCGCGGCGTCGGCCTCCTTCAGGTTCTCGGAGGTGCTGTCCCAGTACGCATAGAGCAGCGAGCAGCAGTCGGCGAGGCCGGCATAGGCGCGGGCGTAGGTCGGGTCGAAGGCGATCGCCCGGGCAAACATCTCCCGCGCGTAGTCGAACCCCTTCCGGCGCATCTGGTGGAAGAACTGCCGCCCGCGGAGGTAGTAGTCGTACGCCTGCACGTCCCTGGTCTGCTTCCGCTCGATCGCCTGATTCTCCTTCTCGGTCAGCATCACGCGCAGCGTGCGCGCGATCGACCGCGCGATCTCGTCCTGGATCGCGAAGACGTCCTCCATCGTGCGGTCGAAGCGCTCGGCCCAGAGCGAATGGCCGCTCCGGGTCTCGATCAGTTGCGCGTTGACGCGGATCCGGCTCCCGGCCCGGCGGAGGCTGCCGTTGAGGACGTAGCGCGCGTCGATCTGCTGCGCCACCTGCCCCGACGTGACGGGCTTGTCGCGGAACGGCAGCACCGCCGCGCGCGGGAAGACGCGCAGCCCTTTGATGTTCGAGATCTCGGTGATGATGTCCTCGGTCATCCCGTCGCGGAAGTACTCGTCCTCCTTCTGCCCCGAGAGGTTCTCGAAGAAGAGCACCGCGAGCGACTTCTCCGCGTCCTTCCGGGGCTGGTCCGCCGTCCGGAAGGCCTCCCGAAGCTCGCGCACCGACTGGAACCGCTGCTCCGGGCCCTTCGCGAGGCAGCGGAGGATGTGCTCCTCCCACGACGCCGAGACCTGCGGCGCGACGTCGCGCAGCGGGATGGGCGGCTTGTTCAGGATCGCGTGCATCACGTCGATGGCGTTGTCGCCGGGGAAGGGGTAGCGCCCCGACAGGCATTCGTAGAGCAGCACGCCGAACGAGAAGATGTCGCCGCGGGCGTCCGTCGTCTCCCCCTTGAGCTGCTCCGGCGGCATGTAGGGGACCGTGCCGCCGGTGCTCCACTGCGTCCGCGTGCGCGACATGAACGCGTCCGGCGGCTCGTCGGACGCGCGCTCCCGCCCCGCGACCACCGCGAGGCCGAAGTCGAGGATCTTCGCCTGGCCGCGGGCGTTCACCATGATGTTGGCAGGCTTCAGGTCCCGGTGCAGCACGCCCGCACCGTGCGCCTCCTCGAGCGCATCGGCGATCTGCCGGGCGAGGTCGAGCATCCGGTTGGCCGGCAGCGGGCCGCGCGCGAGCATGTCCCGCAGGCTCTCCCCCTCGACGATCTCCATCGCGATGAAGGAGGCGCCCTCCGCCTCCCCCACCTCATAGACCGTCGCGATGTTGGGGTGGTTGAGCCGCGAGGCGACCTGCGCCTCCTTCAGCAGCCGGCGCTTCGCCGCGGCGTCCGCGGTCAGGCCGGCGGGCAGGAACTTCAGCGCGACCTCGCGTCCGAGCTTTGTGTCCTCCGCGCGGTAGACGGCCCCCATCCCGCCCTCGCCGAGCTTGGCCGTGATGCGGTAGTGCGACAGCTCGGTGCCGATCAAGGGGCGTCCGCTCCCCCGAAGGGGCACTGGGGAGATCCGTGACGGCTTGCGATCATCGACACCGGTTCCGGCGCGTCATTCTAGAGAAATGCCGTGACGGCGGACAGGGTTCCCGGGTCCATTCGAGGGGGCTCGGGGGACGCGCCCGGTCGCGACCAGCGTGGAGTGCCACGCGAGCGACCCCGGGACCACCCGTCCGAGTCCGTTGATCAGCCGGGCAACGCCGCGCAACACCCTCCGCGCGAGGGTCCGGTCCGCGGTGCGCGTCCTCACCTTCGGCCCCCCGACCCCCCCCACATCGACCCCCTCGAGGCCCGCGGCCTCGAACGCGCGCTGCAACACATCGACTTGCATCGTCGGGAGCCGGTGCGTCTCCAACGCGCCCGGGTCCATCCGCGCGAGGAACCAGCGTGGCACCGGAGAGGCGTAGTTCGGGACCGACAGCGCGACGTGGCCACCGGGACGGCAGAGCCTCGCATGGGCGCGGACGATCGCCGCCGGGTCCTCGAAGTGCTCGAGCAGGCCGAGGGAGAGCACGAGGTCGAAGGCCCCGGGGCGATCGAAGGCGCGCAGGTCCCCCTCGTGCAGCGCCGCTTCGACCCCCGCCGCGTCCAGCCGCGCGCGCGTCGCGGCGATCCCCTCCGGCGAGTAGTCGAGGCCGTGGTAGCGGTGCCGCGGGCGCAGCCGGTACATCCGCTCGAGCAGGTCGCCCGGGGCGCAGCCGAGTTCGAGGACGTCGACCGGCGCCTCGCCGGCGAGGTCGAGGAAGCGGGTGAGGAGGCGATCGACCGCCATCCGGCGGGGGGCGCGCCGGCTGCGGGCGCCGCGCCACTGGCCGTCCCAATAGCCCGGCGTCGTCAGGTCGCGGCTCAACGGTCCTCCTCGACCAGCTCCGGCTTGCCGATCGAGTGGGCGTCGCGCCCCTTGCCGGAGCCGTCGGGATGGCGCCCGTCGGCGAGCACGTCGAACCGGTAGAGCAGGAGCGTCTGGTCGTCCTCCCGATGGAATCGGGCCGGCGTGAAGGCGCGCGGATAGCGGACGGTGCTGCTGAGGCGCAGTTCGTCGATCGTGCCGCGGAAGAAGCCGAGTGCGCCCCCGCGGCCGTCGGACTCGCCGCCGACGACGAGGTCCGAGGAGGGGGGCCGCATCGCGTCGGCGACATCGGCCTGCCCTTGCAGGCTCCCGTTCACGTAGAAACGGACGCGCTTCCCGTCGCGGCAGAGCGCGAGGTGCGTCCACTGCTCCCATTTCCACGCCTTGCGCGCCGGCACCACGAGGAGCCCGCTGCCCTGTTGCTCCACCGCGCCGTAGGGGTAGCTCTTGTCGGCGCTGCTCCAGACGATCGAGAAGCCGGCACCGGGGTTCGTCCCGGCCACGACCTCGCGCCCCGCCGCCTCGCCGCCCTTCACCCAGCATTCGAGGGTGAACTCCGCGAGGCCGGGCGGCAGCGCCACCCGCACCGCGCTCTTGCCGTCGAGGCGCAGGGCGCGGTTGACGACGCGCACGTTGAACTTCGCCTTCGTCTCGTTGCCCGCGAGGTCGCGCGCGACGACATGCAGGGTGCGGCGTCCTAGCTGCAAGTCCGCCTCGATGCGCGCGCGCCTCCCCTTCACGTCGAAGGTGCGCCCGACGCAGGTAATCGTCGCGAGATCCTCGTCCGCCTCGAGCTCGAGCGCCTGGCGCCCGATGCCGCGCTCCTCCTCGCCGACGAGCCGCACCGTCGGAGAGGTCCGGTCGGCGACGATGCGCTTCTCCCAGCGGCTCTCGTTGCCGTAGTGGTCGATCGCCTGGATCAGGATCGCGGTCTCGCCCTCCGGCAGCGGGATCCGCACCCTCCCCGCCGCGCTCTCGGCCCCTTGCACGAGCAGCAGGTCGTCGGCGGCGATGTCGAGGGCGAGTTCCGTGTCCGTGGTCAGGTCGCGGATGTTGCCCTTGACCTCGAGCGGCGGCACCGACCGATGCCCTTCGATGCGGGCGGACAGCCGCGTCTCGTTGCCGCCCTCGTCGCGGGCGACGAGACTCACCTCGCGCCCCCCCTCGTGCGCCGCCAGCCGCCAGACCGAGTTCTCGATGGTCCCCTCCGACGGCTCGAAGGCGACCGCCGTCTTGTCGACCGCGCGCACGGGCACGAGCAGCCCCCCCTCCATCTCGCGCGTCCCGTAGAGCAGGACGCCCCTCTTGTCCGTGCGCTCCCAACTCAGCGCGACGACCGGCGCGCCGTCGTCCTGTACGAGATCGACCGTCACGCTGCGCCGGATCCCCGTGGGCCCATGGGCCTCGACGGTGATGGTGCGATCGCGGTCGG
>Ga0187893_10004847_pt1 | contig 25043 bp, 10 predicted proteins | sample MA1701074metaG_FD_139574 | JGI IMG/M metagenome (GOLD analysis project Ga0187893, IMG submission 139574) | White microbial mat communities from a basaltic lava cave in the Kipuka Kanohina Cave System on the Island of Hawaii, USA - MA170107-4 metaG ... | reverse complement strand
GTCGTCTTTGACGACGCCCTGAAACACTCAATCCTGTAGGGCAGGTTACTAACCTGCCCTACAGGATTGGGAGGAGTCTTTCATGTCGTCTTTGACGACGCCCTGAAACACTCAATCCTGTAGGGCAGGTTACTAACCTGCCCTACAGGATTGGGAGGAGTCTTTCATGTCGTCTTTGACGACGCCCTGAAACAATCAATCCTGTAGGGCAGGTTACTAACCTGCCCTACAAGATTGGGAGGAGGAAGCTATGAAAACGATTCTAGCCATCGTTGCCTGCTCCATCTGCGCCATTCTGATTTACAGCCTCGGCGCCAAAGGTCAGGCGAATGCAAGAGCCATGATGAGGTTGCAGGCTTTGAACGGCAAAGCCAACGGGACAATCGTCTGGAACGGAACCAGCGATGTCCGAACGCTGGTACACAATGCGGCCGGAGATTCTCTTCACACAGTTACAGCCACTGAAGCCGGAATAACACACGCCGGTCAGTTGCAGATCAGAGTTGAGGTCTTGAAAAGAAACAACGTCACTGTCAACGAGCTGAACCTGGTTGCTACGGTGGTTGGCCCTACCAATCTACCTTTAACCACCTATCAGGCCCCTTGTCTCGAGTGTGAAGACCCGGATGATGAGAATAATTGCCTTGATAAGGACCTGAGGAGGCCGATCTCTAACGTCGCTTTTATAACCAGGCTTGTATCAACCCCAGTGACAATTAATGGCATTGGTTCAAAGGTGTTCACTCTGAGCTGTGCGGAAGTAACCAGATTGCAAAGGGTCATTGATACTTTAGGGGCGAACAGACTAAAACTCGGATTGAGCATTTGCCAGACTGTCGAAGGTGATGTTGACACCAGCGGTTCGCCGGTGCTGTCCGTGGTCTCGCTCGGTTCAAGCGGCGCGCCGTTGCCAAACGTCGCCAGCTTCAATCCGCCGGCAAGGACCGCCGGGTCGGCGGGATTTACACTCTCGCTGAACGGATCGGGCTTCGGCGCCGGAGCGAGGATGCTCTGGGGCGGGAGCGAGCGCGTTTCCGCATCGGTAAACTCGTCAACCCTGACAGCCGCAATCTCAGCCGCCGACGTGGCCACTCCCAGAACGGTCAAGGTCTCGGTGGTGAACCCTGACTGCGGGCGCGCCGTCGAACGGGATTTTGTGATTAACCCCGTTCCAACGATCACGACTTCCAGCCTCCCCGCAGGTACCGTAGGTTCCCCCTACTCCCAACCGCTCGCCGTGAGCGGTGGGACCCAGCCCTTCACCTGGGCGCGGGCGGGCGGCGCCTTGCCGGACGGGTTGACGCTTAACCAAGGAGTGATTTCCGGCACGCCGACCCGGATAGGCATTTTCACCTTCACCGTCCAACTGACCGACAGTTCCTCGGTTGGGACCACCAAGCCATTCACCATCGAGATCAGGTATCCGCCAGTCACAGGCGTTCCGGCCACGAACTTCAGGACCGACGGGGTGGCAATGGAATCCATCGTCGCCGCGTTCGGACAGAACCTGGCGACCAGGAGCGAACGCGCGAATACGGTTCCCCTCCCGACCACGCTGGCGGGCGCCACGGTCAGGATAAGCAATGGCGTGGGGACCGGGATTCTCGCCCCGCTGTTCTTCGTCTCGCCCGGTCAGGTGAATTTCCAAGTCCCCCCAGACATAGTCGTCGCGGGCAACGTGACTATGACGGTCACAAGCGGCGCCGGAGTTATTTCTCAGGGGCCAATGCTGGTCAGCAGGGTGGCGCCGGGACTCTTCTCGGCGGACGCCACCGGTCGTGGACTGGCCGCCGCGGTAGCCCTGAGGGTCAAAGCTGACAACACGCAGATTTACGAGGATGTCATCCGTTTCGACCAGTCTCTGGGCAGATTCGTAGCCATCCCGATTGACCTGGGTCCGACCACAGACCGCGTCTTCTTAGTCCTTTTCGGCTCCGGGTTCCGTTTCAGGTCATCGTTATCCTCAGTTACCGTCACAGTGGGCGGTGTAAATTCAGAAGTATTCTTCGCTGGCAAGCACGACAGCCTGACCGGCGTTGACCAGATCAATGCCCTGCTGCCGAGAACCCTGATCGGGCGCGGCGAAGTGGATGTCGTCTTGATAGTGGGAGGAATAGAAGCCAACCGGGTCCGGGTGGCCATCAAGTAAAGTGGATAACTTTTTTCTTGATTAAAAATCGTCTTTCGGTTGAAATGTGCCCGCTTCGGTGAACTCAGTCATCGAAGCGGCAGAACCAATGCCCCACTGACTGTAAATCAAGAAGATGTCCTGCGATGCGCGGGGCGAAGCGCTTTTCCTCCAATCATTCCGGCCGGCCATTAGGAGTTGTGCAGATGTCGATCCCGATTCGATCTTTCCGGCTGCTTACGAAACGTTCACAAGCGGTGCGTTCCAGCCTGCTGATAGCCTTCCTCTCTGTTCTGATCCTTATTGTTTCTGTCTCGCTTCAATTGACGCGCGCCCAGCAGCCGGCGGCGTCACAGACATTCAAAAGTTCATCTGCAAAAACTGACGAAAAAATACCGCTTGAGTTGGGTCGTAGACTTGATCGCAGGCTGGCCGGCGAGCAGGCGCATTCGTTTCTACTTTCAGTCGCCGCCGGGCAGTTTGTTCGCGTGACTGCGGAGCAGCGGGGCATGGACTTGGTTCTGGCGCTTTACGACTGGAACGGAAAGAAGTTGGTAGAGACAAATCGTCTGAACGGAAGCTACGGGCCGGAAGAATTACTGTGGGTGGCGGAGACGGAAGCGGAGCTGCGAATTGAGGCGAGAGCGTTGGATGAAAAGGCGCCGGAAGGAAATTACCAGATTCGGCTGGCGGAACAGCGCGCGGCGGAACCAATGGATCAAAAGCGTCTCGCCGCACAGCAGGCTGTTAGCGAAGGCCTCCAGTTGATAGAGCAGTTTAAGAGAGAAGCACATCACGAAGCTGTGAAACAGTTCGAAGAGGCGGAGAGATTGTGGCGAGAAGCCGGAAGTACGCATAACGTGGCGTTCACGCAAATGTTTCTTGGCATGACATGGGCCGGATTGGATGAAAAGGAAAAAGCCGGTGAGGTTTGGCGTAAGGCTCTCGCGTTCTGGGAAAAGGCCGGGAATCGTCATGAACAGGCCATTGTCCTCATCGGTCTCGGTAATGCGGCTGGAAATGACCTGCGTAAAGCTCTTGAGCATTATGAACGAGCCGTCGCCACCGCCGTTATAAGCGGGGATGAGAGGTTGGCAAGAGCCATTGCAGATGGGACGGAGAGGCTTTGCAACGAGCAGGAGGGGCAGTCCCTCTTCTATTGCGCACAAAAGTTGTTGAGCTTCCAACGACAGATAAAAGATCAGAAGGGCGTAGCGGAGTCGCTCATAGTTCTGGGCAATCTCTCACCTGACAGGCGGCGGGCGCTGGGGTACTGGAAGCAGGCGCTATCTCTCTCTCGATCAGTGGGAGCCAGGCGTGTGGAAGCGATAGCGCTCGGCAACATTGGTTCTATCTGGTTGGGGCTTGGGAATAAGCGAAAGGCGTTGGGACACTACGAGCAGTCGTTGCCACCGTTGCGAGCAATAGGAGACCAGATTATGGAAGTGGCGGTGCTTATAGTCATTGGCAACCTTTGGTCTGAGCTTAGGGATAGGCAAAAGGCGTTGGAGTACTACGAGCAGTCGCTGCCACTGTTGCGAGCAATGAGAGGGAAGAATTCTCAAGGAGTAGTTCAGGAAAGTGATCTCATCGGAGCAGGGCTATCGTTGCGAAAAGTGGGAGACAAGGAAGCGGCAGTGCTCGAGAAGGTTGGCGATCTTTGGTCCGAACTTGGGGAGAAGCGAAAGGCAGTGGAGTATTACGAGCAGACACTGCCACAATTGCGAGCAATGGGAGACCAGGATGCGGAAGCAACGCTGCTTTATAAGATTGGCAATCTTTGGTCCGAACTTGAGGAGAAGCATAAGGCGTTGGGATACCACGAGCAGGCGCTGCCGCTCTATCGAGAAATGAAAGACAAGCCTTTGGAAGCGGTAATGCTCATCACTATTGGTTGTGCCTGGTATGAACTTGGGGATTGGCGAAAGGCGTTGGAGTACTTAGAACAGGCGCTACCGCTTACTAGAGCCTTGGACGGCCATCCTTTGGAAGTGACAACGCTAAGCGTCATTGGTCTTATCTTGTCTGAACTTGGTGAGAATGGAAAGGCGTTAGGGTACTTAGAACAGGCGCTGGCGCTCTATCGAGAAATGAAAGACCAAGATGGAGAAGCGTTGATTCTGAACAAAATTGGCGTATTTTGGTTCAAGCTTGGGGAGAAGCGAAAGGCATTGGAGTACTTAAAAAAGGCGCTGCCGCTCTGCCGAGCGAGGAAAGCCCCGGCCTTAAAAGCAGAAATCCTCCGCAATATTGCCTTTGTCTCGATCCTACTTGGAGGAGCGTCGAAGATAAATGCGTATTACAAGCCGGCGCTGACACTATTGCGAGTGGCGAGAGATCAGCCTCTGGAAGCGGTAACCGGCCCAGGCGGGATTGATGCTATGCAAAAGTTGCAAGCAAAGTCATTTAAGCGCCTGGACGCATTGATATGCTCAGACATGGGTTGGCTTGCATTCCATAGTAAGGAATACCGTAAAGCGTTGGATTATTACGAGCAGTCGTTGCGGCTCTGTAGAAAAGCCGGAGATCGGAACATGGAAGCGGAGGCGCTCGGCGCTATTGGCGAGGTTTGGGCTACTCTTAGGGAAAAGCGTAAGGCGTTGGAGTATTACGCGCAATCTCTGCTACTTAGTCGATCACTAGGAATAGTACGTTTAGAAGCGATGACGCTTAGTAGGCAAATGGACCTGCTGGGAGTCGACAATCCCCGACTTGCCATCCTCTTTGGAAAGCAGTCGGTCAATTACTTTCAGCAGCTTCGGTCAAACGTTCAGACGCTCGACAAATCAATTCAGCAAACATTTCTCAATTCCATTGAAGACACTTATCGCAAACTCGCCGAACTGTTGATCGCTCAAGGCCGCATCGCCGAAGCTGAGCTTGTTCAGGAGATGCTGAAGGATGAAGAGTATTTCAGGTATTTGCGCCGCGATCCGAAAGTAGCCTCCGCGCTCAGCCGGCGCGTTGACTTGACGAATGACGAAGTCAAGGCACTGGCTGAATACGCCCGCCTTGGCGATCAAATCACCGCCATCGGTACTGAACTGACCAAACTGGAAGACCTCAAACTAAAACTGCCAGAGGGCGCAGCGTTTCCGCAGCAGGCGAGACTGAACGAACTCAAAATGCAGATTAAGTCAGCGAACAGAGCCTTTGAGGTATTCATGCGGCAATTGAAAGAGGAGTTCGGCAAACAGGATAAGCGTCTCGAAAAGATCGAACCGCGGTTACAGAGCCACCTGAGCACCTTAGGATTGAAGTCAGGATTGAGAGGGACGGTCATCATTACAACCATCGCAGGCGAGGAGCGATTGCACCTGATCGTCACGACTCCTTCAGCGCAGGAAGCGCATACGTTTGAAATCAAAAAGGCGGAGTTGAATAAGTTGGTGGCCGAATTCCGCGAGGCGGTGGCGCACCCTTGCGCCTGCTTCGATCCACGCGAGGCGGAGGCGGGAAAGAAACTTTATAAATTGCTTGTCGAACCGCTGGGAAAGGATCTGAAGGGGGCGGAGGCGCGGACGCTGCTGTGGTCACTGGACGGAACGCTCCGGTATTTGCCGATAGCCGCGTTATGGGACGGGGAGCGGAAGCAATATCTGGGCGAGCAGTACGACAACGTAGTGATCACGACGGCGAGCCTGGAGAACATGCATGTCGCGCCGCAACCTGTCAGTCAGTGGCGAGCCCTTGGCTTGGGCGTATCGAAGCAGTGGGGCAACCTCCAAGCGCTGCCCAATGTGCCGGATGAATTGAAAGGCATCATCCGACAGGATGATGAATCATCCACCGAAGGAAGCCGCGAAACAGGCGTGCTTCCCGGGCTCAGGCTGCTTGACGAGGACTTCACTCTCGAAAGGTTTGACCATGCGCTGGGCCGCTATTCGGTCATTCACGCCGCTACCCATTTCAGCTTTCTACCTGGAAAAGAGCGGTCATCCTACCTGCTGCTGGGCGACGGCAACCCCTACACGCTGGATGCGGTGTCGGTTTCAACACCGATCTTCAGCGGGGTGGAGTTGCTGGCGCTTTCGGCCTGCAACACCGCGATGGGCAGCGGCAGTGATGGGGCAGAAGTGGAAAGCTTCGGGAGACTTGCAGAGAGCAAGGGCGCGATGGCGGTACTGGCGACGCTGTGGGCGGTGGCGGACGAGAGCACAGCCAAGTTGATGCGTGAGTTCTATCGGATCAGGGTGACGAAGCCAAAGCTGACCAAAACGGAGGCGCTTCGACAGGCGCAACTGGCGCTGCTGCGCGGCGAGGTTAAGGCCGGAGATGCATCTGTACGCCGTGAATCAAAACTTGTCGGCCAGGCAAAAGACGGGAGGTTCCCTGAATACAAGCCCGATTCTGAAAAGCCATATGCGCATCCGTACTACTGGGCGCCGTTCACCCTAATCGGCAACTGGCGATAGCGGGCCGGACTTGACGGCAGCCATGCAATCGCTCGGCCGGACGGTTGCGCCGTGTAGCACAAATGCGCAATGCCGGGACATTTTTCGCGAAAAGATGAGCTGTTTTGCCGTCATTCTGCGCTTCATGATGTGAAGCTGAATTTTTCGTAGGCAGTTCCGAAGGGCGGTTGTTCGGGCTGCTATTCCAGTCCATCAGGACTCAATAATTTTCACCATCTGATGTCACGTTACAAGTTTCAGCGCCACTGAATTGTGGAAAGCTCCCCAGAGGTTCGTGAGCTTTCACGCTGAGTTCCAATCACTGCAGGTAACCCGGCAGTCTCCGGTTGGAGACAGTCCGGCTGGGAAGTTGCAGGTTGCCGCTGCAACGAGAGGAGTATTTATGAAAAAGACCATCGTGAGAGGTTTCAATGTCTATCGTTCTTTGAACGCTTCAGTGAAAGTTTGTCTGGCTGTGATGATTGTCGGGGCGCTGCTTCTGGCGTCGCCCCACGGTTCCAGCGGGCAGAATACCAATCGGACCATCAAGATCGTGGTGACCAAACCGGAAGTGAAAGAAGGAGGTCTCACGTCCACGGCCTTTTCCGACCGCTTGATTGCGGCGCTGAAAAGAGAGCCGGGTTTCGAGATCGGCTTCATCGAAAACGCCATTGACCGCGGCAAAGCCAAACAGGACGCCGCCGCGATGAAGTACGACTTCATTCTCTTCACGACGGTCAGCAGCAAAGAAGACAAATCATTTGGCAGCGTGATCGGAAAGCTGGGAAGAAAAGAGCTTCGATTCAAGGTGCAAGTCGAGTACGCGCTGGAGGCCGTCAGCGGCGGCAATCCATTGCTCAACGGTAAGGAGGAGGCCAACGAGAGAAAGGTCGAGGAGTCCGTCGGCAAGATCGTAGACAAGATCACCAAAGATGTGGCTGAAAAAGCCAGGCAGGCCATCGCCGCTGCGCCCGCCCCGCCCACCACGCCAATTGCATCGCAACCTTCTCCTCAACCCGCGCCGGCGCCGGTCACAACGATCAGGTCGGTCGGGACGCCAACGACCGCCCCGCGCCTGGTTGTGCAGACGGCGCATTCCACCATGGTCACCGATTTCGCTTACAGCTCGGACGCCAAGCTGCTGGCGACGCTCGGATCGGATGGGATCGTCAAGCTTTGGAATACCGAAAGCCAGATCGAGATCAACACGTTTTCCGGCTATCGGACTGTCGGGATCGCGTTCAGCCCCAACGGAAAGACCGTGGCGGCGCTCGGCAAAGACGGGGTCATCCGATTGTTCGACACGGTTTCGGGGCGATTGGAGCGCCGGTTGTCGGAAATCGAGCGCAGCAAACCTAAACGGGAAAAAGATACCGGCGATCTGTTCAACCTTCCGGTTTCAGTCGCCTTCGGCCCCGAGGGGCGGTTCATCGTCAGCGGCAGCGAGAATGGCGTGAAAGTCTTCGAAGTGGAATCCGGAAAGCACCTCAGGACGCTGCTGAAGGACAAAGAGATTGCGATCGTGGCGGTCAGCCCCGATGGGATTCACATCGCCGCAGTGGTTGACGACAACGAGGTGAAGGTTTACTCCACCGCGACCGGCAAGCAAGTGAAGGCCTTCCACGGCAAGGTCGGTGTTGTCACGGCCTTGGTCTTCAGCCAGAACGGCCAGTCGCTCCTGCTCGGCAGCCGTTACGGCACCATCAGACAGTTCGATATTGCAAAAGGGGAAGAGATCGGCAAGCCGGTACATTTTCAACCCTGCGATAAACCTTATGAAGCCATTGGCGGTCTGGGACCGCTCAGAAAAGTGCCGGGGGTCAAGGGCGTCGGTAAGACGGTTGGTGACACCTGTGAGATCGCCAAGGACATCGGCGATCTTTTTAAAGGCCGGTGGACGGTTTATTACGAGACGAGTGTGAGGTCGCTGGCCCTGAACCCGAATGGAAATCTGCTGGCCTGGAGCCTCGGCGATAACACGGTCAGGGTGACGGACCTGAAAGATAGAAAAGATATCTACAGCATCGAGCCTGAAACCAAACCCAAACCTGCGGGCGCTTTGCCGGCAATCACCTCAAGCTTGCGCCCCGGAGGTTCCCAGGACAACCCGCAGTCGCCGAGCGCAGGAGACACCGCGAAGGCCACCGGGGGCGACCAAAAAGCCCAGTTGGTGATCGCCGAATTCTTCCAGCAACTCGCGCCGGTCAGATTCAGCACGGATGGCAAGACGCTCAACAGCGTCCGGGAGTTCAAGACCGTCGGCCGCTGGGATGCGCTAACGGGAAAAACAGTCTCTTCGCTCGCCGTGGCGAAACGGGACCTTTCGGGAGGTTTCCCCTTCCCTGTTCCCTGGGGATCGGTGCCGGTGTTCGGCTCGACGGCGGATACCCTGGTTACCGGCTCCTTGTCGAAAGGAACGAAGCTCTGGGATTTGAAACACGGGATGGCGCCGATGCAGATCGCCAACAGCCACGCGATCGGAAACAAGCTTCCCATCAGCCCCGATTCGCAGTTCGTGGTGCAGGTCGCTCCCGATCCGGCCGCCGGAAAGGACATGAAAAAGATCACCGTCCGGGAAGTCCTTTCGGAGAAAGAGGTGAAAAACTTCTCGGTCAAATGCATCGCCGCCGAGCCTGAATTCAGCCCCGACAACAAATATATGGCGGTCAGAACGTATGAACGCGGGCGGTTCCTGACCGAAGCGTCGTGGCTCCGTCTCTACGATCTGTCGACCGGGAAGGAGGTCTTCAAAAAGAAATACGTCAGCCACTTCGATTTCAGCCCTGACGGGAAACTGCTGGTCATGAGATTGGACAAGGACGAGAAGAGCGAGATCATCAAAATCCCCTTCACCTCGCGGAAAGACGACATCATGATCGTCAAAGTCGGGGGAACCTGGGAAGAGATCTTTAAGGAGAAGGCGGAGGATTCAGAGAGCGGCTCGTTCTCTTCGCGAGTCGTGTTCAACACTGACGCGAGCCTGATTGCCTCGCTCGACTTCACTGTGATCAAGGTCTGGGAGATTGCGACTGGCAAGGTGATCGCTATGAAACCGCTGGACTTCAGCCTGGATATGGGCAATCTGATCTTCCAGCCTAACAAGAAGGTTATCACCTTCACGACCTCCCGCTCGCTGAACCACTGGGACATCACCACCAATCAGGTGAAGACCTCTTCGTTGCTCACTGATTTCTGGGGCAATCTCGATTACAGCGCCGACGGAAAGACGCTCGCGCTCGGCGGCGCTGAAAACCGGGTTCGGCTGTTCGATGTCGAGAATGAAAGAGAAATCGGCAGCCTGATTGTTCCCAGCCAGAACGACTGGCTCGTGATGACCCCGGAAGGCCGGCTCGACACGAGCCGGCTCGATGAGGTGGAGGAAGTTCACTGGATTTTGCCGGGTGAGCCTTTCTCCTCCCAGCCGCTCGAACTGTTCATGCGTGATTTTTACGAACCGCGTCTGATGTCGCGGCTCGTGGCCGGAGACAACAACTTCAAGGCGATCTCCGATCTCAACCAACGCAATCGAACCTTGCCGGAAGTGGCGATCACGAGCATCACACCCGATTCGCCCGATTCGGTGAAGGTCACGGTCCAGGTGAAGAACACATTCAGCAAGACCCAGTTCGACGCCAACGGAAAACAGTATCAATCCGAAGTCCACGACCTGCGGCTGTTCCGCGACGGTCAGCTCGTCGGTTACGTAGATGGCCCGGCGCTGGCGACCGGGCGCAATGAGGATTCAAAGACTTTTACGGTCAGGCTGCCTCACGTCGAAGGCCGGAAACAGTTCGAGTTCTCGGCCTATGCGTTCAATAACAGTCAGGTGAAATGCCTGACGCAAAAGCGCGTCTACGAGCCAGCTACGCCGATCGCGCCAATGAAAGGCAAGGTCTATTTGATCAGCATGGGCGTCAACGCCAGCGAGAACCCGAAGTTCGACCTGCGTTTCGCAGCCAATGACGCCATCGAGACGCAGAAATCGCTCTCGGCGACGCTGCGCGGGTCGGGGCGTTATTCGGCCGTGATCGAAGTTCCGTTGATCTCGGATTACAAAACCGTCAATGGAAAAACGACGCTGGAGAACAACGCCACCAAGGAGGCCTTCAAGGCCGTGATTGAACGATTGGCCGGGCGAATCCCGCAGATTCCGCCGGCTTTAGCGAGCAGCATTCCGAATGCGGGCCGGGTCGAAAAGGCGACGCCCGACGACCTGGTCCTGATCTCGTTTGCCGGCCACGGCTATGCTGATAAAAACGGCGTCTTTTACCTGGTTCCTTACAACATCGGCAAAGACCGGGCGCTGGCCGATGTGTTGGACCGCTGCATCTCCAGCAACGAATTATCGGTCTGGCTACGCGATGTGGACGCCGCGGACATGATCCTGATCGTTGACGCCTGCCATTCCGCCGCCGCCATCGAGGGGAACGATTTCAAACCCGGCCCGATGGGCAGCCGCGGACTGGGCCAGCTCTCTTACGACAAGGGCATGCAGATTCTGGCCGCCACGCAAAAGGATGACGTTGCGCTCGAATTGCAACGGCTGCAACACGGCCTGCTGACGTTCACGTTGATTATGGAAGGCATCGACGGCAAAGCCGCCGATCATCAGCCGGCGGATAAGAAAATCATGACGACCGAATGGCTGCGCTTTGCCGTGCGCCGGGTGCCGAAATTGTATCAGGATTTGCGGCTGGGGAATCCGATTACCACGGCGGACGGCAAAAAGCGGGAGGTGAAGATCGTCGGCAACATAACGCCTTCCACGAATCCAAAGGCCATTGATGCGCAGCAACCCGCATTGTTCGACTTTTTATGGAAGAGAAACGAGGTTGTCCTGGCCAACCTTCAGTAACGACGGAAATATTCGGAGACCCAAATGAGATTCAAATCAAGACTGAGAAGATTCGGGTTGCTGGCCGTTGCGGCGGGCCTGCTCGCCCCGCTCATCTTTGTATCAGCGCAGCAGCAAGAACTCCCCAAAAATCCGCCCTATCCCGACTCTGCGGAATCAATCGGTCAAACCGTTCGAGGCGACGAGGCGGCGGCGAAACTCGCGCCGGAGTTGCGAATGCTCTACGACCAGTTTGCCGGCAGAAGCCGGGGCGGCGGCCCCCTGGCGTTCAGCGCCGATCAACTCGACCAGATGTTCAGCATCAAACCGGGCGAGGAAAATCCCTTCGTCGGCGTGGCGGTGACGGTTTCCGCCAACACCAGGATCGCCGATCTGAAGAAATATGGGGCCAAGGTCTATTGGCGAATGAACGACGTGGTTTTCGCCGATCTCCGTGTGCGTTCGTTGGAGGACGTCGCCAGAGAGACCTACGTGCTCTCCATCGCCGCCGCCAAGGCCGCCGGCATCCCGCCTTTTCCGAAAGTGGAGAAACCGCCGTCCATTGAGTTGCCAGACCGCGGCGGGAACCGCCCCGGCGCCGTGAAGCTGGACAACGAGTTCAATGCGAGGGGGCTGACGGGCAAAGGCGTGATCATCGGCATCGTGGATTCGGGGATTGACTGGCGACACGGGGATTTCATCCGTCCGGACGGCACATCCAGAATCCTCTACCTCTGGGATCAGTTCGACGAATCCTTCGACCAATCCCAAGGCCGCATCGGCGCCAAGCCGCCGGTGTTGTTTGAAGGCGGCGACGCAGGTCCCGGCACCGTCTACACCAATCAGCAGATCAATGCGGCCTTGAAAGGAAGCGGGAAAGTCAATTCGATGGATTACAACGGCCACGGCACCGCCTGCGCGGGAACTGCGGCGGGTAACGGACGCGCGGCGGCCAATGGCGACGGCGCCGGGGCTTTTACGGGCGTGGCGCCGGAAGCGGATTTGATCATCGTCAAGGCCGGTGAATGCGAAGAAATCAAGCCAAGTTATTTTCTGGGCACGATCTGGATTGCGCAGATGGCCAAGGCGCTGAAGCGACCGGTGGTGATCAACCACAGTCTCGGCCGGCACCTCACGTCTCACACCGGCGATGAACCTGATGAGAATGTGATGAATTTGCTTTCCGGCGCGAGAAAACCCGGAGTCGCGATTACGGTCGCCGCCGGGAATGAAGCGCAGTTCAGTCTCCACGCCAATGGCCGGTTCGGACCGCGCCGGCCCGGACAGGCCGATACGGAAGGGACGAAATTCGAGTTATTCGTCTCCGCCGACCGGACCAGGGATATCACGTTGCTGAACGGGTATTTTCATCGCGAGGATGAATGGGGATTGGCCATCCAGGGAATGAATGGATTGCTGACGGATGAAAAAGGAGAGCCCTGCTTCTTTTACATCCGCAAGGTGAATGGCCGCGTGCAGGTGTTGCTGCCCAAACGCGCCCGGAAACCAGCCTATTTCGACGCCTTTGCGGAGTGGATTATCAAAAACTCGGAACTGGCGGAAAAAGAGGAACGGTTCGATAAACTGAGCATCTTGTTGCCGCCGGGAACTTACTATTTGTTGGGATTCGGCGCCACAGAAAAGGTCAGCCGCGGCGCCTTCGACCTTTACCTGCCCTTATTCCAGGAGGGAGGTTTCGTGATCGGAGCGGCGAAACGGCACATGGTCGGCTCTCCCGGAAATGCCGCCAATGTGATCACAGTCGGCGCCTATGACTTCCGCGCGAACTGGTTCAATCAAACGAACGCGCAGACGATCTTCAATCTGAATCTCGGCAATATTTCAAATTACTCGAATCCGGGCGGGCCGCGGGACGGCGGCGTCTACAAACCGGAGCTGGCCGCGCCAGCCACCTACACGATCTCTTCGTTATCACAAGCAACCAGCGCTGCTCACGCCCGGTGTCGTGGACAGAACATCACGACGGGATTGGGGGCCAACGCCATCACACCCGGTGGACTTCACATCGCCTGGGAAGGGACGAGCGCGGCGGCGCCCTTCACCGCCGGGGTCATCGCGTTGATGCTTCAAAAGAATCCGGGGCTTGACGCCGCGCAGATCAAGAGCATCCTGACGAAGACGGCGATCAGAGGCGACCGATTCGTCGGAGCCGCGCCGAACCCGGAATGGGGGCATGGCAAGATCAATCCCGAAGCGGCGCTGGCGGCGACGCCGGCCGGAGGGCGAGGACAGAAGCAGAGAAAGACATCAGCCAGATGAATTGGACCAGACTCTACATCAAGGACTACATTGACGGCAGCTACCGCAGCACGATCGGGCCGTACGATGAAGCCGTAGGCAAGGCGCGGTCCGCGGCTCGAAGTTAAGGAGGATGAATACTGATGAAACACAGAAAGTGCCTTTGTTCCGTTCACAGTTTTCGTCGCCTCTTTGCGGCCTTCCTTGCGTTATCGCTGCTAGCGATGCTGTCAATTTCCGCTACTGCACAGGATAAACAATCTGCTGCTGATAAACTATTTGAAGAGGCAAAGGCTCTCAGGCAGAAGCGTACTGTGGAATCAATGCGCAAAGCGATCGATAAGTTTGAGGCTGCTTTGAAGCTTTATCGTGAGGATAACAATCGAAATGGTGAAGCTTTATCGCTTTCATATATCGGCTGGGACTACTACCTCTTGGGCGAGCTGCAGAAAGCATTGGAGTATTACGAGCAGGCATTGACGCTTAAGCGTGAGATAGGAGACCGAAGCGGAGAAGCCAAGACGCTAAGCACCATCTGTGGGATCTACTCCATCTTGGGCGAGATGCAGAAGGCGTTGGAGTATTACCAGCAGGCATTGACGCTCAATCGTGAGATAGGAGATCGAAGCGGAGAAGCCAGGACGCTCCAAGGCATCGGCTGGGTCTATTCCGACTTGGGCGAGAGGCAGAAGGCATTGGAGTATTATCATCAGACATTGATGCTCAATCGTGAGATAGGAGATCGAAGCGCAGAAGCCGCGGCGCTCCACGGCATCGGCAGAGTCTACTCCGATTTGGGCGAGATGCAGAAGGCGTTGGAGTATTACGAGCAGGCATTGACGCTTAATCGTGCGGTAGGAAACCGAAGAGGAGGAGAAGCCAACACGCTCAGCATCATCGGTGGGGTCTACTCTATCTTGGACGAAAAGCAGAAGGCGTTGGACTATTATCAGCAGGCATTGACGCTCAATCGTGAGATAGGAGATCGAAGCGGAGAAGCCAGGATGCTCCAAAGCATCGGTAGCGTCTATTCCGACTTGGGTGAGAAGCAGAAGGCATTGGAGTATTACCAGCAGGCATTGATGCTCAGTCGTGCGGTAGGCGACTCAGGGGAAGAAGCTAGTACGCTGGGTAAACTGATGACTTTCTGGAAAGATATGGGCAGATCCCGTATTGCGATCGTTTTTGGCAAAAAGTCGGTAAATCTTCACCAGAAAACGCGCTCGGTCTTCAACGAGCTTTGGGGGCGTTCAGCGCAACGCAGGTTTTTGAAATCCGTTGAAAGCTCATATCGTGAACTCGCCGAGTTGTTGATCAAGATCGGGCGGATTGGCGAGGCCGAGCAGGTGCTCGAAATGCTCAAGGAAGAAGAGTATTTCGAGTTCATCCGTCGCGACGAGAAAGTCGCCGCCGCGCTGAAAAAGCGAATTAACTTGACCGAAGCGGAAGCGAAGGCTATCGCCGAATATGAACGATTGGGCGACCGGCTGACCACCATCGGCAGTGAGTTGGCCAAATTGGATGAACAGCGCCTGAAGTTGCCCGAAACCGCCGCCTTCCCGCAGCAAGCGCGCTATGACGAATTGAAAACCCAACTGGCGGCAGCGATCAAAGCCTTCGAAGTGTTTCAACGGCAGCTCGCCGAAGAGTTCAGCAAAGAGAATGTCCGTGTGCGTGAGATTGAATCCGGTTTGCAGGCCAGTCTGCAAAGTTGGGGGATGCCGGGCACGGTGATCATCTACACCATTGCCGGCAAAGATCAGTTGTACGTAATCGTTACGACCACGAAGGCGCAGGAGCCACACATCGTCGAGATCAAGGCTGAAGAACTGAACAAGCTGGTGGCCGAATTCCGCAGCGCCATCGCCAACCCCACCATTGATCCGCGCCCGGTGGGGAAGAAGCTTTACGATCTGCTCGTCAAACCGATTGAGGCCGATCTGAAAGGCGCCGGAGCGAAGACGCTGTTGTGGTCGTTGGACGGCGCGCTGCGTTATGTGCCGATAGCTGCGCTATGGGACGGCAAACAGTACTTGGCCGAACGGTTCGACAACGTGATGATCGCGCTGGCGAGCCGCGACAAAGTGGCTGTTACCCCACAGCCGGTGCGGAACTGGCGCGGGCTGGGGCTGGGCGTGTCGCAGCCGTGGCATGAGTTCCCCGCACTGCCAGCGGTGCCCGAAGAGCTGAAATCCATCATCAGGCAAGAGCCATCGAGCGAGCAGGAGAGGGGAGTGTTACCGGGACGGCGGCTGCTCGACCAGGATTTCACGCGCGCTGCGTTGGAGCGGGCGCTGGGTCGTTATTCGGTGATCCACGTGGCGAGCCATTTCAGCTTCCAGCCGGGTCGCGAGAAGAGTTCGTTCCTGCTGTTGGGCGACGGTGCGCCTTACCCGCTGGAAGTGGTCTCGACCTCGACACCAATGTTCACAGGCGTGGAACTGCTGACGCTGTCGGCCTGCAACACGGCGATTGGCGGAGACGCAGACGGCAAGGAGGTCGAAGGTTTCGGGATGCTGGCGCAGAAGCAGGGCGCGCTGTCGGTGATCGCAACACTGTGGGCTGTGGCGGATGTGAGCACCGGGATGCTGATGCAGGAGTTTTACCGGCTGCGCACGGCGAAACCCGAGATCACCAAAGCTGAAGCGTTGAGAATGGCGCAACTGGCCCTGCTGCGCGGTGAATTGAAAGGTAGCGACGGAAAGAAAACCGAACCGCGAACGTCAAAGATTGCCGGCGCAGCGGCGCAAGGGCAGGCTTCATTCAAATCTGACCCGAACGCGCCGTATGCGCACCCATACTACTGGGCGCCGTTCATCTTAATCGGAAACTGGCGGTAAGCGAATGTTCGATGAAATCATTGTTACAACGGAGAGGATTATGCGAAGGTTATTTGTTTTGGTTGTTTTGTGCGCGTTGACCCTGGGCGTTGCATCGCTGCGCCCATACTATTCTTCAGCCGATGACTCGGTTACGAAGCCGATTCAGACGGCCAGTTCGTCGCCGCACAGGCGGGCGTTATTGGTGGGCATCTCCAAATACCTGCGCGGAAGCGTCGAGCGGAATAAAGACTTTTGGGATTTGAATACGGAGAACGATGTCCGGCTGCTCAAGGAGATTTTGATCCGAAAGTTCCAGTTCGATGAAAAAGACATCCTGGTCCTGGATCAGCCTCAACAGACTACCAAGAAGGCGATCCTCGATGCGATTCGGCGACACCTGATCGAGCCGACGCAGCCTGGCGATATTGTCTTCTTTCATTTCTCGGGCCACGGCCAACAGATTCCCGATGATGGAAATGATGAAGTGGATGGCTATGACGAATCCCTGGTTCCCTCGGATTACGTGTCGCAGCAGGATGGCTCGAAAAACATACGCGATGATGAGCTGGGAGCGCTGCTTGAAGAGTTGAAGAAGAAGAGACCGGCGAACGTCACGATCACCTTCGACAGTTGTTATTCAGGTACGGCCACCCGCGGAGATGTGGCGGTCCGCGGCGGCCCCTGGATGGGGGCGCCGCCGCCAAAAGAGAAGGTCCGTGGTGAAGAGAAGAGCGCCAGCGGTTTACAGGAGATTGCAGCGGGACCAGCCGAAGGCTACGTCTTCCTCTCCGCCGCCAGCCCGAGGCAAACCGCGAAGGAAACCAAAAATGAAAATGACCAGCCGATGGGGCTTTTCACCTGGGCGCTGGTCAAGGCATTAGACGCCGCTGGGCCGAGAACGACGTATCGCGATCTTTTCGAGCGGGTCAGCGACACGATGACGCAAGTCCGGGGCGATCAGAATCCGCAACTCGAAGGCCAGTTGGAGAAGGTTTTGATGGAGGGCATTGCGCTCAAGCCCGAGCGTTATATCTCCGTCAAGGTGGACCAGCGAAAGAACGTCTTTCTGCAAGCCGGCAAACTCCAGGGAATGACGAAAGGGTCGCGCTTCGCGCTCTACCCCGAAGGAACGAAAGACACTAAAGAGGGCGCAAAGCTGGCTGATGCGGAGATCATCGAGACCGATCTGATCACTTCAGCGCTCAAAGTCTCCGGCACGGTGGCGCAAGAAAAACTGCGGACCGCGCGAGCTTTTGAAACGGAGCATTTTTTTGACGATTCCCTGCTCAAGATCGCGGTGCAGGGACTCAATACTCTGGCGGCGGGAAACGAGGTGCTGGCGGGCATCGGAAAATTTGAGCTTGCCCAAACTGTCGAGCGTGGGAAAGGTAACTGGGATATTTTGATCCATACCCCAACACCTGCCGATGTCAAAGATAAGATTGTTGACGCCGGGTTCAAAGGACTGATTCTCGACCGGCAGAGCGGCTCGGTCCTGACGGTCATTCCGGAAGGGCCTGCTATGGCTGCCGCCGTGCGCCGTGCGCTTGAGAATGAGGTGCGGTGGCTGACGATCAAGAAACTGGAAAATACCGATGCGAGCCTGAGCATCGAAATTAAGTTGGTTGCCGTGGACGTGGAACTGAACGCCAGCGGCAGGGTTACCAAAATCGTCGGCCAGCCCAGGCCTTTAAGGAAAACGGAGGGGAGCGTCCCGGAACTCAAAATCGGCGATCACTTCATGATCGAAGTCCGAAATACGGGCCAGGAACCCGCTTACGTGACCATCTTGAACCTGACCAGTGACGGGAAGGTCGGTCCCGGTTGGCCCCAGCAGATACCGGGGCTTCCCCCACAGGAGAATCGAATCAAGAACGACGGGGAATGGGTTCGGATTCCCGAGCCATACGTCTTTCGCGTGGAAGGCCCCGCCGGTTTGGAGAGCTTCAAGGCCATTGCGACGCGAGAGCCGACCGATTTTACTCCTTTGATAGACGAAGAATTGCTCCGGGGTCAGCGCGGCCCAAACTCCCTGGATGCGCGGGGACAAAACGCGTTTAACTCCACGCTTGGAAAGCTTCTTCTCTCAAGTCAGCAAGGACGGCGGTCGAGCATCGCCGGCGCTGCCCCACCGGCCTGGGCGACCGCGTCCTTCAATTTTCTGATCCGACAATAATCTTCCTCCTGGGAGAGTCAATCGGGACGATCCCTGCTGAATCTGAATTGCCATCGGCCTTGCGCCGGTGGCGCCAACTTGAATCTGGAGACTGAATCAATATGAGAAACAAATACCTTGGCATTGCGACTTCCCTTCTGGCTGTGGCTTTGTTATGCGCATACGGCGTAAGCGCGCAAACGGCGAGGCAGCAAGGAAAAAAACAGACTATCGAACTGAAAGGACAGAAGGTCACTACTCGCGGCGCCGAGAAAGACCCGAACATCATCAGCGATTCGCCGGTGAATGATCCGAACGCCAAGATCGATCCGCCTCCGGCCAAAGGCGGCCCTGTTTCGCGCGGCGGCGCGGCCTGTGAAGTGCGCTTCGACAATTCGACCAAACTCTTCATCAAGGTCTATATTGACGGCAAGTATCGAGGCACGATCGGCCCATACGACGATGCCATCGGTTATGCTATCCCCGGCGAAACGCGGGTCTATGCCCGCGCCGATTTCGATGATGGCTCCTATGTTTACTGGGGACCGAAGACCTACGACTGCAACTCAGGGCAATATATCTACTTCAAGATGACCAATTGACAGCTTCGTTAACCATAGCTTCCGGCGTTCAGACCTCCGAGAAAATGTGATCGCATGATCGCTGGGCGCCGGAAGCGATGGTACTAAACCATCATGATCACGTTTCGACATTTGCCCAAATCAGCGATACAAGTCGTTGCCTGGCTCCTGGCGCTGGCGATAAGCGCGCCGGCGCAAAGAGAATCGCCAAAAAGCGAAAGTGAAAAGCAGAAGCCTCGTGACAGCAAAATGGTCGGCGAAACCGGAACAGAAGCCGCCAACGGCACGCTGTACGCGGCCAGTTTCGCTTTGCTAATCGGCGCAAGCGATTATCAAGACAACAAGGCCTGGGACGACTTGCCGGGCGTGCTGACCGATCTCGACGAGGTAGGTAAAGCTTTGGAACAACATGGCTTCGTTGTGGAGCGTCTGCTCAACCCCACACGGCAGCAGTTCCGCGAAACGCTCGATTCATTTATCGATCGTCACGGGTTCAAATATGACAACCGCCTGCTGGTCTATTTTGCGGGGCATGGCATAGTTCGCAGACGCGAAGATCTCCGTGATGTCGGCTATCTTGTGATGAAAGACGCGCCCGCAGTTCCCCGGTTTCGAGAGGATGCATCCGAATTCCTAAAAAAGGTCGTCAACTTCGATGAGATTGACGGATACGCCAAACGTATCTTGGCGAAGCATGCGATGTTTGTTTTCGATAGTTGTAATTCCGGTTTTCTGATTCAGAAACAACGCGGCGATAAAAAATCCGATGAATTTGTCCGCAACGTCGCCATGCAGCCCGTGCGGGTTTACCTGACGGCAGGCAACGCCAGCCAGAAAGTGTGGGATGACAGCCAGTTCCGGCGGCGTTTTATTTTAGGCATAAACGGCGACGCGGATTCCAATGGCGACGGATACGTGCTGGACAGCGAGCTGGGGCCGTATTTGAAATCGCGTGTTTATGACGATACCAGATCGGCGCAGACGCCGCTCTATGCAAAGATTGAGGATTCACGGCTCAATCAAGGCGATTTTGTCTTCAAGACAGCAGCGCCGGCTGAACGGGTGACGGTCGAAGATGTGTTCCGCAAAGCGGAAGAGTCCTTCCTGGCCCTCGAACTGTCGACAATGAAGGAATATGCCGATCAAGCGATTAGAATGGCTCCCCGAAACCCTGTCGCATACATGTATAAGGTAATGGCCTCTCTTGATGACATAATCTTCAAATCAGAAGATATAGACGTTACAAAAGATATAGATAAAATAGCAAACGAGATTCTCCACTTATCACAATTCCCTCGTAGCTCCAATGAGTATTTGGCTAGAGCAATAGCGTTTAAAATAAAAGAGGAAGACGAGCGAGCCAAGAAGGACCTTTTGGCAGCACTAAAGCTGAACCCCAATAACGCATTGGCGTTAGGCCTCAGTGCTTTTAGTGTCGAATCGGATGATGTACGCGAGAAAGTCTTGGCGTACTTGAATGAAGCCATACATAGTGAGCCGAAATTTGCGTTAGCATATTTTGTTAGAGCCATGATGTTTTCAGCGGCGGATGAGCATGCGAGAGCACTCGCAGAGATGAATGAGTTTGTGAAACTCCGCGGCGCGTACAATTTTTTCTCACTCTATGTTCAGGCAGAGGCAAAATTGTCTAGTCAAACAGCTAAAGAGGCGGAAAGTGAACAGGTCCGATCGACTTTAGATAGCATAAATGAGCTCTCTAAAAGAGAACCCTTAGCTTTGGCGTATTTGATGGGGGTAGTACTTTTTGACGACGACCTCAACTCCGAGGATGAGGCACACTATATGAATCAGGCCGTAGCTCTTGCACCAAGTGTTTCATTGTTGTATTTAAATAGAGCTGATAGCTTGGAGGGTGACGCTGCCATTTCTGATTATAATGAAGCTATCCTTCTTGACTATAAATCCACGGATGCTTACTTTGGGCGGGCCAGTACATTCATAGAGATGAAAAAAGAGAAAGAGGCATTAGCTGACCTCGAGCGAGTTGTGGAAATATCGCCAGAATCGCCTTCCGTGTACTCAAGACGCGCATTTCGTTACAGTAAGCTAGCGAAATACGATTTGGCCTTGGCCGATTTGACTAAAGCACTTGAGCTATCTCTTGAAGAAAGTGTTTTAGACAAAGAAGATAAGCTCGATCTTTACCAGGACCGCGCCAAGTTGCTAGCAAAGATGGGTAAGTGCAAGGAAGCTTTGAATAACATGGCTTCAGCCATGAAGTTGTGTCAGAAAGCTTCTTGCAAAGAAGAAGTTTCCGGCTTACGGGAAAAGATCGAAAATTTGCAACGTCTGGATAACACAATTTCCGAGTATCAAAATTCGAGAACAACGCTAACCGATGCTGTAAAAAATGAGCGCGCGGAGAAATACAAAGAGCGCGCTATAATATTCTCGACCGGCTTTGATTTTCGTGATTACAAGCAGGCGATAGAAAATTATCACGAAGCACTAAAGCTGACGGTCGATCAAGTTAAGAAGGCCGAGGTCATCACGGCAATTTCCAAAGTATACGACGAGATGAAAGATCCTGCCGCCAACATTGCCTTCTTATCGCAACAAATTGACGAATTCTCGAAACAGCCGGGCTGGAGCAATGAATTTTTGTACCAGCTTCGGGCCGATACCTATGTGAATACCGGACAGAACGAGCTTGCTTTGGCTGACTGGTCCAAGATGATTGAGATGCGGACAGGCTCCACCGATGCGGATAATGAGGCAAAGCTTGAATTGCGCGAAAAACGCGCCCGATTGTTCATCAAAACCGGGAAAATAACCGAAGCTCTCGCCGAAGTAGCCGCCGCCATCGATTATTGTAAAAATGAGGCAACCGAAAAACAGAAAGCGTATAAGGCCAGCCTGTCGTTGTTGCAGAAAGGACTGGAGGAGCTAAAGGCGTTGAACGATACGATTGCAGGATATAAAGGTGAGGCCGCGACATTAACAGAGGGAGACAGGAAAGAAAGAGTTCAAAGTTATCTGAAGCGCTCAAAGATTTTCTCGGAGAATAAAGAACTTAAAGACACGAAGAAAGCGGTTTCTGACATCGAAAAGGCAATTGATTTGACAGTTGATCAAAATGAAAAATTTGATCTCTACGTCACCAGCGCTGGTCATTACAAGGAGCTTGGTGATAACGCAACAGCGATCGCTCAATATACCCAGGCGATAGACCTTGCGCTAACAAACTCACATATTGGTTCGGACAAGAAGGAAGAGCTGGCGGACCTATATGAAAAACGAGCCGATCTTCATTACAAGATTCGCGAGTACGACAAGGCGAAGGCGGATTACGACAAAGCCGTGGAGCTTTCGGCGCCCGGAGAGAAGAATGAAGAGCGAGGCGATCTTTGCATCCTCATTGCCAGATACGAAGATGCGATCAAGGACTACTCGACTCTCATAAAGGTGAAGGACGCGGATTCAAATGGCCATTACGAATATTACGAGAAACGCGCCAAGGCCTGGCGCAGGCTGGGAAATAACGCCGAGGCGGAGAAAGACGACCGAAAAGCCGAAGAAGTGAAAAAAGTATACGAGGCGAAGAAGAAGAATGAACCGAATTGACGTTGATTCACGCTTCACGCTTGCAGCGCCGCGCGCGTCCGCTTGACCAGTTCGTTGTCCGGTCCGCCGGAGCCGCGCAGATTGAAGACGCTCGCCGCCAGGTAACGGTCGCGCCAAGCCGGTGAAACATTGTCATAGTCTTCCAGCGCGGCTGAGCTGAACTTGTAATCGTGCGCGTTTGTTCCCTTGAGGAAGATCAATCGCCGGGCGGCGTTCATCAAATTTTCCGGTTGCGGGTTTTCCTTGAGATAAGCGGACAGCTTGCGGGCCGCCGTCAGTCGGTCGTTGCTCACCTCCGCAAAAATCTCTTCGATGGCGAGCGGGCCTTTGGCTTTCGGAGGCAGCGGCTCGAACTGATCGATCTTGACGGCGTTTCCGCCAACCGGGCCGCCGCGAAACAGCGGGAGGAAGGCGGCCGTTTGCAACAGCAACAGCTTCCGGGTTTCATCGTTGGCGCTGGTCTGATAAGCGAAGTGGAGCGCGTTGGCCGAAGTGACGGCGTGCAGCGCCACAATCCCCGGGCTGCGCATCAGCAATTCTCCCGCGCCCAGGAACATCGCGTCCCAGATGGATTGCGGAGCGACGCCGCGGTTGAGTTGAGCGATCACCTGGTCGCAGGCCTCTTCGGTAGAAGCTTCGCGCATCGTGGCCAGCATTTCGGCGGTAGCTTCGACGCTGGGTTTACCCTGCTGCCATTCGTTACGAATTTTTGCGGCCAGTGGCAGGTTGCGCCGCCAGGGGCGGTCGGCCGCAGCGTCGCGCTTGGCCGGGTTATCGCCTTCGTGATAGAGCAAGGCATAAGCCAGCGAACGCAGCACCGGCTCGGCATGTTGCCACCCGATGTGTTGCAACGTGCGCCAGGCGTTGGCCACGTAGATCGCCTTGTGACCGATGTCACGGAAATCGCGCGCGCCGAAGCGGCAGAAAATCTCGAACATTTCCTGGGGGCTGGCTGCGCGGGCCAAGCCAACTACAGCGGCATCAGCGGCTGCCTCGTCCCAATTGTTCATCGCTCCGGTGAATGCTTCCCGGACTTTCGATGCGCCTGGCGCGGCAGATTCAGGCGCCGGTCCCATCGTCCAATCCCCTTCCCGCACATCGCGAGCCTGCGAATCCTTGAAATGGTCGAGGGACCAGAAGATCGGGAGCCAACGGTCGGAATCAGGAGAGGCGAGACTGGCCAGGTGCGCGGAATTAACCACCAGCACGGCGTGAAATTTGAACCCGACGGGCCGTGGCTGAATGTTGCGCACGCCGGCCAGGAGCAAGGCCGCCAGCAGTTCCCGATATTGCAAACCCTGCTTGATCCGCCGAGCTACTTCCTCCAGCAACCGCTCGCGCGGAGTCTCTTCCAGCAATCGCACGATGGGTTCGATCTCCGGCTGGAATCGGACAGACTTGGGGTTCAACTGAGCGTCGGCGCGGGCGACTTCGGGCAATTGCGATAAAAACGACAGATCGCCCAAACCCAACAACGCGCTGGCCGTCGCAGTGGTTTTCAGAAAATGTCTTCTCGAAGTTGGCAGGTTCATAGATTCCTCCTGGGCAAGTATAACGCTGATTGGCCATATAGTAATCAGAACTGACGTTCCGCGCTATAGCTTGACTACCGGCAGTCAGCGTCTCAATATCTCTCGCTTCAAAACTTCAATCGTAAGCTTTATCAATCCGGTCCGTTTCCACCGCGAGGAGAAGAGCTATGAAAAGCCGCTATGCGGACTTCCCGTTCCGTTCGTCATCACTGTTTGGCCTGTTTGTCCTGTTCGGATCTTTGATTGCCGCCGTAGTCCATCCGCCGCCAGGCGACGCTCAGAAAAATACGCCCAGCCCGGCGCCGGCCAATCCCGCGACGGTCGCCGTCTTGAATCCGCAAGGGGCGACGCTCGCTTCGATCACGGACGGCGACGCGGTGAAGCTGAAGGTCACGATGAGTCAGGTCGCCGACATCGCGGTCATCGCCTCGTTCACCTTCGCCGATGACCGGCGCCAGATCGGCCGGTGCGTCATCAAGCGCGACAATCTGAGTTGCGAGACGGAGGTCGCGCCCGCGTTGGGTTGGTACTGGGGCAAAGGCGGCAAATCGCTCGGCGAACGTGAAATTCGCGCGCAGCACGGCGATGCGGGACTCCCCGATCTTTTGAAGTTTTCGGCGACGACCAAGCTTCGCATCTCGCCACGCCCGGTCGTGCTGGTTCACGGCTTAGCGTCGAACGCGGCTACCTGGGTGAATTACACCCAGCCTGGCGGCTACCTAGCGACGCTCGGCTTGCGCGGCTTCGCGGTCG
>Ga0187893_10004846_pt1 | contig 25048 bp, 19 predicted proteins | sample MA1701074metaG_FD_139574 | JGI IMG/M metagenome (GOLD analysis project Ga0187893, IMG submission 139574) | White microbial mat communities from a basaltic lava cave in the Kipuka Kanohina Cave System on the Island of Hawaii, USA - MA170107-4 metaG ... | reverse complement strand
GGCCTGAGAGCCTCCGGACAACGCAACATAACGTCGCTTACCGGACATTCTTGGGCTAGAAGACGGACGCCAGCCCGGGCCCCTCCGGACCGAGAAGGTCTACACTGCCTGGGAGCAGTCTTGAAACGTTCGCAGACGGGGCCATCGGTGGGGAAGCCAAGTTCGTCCGGACGAAGACGATGGTCTATCCGAACGGCCGTGAGGTTCATCTCGACTACCCCACCGGCGGGTTGGGGGACCGCCTGAGCCGCGTCAGCCGGCTCACCAGCGACGCAATGAATACCCAGGTCTTCGCGGATTACATGTACCTCGGCATCAACACCTTCGGCCGGATCGACCACCCGCTCGTGACGAACGGCCTCCGGCGGCACGTGGACACCAGCGGCGATCCCCCGCAGTGGGACCGGTTCGGTCGGGTGAAGGACGAGCGGTGGAAGGAGCAGAATACCTCGACCTCCTACGACCGCTACGAATACAAGTACGACCGGACGAGCAACCGGACGAACCGGGACGTGACGGCCACGGGAGCTCCCTTGGGACGGGACGAGGACTATTCCTACGACGGCCTCGACCGCCTGAGTAAGCTCAAGCGGGGCGACCTCGTCGGGAATTCGATTACGGATGCAGCGTCGAACTATATCCTCGACTGGAAGCTCGAGGCGCTCGGTAACTGGAAGACACTGATCGAGGATCCGGACGGTGGGGGGGTGGGGTCGTCGACCACCCAGACCCGGACACACAACAAGGCAAACGAGGTCCTGACCATCACCGGCAGCACGCCCGACTGGATCGACCCCCAGCAAGGCGCTCGGCGACGCGATCGAGAAGCCCCACCACTTTCGCAATGGCCGGTAGCACCGGTCGTGGTCCCTGGGAAAGCGACGCACCAGGGCCCCATTGACTCACAGTCAACTATTGGCTAGGATGACGATGTGAGCGAGAGAGTGGTGGAGTGCTCTTTCCTTGTGCCGATCGTCGGGGACACGGACCGGAAGCCCCATTCGCCGATCGCTTGGCGGCTGCTCCAGGACGCCATCCACAGGCTGTTCAAGGGCCTCTCGGGTCCGGAGCGGTTTCTGCTCGTACGGGATGTCGAACTCGTGCCGGGGTCATACACGGAGGAAGCCACGGGCAATCGGGTTCACGACGAGAGCCGGCGCTACACGCTGGCGATCCCGGAGGCTCAAGTGGAAGTCCTCCGGAGCCTGCTCCGGAGCGCGGCCAACACGTTCGACCAGAGGTGCATCTACCTCTCCGTGGCTGGAGCCGTGGAGTTCGTGTCCGCCAAACCGCAGGACGGCTACTTGGTTTGAAGGAGTGGGCGATGACAAAGCGGGTGTACGAGACGATCACCGGTCGGAGGATCGATCTGGCGCGGCTCAGCCGTGACGAGCGAAAGTTCCTTCTCTCAGTGCGGAAGAAGTACAAGGCCCGCCCAGGGTGGAGCGCGTTCGCCTCCTGGTGGGTGAGCGAGCTCGGCAAGGCGGGACTCACGGAGAGGTCCGTGGCCTACCGGATCTGCCAGGATCTCGAGGCGCGGCTGGGGATCGCGCAGGGCAAGGTGGCCGCGCCGGACTACCGCGATTATCTGGCGGATCTGATCGAGGAGCGCTACGGCTCGCGGTACCGCTTTTGCAAGGAGCAGGGCGTCGATCCGGGTCACCTGAGCCGGGTGCTGGCAAGCCGGTCGGAGCTGTCCCTCGAGTCGCTCAAGCACGTGCTAGGCGCGCTCGGCGCCGTGCTGACGGTGCAGGGCGAGAAGGAGCTGCGCGAACAGGCAAGCCCACAGGAGGCGAGCCGTGCCCTTGCGGGAGTGAAGTGAGTCCTGGGAGTGCCCAGCCCTGAGCACCGTTCCGGCTCCCATCAATTGGGCCGAATCCGTCGGTCCTCTGCGGCTTCCGCCAGGTACCGACCGGCGCCTTCAGGACCTCATGGACCGTAGCAACAAGGGAGGGTTGACGGAGGCTGAGCGGGCCGAGCTTGAATCTCTCGTTGAGATAGGCGAGGCCATCTCCCGGGTCCGGGCCAAAGCTAACAGGATGGGTTTCCGCCTTCAATGCAGATGCTGACCGAGTTCACTTCGACATTGGAACGCTGGGCGGGATGTGGTGAGTCTCGCTTGGACACGGGCCATCGACTGATTTGCCCCTTACCGCACATTGGCCCCAATATGTGGCTTCAGGTCCTCCATCCTGGAGTCTCCGATGAAGCAATTTCAGATACCGAGAGGCAGATAGGATGCACTCTGCCGGTTGACTACAAGGAATTCCTTCAGGTCATCACCCGAAGAGTCAACCATTTAATACCTGATACCTTGCCTCTACCACCACAATCTCGACATAACTGTGAGATTAGCCCGGGTTCTGCTTCGAGTCCGCGACTCCTAACCTCCTCCACGATGGAGGCGAATGGTGGATTGTGTCCGGTCGAACCCGGGCAGTTCGCCCATGGTAGGAAGAAGAGCGCTGCCAGGATAAGCGATATTCCCAGCATAAAGAGAATAGGCGTAACAGAATTTCTCGAATGATTCGAATTGCTCACGCCGATCTCCATGCACATTACTTCAGGAGTTGCCCCATCGTCTCATTCTCGGTTCCTTCCTTTAGATAGTACGACATACTGACCGTTGCACCGGATAGAGCACTTTCTCTTACCAGCCGAGGGCCTCTTTCACGTATTTGACCTCGGGGTGATCGAAGAACGAGCGAACGAGATCTCGGTCTCGCTGGATCTTCGTCATTTTCCCGGTGACGGATCTTCCGAAGTCTTCATCCAGATGCACCGGGTCTCGGCGGAACATACCCTTCAGTTGGCTCCACACGTGCTCGTCGGGATTGTGTCGGCGACGAGGTGATCATCCGGCACATCCTGCCCGTCCAGCCCAAGGGCGCACAGTGACCAAGGCAAGTCCAGCGCCTCCCGGTCTCCCGCCTCGATCCGCATCCTCCCCGGAGCCCAGCCTCGGGCGCGGGTTACGGAATCCCCCGCGTCGCCGCGCCGTCCACGACGACCGTCGTCCCCGTGATGTAGGCGGCCGGCACGGAACAGAGAAAGGCGACGGTCGCGCCGATCTCGGCGGGGTCGCCCAGGCGCCCCATCGGGATCTCCTTCGCCTTCTCCCCGAGCGCCTCCTCCACGGAGATCCCGGACCGCTTCGCGGCCGCCTCCGCCAGCTCCATCGCCCGGTCGGTGCGGATCAGGCCCGGCAGGACCGAGTTGATCGTGATCCCCCGCGGCGCCAGCTCGCGCGACGCCGTCTTCGAGAAGCCGATCACGCCCGGCCGGATCGAGTTGGAAAGGAGGAGGGCGTCGTTCGGCTGCTTCACCGTGGTCGAGACGATGTTCACGATCCGGCCCCAGCCCTTCATGTGGGGTACGACCGCCTCCGTCCACTTCACGACCTGGAGCAGCGAGCGCTCGAACGCGTCCTGCCAGTCCTTCGCCGTGAACGCGACGCCGAACCCGCCCGCCGGCGGGCCCCCGCAGTTGTTGACCAGGATGTCGATCCGCCCGAATCGCTTCACCGCCGCCTCGACGAAGGCCTCGCGATCGGCGTCCTTCGTCACGTCGCAGGCACGGACCAGGACGTCCGCGCCCGGGAACGCCTCCTCGAGAGGCTTCGCGTCCCGCGCGCAGACCGCGAGCAGGCAACCCTCGCGGTCCAGCGCCTCCGCGCAGGCGCGGCCCATCCCCTTGCTCGCGCCGAGCACGACGGCCACTTTCCCCCGAATCCCGAGATCCATCGTCGTCGTTATACTACCTGAAAGTGGATACGACCCTCGCTCTCTTCCTGCTCCTCGCCCCGCAGTCGGGCGACCGGAAGGGCGAGACCCAGCCGCCCCTTCCCGACACGTTCACGATCCCTCCCTCCCCCGTCGTCCCCCCGGAAGAGGCCCTCCGGACCTTCAAGGTCGCCCCCGGCTTCCGGATCGAACTCGTCGCCCACGAGCCGCTCGTCCGCGACCCGGTCGCCGCCCACTTCGACGCCGACGGCCGCCTCTGGGTCGTCCAGATGCTGGGCTACATGCCCGACGTCGCGGGCAAGGGCGAGGAGGCGCCCGTCGGGCAGGTGGTCTTCCTCGAGGACCTGGACGGCGACGGCCGCTTCGATCGGGACACCGTCTTCCTCGACCGCCTCGTCCTCCCCCGCGCCCTCGCCTTCGCGGGCGACGGCGTCCTCGTCGCCGAGCCCCCCTCGCTCTGGTTCTGCCGGGACACCGACGGCGACGGCCGCGCGGACGAGAAGACGATGGTCGTCCCCAACTACGCGAGCGTCCGCGTGGTCGAGCACACGGCCAACGCCCTCCTCCGCGCGATCGACAACTGGATCTACAGCGCGAACGGCCCCATCCGGCTCCGCCCGGCCGAAGGGAAGTGGGTCCTGGGCTCGACCCGCTCCCGCGGCCAGTGGGGACTCGCCCAGGACGACTGGGGCCGGCTCTTCTACAACACCAACCCCGAGATCCTCCGAGGCGACCTCGTCCCCTGCTACAGCGCCCGCGCCCACCTCGGACGCGACCCCGCCACCAACGTCCTCATCGCCCGCGACCCGACGGTCTGGCCCGCCCGCGTCAACCCGGGCGTCAACCGCGGCTACCAGAAGGGCGTCCTCCGCCCGGACGGGACCCTCGCCGCGACCTCCTCCTCGTGCGCGCCCCTCGTCTACCGCGGCACGAACTTCCCCACCGAGTTCCGCGGAGACGTCTTCTCCTGCGACCCCGCCGCCAACATCGTCCGCCGCACGGTCCTCTCGGAGGAGGACGGGAAGCTCGCCGGCCGGAACGCCTACGAGCGGGCCGAGTTCATCGCCTCCACCGACGAGCGCTTCCGCCCGGTCCACCTCGCGGCGGGGCCGGACGGCTGCCTCTACGTGGTCGACCTGTACCGCGGCGTGATCCAGCACCGGCTCTACGTGACCACCTTCCTCAGGAATCAGATCCTCTCTCGCGGACTCGAGAAGCCGACGGGCCTCGGCAGGATCTACCGCGTGGTGAGCGAGTCGAGGCCGCCGGGCCCCCCGGCCCGCCTCTCGAAGGCGTCCGCCGCAGAGCTCGTCCGGCACCTTTCCCACGCCGACGGCTGGTGGCGGGACACCGCGCAGCGCCTCCTCGTCGACCGGGGCGACGCCTCCGCCGCCGACGAGCTCCGGAAGCTGGCGCTCGCGGGGAAGGAGCCCCTCCCTCGACTCCACGCCCTCTTCGCGCTCGAGGGCCTGCGGCAGATCGACCCGCCCACGCTCGACGCCTGCGCGAAGGACCCCGACCCGCGGATCCGCCTCGCCGCCCTCTCGATCCGCGAGGGCTCGGACCCGGTCGGCGCGACCGTGCACGCCGTCCTCGGGAACGCGGCCGTCGCGGACGCCGCGATCGCCGGGAAGGAGCTCGACCTCCTCGAGCGGATCATGTCCGTCGAGGAATGGGAACGCGAGGAGCCGGCCCGCTCCGCCTTCCTCGCGCGCCTCGCCGGCCGCCTCGCCCTCCACGGGTCGCCGGACGACCTCCTCGAGCTCCTCGACCGCGCCGCCGGGCAGGCCGCGGCCGCCCGCTGGCGCCAGCGCGCCCTCCTCCGGGGCCTCCTCGAGGCTTCCCCCTCGAAGCCCATGCGGCTCGCGGCGTATCCCTGGAGGTTGGCCAAGCTCGACGTCTCGGACGACGCCGGAATCCGGGACGCCGCGCGCGCCCTCCGGGAGCGCCTCCTCTGGCCGGGCCCCGTCCAGGAGGACCCCGAGCCCCGGCCCCCCCCGCCGCTCACGGACGAGGAGCGGACCCGCTGGGAGCGCGGCCGGCGCCAGTATGTCGCGAGTTGCGCGGCCTGCCACCTCCCCTCGGGCCTCGGCGACGCGGCCAAAGGGCCCCCGCTCGTCGACTCCGACTGGGTGCTCGGTTCCGAGCGGCGCCTCGTCCGCATCCTCGCCAACGGGATGACGGGCTCGCTCCGCGTGAGCGGCACGTGGTACACGTACGCGCAGGAGATGCCCGCCATCATCAACATGTCCAACACCGAGATCGCCGAGGTCCTCACCTACATCCGCCGCGAGTGGGGCCACCAGGCCGCCCCCGTCGACCCCGCGACCGTGCGGAAGATCCGCGAGGAGGTCGAGGACCGCGAGCAGCCGTGGACGGAGAAGGAGCTTCTCGAGATCCCCTGAGGAGGACGCCCATGGACCTGAGCCGCCGCGAAGCCCTGGCCGCGATCGGCGGCCTGGCCCTGGCCCCCCTCGCCCGCGCCGAGGAGCCGCCCGCCTTCTGGAAGTGCCGCCTCTCCGACGTGGACGCCGCGCTCGAGGAGCTTCGAAAAGGTCAGGCCCGCGCGATCGCCCGGAGCCCGGGGGGCCGGGACGTCCACCTAGTCGCCTACGGCGAGCGCGAGGACTTCAAGCCGGCGGCCAACTACAACTCCGCCTGCGGGGGCAACGACCCGGCCTCCTACGCCCGGAAGGACGGGACCCAGAAGCCCGTCGTCTTCCTCCTCGGCCCCGTCCACGGCCAGGAGTTCGAGGGGATCGCCGGCCTCGTCAACCTGATCCGCGTCGCCGAGACCGGGAAGGACTGGCGCGACCGCGAGTGGAAGGCTCTCGCCGACTCCATGGCCCGCTGCCGGACCCTCATCGTCCCCTGCGGGAACCCCGACGGCCGCGCGCGCTGCCCGAACGACTCCTGGGTGGGCGTGCCCATGGACCTCCACGAGCGGGTGGGGATGGGCGTCCAGCCCGACGGGTCGAACTTCAAGTGGCCGATCGTCAAGCGGATCCACCCCATGCGCGGCCCCGCGGTCGGGAAGATGGGCGCCTACTGGAACGACGACGGGATCAACCTGATGCACGACGAGTGGTTCGACCCGATGGCGCCCGAGACCCGCGCCTTCTTCCGACTGGCCCGCGAAGAGGCGCCGGACTTCATCGTCTCCCTCCATGCCCACGGGAGCGCCCCGTCGGTCGAGCCCACCGCCTACGTCCCGCGCGCCGTCAAGGAGACCCTCAAGGCCTTCGGCGACCGGCTCCAGAAGCGCTACGCCGCAGCCGGCCTCCCCCACCGCGCGGGCGGGCCGGAGCCCAAGGAGGACGGGGCCGTCTTCCCTCCCCCCTCCTTCAACCTGACGAGCGCCCTCCACTTCGCCTCCGGGGCCGTCACGATGGTCCACGAGACCTGCGCGGGCGTGAAGCACGAGCGCCTCCCCGCCGCCACCCACGACCAGCTCCTCGACATCCAGCTCCTCCTCTACGAGGAGCTCTTCGCCTACGCGCTCGCGCATCCCGTGAAGTGGACGAGGTGACGCGGCGTACGGTATAACGAGGCGTCCTTCACTGAGGAGAACCCCATGCTCGCATCCCTTCTCGCCCTGTCGCTCGCGGCGCAGAGCCTGCCGAACTTCAAGGAGCAGGTGGTCGACCCCGACGTGGGCGTGGTCTACGCCCTCACGATCGCGGACATCAATGCCGACGGGAAGCCGGACGTCGTCGTCGTGACCGAGCAGCCCGACCAGGTCGTGTGGTACGAGAATCCGTCCTGGAAGCGGCGGGTCGTCGTGGAGAAGAGCCCCGAGCTCCCGGTCTGCGTCCAGCCGCTCGACGTGGACGGCGACGGGAAGCTGGAGCTGATCCTCGGCGCGGACTGGCCGAGGAACCGGAAGACCGGCGTCGCGGGGACGGTCTGGCTCCTCAAGCGGCCGGGCGATCTCGATCAGCCCTGGACCCCGATCCAGATCGACGTCGAGCCCACGATGCACCGGATGCGGGTCATCGACGTCGAGGGGAAGGGCCGGAAGGAGCTCGTCTGCTCCCCCCTCCACGGCAAGGGGACGACGACCGGAGAGGGCCCCGGCGCGACCCTCTACATCCTCCGCCGCCCCGCCGACCCCTTCGCGGGGAAATGGGAACGCGAGGTGATGGCCGACGACATCCACATCAACCACAACGTCTGGCCGGTCGACTGGGACGGGGACGGGAAGGAGGAGATGCTCTCCGCCGGCTACGAGGGGGTCTTCGTCCTGAAGCGGACGGGCGCGGGGAAGTGGGAGAAGACCAAGATCGGCGACGGCGACCCCGTCAAGAAGGGCGCGGGCGAGGTCAAGGTCGGCCGGCTCCCCGGGGGTCGCCGCTACGTGGCGACGGTCGAGCCCTGGCACGGCCACTCGGGCGTGGTGTACGTCGAGCCCGCCGAGAAGGGCGGCGCCTGGCGTCGGCAGGTCCTGATCGACAACCACAAGGGCGGCCACGCCCTCTGGGCGGCGGACCTGACGGGCACGAAGGTCGACTCGCTCGTCCTGGGCTTCCGCGGCGTCCCCGAGGGGAAGAAGGAGGAGTGCGCGGTCTACGTCTTCCATCCGCTCGACCCCACCGGGGAGAAGTGGGAGAAGAAGCTCCTCGACGACAAGGGCCTGGGCTCGGAGGACGTCGCCTGCGAGGACCTGAACGGGGACGGGAGGATCGACATCGTGGGCGGCGGCCGGAGCACCAAGAACGTCAAGATCTACTGGAACGAGGGGAAGTGAGCCCCGCGCTCTTCCTCCTCCTGGCCTTCCAGGACCCGATCGCGCTCGAGGCGGTCGCGGGGGCGTCGGGAGCCAAGGACGCGCCCGTCCGCTTCGAGCTCCCGAAGGGCTTCGACGCTTCCCGGCCGTGGCGGCTCGTGGCCGCGGACGGGACCGAGGTCCCGGTGCAGTTCGCGGGAGGCGCCGCGCTCCTCCTGGCGAAGGGCGAGATGGAGCCGAACTCGAAACGGTCCTACCGCCTCGAGCCCGCGGCCCCCTCGGCCTTCCCGCTCCTTGAGGTCACCGAGCCGGAGGGGAAGGCGCTCGTCCTCCGCGCGGGAGGAAGGAACGTCCTCCGCTACAACTCGGCCACCGTCCAGCCCCCGCCCGGCATGGACCCGGGCTTCGCGCGGAACGCCTACGTCCACCCGATCTGGACGCCCGGCGGCCGGGTCGTCTCGAACGAGTTCCCCGTCCACCACCACCTCCACCAGTGCGGCCTCTGGCTCGCCTGGAAGGACACGGCCTTCGAGGGCCGGAAAATGAGCTTCTGGTACCCGAAGGCCGGCGACTCGAAGGTCGAGTTCAAGGAGGTCGAGGCGAAGTTCCAGGGCCCTGTCTCCGCCGGCTTCCGCGCGCGGCACGACTGGACGGACCTCAAGGCCCCGGGAGGAGCGAAGCTCGCGCTTCGCGAGACCTGGGACGTGGCGGCCTACGCGACGGACGACGCCTTCCTCTTCGACGTCGTCTCCGTCCAGGCCTGCGCCGGGGAGTCGCCCGTCACCCACACGAAGATCTCCTACGGCGGCTTCGCCTTCCGCGGCTCGGCCGCCTGGGAGGGGACGGGGACGATGGACTTCCTGACGAGCGAGGGGAAGGACCGGAAGACGGGGAACGAGACCCGCGCCCGCTGGGTGGTGATGAAGGGAGACGTCGGGGGCAAGCCCGCCTCGATCGGCTTCCTGGCGCATCCCTCGAACTTCCGCGCGCCCGAGCCGCTCCGGCTCCATCCCGGGATGCCCTACTTCTGCTTCGCCCCCACCCAGCAGGGCGACTTCACGACCGAGCCCGGGCGGCCCATGACCTGGCGCTACCGGATGGTGGTCCGGGACGGCCCGCTCGAGGCCCGCGAGCTGGAGCTCCTCTGGGCCGGCTTCGCCGACCCGCCCCGCGCGGCCGTCGCGAAGTAGGCGGGGATCAGGGCTTCGGCGCGGCCCGCCAGTCGGCCGGCTTCCCGGTCACGTCCGAGCTCAGGATCGAGGGGCACCAGTGCTTCTCGATGTGCCCCACGATGAGCTGGGTGGCCTCGGGCTGCGTGACCTTCGGCTCTTTCTGAGGGTCGTAGAGGCCGTCCGTGAGGTCCCGCGCGAGGACCACGTTCTTCCCCACCATCGTGAGCTGACGGATCCCGAACGGCCGGCCCAGGACGCACATGTTCGTGTGCACGCCGGTCATCACGACGTTCCTGATCCCGCGCGCGGCCATCAGGTTCCAGATCTCCTGGCCGCTCTGGCTGATGGCGTCGCCCTCCCGGATCTCGATCGTGTCGATCTGCCGCCGCCAGGGGAGCCCCTCCCGCTTGACCTTGGCGATGTCGCACTTCGCCGGGCAGTCGCACCAGTCGCGGTCGTCGATCGGGAGCTTGACCTCCTTCACGGGATCGAGCACGCGCCACTTGAACTCCATGGGCGCGGGGGCCGCGGGGGCGTTCTTGGCCAGCTCGCGCCCGGGCGTCCCCTCGTAGTGCTTCATCGTGTCGCTCGGGGCGTGGATGATGAGGGCCCCCTTCTCCCGCGCCGCCTTCGCGAAGCGGTCCACGTAGGGCGCCATCCGGGCCACCCGGGCGGCCGCGCCCTTGCAGGAATGCGTGTCCCACATGTCGCAGATGATGACCGCCGTCTCGGAGGGCTTCCACTTCAGGACCTCCGTCCCCGTTCCGCGCCGGGCCCGCAGGACGAACGCGTCGTCGCCCGCCGCCAGGGCCTGCTCCCCCGGCGCCGGACCCGCGCAGCCCGTCGCCAGGACGACCGCCAGAATCGCGAGCGCCTTCATGGTCCCTCCCGGACTCACGACTACGATACGCGGCGGGGGCCGCGCCCGCTATACTCGACCCGAAATGACGGACGAGCTCCGGGTCGAGCGCCTCGACGCCCCCGGGGCCGCCGCCGCGCTGCCGGGTCTGGGCGCCCTCCTCGCCGACGCCGTGGCCTCGGGCGCGTCCGTGGGCTTCCTCCCCCCGCTCGCCCCGGAGGACGCCCGGGCGTACTGGGAGGACGTCGTGGCGTCGCTCCGGGATGGCGGGCGGGTCCTCCTCGCGGCCCGGTCCGGGGGCGAGCTCGTGGGCTCGGTCCAGCTGATCCTCGAGCCGCGCGCCAACGGCGGCCACCGGGCCGAAGTCGCCAAGCTCCTCGTCCACAGCTCGCGCCGCCGCCGCGGCATCGGCCGGCGACTCATGGAAGCCCTCGAGCGGGAAGCGGCCCGCGAGGGGCGCACGACCCTCGTGCTCGACACCCGCCAGGGCGACCCCTCCGAGGCCCTCTACCGCGGGATGGGCTACCAGGTCGCCGGGACGATCCCCCGCTACGCCCGGAGCGCAGACGGCTCCCTCCACGCCACCGTTTTCATGTACAAGCTCCTCCCCCTCGGAGAGAATCGCCCCTGACATGCGCGAGTACCGGATCGCGGTCATCCCCGGCGACGGGATCGGCGAGGAGGTGACCCCCGAGGGGATCCGGGTCCTCGACGCGGCCGCCCGGGCGACGGGCTCCTTCCGGCTCTCCTACGAGCGCTTCCCCTGGGGCTGCAACTACTACCTGAAGCACGGCCGGATGATCTCCGAGGACGCCCTCGAGGTCCTCCGGCGCTTCGACGCCATCTACTTCGGCGCCGTGGGCTTCCCGGGCGTCCCCGACCACGTCTCGCTCCGCGGCCTCCGGCTCCCCATCTGCCAGGGCTTCGACCAGTACGTCTGCCTCCGCCCGAGCCTCATCCTGCCGGGCGTGAAGAGCCCCCTCGCCGGGAAGAAGCCGGGAGACATCGACCTCGTCGTCGTCCGCGAGAACACCGAGGGCGAGTACGCGGGCGCCGGCGGCCGCGCCCACCGGGGGCTCCCCTCCGAGATCGCCGTCGAGACCGCCGTCTTCACCCGCGCCGGCGTCGAGCGCGTCGTCCGCTACGCCTTCGAGCTCGCCCGGACCCGGCGCCGCCACGTCACCAACGCCACGAAGTCGAACGCCCAGCAGCACTCAATGACGTTCTGGGACGAGGTCTTCGACCAGGTGGCCGCGGGCTACCCCGACGTCAAGACCGACCGGGTCCTGATCGACGCGCTCGCCGCGAAGTTCGTGATGAAGCCCGAGGCGCTCGACGTCGTCGTCGCCTCGAACCTCTTCGGCGACATCCTGACCGACCTCGGCGCCGCGATCGTGGGGGGCCTCGGCATCGCCCCGAGCGGGAACATCAACCCCGAGCGGACCTCCCCGTCGATGTTCGAGCCCGTCCACGGCTCCGCGCCCGACATCGCCGGGAAGGGCATCGCCAACCCGATCGCGATGATCTCGTGCGGGGCGATGATGCTGGAGTTCCTGGGCGAGACGGCCGCCGCCGACCTCGTCCGGGGCGCGGTCCGGAAGGCGACCGAGGAGGGCAAGGCCCTCACCCCGGACCTGGGCGGGAAGGCCGGCACCCGGGAGCTCACGGACGCCATCCTCTCCAAGTTCGCCTGGTAGCCGCGGGCCGATCCCGACAAACCCGGGCGGGGATCCCGCGTCCCATCTCAAGGATGAACGGGCGCACCCTCCACGGAATCAAATGGAGGCTCCTCACGCTAGGGGGCGGCCTCGTCCTCCTGGCGGGAGCGCTCTCCCTCTACGCCTCCTCGCGGGTCGACTTGCCACCTCGGGGCGACGTGTGTCCCTCCTGCAGCGGGGCGGTCCATCGCGTCGTCTACGGCCTTCTGGCCTGGAGCGACGACCTCGTCCACGTGCGAAACGTTTCCCTCCCCGGCGTCGGGACATGGTTCCTCATGCGCTCACGTCAGGGAGAGTTCCTGGCCGGGGGCTGAAGCGCTGAGGGGCACCCCGGATGGGTGTGCATCGCCTGCGGACGGACGTGGCCGATCCCCGGCGACCGTCCGACCCGGTGGGAGCGGCTCGTCGACTGGGTGAACTCGAAGCTGCAGTCTCCACCCGCGCCCCCCCGGCCGCCGTTCAAGTAGTGTGAGATCCGTCCTCCTCGCGGCCCTCCTCGCCTCCGGCCAGTCCGGCCCGCCTCTCGTCGAGATCGACCGCCCGATGTCGCCCCCCGCCTGGGCCCTCCTCGAACGCGAGCTCCTCCGGACCCAGGCCGAGGCCTGCGAGGAGTTCTTCTCCCGCTACTTCGACGAGCGCGGCTACCTCCGCTGCGTCGTCCGCTGGGGCGGCGACGACGGGCCCGACGACGCAATCGAGAACGTGAACGGCTGGCCCGTCCTCCACGCCCTCGGCGCCCCCGACCGGATCCGCGAGCTCGTCCACCAGGCCTGGGAGGGCCACCTCCGCCAGTACACGGAGGCCAGGACCGTCGAGGTCCCCTTCGCCCGCGACGGGATGTACTACAAGGAATTCCCCGTCATGTTCGACTGGCAGCACAACGGCGAGGGGATGACCGTCTTCAACCTGATGGGGCTCTCCGCCCCGGACGATCCCGCCCTCCAGGCCCGGGTCCGGCGCTACGCGGGCTTCTACATGAACGAGGACCCGGGCGCGCCGAACTACGACCCGAAGCACAAGATCATCCGGAGCCTCTTCAACGGAAGCCGCGGGCCCCTTCTCCGCAAGGCCACCGCCCTCGACTGGACCGGCGACCCGATCGAGGTCGAGAACCGCTTCGTCCTCGGCCACGGCGAGCGGAACTACGCCGAGATGCTCGCCCACTTCAAGGACTACAACGACATCGTGGGCGACCACCCCCTCAACCTCCTCGCGACCACCCTCGCCCTCAACGCCTACATGCTCGCCCACGAGGAGAAGTACCGCCGCTGGCTCCTGGAGTACGCGGACGCCTGGGTGGCCCGCATGGCCGCCAACGGCGGGATCATCCCCTCGAACGTGGGCCTCGACGGGACGATCGGCGGCGAGTGCGGCGGGAAGTGGTACGGCGGCGTCTACGGGTGGAGCTTCAGCCCGACCGTCCCCCAGACGGGCAAGGTCGAGCACCGGAACCGCGTCCCCTGGAGCTTCTTCGGCCTCATGAACGCCTACGTCCTCACGGCCGACGACCGCTACCTCGACGCCTGGCGCCGCCAGGTGGACGCCGTGAACGCGAACGCGAAGACGATCGACGGCCGGAAGATGTACCCCCGCATGCACGGCGACCAGGGCTGGTACGGCTGGGACCCGCGCCCGTACGACGCGAACGCGGTCGAGATCTACTATCTCTCGATGAAGCCCGCCGACCGGGCGCGCGTTCCCTCGAGCGACTGGCTGGACTACCTGGACGGAAAGAACCCCGACTACCCCGAGCGGGCGCTCCGGCGGGATCTCGAGCGCGTGCGGGGCCGCGTCGAGGCCATGAGGCGCGACCCGACCACGCCCGACACGCGGCTGGCCGACGACCCCATGAAGTTCAATCCCGCCAGCGTCGAGGCCCTCGTCCAGCTCGCCCTGGGCGGCCTCCCCATCCGGAGCCTGGGAACCATCCTCCCCGCCCGCCTCCGTTACTTCGACCCGGTTGCCCGCCGCGCGGGACTCCCGCCCGACGTCGCCGCGCTCGTCGAGAGGATGACGGCCGACGAGGTCACGGTCGTCCTCGTCAACACCGGCCAGGTCCGCGAGCGCCGCGTCATCGTCCAGGCGGGCGGCTACGCGGAGCACCGCTTCCTCGAGGTCCGCCACGGCGACCGCGCGACCGCCCTGGACGGCGCGACCCTCGCGGTCCGCCTCGCCCCGGGCGCGGGGGAGCGGCTCACGCTCCGGATGAAGCGCTACGCGAACCCGCCCACGCTCCGCTTCCCCTGGGAGCGCTGAGGATCACGGTTCGCGCGCGGGTCCGCACCGGTCCCCCGGATCCTGCCCCCGAACAGGGATCCCAGGAAGGCCAGAAGCGAAAGCACGAAGGTACAGGCCAGCCCGATGAAGACGAGGAACCAGGCCGGGACCGCGCTCCAGTACGTGTGCGCGTACGCTTCGGGTCCGGCGGAACGGACGAGTTGCGAGAGAAGACCGGCCCAGGAACTTCTTCCGAAGGCCCTGCCAAGTCCCGGCACGTCGCTCGCCATGAGGAGCAGGAGCGCGGCGGCCCCGACCGCAAGGAGCGCGGGCATGCACCGCCCCAGCAGGTAGGGCCGCCGCCGCCAGATCAGCCGACCCCACGTCGCGCGCGCGCGGCGGCGCCCGGTCCAGAGGACGCCCAGGATCAAAAGTGCGGCTCCCCCCCACGCGACCGCGTCCGGAAGCGGCGCTCCATGCCGGCGGCGCTCCCACTCCGCCTCGTCGAAGGGCCGGGGAGAATACGAAACACCGACCCCGGCCGCGGTCCGGACGATCCGATCCTCGCCCCAGCCGTGGACCTCGCGGATCGCGTTGCCGCAGTGGCCATCGAACGCGTATCGGATCTGCGCCCGTCGCGCCCAATCATAGGCGCGCCGGGCATCTCCCGTTTCCTCGTAGAGCTCGGAAAGGCCCGAGGCCATGAAATGGAGGGAGTAGGCTTCGGCGGGAGTCGGAGGACGCTCCCGCGGATCCAGGGTCGCGATGGCATCCTCGAGGATCCGGATCGTGCCGCGAAGGTCGCCCCGTTCTCTGGCGGCGCGCGCGAGCTTGCACGAGGCGTCCAACTTCCGCGTCAGCTCGCACGAGCTCCCGAGGACCTCCCGGAGCGCGGGGCCGGGGTCATCGCCGAGCCCGGCTTTCGCGTCGGCGCGAAGCAGCAGCAGGGCCGCCCGCTCGTTCGACAGGAGATCCGGCCCGTCGAGGGCGGACTCGGAGCGCTCCAGGGCGGCGGCGAAGCCCATCTCCCGCAGCAAAGCCGCGCCTTCCTCGAGCGCGGCCTTCGTTCGCCGGGAGAACAGGTCTCCCCGCGGATCCTGGGCCAGCTCCGCCTGCCGCAACCGGGCCTCCCGGACTCCGCGGCGGATGCAGGACACGGAATAGGCGGCCACCAGGGCGATCCCCGAGAGGAGGACGATCCATCCCGCGACCGTCAGAGGTCTCACTCCCCCATTCGACGGTCGCGATGAACCCGATCAGGCAGGGACGGCGCGAGCTCCTGGCATCCGGGGAAGCCCTTTGGCATGCTGTACGGGACACGGGAGGAGCCATGCCCATCCGATCGGCGCCCCTCATGATCATCCTTCTGGCGGCCTGCGCGTCCGCCCCTCCGCGCGAGATGGCCGGGGACGACCGGCTCGTGGTCCTGGTCAGCGTGGACGGCCTGGCCGCCTCCTACCTCGAGGACCCCAAGGCCCACATGCCCACGCTCCGGCGCATGATGCGCGAGGGGGCCTGGTCCCAGGGCCTGGTCGGCTCCTTCCCGAGCGTCACCTGGCCCAACCACACCACGCTCGTCACCGGGGTCGAGCCCGCCCGACACGGCGTGCTCGGGAACAGCTACTGGGACCGCGCCCAGGGGAAGATCGTCCCCCTCATCCCCGACCCGCTCTTCGACAAGGACGAGATCGTGAAGGTCCCCACCCTCTACGACGCCGCCCACAAGGCCGGCCTCAAGACCGCGGCCGTCATCTGGCCGGCCAGCCGGAACGCGAAGACGCTCGACTGGACCATGCCCGACATCAAGCCGCTCGACCTCTTCCTCAAGTACAGCACTCCCGAGTGGATGAAGGAGCTCCGCGAGGAGGGGCTCTGGGTGGACATGCAGGAGGCCTGGTGCAACAAGCCGGGCGGGGGCGTCCAGCGGGACTGGCTCTACGCCCGCGCCGCCGCCCAGGTGATCCGGAAGCACCGCCCGAACCTGGTGCTGCTCCACCTCGTCGAGCTCGACCACGTCCAGCACGCCGACGGACCCCACACCCCGAACGCCTACTGGGCCACGAGCTACGCCGACGACCGGATCCGCGACCTGGTCGACGCGGTCGAGGCCTCCGGCCGGCTCGGCCGGACGACCTTCCTCGTCACGAGCGACCACGGCTTCGTCTCGTATTCGAAGCAGATCCTTCCGAACGTCCTTCTCCGGAAGGCGGGCTTCCTGGGCCTCGAGGGCGACAAGGTCGTCCCCGGCCGGGCGATCGCCGTGGCCCAGGGCGGGGGCTGCTTCGTCTACGTCCTCGACCGCGAGCGGCGCGCGGAGGCGCTCGACCGCCTGAAGGAGGCCTTCCGGGGCGTGGAAGGCGTCTCGGCCGTGATCGAGGAGAAGGACTTCGCCGCGCTCGGGATCGCGACCCCGGCCCAGGATCCGCGCGCGCCCGACCTCGCGCTCTCGGCGGCCGACGGCTACAGCTTCTCGGACTCGGCCAAGGGGGACGCCGTGCTCGTCCCGGTGAGCCCCGCGAAAGGCTCGCACGGTTGCCTCCCCGCCGAGCCCAAGATGCACGGGACCTTCGTCGCCTGGGGCGCGGGGATCCGCGCGGCCGGGAGGATGCCGGTCTTCCGGAGCGTGGACGTGGCCCCGACCGCCGCGCGGCTGGTCGGGCTCCGCCTCGAGAACGTGGAAGGGAAGCCGCGCGAGGAGATCCTCCGATGAAGACGCTCGCCCTGCTCGCGCTCCTCCTCGTCCCGCAAGACGAGACGCTCAGGCTCCAGCTCCGGTCCCGCGCGGAGACCGCGCCCGGGAGCGGGCGCTGGCACGCCGTCACCCGGCCCGCCTCGTGGGAGGCCCGGAAGACGGCCGTCGTCGTCTGCGACATGTGGGACAAGCACTGGTGCGCCGGCGCGACCGCCCGGGTCGCCGAGATGGCCCCGCGCATGAACGAGACGGTCGCCGCCCTCCGGAAGAAGGGCGCCCTCGTCATCCACTGCCCGAGCGCGACCCTGGACTTCTACAAGGACACGCCCCAGCGGAAGCTCGCCCAGGCCGCCCCCAAGATCGTGGGCAAGTTCTCGATCCAGCCCTGGAGGAAGCTCGACCCCTCCCGCGAGGCCCCGCTCCCGATCGACGACTCGGACGGCGGCTGCGACGACCAGCCCCCGTGCAAGCAGGGCAAGGCCTGGAGCCGCCAGATCGAGTCGATCCGGATCGAGGAAGGCGACGCCATCACCGACAGCGCCGAGGCCTACTACCTCATGCGCGAGCGCGGGATCGAGAACGTCCTCGTCATGGGCGTCCACACGAACATGTGCGTCCTCGGGCGCCCCTTCTCGATCCGCCAGCTCGTCGTCCTCGGCCTCAACGTCGCCCTCGTCCGGGACCTCACCGACACCATGTACAACTCCCGGATGCGGCCAGAGGCGAGCCACTTCACCGGGACCGACCTCGTCGTCGAGCACATCGAGAAGTACTGGTGCCCCTCGACGACGAGCGCGGACATCCTCGGCGGCGCGCCCTTCCGGTTCAAGGACGACAAGCGCCCCCACCTCGCGATGGTGATCGCGGAGGACGAGTACAAGACCTGGGAGACGCTCCCCCCCTACGCCCTCGAGCGCCTCGGGAAGGACTTCCGGATCAGCACGGTCTTCGGGAACGAGAAGAGCCTGAACGACCTTCCGGGGATCGAGGTCCTGGCCGAGGCGGACGTGGCGCTCTTCAGCGTGCGGCGCCGCGTCCTCCCGAAGGCCCAGCTCGAGGTCGTCCGGAAGTACGTCGCCTCGGGGAGACCGGTCGTCGCGATCCGCACGTCGAGCCACGCCTTCTCCCCGCGGCAGGGGAAGGCCCCGGAGGGCCACGAGGCCTGGCCGGAGTTCGACCCCGAGGTCCTGGGCGGGCACTACACGGGTCACCACGGGGCGCCGAAGCCGGGGGGGCCGAGGGTCCTGGCCTGGACGGTCGCCGAGAAGCACCCGATCCTCGCGGGCATCCCCTCCGGCGAGTTCGCGCTGACGTCGTCCCTCTACAAGGCTTCGCCGCTCGCGCCCGGCGCGACGCCGCTCCTGATGGGACGGGTGGAGGGCGTGGAGAAGGCCGAGCCCGTCGCGTGGACCTTCGTCCGAAAGGACGGCGGGAGGACCTTCTACGCTTCGCCCGGCGGCCCCGACGACTTCAAGCTCGAGGCCTTCGCCCGGCTCCTTTCGAACGGGATCCGCTGGGCGGCGGGCCTCCCCGTCTCCGACTAGGCGAGCGTCTCGACCCTCGCGCCGGAGGAGGGGATCTCGAGGACGAGGCTCCGGCCGGGGACGCGGAGCCCCTCGGCCTGGTCGCGCATCGCCCGGGCGATCGCGTCCGCCTTCGCGGCCGGGGCGATGCCCAGGATCGCCGAGCCCGCGCCCGAGAGGCACGAGCCCCAGGCGCCCGCCCGGAGGGCCGACTCGATGATCGCGTCCATCTCGGGGAAGATCTGGGCGCGGTACGGCTGGTGGAGCCGGTCCTGCATCGCGACCCGGAGGAGCTCGGGGCGGCCCTGCGCGAGCGCGGCGACCAGGAGGCCGACCCGGCTGTGGTTGTAGATCGCGTCCGCCCGCGGCACCGTGGGAGGCAGGATGGCCCGGGCCTTCTTCGTCGGGATCACGAGGTCCGGCACGTAGAGCACGGCCCGCCAGTCCTCCGGCGACTTGAACGGCACGACCGTGACCGGCCCGCCCACGTCCCCGTCGTCGTGGACGGTGAGCACGAAGCCCCCGTAGAGGGCGGGCGCGAGGTTGTCCGGGTGCGGTTCCAGGGAGAGCGCGAGCCGGAGGAGGTCCTCCGGCCCCGTCTTCGCCCCCGTCGCCCGGTCGGCCAGCAGCATCCCCGCGACGATCGCGGCGGCGGAGCTCCCCAGGCCGCGCCCGAACGGGATCCGGTTGACGAGCGAGAGGCGCCCCGGCGGGACGGCCTTCCCCGTCCGCGCCGCGAAGCGCTCCATCGCCTGCGCGACGAGGTTCGGCTCCCCCTTCGCCAGGAGCTCCGCGCCCTCGCCCTCGGCCGACACGCCGGGCGTCGCCCCGGTGTCGAGCGTCGCCTCGTTCCAGAGCCCGAACGCGAGCCCGAGCGCGTCGAAAGCGGAGCCGGTGTTCCCCGCCGAGGCGGGGACGCGGACGTGGATCCTCATGGGAGGCACATCGTATCGTCCCGCCCGCGGCGGCTGTAGGAAAACGTGTCCCGGCCCCTCTCACTCCAGGGGATTGCGCCAGCGGAGCCGCGGGAAGCGGGCGTATTCCCGGTCGGTCGGGTCAGAACCCGCGATCCTTGTTGTACTTTTCGATCCCCTTGAGCGCCCCGCGGAGGCGCTTCGCGTCCGGGTCGTTCGCGGGGACCTTCGCGGCGAGGGTCTCCAGCCAGGCGAGGATCTCCTTGTCGTCGGTGAAATGCCAGGCGTGCGGCTCCAGGTCGCTCACCATCATCGACACGAGCGCCCCGTCGGCGGCGTCGGCGATCCCCCGGAGGACCGAGAGGGAGGCCTTCCGGACGTCCTTGTCCTTATCCCGGAGCAGCCTCGCCGCCTCCAGGCACTGGAAGATCCGGGCGTGCGACCCGAGGCCCTCGAGCGCCCGCTCCCGGATCGCCGGGCTCGCCGACCGGAGCGCGTTGAGGAGATCCTCCTTCAAGGGGTCGAACCGGGACTTGTCGTCCACGATCAGCTCGACGGTCCCCTTCACCTTCCGGCGCCCGTCGAAGACCTCGATCGCGATCCCCGGGTAGCGGCCCGCCTGGCGCACGGTGGGCGTCCAGCGGAGCACGCCGTCGTAGGGGTCCAGCTCGGCCCCCTCGGGCAGGTTGCCGGAAGTGAAGACCAGGTTGTCGCCGTCCACGTCCACCACCTCGAGCGGCAGCTCGAGCGCCTCCCCCTCGACGACGGACCTCGGCTCCATGGGCGAGAAGACGGGCTCGAAGTTCTTCTCCCCGACGTCCAGGACGGCGATGTCGACGGCCTTCTCGACCGTCCGGAGGCCGTCCGTCAGGACGAAGCGGGGGCGCCAGGCCCCCTGGTCCTCCTTCCGCGGGACCCAGGAGAACTTGCCGCCCTCGTACGCCGCCCCCTGGGGCATGGCGTGCGCCTCGATCCGGAACGCGGCCGGATCGGGATTCTCGATCCGGACGTCGAACGCGACCGGCTGACCCACGCGGCCCTGGACCAGCGCCGCCGGCCCTTCCCACTTCGGCCTCTTGTGGTTGAGCACGTCGACCTTCCAGCCGATCGAGCTCGAGAGCCAGCCGTGGTCGCGCCGGACCCGCTTGTTGGAGAAGTCCACGCGGAGGCCCGCCTCGTGCATCCCCGCCCCCAGCGCCGCGCCCTGGAGCGTGAGCGCCGTCGTCAGGTTCTTCGCGCTGGCGCTGCGGCGCTTCCCGTCCACGTACCAGAACCCCTCGAACTTCCCGATCGTCTCCCTCCCGGAGGCCGCGGTGCGGATCGCGTCCGCCTCGAGGACGAGCGTGTCGTCCGACCACATCCCCACCGTCGTCTTCCGGGGCCGCGCGTCGTCGATGGGCGCGATCAGCCGGTAGAAGCGCTTCTCCACGTGCTCGAAGCAGACGACGCAGTACTTGTCCCCCGTCCGCATGAGGCAGGTCTCCTCGGGCCGGTAGACCCCCTTGGCCTGGTAGGCCGCGCCCTCGAAGCAGCCGACCTTGTGGCCGCCGGGGAGGCGGTTCATCTCGTGCGGCGCGGGCCAGGCGCCCGGGATCCAGTAGTGCCACTTCACGAGCTTCGGGTTCGCCTGGGAGGTGACGTTCGTGAGCCAGTCGCTGTCCTCGTCCTCGCGGAAGGGGCGGCCGGGGGCGAGCCCCGCGTCCACGTACTCGTCGCTCAGCGACGCGAACGCGTGGCCCATCTCGTGGAGGAAGGTCTGCCCCATGTCGAGGCTCGCGTCGATCGTGATGATCGGCGGGCCGCCGGTCGCGCGGACGTTGGAGACGTTGCAGAGCACGACGACCAGGTCGAAGCTCGGGGCGACCTTCGCGTACTCCAACGCCTTGCCCCGGTCGGCGGTCAGGATGTCCGTCTGGACCTGGAAGGGGATCCGCGCCTGGGCGTGGGTGCCCTTGTCATCCACGTTGATCCGGTGGAAGTTGATGTAGTCGGGGTAGTTCTGGAAGGGGTCGACCTTGAGGAGCGCGACCTTGAGCGACTCGGCCATCTGGTTGACCTTCCGCGCGTCGGCCTTGGGGAAGCCGGAGGAGACGATCACGATGTCGACCCGCCGGGCCACGTCGCCCTTGTCCTGGATCGTGGCCACGTCGTAGATCCCCATCTCCTTCTCGAGCCCGGCGAGCCACTCGGCGCGCTTGGCGGCCGCCGCCTTGGCCGCGCCCTTCTTCTCCTTCCGGGCCTCGCCGGAGAGATCCGAGAACTTCTTCTGCTTGTCGGCGTCGGGCAGGCCTCCCGGCTTGAACTCGCCCGCGCGCGGGCCGCGCGGGGAGACGATCGAGAGGCCGGGCCCTTCCGCGGGCCGGGTGCCCCCCGGGGCGGGCGCCGGCGCCGGAACGGCATCGGCCAGGCGGGCCTTGAGCGGGTCGAGCCGCTGCCGCACCCGGGCCGCCGCGGCCGTCTCCGGGAAGCGCCGAACGAACGCCTCGCACGCCGCGACCGCTTCGGCCAGCTTCCCCTCTCCCTCGAGCCGGGAGAGCTCGGCCTCGAGCCTCGCCAGCTCGGGCGCGACCGGGTCTTCGACCGGATCGGCCGGGGCCGGGGCCGGGGCCGGCTTCGGCACGGCGCGGGCGACGAAGCCGTCCCCCTCCTTGCGAGCGCGTTCCTCGATCTCGGGGACGCCGAAAGCCGCGGCCTCGAGGACCAGGTTCTTCGCCTTCCAAGGCTCCCCCGAGTCCGCCAGGGTCCGGGCTTCGCGGAGGAGGGATTCGTACCGCGCGGAAGCGCGCACCCCGATCTCCTCGCGGATCGCCTTGAGCGCGTCCGCCAGGGCCGGGGAGGTGTTCCGGTCGGCGAGGTAGCCGCGGACCAGGTTCATCGCGCCGCCGAGCTGGCCCTTTTCCATGAGCTCGCGCACCTCTTGCGCGATCTTCCGGTCGGCCGGCACGGGCATGAGCGCGCGGAGCTCGTCCCGGGCGGCCCGCGCCTTCGCCTCGAACTCCGTCCCGGTCCCCCGCGCCACGATTCCGTCCAGGAGCGGGAGCGCGGCCGCGATCCGTTCGGGATTCTTCCGCGCGGCCTCCACGGCCTCGGCGGCGCGTTGCCAGTCCTCGCGGAGCGCGGCCCGGCGCTCGGAGGCCGGATCCGAACCCGAGGGCGCTTCGGAGACCGCCGGTCCGGTCGCGGGCGCCGGATCCCGCCCCGAAAGGAGCAGGATGAGGACCACGGCCAGGACCGCGAAGGCGCCGCCCCCGATCGAGAGCGCCAGGACGAGCGTCTTCCTGCGGGGAAGCGCCTTCTCCTCCTCCTTCTCGTCTCCCTCCTCCCCCTTCCCCTTCCGCGCCCCTGTCCTGAGCCGCCGGGCGCCGGCCCTGGCCTTCGGCGCCGCGGCCGGCGCGTCCGGAGCGGGGGCGGGAGGCGCGGCGCTGTCCACGACCTCGACGCCCACCTCGACGATCGACTCAAGCGGGCCCTTGCAGCGGGGACAGGTCCATCCGGCGGCGGGCTTCTTCCCGCCCACCTTGAACCGCCCTCCGCATCCGGGGCAGCCCATCGGGATCTTGATCCGGGAGGTGAGCTCGACGACCTGCTCGGCGCTCAGATACCCCTCGGCCACGCAGACGTCCGCCAGCGGGGCCTTCTCGCCGGCGGCGACCCGGAGCTTGTAGAAGTCCAGGAGCCCCGCCAGCTTTTCCCGAGTCATCCATCCCCGCTCCAGGACGAACGACTCGAAGTCGCGGATGAACGGCCCGCCCATGGGAACCTCCCCTTACCCTTTCCTCGGGGGGGCGGACCCGGTGAAATCCGGAACCCGCCCCGCGTTGAATTAATACTCTACCGGGACGGGGGTGTGGGGGAAAAAGCGGGGACCGGAACCGGACTGGATCGGCGACCGCGGCCGTCCGCCTGCCGGGCCGCGACCGGGATCCGGGCCATGAGCGGGGCCCCGAGGGCCGCACGGGACGCCCGGCGAGGCCCCTGGACGCCGGGAGCTACACCTGCGGCAACTCGTAACCCTTCCGGTACTCGCGGCCCAGGAACTTGTTCGCCTCGGCGTCGTCGAAGGTCTCGGTCTTGGCGTCGAAGCGGAGCTTCTTCCCGGTCCGCCACGCGATGTTCCCCGCGTGGCACATGACGCTCGAGACGTGGCCCGAGGCGATCTCCTGGTTCAGGTCCTGGTGGCGGCGGCTCTTGATCGCGTCGAGGAAGTTCCGGATGTGCCCCGCGTCGCCCAGGCGGTCGCTCCCCTCGGACAGGACCTTCCCGTCCCCGTCCATCGCCTTCCAGCCCGAGTTGTGGACGAGGACCCAGCCCTTGTCGCCGTAGATCGCGGCGCCCTCGCCGTGCTCGTGGAGGCGCGGCTCCGACCAGATCCGCATCTCGTAGACCAGGATCTTGCCCGGGTACTCGTAGGTGACCATCATCGTGTCGGGCCACTCCTGGGCGTCGTCGAAGTAGAGCTTCCCGCCCGCGCAGCTCACGGCCTCCGGGAAGTCGGTGATGCCCATCACCCAGCGGCAGTAGTCCATCCGGTGGACGCCGTCGTTCCCGAGGTCGCCCGTCCCGGTGTCGAAGAACCAGCGCCAGTTGCCGTGGAAGCGGTAGCGGTTGAAGGGCCGCATCGGAGCGGGGCCCAGCCAGAGGTCGTAGTCCACCCCGGCCGGCGGCTCCGAGTCGGGGGAGCGCGGGATGGGCGCCTGCTTGGCGGTCTCCCAGGCCTTCCCGAAGATGACCTTGCCGACGCCGCCCTCGGCCACGAACTTCGCGGCGTCCTTGAGATAGGGCGCGCTCCGGGCCTGGGTGCCCATCTGGACCATGCGGGAATGCTTCCGCGCGGCCGCCACCATGGTCTTCCCCTCGACGATGTTGTGGCCGTCGGGCTTCTCGACGTACACGTCCTTCCCCGCCTGGCAGGCCTGGATCGTGGGGATCGCGTGCCAATGGTCGGGGGTGCCCAGGACGAGCGCGTCCACGTCCTTGCGGTCGAGGATCGTCCGGTAGTCCTTGACGGGCTCGGCCTTCTGGCCCGTGGCCTTCTCGAGCTCGGGGACCCGGGACTTGAGCACGTTCGCGTCCACGTCGCAGACGTGGGTCACGACCACGTCCTTCTGCGCGGCGAAGCCGCGGAGGAGCCCGTGGCCGCGCCCGCGGACGCCGGCCACGGCCACGCGGATCCGGTCGGACGGGGCGACGGCGCGGGCTCCCGCGGCCATGCCGAGGCCCAGGGCCGAGGTGTTCAGGAGGAACGTGCGGCGGGTGAGTCGGGACATGGCGTCACCTCCCCTTCGTCGTCCCGCCCCAACTACACTACGCCCGCCCTTGATACCCGCGCCACCCCCCCCGGTTTACCCTCGCCTCACCCTCACCCAAATCATCCAGTTTGATTTGGGTGTGGCTATTCTCGGTTGGGGCCCCAGGCGCCGCAAGGGCTTTGAGGGGAGAGGGATGAGCGAATCGGGCTGAAAACAAGCGGGCCCCCCATCCGTT
>Ga0187893_10004845_pt1 | contig 25049 bp, 16 predicted proteins | sample MA1701074metaG_FD_139574 | JGI IMG/M metagenome (GOLD analysis project Ga0187893, IMG submission 139574) | White microbial mat communities from a basaltic lava cave in the Kipuka Kanohina Cave System on the Island of Hawaii, USA - MA170107-4 metaG ... | reverse complement strand
AGCGCACCCGATATTTCACCGAACTCAGAGCAATATGTGGTCACACAAATCGGTCTTACACAGCAAGATTTGGTCATCTTCAACAAAGACGGCTCGAACTGGCGCATGTTGACAAACGACAAATTCAGAGAACGTACTCCGCGATGGTCTCCCGACAGCAAGCACATAGCTTTTCAATCTGACCGCAGTGGCAATCTTCAAATCTGGGTAATCAACACAGATGGAACAGGTCTTAAACAAGTGTCATTTGCAGATGAAAACGGCACACACTTGCCTGTCTGGTCGCCTGACGGCACACGCCTGCTTGTCAACAAAATCAACAAGCGAGGCATACAACCGCTTATCTTAGACATGAGCAAAAGCTGGCATGAACAAACGCCTCAGCCTCTTCCGCCCATAAACGATTTCGACGGAACTTTTACCGCGATAGATTGGTCGCCTGACGGCGATAAAATTATCGGAGTATTGCTTGATAGAAATGAAAAAGGCGCAGGCGTCGCGGTCTATTCATTCACAAAAAACAGTTACGAGCGAGTAATGAACTCCGGCGATTTTACATATTGGCTAAATGACAGCAGACGATTTATGTTTAAGTCGGGTACTAAAATCTGCTTGGGCGATGCTCAAACGAAAAAGACTACGGAAATTTTTTCAAACACTTCATATCCGGCAGCGGAAGCAGGTATTTCTGAGGACAATAAAACTATCTACTTCAGAGTTGCAAAAAGCGAAGGCGATATTTGGTTACTTAGTCTTGAATAATTTATTTGGCAAGTATTAACAAAATCAAGCTGATTACCGGGAGCGCAAGCGAGACGCTTGCGCTCCCGGTAATTAAAACCGGATGAAATTTGACGTTATAATCATCGGCGCGGGCGCGGCTGGTCTTATGTGCGCCATCGAAGCGGGAAAACGCGGGCGTACCTGTTTGGTCATCGAACATAACGCAGGCATCGGTCGCAAGATTGAAATTTCGGGCGGCGGACGTTGCAATTTCACAAACATAAACACTTCGCACGAAAACTTTATTTCCGCCAATCCGCATTTCTGCAAATCGGCTCTTGCGAATTACACCCCATTGGATTTCATCTCACTGGTAAAAAAACACGGTATTCAGTTTTACGAAAAAAAACTCGGACAGCTTTTTTGTAAAGATTCATCGCGTCAAATTATCAATTTGCTTTTGGATGAATGCGAAAGCGCGAAGGCGAAGATTCGCCTTAATGCTCTTGTCGAAAGCGTTTCTAAAAACACGACGCTCTTTCAACTCAAAACCAATCAAGGCGAGTTTGAATGCGAATCTTTGGTCATTGCTTCGGGCGGGCTTTCGATACCGAAAATCGGCGCAAGCGATTTTGGCTATCGCATGGCAAAACAGTTTGGCTTGAAAATAGTCGAAACGCGACCTGCGCTTGTGCCGCTTGTCTTTAATGAAAACGAATACGAAGCTTTCAAACATTTAAGCGGTGTGTCGGTTGATTCAATTGTAAGCCGCGGCAAACAAGAGTTTAGAGAAAACATTTTGCTCACTCATAAAGGTTTGAGCGGTCCTGCCATTCTGCAAGTCTCTTCTTATTGGAGACGCGGTGAAGAGATTTCCATCAACCTTCTTCCCGACATAGACGCGCTCAATATCTTGAAAAACTCCCGAAACGGAAAACAACAACTCGCCACAATTTTAAGTCAATATCTTTCCAACCGTTTCGCGCAAACTTTTACAGAAAATTACGCGCCGCAGAAACCTCTGCAACAATGGACCAACAAAGAATTAGAAATGGTCGCCGCAAAATTGAATCAATGGCGTATTCGTTTCAATGAAACCGCCGGATACGGTAAAGCCGAAGCCACGCTTGGCGGCGTTGATACCAATGAACTTTCGTCAAAAACAATGGAGACCAAGAAAGTGAAGGGGCTTTATTTCATAGGCGAAGTCGTTGACGTAACGGGTTGGCTCGGCGGCTACAATTTTCAATGGGCTTGGGCATCAGGCTTCGCCGCAGGACAGGGGGTTTGAGGGATGAAGGATGAGGGATGAGGGATGAATAAGAAGACACGAAGAAGCGTTTTGATTTTATTCATCCCTCATCCCTCATCCTTCATCCCTTAAAAAACGGCGAACGAAACGGAAACGCTTATTTCAAAAGCACAATATAGCGTGCGAAAAAAAGAGTTGACGCACTATTAGTAGTTTGTCTATCATGCCCTTAACACTGAGGAAGGAGGTGATCGTAAAATTTTATGAGTTTTTATTTCAGTGAGGTGACTGCGACCTGATTTTAGGATGAGGTTTCAGTTAGCGGGTCTTGTCCAAGTGTTTTTTGCTTGAGCCGTCTTAGGACTTGAAGCTCGCACTAAACAGGTTAGGTCAATTCCAACAGTCAACCGCAAAAGCCGCTTGCTTGAAAAAGTAAGCGGCTTTTTTCGTTAGCGTTATTTATTTGCTCTTGCCGGATGTTTTTTTCTCTTCCGTCTTTGTTGTTGTCTTTACAGCAACAGCAAAAACATGATGCTGGCCACGAATGAAAATCATGCCATCGGAAACAGCGGGTGTTGCCATCATCACTTCGCCGATTTCGTTTGTTGATACAAGTTCATATTTCGCACCTGCTTTTACAACGTGAACCTCGCCGTCCTCGCTTGCAAGATAAAGATTGCCGTTTGCCACGATTGGCGAAGCGCTGAATGAACCCCCTTTGTCGGCTACGCGCTGTTGATAAGCGCGTTCGCCCGTCTTGGCGTTATAGACAGTCAGCACGCCTTGATTCGCAAGGACGTGAAGATAGTCGCCATAGACAACGGGCGTCGGCATATAAGAACCACCGCGCTGTTTGCTCCAAGTCACAAACTCATTTGTCTCTTTTCCGTCTTTCAAAGAGATGTCGCCGTTTGCAACTCCCTGCTTGATTGCGTAAATCGGTTGGTTCGGGCGATAGCCGTTGCAGATATAAATCATGTCGTGCGCGGCGATTGGTGTTGTCGCTGTGATTTCGGGATTGCCTTTTAATTGCCACAACTCTTTTCCCGTTAATGGGTCGTAAGCGCGAACCGCGTTTGTTCCGTTGGTAACGAGTTCGACACGTGTTTTGCTCTCAACGATTGTGGGTGTCCCCCACGAAGGAATTTCATCGCGTTCGGTGCGCCAGACCTGTTTTCCGTTTTTGAGATTGTAAGCAGCGATGAAAGAGCCTTTGCTGGCGCTAACGTCACACTGCACAATCACAAGGTCTTTGTAGATAATCGGCGAACTGGCCGTTCCCCATTGATAATCGGGGTCAAAGAACCAACCTGAATCCAACACGCCCAAATCTTGTTTCCAAACAAGTTTGCCGTTCATGTCATATGCATACAAACCTTCCGAACCAAAAAAAGCAATTACATATTTTCCGTTGGTCGCGGGAGATTCGCTTGCGAACGAGGCTTTTGTGTGTCGTTTTGTTTTCGGAGAGCCTTCGCGCGCAATGCGTTTCCACAAAATCTTTCCTGACTTTTTATCGAGACAATAAATTTCCCATGTATGTTTTGAAAGGTCTGCCGCAGACGCAACATCACCATAAAGACCAGCGCGAAATTCCGATTTCGCGTCACTGCTTATTGCCGTTGTGATGAAAACTTTATCGCCCCAAACAACAGGGCTTGAATGCGCAAGTCCGGGAATGGCGGTCTTCCATGCAAGGTTTACATTTTTAGCCGCATCCCAATTTGTAGGCGTGGTTTTACCATCGGCTACGCCCGAAGCGTTAGCGCCACGAAATGATGGCCAATTCTGCGCCCGTGCTGAAAATGTAAAACTAAGAATTAAAATTGCTGCGATATAAAATTTGAATTTCATTTAACCTCTCCCTTTTTCAAAACGATTGACCCGTTTGGAAACTTCAAAGTAAGCCCCGTCACTTTTTCGCCTTCGAGCGTGAAGGTGATTGTGTTGCCGTTTGTTTGGTCAATTTCAAAAACGTGCTGGCTGACGGGAATCATAAGACTATCGCCGCCGTTTGCCGTCCCGATTAACTTTCCGTCTTTGATTTTGAACACAACGGTGAAGTTTTCGTTTTTGAAAGTTCCCTCGTACATTTTCAGAGTCTCTTCGCTGACTTTGTATTCAGGAATTTCTTTCGCCCCCGCGCCCTTGAGCATATCAATAATTTCTTTACTGCCCTTGTTCGTGGCTGTGCGTAAGGCTTTATCCAAAGCGGTTTGCTCTACACCGCCTTTATCCAAAACGGCTTTTACGACAGCAACATGACCGCCGCCGACTCCGAAATTCAAAGCCTGCGTTTTTTCTTTCGCGCCTTTTTCAATGAGCATTCTGATAATGTCTGGATTGTTTTTGCCTAATGCCCAACCGAGCGGCGTTGCCTTGTAAAAAGTGTCCTGTACGTTCGGGTCTGCGCCCTTTTCAAGCAGGAGTTTGACCATCTCGGTATTACTTCTGTCACAGGCAAAGAAAAGTGGCGTAGCTCCGTAGCGCGATTTTGCGTTCACATCCGCGCCTTGGGCTAATAAGGTCTTTACCTTCTCAATATCGCTCTTGCGCGTCGCAGCCAAAAGCTCTTCGTTCAAATTTTGCGCGTTGACAAAAACCGGAAGAAAGAAAAACAGCAGTAGAAACCCGTATCGAAGTTTTATCATGTTACCTCCATTGAAAAAATTTCGTTTGAAATTAGACTAAAGAACCGAAGCGAAAATTTATACGGAATTTAACCCGAATCTGTTTTGTCGAAAAGGAAAATTTACGAATAAAACAAAAAAGCCGCTCAACGAATTTCGTGAACGGCTTTATTCTTCTCGGCTTAACGACCATTCGTTAGCGAGAGTTGTAACCCGAAGGTGTTGGTACATCTCCGTTTGCGCCGAACTGAATGACCTTCAATCCAGCGGTTGACTGAAGCGCGTACCAAAGCCCGTCGGATGGGCGGAAGATTCCCAAATCCCATTTACCGTCTCCGTCGAAATCGCCCTGTGACGGAATATCGTCAGATAAACCGAATTGATAGACATTGAACCCGCCATTGCTGTTTAAGATGTACCAGACGCCGCCGTTCGGACGAAACACAGCGTGGTCTGTTCTGCCGTCGCCATCGTAATCTCCGGCAACGGGCTTATCACCAGCCAATCCGAAATTAGTGACGCTGACGCCACCATCCGAAGACCTTAGAATCCACCAGTTCCCTTCGCCCGGACGGTAGATTGCGAAATCATTTTTTCCGTCGCCGTCAAAATCTCCGGGCGTCGGAATGTCTGTGCTTACGCCCCAATTAACACCTGTAAAGCTGCCGTCGGAACTCCTCAACAAATACCAGATGCCTTGCGACGGGCGGTAAAGAGCAATATCGGTTTTGCCGTCGCCATCGTAATCTCCGGCAACAGGTTTATCCCCCGTCAAGCCAAACGGCACACCTAGAAATCCTTTTTCGGTTTGTTGCAGATACCAAGTGTCATTTCGGTAAACAGCCAAGTCCGCGCGTCCGTCTCCGTCGTAATCGCCGGGCGTTATAACATCTCCGTTTATTCCAAATTGCTCGATACGAACATTGCTGAACTGGCTGTTGAAAACATACCAAGTTCCTTGTGTCGGACGATAAACCGAAACATCCGTTTTGCCGTCACCGTCAAAATCAGACGGAACATGACGCGGGCGCAAGTTTATCTCATACATTCCGCGTCCGTGTGTTGCTACGCGAAGGAAACGATGTATTGGATGAATCGCCATGTCGAAAACGGAAACACGCGGCAAACCGTTATTGAACGACTCCCAAGACGTGCCGCCATCCAACGAGCGAAAAACTCCTATGTCTGTTCCGGCATAAAGATTATTTGAATTCGCAGGGTCAATCGCAAAGGCATTAACCGGAACATCTGGAATGCCGTTGCCAGCGACCGTCCAAGTTGGCGTTGCTGCATTTAAGTCGGTGGTTTTCCAAACATGCTGTCCCGCAGACACCCCGTATCCGTTGAAAGCAACATAAGCCGTATTTTGATTGTTCGGGTCAATCATTATGCGACCGACAGGCCTTGCGACCGACGCCATTGCGCCCGTCATATTTGTCAGCGTTGCCGAGCCGGTTGTAGTTCCCCAAACTTGGCCGTTATGCGTTCCGATTAATCTGACATTGTCGTTCTGCCGTGAAATTGCAATTGAGCCTACACGAGAATTAGCGCCACCTCCCGCAATAATCGGGGCTTGACTGACTACGGTCATCGTCGTCCCCTGATTATCCGAACGATACAAGCGGTCAGACCCGAAATAGACTGTGTTTGGATTGCCCGGGCCAAGCACCAAAGGCGCGTAGAAATAGACTGCGTCCGCACAGGTAATTCCGTTCGCAGTTCCGCCACAGCCTAAAGATGTAGCCCAATTCGGGTCGCCAATATCATCACCACTTGTGACCACAGTCGTAGAACGTTGGAAAAGAATCTGCGAACCGCTACTGTTGAAAAATGTGTGATATGCGACAACACCCGTTGTTAAGCCCGTTGCGTTTGAATCAATAGCCGCATAACCGCCGTCGCCGCCGACTGAACGAATCCAAGACAGGTTTTGTCGGTAGTATTCCGTGCCGTTGTCTTGCGTTCCGCCGAGCGTTGAATAACGGTCAAGCGGATGAAGCGCGATTGATTCAAACTGAGTCGCGCTGAATGTCGCATTATTTAAGTTAATCCAATTCACACCTGCATTTGTTGATTTCCAAATGCCCCCGTCACTGCCAAAATAAATTATGTTCGGGTCTGACGGAGCGACTGTGATTGCCTGTGTGTCAACGTGCAGACCTGATGAGCTTGATGTGTACGAAGTGCCGCCGTTTGACGAACGCCCGAATACAAGCGTGGGTGAACCGCCAAGATAGACGTTGTTTGCATTTGTAGGGTCAATATCAACTGCTATGTCGTAGAAGCATTGCGGATTGCAGAAGTTGTTATCCAAAAGCGTTGTAAAACTTGCTCCGGCATTATCCGATTTGTAAGTTGTTCCCGTGCCTTCGCCCGTTGCGGCTATGACAGTTGTCACGGCACCGACTTTGTTTACAGCGAGTTCGACTCTTGAATTACTGCCCGTCAAAGTTATTGATAATGTTTGTGTCCATGTCGGATTTGCAGCTAGAGCATCCGATGTTGCATAAACGCCTCCATCACCTGCTGTCACACCGACTGCTCCCGCTAAGACTCGATTCGGATTACCCGGCTCCATCACAAGGTCTGTAATAGAGCGGTTAGTGAACCCTCCGCTAAAATTCAGTTTTGTGAATACGGGACTCGCGCTCATTGCATTGGTTGAGCGATAAACTCCCAACGCTCCTGCGACAGGAAGCCCGCCGCCACGTGTGCCGCTGGTTCCCGTCGTTGATGCCGTAAAAATTGTATTCGGGTCTGTCGGGTGAATTAAAATCTCGCTTATTGCGCGACCTGAAAAAACATCTGCGTTTGAGCCATCTTTGTTGAGCGGTCCTGTCAAGGTCGGGTTCGCGCTCTCCGCGTTTGTGATGCGATAAAGACCTACGCCAAAAAAGCTACTGCCTGACAAAGTTGATTCGCCTGTTCCGACAAAAAGGGTTGTCGGGTCAGACGGAGCAATGGCAACCGCGCCGATTGCGAGCGATAAAGCGCTGTCCATTATCGGCGTCCAAGTTGTTCCGCCGTTCAAAGAACGATAAAGCCCGCCCTGTGCCGTTCCGACATAAACGATGTTTGGATTTGTCGGATGAACCGCGATTGCCGAAACACGCCCGCTGTTTGGCGTAGAACCTATGACAATCGGCGTCGGACCAATCGGACGCCATTTCGGTTGAATTGCCGCGAGCGATTCGCCCATTCTGCTACGCATCAGATTTTCTTGCGCTTCCACTTCACGTATGGCTTTAACGCGCGAATCGGGTTTAGCAGATTCAATTCCGCGCCGCATTGCATAATGCTCTTCGCGCGCTTTTATATATTCTTCACGATTGACTCGCCCTCTTGCTGTCGGAGGCAAATCGGCTTCGTCTTCTCTGTCTTGGGCTTCGTTATTTTTTTCTATTAATGTTTTTTTGGTTTGATTCGGATTCTCTTGTGCTTTGACAGGCAAAATCAATGTCGGCACACAAAGCACATATACGAGTAACAAAACTGCTGTCTTACGCATCATTTCTTAACACTCCTCAGAAAATTCTTTTGCACGCTCCGACGAAAACGGATGTGACTGGAAATAGGGATGTATAACTTTTCCACTTTCTTTACCAAAGTATTTTTTTGATTTATCGAACAATCTTAACGGCTGGGCGAAATTGCAATATCTCATGCAGAAGCCAAAAGTCGCAACCGACGAGCGGCAATCTTTGCATCGCCTTTCAAATAAAGTTACGCACGCTTGCCTGTTTACGGATGCTTCCGTATAATCCACAGCTTGCTCAGAACGCCATGAAGTGTTCACAGAGTGGGTTCGCGCCCACTTTTTCTTTTGCGCGAAAACATTTTGAAGGGTAAGTGAACGCAAAAACGAATGAGTGGGACAACCGTTGAAAAGAAAATTGAAGAGATTGCAGAGCGCGTTTGTGCCGATTACGGCATTGAATTGGTTCATGTCGAAATAGCAGGCTCAAACAAATCTCCGACTGTTCGCATAACGATTGACAAGCCAGAAGGCATCACGCACGAAGATTGCGCGAATGCGAGCAACGCGGTCGGAACTGTTTTGGATGTCGAAGATTTTATTTCTTCGGCTTACACGCTTGAAGTTTCGTCGCCCGGTCTGGAACGCGAACTTTACAAACTTTCCGAGTACGAAAAGTTTGCGGGAAGTCTGGCAAAGATGAAAACGCGGGAGGCTGTAAACGGACAGCGAAACTTTCGCGGGCGAATTATTGGAATCGAAGACGAATCAGTCATTTTTGATGACAAGACAAACGGGCGCGTTTCAGTTCCCTTTGCCATAATCAAAAAAGCGAATCTCGAAATTGATGTTGAAGAAGAGTTTCGGCTCGCAAAAGAGCGGGAAAAATAAATTTGTCAGTTGTCCGTAGTCAGTTGTCAGTTGCGCTTTGTAATAAAGATGTGCTTGAAAAATAAAGTTTAAGATAACAATGCGAACGACTGACAACTGACTACGGACAACTGAATTAAAAGATATGAGTTCATCCATTGAGCAAAGCGTAGATTTACTATGCAAAGAATATAACGTCGAACGCGAACTTGTTGTCGAAGCGATGAAGGACGCCGTTCGCGCCGCCGCGCGAAAACAGTTCAAAGAAGACATTCAAGTCGAATGGATTGCGGAAACGGGCGAGATTGAAATCTCTGCGAACAAAATCGTCGTTGAGGAAGTCGAGAATCCCGCATCCGAACTTTCGATTGAAGAAGCGCGTGAACTTGCGGGCGATGAAGTTGAAATAGGCGATGCTCTGCTCATCCCGCTTCCGATGGAAGGACTCGGACGTATTGCCGCACAAACGGCAAAACAGATTCTCTTTCAAAAAGTCCGCGATGCGGTGCGCGCAAATGTCTATGACCAATATGTTGACAAGATTGGTGATTTGATGAACGGCTATATCAAACGATTCGAGCGCGGCGACGCGATTGTTGACATAGGAGGAAATATAGAAGCCGTCCTTCCGCGCAACCAACAATCACGCGGCGAAAATTGGAATCAAGGTGAACGTATTCGCGTCGTTATCAGCAATGTTTACAAAGACGCTAAGGGTCCGCAGATTGAAGTTTCGCGTTCGTCGCCGGATTTGTTAAAGCGTCTCTTTGAAATGGAAGTGCCGGAAATTTACGATGGAACGGTCGTCGTAAAATCGGCGGTTCGCGAACCCGGTGAACGCGCCAAAATCGCCGTCACTTCAACCGAACGCGACGTTGACCCCGTGGGTGCGTGCGTCGGTATGAAAGGCTCCCGCGTTCAATCAATTATAAGAGAACTCCGGGGCGAAAAAATTGACATCATCGAATGGTCTGAAGAACCTTCGATTTTTGCGGCGAACGCTCTTTCACCCGCGAAAGTAAACAAAGTCAACATCACGAACATCGAACGCAAACAGATGGAAGTGATTGTCAACGAAGACCAGTTAAGTCTGGCAATCGGCAAACGCGGACAGAATGTCCGACTTGCCACAAAGCTCGTCGGCTGGAACATAGACATCCGTAGCGAAGAAGAACTAAAACGCGAGATTGCAGAGCAAATGGGCAATCTGATTGCTTCGGGCGAAGCAGTTCCTTTGTCTGCGATTGAAGACGTTTCACAAGGACAGGCAGAAGAATTGGAAGCGCACGGCATAACTGATATTGAAACACTAGCCGCAACTTCAGTTGACGACCTTGTTGAATTCTTGGACATCAGTCTTGACGCCGCCGAAACGATGATTGCTTCCGCAAAAGCAGTTATGAATGTCGCCGCCGTGAAACACACGGACGAACATTCTGCTGAAACAAAGGACGAAACGGAAGAAAAAACCAAATCCGAGACAACAGAAGCAGAAACGGAAGAAACAGAAAATAAAGCCGAAGTTGAAACATCGGAAGAAACTTCCAATTTTACAGAAGATAAAGCGACAGGAACTTCTGTTGATGCGGATACAGATGAAGAAAATACAGATTCAACCGAAACTGCCGATGCAGTAGAAGAGGTTGAATCAAATGTAAACGAAACGCTCGAATCGCAGGAAACGAATGCCGCAAGCGATGAGAGTCAAGAAGAGGACGAGAAGCCTGAAAATGCTTCTTCGGACAAAGATGCGGCACAATAACATAGTCATCACGGGCAAAAACGTGAGGCGTAAAATCGTTCGCCTCCTATCGGCTTATTCTTAAGCGTGTTTTTCTTAACGAAGATACGCTTCGATGAATGAGCCGAAGGTTAAGCGAATTCATCGGAGCGCGCGACGCCGTTAAAAGTAAGCGTCGAAGTTAAGGAGTTCATGGCATTAAGCGGTAAAGTTCGTATCTACGACCTAGCCAAAGAGTTAAAACTTGACACCAAGCGCATTATTGAAGATGTGCGTCGTGAAGGTGTGGACGCAAGCGTTCCGTCAAACTCAATATCAAAAGAGCTGGCGGACAAGATTCGTAATAAATATTTTCCCAAGAAAGAAACAACAACGGGTCATCGTACCGTCCGCATTGTCAAACAAGCGCGCCCGGTAAAAGAAACGGAAGTTGAAGAAACGCCTTCTGATACCTTCGTGTTGAAAGAAGAAGTTCCAAAGGAAATTGAAACACCTGCCGAAAAGCCCGTCGAAGCAAAGCCGATTCAAACTGAAACGCCGCAACCGATTTCAGGCTTGAGAACCAGACCAATCAAACTTGTTCCTTCTGCAAATCGCGCAGTAAAACCTGAACTCGCTAAAGAGACCGAAACACCTGCGACGAAAATCGAAGAACCGGAAACAAAAGAGATTGAAAAACCTCAGGAGATTCCTGTTTCCGAATCTGTGGCTGAAAAACCCGCAGAAGACGTTGCTGAACCGCAACCGTCTGTCACCACCACAACGGCATTGTCGGAAAGCGAATCTGCGCCCACACAACCAACTGCTCCGTCAAAGCCGCCTGTTCCTGTAATGGGCACTCGAATCAAGCAATTAAAACTGTCACCCGAAGCTTTGCGTGCGGCCAGACAAAATGTCAAACAGCCCGTTGTTGCCAAACCAATACAACAACCGCAATTTCAAAACAGACAGGATAAAAAAGACGACCGTAACCGAAACAGAGACCGCAGAAACGAAAATCGCGGCGCACGTCCGGTCACGACAAACAAAGCTGAGGAACTGCGCGGCACACCCGGCGAGTCAGACCATCCGATGACGACCTATACGCCGCCACCTGATGCGCGTAAGAAGAAACACGGGCGAAACCAGCCACTTCGCGGCAGTCAAAAGCTCGACTCAAAAACCGGCGGAAAATTCTTTGAGAAAGACTTTGCTCCGCCACGTCAGCTTTCGCTTGGACAGCGCGTAGCGCAACAACTAGGCGTCACAACAAGGAGCGAACTTAAATCGGTTCGCTTGGTCGAAGGCGCAACCGTAAAAGAGTTTGCCGAAAAGCTTGGTATTAAACCAAAGGATGTTGTGTCTTTGTTGATTCAGCGCGGAGTTTTTGCAACCATCAATCAACCACTCAACCAAGACGTTGCAATTGAGTTTGGGAAACATTTCGGCTACGCGGTTGAATTTGTTCCCTTTGAAGAGATGGTTGTCGAAGAGGAATTTGAAGAACTCATAGCGGCTGATGTAGATGATGTGGAAGAAGTGCGCGCCCCCGTTGTTACGGTAATGGGTCACGTTGACCACGGAAAGACATCTCTGCTTGACTCTATTCGCCAAACCGATGTCGCGGCAGGTGAAGCGGGCGGCATCACACAACATATCGGCGCGTACAGCGTTAAAGTTCCTAACCCTGATAACCCCGAAGACAAACGTCGTGTTGTTTTCTTGGATACGCCCGGTCACGAAGCGTTTACCATGATGCGCGCGCGCGGCGCCAAGGCTACGGATGTTGTTGTGTTGGTTGTTGCGGCGGATGACGGGGTCATGCCTCAAACAATTGAGGCTATCGAACACTCGCGCGCGGCGAAAGTTCCAATCATCGTAGCTATCAACAAAATAGATAAGCCAGACGCAAACGCCGATAAGGTTAAACAAGAGCTTGCAGTTCAAGGTCTTCAACCTGTTGATTGGGGCGGTGAAACTGAAATGGTGCCGGTTTCTGCCAAGAAAAAACAAAACTTGGACACGCTTCTTGAAACGATTTTATTGACGGCTGATTTGCTTGAGTTAAAGGCAAGCGCGACGCGCCTCGCTTCGGGCGTTGTTCTCGAAGCCAAACTTGACAGAGGGCGCGGTTCAGTCGCAACTGTGTTGGTGCAACAGGGAACGCTGCACGTTGGTGACCCGTTCATTGCAGGACAAGTCCATGGAAAAGTTCGCGCAATGTTCAATGACAGAGGCGAGACGGTAGAAGAGGCAGGTCCGGCAACACCCGTCGAAGTTCTGGGTCTTCAAGGCGTGCCACAGGCGGGCGATGCTTTCCAAGTCGTCGCGGACATAACGAAAGCACAATCAATCTCGCAGCATCGTCAGATGCTTGCACGCCAAAGCGCACTCGCACAAACAACCAAACGCGGTATTGAGGCTTTGGGACAGGCAGAAGTCAAAGAACTTCTTGTTATCGTCAAAGCTGACGTTCAAGGCTCTGTTGAAGTTCTGAAAGCCACGCTGGAAAAACTTTCAACCGAAAAGGTCAAAGTCAAAGTCATTCGTTCGGGTGTCGGCGCAATCACGGAATCCGACGTGCTTCTTGCTTCGGCAACACAAGCAAGCAATGCAATGACAGCGGTTGTCATTATCGGGTTTAATGTTCGCCCCGAAGTTCGCGCGGGCGAAGTTGCCAAACAAGAAGATGTTGATATTCGTTTGCACTCAATCATCTACAAAGTCGAAGAAGAGATTAAAGCGGCTATGGTCGGAATGCTTGACGCGATTGAGAAGGAAAACATTCTCGGTCACGCCCTTGTGCAGGAAGTGTTCAAAATCTCTCGCGTCGGAACGATTGCGGGCTGTCGTGTGATTGACGGAATAATGAAGCGAAACGCACACGCTCGCCTTATACGCGACGGCGTTGTGATTTGGGAAGGCAATCTATCTTCGTTGAAACGTTTCAAAGAAGATGCTTCGGAAGTTCGTGACGGTTTTGAATGCGGTATCAGTCTTGAAGGCTTTAACGACATAAAAGTCAACGACCAGATCGAAGCTTATGTAATTGAAAAGATAGCGGCTACTTTATAGCGGTCAGTTGTCAGTAGCCAGTTGCCAGTTGCACGCTTAATAATCTTGTGCTTTGAGAATAAAGTTCAGATTAACAAAGAGAACAACTGACAACTGACAACGGACAACTGACAACTGCGTTATGCGAAGACCGGAAAGAGTTGCTGAAATGCTCCGTGAGGAAATTTCAGAGATAGTCAGTTTTGAGCTTGATGATCCGCGTGTTCAGTCCGTAACAGTGACAGATGTTCGCGTTGCGGATAATTTGCGCGATGCGAGTGTGTATGTATTGGTTGAAGGCGACGAGAAAGAAAAGAGTGAGGCTCTTTCCGCATTAAAACACGCCGCACCGTACATACGTAAGCAAGTGGCTATTTCAATGAATTTGCGACACGCTCCCGTAATTCATTTTGTTCGTGACACTGTTGAAGAACGCGCCCAACGTGTTGATACCCTGCTTGCAGATATTGAACACGAGTGGGAACAGCGACAAGAAGTAGAAAGAAAGGAAGCAGGTGAGGGATGAAGGGATGAGGGATGAGGGATGAGTTAAAACATCTCTTATTCATCCCTCATCCTTCATCCTTCATCCCTTGAAAATATGTTAAGTCAAGTTGTTGAGTTGATTGAGACGAAAAACCGTTTTGCAATCACCTCGCACGTTCGCCCTGACGGAGACGGTTTGGGTTCATCTCTTGGTTTGTACTGGCTATTGAACGCGCTAGGCAAAGAGGCAGAAGTTATAACTTGTGATTCAATTCCTCACTCATATTCACAACTGCCCGGTGCAGAAAAAATTCGCATTACACCCGAAATTGACCGTGATTATGATGCTGTATTTGTGATTGAATGTTCGGACGTTCAAAGACCCGGTCTCAAACATCTGGAAAAGCAATTAGTCGTTAACATTGACCATCACACAACCTGCGCTCATTTTGGAAATATAAATTGGATTGACCCGACTGCCTCAGCCGTTGGCGAGATGATTTTCAATCTCTGCAAAGCGATGGGCGTTCGCGTATCGAAAGAGATTGCCGAATGCGTCTATACTGCTTTGCTTACAGATACAGGTTCTTTTCATTATTCAAATACAAGCGACAGAACTTTCAAAGTCGCTTCCGAGCTGGTCAAAGCCGGAGCGCAACCGGCAAAACTTTCAGAAGCCGTTTACAACAGCTATCCTTGGCAAAAGCTTGAGTTGATGTCGCAGGTTCTGGCAACCGCAAAGCGTGATAAATCGGGACGTGTGGCGTGGATGCGTCAAAGCTTGGATATGCTCAATGCAACTGGCGCCGAAGAATCAGATGGTGACGGTTTCGTAAATCTTTTGTTGACCGTCGGCGATGTTGAAACCGCTGTTCTCCTAAAAGAAAAAGCACACGGCGTTTACCGCACAAGTCTTCGCTCAAAGGGCGACATCAACGTAGCGCGCATCGCGGAAAAATTCGGCGGCGGCGGTCATCGCAATGCTTCGGGTTGCACCTTAAAGGGAACTTGGGAAGAGGCTGAACAAGCCATAGTAAAACTACTTATCGAAGCGGTCGAAAAAGTGAGCGGAGACATAGACCAAACCGAAGACGCGCTCGTTTATCAATAAGGGAAAATATCCGTTGAATAAGGAGGGTAGTTGTATTGCGGATTGCGGATTGCGGATTGCGGATTGCGGATTGCGGATTTATTTAATTTTGAAATCCGCAATCCGCAATCCGCAATCAAGTTATGGCTCTCAAAGAGAAAAAATACAAATGGCGTCGCGCCGATTATCAAGAGAATACAACAGGTCTTTTGATGGTCAACACCGGCCACGGCAAGGGCAAGACGACAGCGGCATTGGGTTTGATGATGCGTGCGGCGGGGCGCGGTTTGAAATGCTGTATGGTTCAGTTTATGAAATCGAAAAACGACCGTTACGGCGAACACGAGTCGGCAGAAGCCTTGGGCATAGAAGTTCACACAATGGGCGACGGTTTTACTTGGGACACAAAGAATCCCGAACAAGATATTAAAACATCACAAGAGACTTGGGCTTTGTGTGTCGAAAAACTCAGAAGCAAAGAATACGATATGCTCGTTTTCGATGAACTTATTTATGTATTGAGCTACGGCTTTCTTCCGACTGAAGAAATCATTGAAGAGTTAAAAGCCGCCCGCGCAGAACAACCCGCTCTGCACATTGTTTTGACCGGACGCGATGCACCGCAAGCGTTGATTGATGCGGCTGATTTAGTAACCGAAATGACAGAAATCAAACACCCTTTCTATGCGGGCATCCGCGCACAACAAGGAATCGAGTTTTAAGAATTGCGGATTGCGGATTGCGGATTGCGGATTTATTTAATTTTGAAATCCGCAATCCGCAATCCGTAATCCGCAATACCAAAATTATGGCAGTTATCTTAGGTATCAACGCTTTTCACGCAGGGGCATCTGCGGCACTTTTAATTGATGGTCTTCCGCTCGCGGCAGTCGCAGAAGAACGGCTAAACCGAATCAAGTATTACGCCAACTTTCCCGCGCTTTCAATCAAACATTGTTTAGACACAGCGGGATTAACAGTAAAAGACATTGATTATATAGCTGTCGGTCGTGACGCGAACGCGAACCTTTCCAAAAAGGTTGAATATGTCGTCAAGCACCCCGCAAAACTTCTGAATCTTTTAAGCGTAAAAAAATCCCGCAGTTCGCTTGATGACATCAGAACTTTAATATCAGAGCATTTCGACGTTGACCCTGCGCAACTCCGCTTTGAACAACAGAACGTGGAACACCACCTTGCGCATATCGCAAGCGCTTATTTCATTTCACCTTGGGAATGTTCAGCCGGATTCAGTGTTGACGGTTCGGGAGATTTCGTAACCTGTATGCTGACCGAATGCGAAGGGAAAAACATCAATATCAAACATCGTGTTTACGTTCCTCATTCTCTCGGTTCGCTCTACACAATGATTTGTAAGTTCGTAGGCTACGGCAAATACGGCGATGAAGGAAAAGTGATGGGACTCGCGCCTTACGGTGAAGATACTTACGCAGATATTTTTGACGATATGCTCATTTTGAAAGAGAACGGTTTTGAACTAAATGCAAAATACTTCATGCCGTTTGGCGCTAATCAAGGGATGACGCTGACAGAAAAAGGAACGATGGTGGTGCATCGTCATCACTCCGGCTATTTTGCAAAAATCTTTGGTGAACCGCGCGAGCCAAACTCTGAGATTACAAAACGCGATTGTGATTTAGCTTTTGGTCTTCAAAGAGTTTTTGAGAAAGGCTATATGCATATGCTGAACGTGTTACACAAAATTGTGCCGAACGAACGAATTTCAATGTCGGGCGGCGTGGTTTTGAACAGTGTGGCAAACGGAAAGCTTTTCGATGAAACGCCTTTTCGGCAAACAGTAATTCAACCGGCGGCGGGCGACGAGGGGTTAGCATTGGGTGCGGCGTTGTACGTCAGCCAATCTTTGCTCAGAGAAAAAGAGCGTTATGTGATGACACACTCTTACCTCGGACCGGAATTTTCAGACGAAGAAATTGAACGCGCATTGAACAAACACGGCATCAGGCATCGAAAACTAAACCGTGAAGATTTATTGGGCGCAACCGCCAGCGAAATTCAAAAAGGAAGTGTTGTCGGTTGGTTTCAGGGGCGTATGGAATGGGGTCCGCGCGCGCTCGGCAACCGTTCTATATTAGCTGACCCGACGCGGCGCGACATGAAAGACATCCTAAACGCACGCATCAAACGGCGCGAAGCTTTTCGTCCATTCGCGCCTTCGGTTTTAGAAGAAAGACAGGCGGAAATTTTCGAGCATTCGCATCCGTCGCCATTCATGTTGCATGTTTATAAAATCAAACCCGAATGGCGCGAAAAATTGGTTGCGGTCAATCACGTTGATAATACGGGACGCCTTCAAAGTGTTGCTCGAAATGAAAATCCGCTCTACTACGATTTGATAAAACTTTTCGGCGAACGAACCGGTGTGCCTGTAATTTTGAACACGAGCTTTAACGAGAACGAGCCTATTGTCTGCGTGCCGGATGAGGCAATCGAATGTTTCATGCGAACCAAAATGGACGCGCTCGCAATCGGTTCTTATCTCTGTTTGAAATCCGAAAACACACAAAACTAAAACAAAACATCCGTTTAGACGAGGGCTACTGCCCTCGTCGTATCGAACAATGTGGAAAATAGAAGACGTCCCGAATTTGCGTGGTTTCACTGTTGAGTGGATGGGCGAAGGACGTTTTTTGCTTTCAAAAAAAAACAGACTTTACGAAACTTCCGATATAAACGACAAACCGAAACTGATTGGCGAAGTTCCCGCTTTATCAATCAACTCTTTTCTGGCAAATTTTCGATTGGGACAACGCCTTACGCGCTTTATGTTCTTTAATGTTCTGCCTCTCGCAAACGGCGAAGTTTTTGTTACATTCGGAAAACAGGCCGGCGTTTTTCGGGACGGAAATTATCAGGCTTTGTCCGGGCTTGAAAGACCTTTCAGAGTTATGCGCGGAGCCTGTGCTGTTGACCAATACGGCGACATTTATTTTGGCGAATATCTGGTTAATCACGGACAAAGCGCAATTCGCATTTATCGTTACACGCCCGAAAATAAAAAAACAGAAACTGTTTACACATTCGCGCCCGCAGAAATTCTTCACGTTCACGGAATTTATTTTGACCCTTATACAAACGCTCTGTGGTGTGTGACAGGCGACAGCGCGACAGAATCAAAAATCATACGCACTTATGACGGTTTCAAAACCTTAGAAATAATCGGAACGGGCAACGAGAGTTGGCGAACAATGAGTTTGCAGTTCACGAAAGACGCAATTTATTACGCATCTGATGCAGAGTTTAATGACAACTTTATCTACCGCCTAGACAGACAAACAGGCGAACGAAAAACGATTTGTCAGATTGATGGTCCTGTCTATTATTCATGCTCAATTGGCGAAGATTTGTTCTTCGCCGTCACAGCCGAAATTGCTCCAAGCCAGAAGAAACAACGCGCCGTAATCTGGCACGTCTCGCCGCAAACGGACACTGCAAAAGAAATTTATTCTGCTGAAAAAGATTTATTGCAGAATAAAAAGCTAGGAACACTTTTCATGTTCGGGATTCTTCACTTTGCACGCGGGCAATCAAACAAAGAAGAGATGTTTATTCACGGCGTCGGATTGAAAAAGATTGATAACCGAACGCTAAGAATCAGTAAATTAGACCTTTGCAATAATAGTTTAGCCACCGAGAACACAGAGTAAAAAGAGATTTCTCTACACTTCTGTTTTTCTCTTTATCCTCTGTGTTCTCGGTGGCAAAAAATCTTTTTCTTACTTTTGCAAGATGTCTATTTTTGGTTGATTGATTTCAGATACACGCTGTCGGCAAAGTTTGTCATAAACGATAAGGTCTCGCTCATTTTTCTCAAGGCTTCCGATGAATAAACAACAGCCTTGTAAGGCACGGGCAAAAGGTCAACATCCGATTTCTGTATTCCCAATCCAAAATAACAATCCGCGAAAATTTCAGTCTCGCCAAATTTTTCCTTGAACGTTTTTATCAATTCCGATGGCGTCCAATACCGCACGTCAAAACCTTCGCCTTCCGAAAAACCGCGACGGACTTGATGATAAAAAGAGCGAATACCCAGCTTGTTTGGCATTTGAATTAAAATTTTTCCTTCAGCTTTCAATACGCGCCCCATTTCATCCATGGAAGTTTTCACGTTCTCTTTGCTGAAATGTTGAAGAACTCCGTAAGAAAAAACTACATCAAAAGCGTCGGTTGCAAAAGGCAAACGCCTTGCATCGCCCACGACAAAATCCGCTTCAACCTCAAGTTGTTTTGAGACTCTGCGGGCGGCTAAAACTGCATCAAGGCTCGGGTCAATTCCAACGGGCTTAAATCCTTTTTGCGCCGCTGAGATTGACCAACGCCCCCAATTACAACCTACATCGAGAAGCCTTTCGCCATTGCCTTGCCACAGGCGCGTGTGTGGTATCGGATAACGTGTCAGTTTGTTTGTAAGCGAGAGATATAGAATCCCTGAAGTCAAAGAAATTTCTCTCTGCACAAAGCTATCTACACCGTTGATTAACTCAGAATCTTCCGTCTGCGAATTTTTGTTTGATTCCATCTTAGAAACTTTTTCCAGCGTTGATTTGATGTAACCGTGCGTCGGGTCAATCTCTTCAAGCAACATAACGGGAATGTTATCAATTACCGCGTAGGTGTGATTGTCGGGGCAAGTAAGTTTGTTATGTTTCAGAGCTAAATTTTGATGGTCTCGCGGGCAGACCAGATTGTGCTCTAACCATTCGTTCATGCGTTGATTGTTTTAAGACGTATTATTTTTTTTCAGAATTTAACTTAATGTTTTCTGATAGTAAAGCCATTGGTCAAAGTAGGGTTTAATGCTCATAACCTCATCATTCGCTTTAGAATCTATCTCTAGCCCTCAAGAAGAAATAGCCACGAAAAGGCACACGCGCTCCGCGCATCACAAAAATAAAAAACCATTGTTTTAATTTCTTTTTGTGCTTTTTTTGTGGCAATTCATTTTATTTCATCTTTTCGCTCTTAGGCTTAGAGATAAGCTCTTAGTCTTTTGCTCTTCATTATGTTACGCTTTGCGCTCGTTTATTTACCAAACAGCAATCAAAAATAATTTATGTCTTGGTTTCGTAGAAACAAGCCCAAGCTTGAGGAAAACGCGGACGAAGAGAAAAAGGTTAAAACCGAAGGCATCTTCGTCAAATGTCCCGAATGCGATAAGCCTCTTTACAAAGGCGATTTAGAAGAGTCATTACAAGTCTGTCCCAACTGCTCCTATCATTTTCGTATGGGCGCGCGTGAACGTCTTTCGATGTTGTTTGACGAAGGTTTGTATGAAGAGTTGGACGCAGAAGTAATTTCGATTGATCCGTTGGAATTTGTTGATACCAAACCCTACAAAGACAGACTCGAACAGGCGCGCCGTATTTCCGGCTTGCCCGAAGCCATTATAAGCGGACGAGGCAAAGTCGGCGGTCACCTTACATTCGCCGGAGCGATGGATATGTCTTTTATTGGCGGTTCGATGGGTTCGGCAGTCGGTGAAAAAATTACGCGCCTCATCGAACGCGCAATCGCAGAACGCGGTGCGGTTGTAATCTTTGCGGCATCGGGCGGAGCGCGTATGCAGGAAGGTATTTTGTCTTTGATGCAGATGGCGAAAATCTCTGCGGCGCTAGCGCAACTTGACGAAGCCCGTCTGCCTTTTATCTCTGTTCTCACAGACCCTACGACTGGCGGAGTCACGGCGAGTTTCGCAATGCTCGGCGATATAATTATGGCAGAGCCAAAAGCGTTGATTGGATTTGCAGGACCCCGCGTTATTGAACAAACAATCCGTCAAAAACTTCCAAAAGATTTTCAACGCTCTGAATTTTTATTAGAACACGGAATGCTTGACATGATTGTTGACAGAAGAGAGATGCGCGACCGTATAAAACTCTTGCTTGATTACATACACAAGCCCGAACTCAAACCGACGCCCTACTTTATTGACCCGAATTCTTTGAAGTGAACTTCGTAAGTTGTCCGTTGTCCTATTGCTTATCTCGCGTCTTATTTTCAAAACAGAATGTAATCAAACGAGCAACTGACAACTGACTACGGACAACTGACAACTTATATGACTTTTGACGAATCAACTAAATATCTTCTCAGTTTGGGTCACGAGACGCTTGCGATGAAGCTTGGTTTGAAAAACGTCAAAACCTTGCTTGCGATGTTGGGCAATCCTGAAAAATCATTTCTTAAAATTCAAATTGCAGGAACAAATGGTAAAGGTTCGACGGCAGTGATGCTTGAATCAATCGCGCGTTTTGCGGGGATTGAAACAGGGCTTTACACTTCGCCGCACCTTGTAAACATCACAGAGCGAATCAAAATCAACAACGAAGAAATTTCAGAAGAAGACTTTGCGCGTTTTTGTTTTCAGGTAAAGGAAACTTCGCAAAGATTGGTTGCTGAAAACCAGCTCGAAACTCTTCCGACTTTTTTTGAACAAGTTACAGCGATTGCATTGCTGGCTTTTCGTGAAACAGGCGTTGACATTGCCATCTTGGAAACGGGTTTGGGCGGACGACTCGATGCGACGACGGCAACACAAGCCGAAATCGTAGCAATCACGCCTATTGCTTTTGACCATCAGGAATATCTCGGTAACACGCTTGCAGAAATCGCTTTTGAAAAAGCATCAATCATTCGCCCCAATGTGAAAGCCATTATTGCACCGCAAGAAGAGGAAGCAATGTACGTAATTCTTAATAAATGTGATGAATGCGGAGTTGAACCGACAATTGACGCTTGCACACACAAAATCGAAAATATCGGCGAAGACGGGCTTATCATCGCAACATTCAAAACAACTCAGAACTCAGAACTCAGAACTCAGAACTCAGAGGTTTATCCAAACGTGAAGATGAATCTTCGCGGGCGGCATCAACTCGTCAATGCTTCTACTGCAATCTGTCTTGCTGAAAGTTTGGATGATTTTGGTTTTCGCGTTTCGCGCGCGGCTGTGATTGAGGGCTTGGAAACCTCCCGGCATAAAGGTCGGCTGGAGATGTGGGATGACAGAAAGCCCGCGATACTTTTCGACGGGGCGCATAATGTGGCGGGTGCAAAAGCTTTGCGCGATTATTTGCAAGAGTTTGTTTCTCAGCCTATTACACTCATCTTTGGTGCGATGCGCGAAAAAGAGATTGACGAAATCGTCGCGCTTCTCTTTCCTCTTGCTGACGAAATTATTTTGACCAAACCCGACAGCCCGCGTTCGGCTTCGCTTGAATCGTTTGCTGAAAAGTTTAATGCGAAAACCACATCAACAGTTGAAGACGCTTTAAGCCTCGCGCAAGAATTAACACCAAACCAAGGTTTTATTTGTATAACGGGTTCTTTATATTTAGTCGGTGAAGCACAAAAGCTTTTGAGCGCAACTGGTGTTTAGTCGTGAATTGTAGTTTCACTCGCAAGCTAGTCTTTTCTCATCGTTCCTGAAACGATTATAAAACATTCATCAACGCGCAAACGATTCAAATGATGAGGTGAATGATTATGAAGGTGTTGTTGTTCCTAAGTTTCTTTTCCGTGTTCTGCTTCCCTGTCTGTGCTTTTCAGAAAGACAAACTGCTTAGGCTTCCCAAGCCTGACGAAATTGCGAAGATTACATTTCTTCGGAGCATCTGGCACACACAAGAGTCTTTGTTGAATCTTTTGCCGCGACTGATTCCGACCGAAGGGACTTACCTTGAAAAGGTAGCTTTTGAACGCGGCACAATTATTTTGAAAGACGGCACAACTTTGCAATGGATGTCTGCGGGAAAGGATTCTTTGTTGTTGTACTCTGACAAAGGCGATCAGCTCTATATCATTCCCAAGCAGAAAGACGAAGAACTTTATCCAATCACGGTTGGCAACAAAATCGGTTACGTCAACGAAAAAGGCAAAGTCATCATCGAGCCAAAGTTCAAAGGCGATTCAGCCGCTTGGAACGGAAACTTTTATTATAATCACTATTTCAAAGACGGCGTAATCAATGCGTGCGTTGGCGATAACTATCCGACTGATTGCGGTTTTTTTGATAAGACGGGAAAGATGGTTGCAAAAGGTTTTTATCTTCAAGGTTCATTCATAGATGGTTTGGCGCGCGCGGTTGCGCTTGTTGATGGCAGATATAAAGAAGGCTTTATTGATAAAAATTTCAAGTTTGTTATTGCGCCGCAGTTTGACCGTGTAGAAGATTTTTCTGATGGGCTTTCGCTTGTAGAGATAGGCAGTAAGAAAGGTTACATTGACCGCGCGGGGCGAATGGTGATTCCCGCAAAGTTCGATTACGCACACGATTTTCACGAAGGAATTGCAAACGCGCGAATTGACGGCGACCAAGACCAAAGCATTCGCTTTATAAACAAACGCGGCGAGTTTATGCCGATTGATAAAAGAATCGAAAATTATCGCACGGCTTCGGAAGGGATGATGGCGGTTCGCCTAAATGAAAAATGGGGATTTATCAGTACACAAACAGGTCGCTTTGTTATCGAGCCGCAATTTGAGCCTGAACTTGGTGATTACAGGTCAGACCTTTACGACGGAAGATTTATTGAAGGTCTTGCGCCTGCGCGTGTGAAAGGCAAATACGGTTTCATCAATCGCAAAGGCGAGTTTGTTATTGCCCCGCGATTTGAAAGTGTCAGAAACTTTTTCAACGGAGTTGCGGCTGTTAAGTTTGAAAGAAAATGGGGTTTCATCAACGAAGAAGGAAAGTTTATACACAAACCACAATTCGATGAAATCGGACATTATTCCGAAAACACTGTGGCCGTCGAAGTTGATACAAAGTGGGGGTTTGTTGACCTTGACGGTGAGGTCGTAGCCGCGCCGCAATACAAAGAAGTCTTTCATTTTTTTGAAGGCATGGCGGCTGTTCGAGTCGGCGATGAATGGGGCTACATTGACCGCACAGGCAAGATTGTTATCAAGCCGCAGTTCAATTCTTTCAGCCAGTTTCGTAGGGGATTAGCGCGGCAAACGATAAAAAAATTTCACGGCATCCCCGCGCCGTCACGCGGCTTTCATGACGAATGGGGTTACATAAACAAAAAGGGCGAATGGGTTTGGAAGAGTACAGATTATTGATTTTAGTTTTGAAGTTAATTTGAGATAGACTTGGTTTCAAAAGTTAATCACAAATATATCAAGAGGCTAAAAATGACAAAGTTAGTTTTATTGAGACACGGCGAAAGCGCTTGGAATAAAGAAAACAGATTTACGGGTTGGACGGACGTTGACCTATCAGAAAAAGGTTTTGAAGAAGCCCGACGCGCGGGTCAACTTCTGAAAGCATTGGGTTATACGTTCGATATTGCATACACATCTGTTTTGAAACGCGCTATCAGGACATTGTGGATAACACTTGATGAGATGGACTTGATGTGGATTCCGGTTATTAACTCGTGGCGATTGAACGAACGTCATTACGGCGCGCTTCAAGGCTTGAACAAATCGGAGATGGCAGAACAATTCGGTGAACAGCAAGTTTTGTTGTGGCGCAGAAGTTACGACACGCCCCCACCACCGCTTGAGAAAACTGACGAACGCTATCCGGGCAGTGACCCGCGTTATAGAGATTTGACCCAAGCAGAATTGCCCGTTACGGAATGTTTGAAAGACACCGTAGCGCGTTTTATCCCTTACTGGGAAAACACAATCGCGCATACAATTCAATCGGGCAAAAAAGTCTTAATCACGGCACACGGCAACAGCCTTCGCGCTCT
>Ga0187893_10004844_pt1 | contig 25056 bp, 26 predicted proteins | sample MA1701074metaG_FD_139574 | JGI IMG/M metagenome (GOLD analysis project Ga0187893, IMG submission 139574) | White microbial mat communities from a basaltic lava cave in the Kipuka Kanohina Cave System on the Island of Hawaii, USA - MA170107-4 metaG ... | reverse complement strand
CTGCACGAGGTGATGCGCGTCGCGCTGGAGGCGCTGCCGCCGGGCGGGCGCGTGCTGATCGTGAGCCGCGGCGATCCGCCGCCGAGCCTCACGCGCCTGCGCGCCAACCAGGCGCTGTCGCTCATCGGCGGGGAAGACCTGCGCCTGACGCGCGAGGAAACGGGCTCGATCGTCGCCCGGCGGCAGCCGGCGCTCGGCGCCGACGCGGTCGATGCGCTATACGCGCGTACTCAAGGCTGGGCGGCGGGCCTGGTGCTGATGCTGGCGCAGGCCAAGGTGTCGGGCGCGATTGCCGAGCCGCCCGGGCTGTCGACGCCCCAGCTGGTGTTCGACTACTTCGCGGGCGAGATTTTCGACAAGGCGGACGTGCGCGTGCAGCAGTTCCTGCTGCATACCGCCTACCTGCCCGAAATGACCACCCGCATCGCGCGCGAGCTGAGCGGCGATCCCGGCACCGACGAGCTGCTCGCCAGCCTGACACGCAATAACTACTTCGTCAGCGTGCGCGACACGCAGCCCGAACCCGTATACCAGTACCACCCGATGCTGCGCGACTTCCTGCAGGCGCGCGCCGCCGACACCCTCGGCAAGGAGCGCAAGCGCGAGCTGCAGCAGCGCTCGGCAGCGCAGATGGAGCAGGCGGGCAGGATCGAGGACGCGGTCGCGCTGTACCGCGAGTGCCACGACTGGGGCGAGATGGCGCGCCTGGTCGAGACGCACGCCGCGGCCCTGGTGAAGCAGGGACGCGGCGAGACCATCGCGCGCTGGGTCGAGGAGCTGCCCGCCGAAGTGCAGGCGAGGCAGCCCTGGACCATCTACTGGGCGGCGGCGAGCCAGGCCGAGCTCACGCCGCGCGAAGGCCGCATCCTCTACGAGAAGGCGTTCGAGCTGTTCCGCGCGCGCGCCGACGGCGCCGGCATGGTGCTCGCCGCCTCGGGCGCCATGTTCGCGATCCTCTACGAGCTCGACGACTGCTCGCTGCTCGATCGCTGGATCGCGGTGCTGGACGCGGCCGAGAAGAGCGGCACGCGCCTGCCCTCCGCGGAGGCGGAGGCGCGCGTCGCCTGCAGCATGTTCATCTCGCTCACGCTGCGCCAGCCGCAGCGGCGCGACATCAAGCAGTGGATCGAGCGCGCGCACGCCGCCTCGGCGGGCCAGCCCGACGTGAATCTCAGGATGTTCGTCGGCCTGCTCGCCGCGCTCACCGTGATGTGGACGGGCCTGTTCTCGCGCGCCGCCGACCTCATCGGCGCGATGCGCCAGGCCGCGGCCGCGCCCGGCGTCACGCCGTTCTCGCTCACTACCCTCAAGAACATCGAGACGATGTACGCCATGCTCACCGCGGACGGCGCGGCCTGCGAGAAGGCGATGCGCGAGGGCATCGAGATCGTGCAGGCGACGGGCGTGCGCACCTGGACTTTCCAGCTCCTGGTCTGGGGCTACGGCGGCGCGCTCGGCGCCGGCAACCTCGAGCTCGCCGCCACGCTGTCGAGGCAGCTCGAGCCGCTGCAGCCGCACGCGGGGCGCTTCAACCTGTGCATCTACCATTACTTCCAGGCCTGGGAAGCGATGCTGCGCAAGGACCTGATGGGCGCGCTGCAGAAAGGGAAGGCCGCGCTCAGGATGGCGATCGAGGTCGGCTGCCCGCTGTACGAGGTGCTGTGCCGGCTCGCGCTCGCCGAGATCCTCGCCGACTGCGGCGACGAGCGCAAATGCATCGCCCACCTGCAGACGCTGCGCGACATCGCGCGCGGCATCGACAACCGCCACCTCGAGTTCACCTGCCTGGTCGGCTTCGCGCAGATGGCGCTCGCGCACGGCCGCCAGCGCACCGGCCTCGCCGCGCTGCGCCGCGGGCTCGAGCTCGGGCGCGAGTACGGCTACTCGCATTTCCTGTGGTGGCGGCCGGCGGCGGTCGCGCGCACCATCGCGCACGCGCTCGAGGCCGGGATCGAGCCCGACTACGCGCGCAGCCTCATCAAGCGCCGCGGCCTGGTGCCCGAGCAGCCGCCGCTCGGCGTCGAGGGCTGGCCCTGGACCTACCGCGTGCAGACCTTCGGCGGCTTCCGGCTCCTGCGCCACGACGAGCCGCTCGGCGGCGCGGGCGAGAAGACCGCGGGCAAGGCGAAGAAGCGGCCGCTCGAGCTGCTCAAGCTCCTCATCGCCTACGGCGGCGACCAGGTGAGCGAGAGCCGCGTCACCGACGCTCTCTGGCCGCGCATCGACGGCGACTCCGCGCACCGCTCGTTCACCAGCACGCTGCACCGGCTGCGCAAGCTCCTCGGCGAGGACCGCGCGGTGACGCTGCACGAGGGGCGGCTGTCGCTCGACCGGCGCTACTTCTGGCTCGACACCTGGGCGTTCGAGCAGCTGGCGACCGACCTCGAAGGCGCCGTCGAATCCCCCCAGATCGAGAAGCTCGTCGATCGCGTGCTGACGCTCTACCGCGGCAGCTTCATGGCCGACGACGCCGATGCCTCCTGGATGATCCAGGCGCGCGAGCGCCTGCGCGGCCGCTTCTCGCGGGTGCTGGCGCGCGTCTGCCGCCACTGGCAGGAGCGCGGCGAGGACGACCGGGCGCGCGCGCTGTACGAAAAATGCCTTGAGATTGACCCACTTGCGGCACGGCAGGAAACCTTTAAGCCATCGGTAACTAATCCGTAATCGATCCGGCTGCGCCGGTTCGCGATGCTCGTGGCGCCAGGGCGGGGGCCCTGGACTTCAGGAGGAACGAGCACATGCGAATCAAGCCGCTTCTCGCAGCAAGCTTCCAGGCGCTTGCCTTGTCCGGCTGCTACGTCGTCCCGGTCGGGCCCGACGGCAACTACTCGGTCTACATCCCTACCTACCCGGCGCCGATTCCCGGCCAGCCGCTTCCGCCGCAGGCGCAGCCGGCGCAGCCCGCGATGCCGCGGGTGCTGCACGCGCGCCTCTACCCGGACAACGACGTCGCCGCCCAGACCGGAATGGTGTCCGGCACGGTGACCAACATGATGACCGGCAAGGGCCGCTTCCAGCTCCAGTACGGCGGCGAGCTGCTCACCGGCGAGGCGACGCGCGTCTCGGGCGACCAGCGCAAGGGCATCGCCAGCGCCTACGGCGCGAGCGGCTCGTTCATGAGCTGCGAGTACCAGATGCACACCGCGCTGCAGGGCGCCGGCACCTGCATGTTCTCGAACGGCGCCAAATACAAAGTGCACATCGGCAACTAGCCATGTTGACCACGCGGGAAATCGACGTCATCGCCCTGCTGGCGCAGGGCTGCAGCTACGCGGCGATCGGCGAACGGCTCGGCATCTCGGTGCACACCGTGACCAGCCACGTCAAGAACAGCTACCGCAAGCTCGAGGTGCATACCGCGGCCGCCGCCGTGATGCGCGCGGCGCAGCTCGATCTACTTCTCGAGCTGCGCCAGGACCTGGGCGACGCAGTCTAGAGGGTCGGCGGCGACGTCGACCGCGATGGCGCGCGCCGGCGGCTCGAGCGCCGCGAGCTGGCTCTCGAGCAGCGCGGCCGGCATGAAGTGCTTGCGCCCCGCCATGCGCGCGCGGATCAGCTCCGCGGCGCCGTGGAGATAGACCACGGCGAAGTCCTTGATGCCCTGCGCCAGCCGCTGGCGGTAGCTTTCTTTGAGGGCCGAGCAGGCAAGCACAGCATCGTCAGACTGTTTGAGCTCTTTATTTAAACGACTTAGCCATGGCCAGCGATCCTCGTCCTGAAGCGCGATGCCGGCCTTCATCTTGGCGACGTTCTGCGGGGGGTGGTAGTCGTCGGCGTCGATGAAGCGCCAGCCGAGCGCGCGCGCGAGGGCTTCGCCGATCGTCGTCTTGCCGACGCCCGCGACGCCCATCACCAGCACGATCATTCCGGCGGGGTTTTCTGCGTGGCGTGGCCGCCGAAGCTATTGCGCATCATCGCGAGCAGGCGCCGCCCGTAGTCCGAGCGCCCCTGGCTGGAGAAGCGGTTCATCAGCGCGACGGTGATCGCCGGCGCCGGCACGCCGAGCTCGATCGCCTCGAGCGCGGTCCAGCGGCCTTCGCCGGTGTCGGCCACCACCGGCGCGATCTCGTCAAGGGTTTCGTTTCCTAAAATTTCAACACACAAATCGAGTAGCCAGGATCGCACCACGCTGCCGTGGCGCCAGGTCTCCGCGAGCCGCGCCACGTCGATGTCGAGCTCGGTGCGCGCCGCGAGCAGCGCGAAGCCCTCGGCGAGCGCCTGCATCATGCCGTACTCGATGCCGTTGTGGATCATCTTGGCGTAGTGGCCGGCGCCGCTCGGCCCGCAGTGCAGCCAGCCGCGCTCGGGCGCGGGCGCGAGCAGCCGCGCGAACGGCTCGAAGATCTCGATCGACTTCGACGTGCCGCCGAGCATCAGGCAGTAGCCGTGCTCGAGGCCGTGGATCCCGCCCGAGACTCCCGCGTCGACGAAGCGCAGCCCCTGCTGCGACAGGGCGAGCGCGCGACGCTTGGAGTCGCGGTAGTAGCTGTTGCCGCAGTCGACCACGGTGTCGCCCGCCGAGCAGCGCGGTTGCAGGTCGCGGATCGTGTCCTCGACCGGCGCGCCCGCCGGCAGCGACAGCACGATGACGCGCTCGCCGGCGAGGCGCGCGCACAGCGCCGCGAGGTTCTCCACGCAGTCGATGTTCTTCTGTCCGTTGAGCGCTTTCTGCGCCGCCTCGGCCTGGTCGTAACAGACCACGCGCGCCCCGCCGCGCGCGAGGCGCCGCGCCATGCCGGCGCCCATCCTGCCCAGGCCTACGATGCCGATTTCCATGAAAGCTCCTGAATGAGACTCGCGATTCTAGTGGGTTCGATGCGCTCGACGCCCTCGAAGCTGCGCAGCCAGGTGAGCTGCCTCTTTGCGAGTTGACGCGTAGCCGCCACGGCTCTTTCCCTGAGCTCTTCCCTGCCATAGCGCCCTTCGAGGTGCTCCCAGACCTGGCGGTAGCCCACCGCGCGCATGCTCGGCAGGCTTGCGTTCAGGCGGTATTTCTTCTTGAGGCTCTTCACCTCGTCGATCAGCCCGAGACGCAGCATCGCGTCGAAACGGATTTCGATTCTCCTTTTCAGGAGGTCTCGGTCCGGAACCACGGCAAGCGCCTTCACCGCGAACGGCAGGTCGGGCGGCGCCGCGCCCTGCAGCGCCGAAAGCGGCCTGCCGGTGAGCTTCCACACCTCGAGCGCGCGCTGGATGCGCTGCGCGTCGCTCGGCGCGATGCGGCTCGCCGCCTGCGGATCGACGCTTCCGAGCTCGGCGTGCAGCGCGGGCCAGCCGCGGGCCGCGGCCTGGGCGTCGATCGCGGCGCGCACCCGGGCGTCGGCCTGCGGCAGCGCATCCAGCCCCGCGACCAGCGCGCGGTAATAGAGCATCGTTCCGCCGACGAGGAGCGGGATCTGTTTTCTGGCAAGGATGTCTTCCACCTTGGAAATCGCTTCCTGCCGCCACCTGCCCGCCGAGTAGCTCTGGTCGGGATCGACGATGTCGATCAGGTGGTGCGGCACGCGCGCGCGCAGCGCGGCGCCGGGCTTGGCGGTGCCGATGTCCATGCCGCGGTACACCAGCGCGGAATCGAGCGACACGATCTCGACCGGCAGCTTCTCCGCCAGCTTGACGGCGAGCGCGGACTTGCCGCTCGCGGTGGGGCCGAGGAGCGCATAGGCGGTGCGCGCCAAGGCTAGCGCCCGCCGGCGATGTCGAGCAGCGCGCCCGTGATGTAGGAGGCTTCGTCGGAGAGCAGCCAGACGATGCTGCGCGCGATCTCCTCGGCCTCGCCGGCCCGCGCGAGCGGCGTCGAGGCCGCGATGCGGTCCACGCGCCCCGGGTCGCCGCTCGTCGCGTGGATCTCGGTGCGGATCACCCCCGGGCGTACTGCGTTGACGCGGATGCCTTCCGGGCCGACTTCCTTCGCAAGGCCGACGGTGAAAGTGTCGATCGCGCCCTTGGAGGCGGCGTAGTCGACGTAGTCTCCCGGCCCGCCGAGGCGCGCGGCGACCGAGGAGACGTTGACGATCGCGCCGCCCTTGCCGCCGTTGCGCGTCGACATGCGCTTGATCGCCTCGCGCGCGCACAGGAAGCTGCCGGTGACGTTGACCGCGAGCATGCGCTGGATGCGCTCGGCGGACATGTTCTCGACGCGCGAGCGCAGGTCGACGATGCCGGCGTTGTTGACCAGCGCGCTCACGCGCCCCAGCTTGTCGTCCACGGTCTTGAAGAGCCGCACCACGTCCGCTTCGCTGGCGACATCGGCCTGCACCGCGATCGCTGTCTCCCCAATGTGGCGAGCCAGCTTCTCGGCCGCCTCTCCGTTCCTCAGGTAATTGACGCACACGGCATAGCCGCGCTGCGCTGCCAGCAACGCCGTGGCTGCGCCGATCCCCCGTCCGCCGCCGGTGACTACGAGGATTTTTTGAGGGGAAGGCATTTCTACCTTCCCCGGAGAAATAACCTATCCAAATCCTGAAGCGTGAGCTGGTACCAGGTCGGCCGGCCGTGGTTGCAGCTCCCCGAGCGCTCGGTCTCTTCCATCTCGCGTAGCAGCGCGTTCATCTCCGTCGGGCTGAGCGCGCGGTGCGCGCGCACCGCGGCGTGGCAGGCCATGGTGGCGAGGAGCTCGTTCTGGCGCGAGGAGAGCACCTGGCTCGCGCCGTACTCGCGGATCTCCTTGAGGACGCCGCGCGCCAGCCCCACGATGTCGCCGCCGGCGAGCGGCGCCGGCGCCGCGCGCACCGCGAGCTCGTTCGGGCCCGACACCGTGAGCTCGAGCCCCAGGCGCTCGAGCGCCTCGCGGTTCTCCTCGGCGGTCGCGACGTCGAGCGCTTCCGCCTGGAACACCGCCGGCACCAGCAAGCTCTGGCGCTGCACCGCGCCGGCGTCGAGGTTGGCCTTCAGCTTCTCCATCACGATGCGCTCGTGCGCCGCATGCATGTCTACGAGCACCAGCCCGGCCTCGTTCTGCGCCAGGATGTACACGCCGTGGAGCTGCCCCAGCGCGTACCCCAGCGGGGGCGCTTTCTCGCTTGCTGGTAATGCCGCCGACCTCACGAATGCCTCATAGGCCGCGACCGGCTGCGCGAGACCAAACGAGGACTGGATCGGTTTGCCCATCCCCACCGCCGCATACGCCACGGGCGCCTCGGCCGCGCTCGGCGACAACGCGCGCTGCAATGCATGGAACACGAACTGGTGCACAGCGCGCGGATCGCGGAAGCGCACCTCGGTCTTCGCCGGGTGCACGTTGACGTCGACGCCGCGCGGATCGATCTCCAGGAACAGCACGTACGCCGGCTGGCGCTCGCCGTGCAGCAGCTCCGAATACGCCTCACGGGCGGCGTGCGACAGCAAGCGATCGCGCACGAAGCGGCCGTTGACGAAGAAGTATTGCCCGCCGGGGGTTTGGGGCGTGCCGGCGAATCCGAAAAGCCGCAGCGTGCCCGAATCCGTTTCAACCGGGATGTTCTGAAACTGGTCTCCGAGCAAGGCGGCGACCCGCTCGGCGTGCGTCTGGCTCTTCAGCACCTGGTTCACCCGGCCGTTGTGCTTGAGCATGAAAGCGATTTCCGAGCGCGCCAGCGCGACGCGCCTGAAGACCTCGTCGCAATGGCCGAACTCGGTGGCCTCGGTGCGCAGGAACTTGCGCCGCGCCGGCGTGTTGAAGTAGAGGTCCGACACCGCGACCGTCGTGCCCTGCGCGCGCGCCGCCGGCTGCAGCTCGCCGAGCTGCGCGCCCTCGGCCGAGATCGCCGCGCCGTGCGCCGCCTCGCGCGTGCGGCTCGCGATCGAGAGGCGCGACACCGACGCGATCGAGGCGAGGGCCTCGCCGCGGAACCCCATCGTCGCCACGCCCTCGAGGTCCTCGAGGCTCGCGATCTTGCTCGTGGCGTGGCGCGCGAGCGCGAGCGGCAGCTCCGCCCGCGCGATGCCAGCGCCGTCGTCCTCGACCTGCACGCGCTTGATGCCGCCTTCCTCGAGCACCACGGTGATCGCCTGCGCGCCGGCGTCGACGCTGTTCTCGAGCAGCTCCTTCAGCACCGAGGCCGGGCGCTCGACCACTTCGCCCGCCGCGATCTGGCTCACGAGAAGCTGGGGCAGGACGCGGATGGCGGCCACGCGTCGAGTATATAGAATCGGGCCATGGAGCTGCTGGCGTGGTTCTGGGACCTCGTGGTGCATCTCGACGTGCACCTCGCCAGCTTCGTCGCCGAGCACGGCGTCTGGGTCTACGCCCTGCTGTTCGTGATCGTGTTCTGCGAAACCGGGCTTGTCGTCACGCCGTTTCTTCCCGGCGACTCGCTGCTTTTCGTCACCGGCGCCATCGCCGCCGCGGGCGACATGAACATCGCCGCCGTCATGGCGATCCTGATCGCCGCGGCGCTCTGCGGCGACAACTGCAACTACTGGATCGGCCGCTGGATCGGCCCCAAGGTGTTCCACTTCGAGCGCTCGCGCTGGTTCAACCCCGCCCACCTTGCGCGCGCCCACGCCTTCTATGAGCGCCACGGCGGCAAGACCATCATCCTCGCGCGCTTCGTCCCGATCGTGCGCACCTACGTCCCCTTCGTCGCCGGCGTCGGCACCATGCCGTACTGGCGTTACCTGGCGTTCTGCGTGATCGGCGCCTTCGCCTGGGTCGTCTCGCTCTGCCTGCTCGGCTACTGGTTCGGCAACCAGCCGATCGTCAAGAACAACCTCACCGTCGTCATCCTGATCATCGTCGCCATCTCCGTCTCGCCCGGCTTCTTCGCCTGGCTGCGCTCGCGGCGCCAGGCGCGCGCCTCCCCACCGTAAATTGACCTTGGACTTATCCATTTCACCGATGCGCGCCGCACAGCTTGCTCAACCGGACATCTTGTCGTTCTGACCTGCCCAGGTTCTTTGGACCAGTCGTAACTTGAGAGAATGGCTCCCGCTGGCAAAAAGGGAGCCCATGAAGAAGAGCCGTTTCAGCGAAGAACAAATCGTCGCCATCCTGAGAGAAGCCGATCAGGCGCCGGTGACGGAAGTCGCCAAGAAGCACCGGGTGAGCGAGCAGGCGATCTACACCTGGAGAAAGCGCTTTGGCACGCTGCAGCCCGCCGATATCAAGCGCCTGCGGCAGCTCAAGATCGAGAACGCGAAGCTCAAGAAGATCGTTGCCGAGCGCGATCTCGAGATCGAGACGATGAAGGAGATCAACCGCCGAAAGTGGTGAGCTCGCAGGCGCGCCGCGAGCGGCGGCACAGTAACGGCAACGACGCTGGCAAACGAACGCTGCGGAATTCGAACCGACTTCGTGAGAGACTTCTTCATGGTGGCTCCTTTTTTGGTTTGGCGACCGCCTGCATACCATATGCAGGCAAAAGGAGCCGCCACCTTCAACTCATCCGTTCAACAAATTCCGGGACATCCCCTAAGAGTTGACGTTCACGAAAATTCAGCTCTTACGGTTGGAGGCATATTGCAGCGCCGCCATCCTTGGGATGGGGTGAGCAAGGCTGCACCGCAACCAAAGCCTGGAGATCCGATCTGGAACTTGCTCGCTGAATGTGAGCAGCGTCTACCTGGTGCCTTGGCGGTCGTGGCTTTCGGAAACTACGAACTAACGGATGACCCACGGGTCGATTGGGCCCGTCGGCATGGCTACTTGTTTTCGAAACTGCTGCAAGCTCTCGTCACACATGGGCTTGCTACGACTGCAGGATTTGGGAGTAGAGGCGAGAAGCCCAAAATGCGAGTTCGTCCCAATTTGCATTGGTCGGAACTAAAGAAAGCCTACGAGGCACCTAAAGTAACCGATGAGCGCTTGAGGCGGGTCTTTAGCGACCTTCAGTGAGACTCCCTAGTCTTCACCGCTTCAGTCGCACTTTGTCAATCTCCAAGCGCGAGGCGTAATCGCGCCGCAGTCACCGGCCCGAGCGGGCGCGGGGGATGCTTGGCGATGTACTCGCGGATGCCTTCGAGGATCGCGCGGGCGAGCTTGTCCTGATACTTCTCGTCGTTCAGGCGCTTTTCTTCCTGCGGGTTGGAGATGAAGGCGGTCTCCACCAGGATCGAGGGGACGTCGGGGGCCTTGAGGACGGCGAAGCTCGCCTGCTCGACGTAGGTCTTGTGCAGGGAATTGACGCCGCCGAGGCGCTTGAGCACCAGGTTGCCGGCGCGCAGGCTCTGGTCGATGGTCGCGGTCTGCGAGAGGTCGAGCAGAGTCTGCGCAAGGTACTTGTCCTTGCCGTCGAGGTTCACGCCGCCGATCAGGTCGGCCTCGTTTTCCTGGTTGGCGAGCCAGCGCGCGGCTTCCGACGTGGCGCGCTTCTCCGAGAGCGCGAACACCGAGGAGCCGCGCACGTTCGGGCGGATGAAGGCATCGGCGTGGATCGAGACGAAGAGGTCGGCCCTTACCTTGCGCGCCTTGTCGACGCGGGCGTGCAGAGCGAGGTAGTAGTCGCCGTCGCGGGTCAGCACGGCGCGCATGTTGGGCTCGGCATCGATCAGCGCCTTGAGACGCCTGGCCATGGTGAGATTGACGTCCTTCTCGCGCGTACCGCGGCGGCCGAGGGCGCCGGGGTCCTCGCCGCCGTGCCCGGGGTCGATGACGATGGTGGCGAGGCGGGCGGCGCCGGGTTTCTGGGCCGGCCGCCTTTTCTCGGTCTCCTGGAGCAATGCCAGCAGGGGATCCACCGCCACCAGCGGATGGATGTCGAGCACCAGCCGGTAGCCGTACTCGGAGATCGGCGCGAGGGTGAAGATCTGCGGCCTGACCTCGGCCTTGAGGTCAAGGACCAGGCGCACGACGCCGGGGCGGTTGCGCGCGACGCGCAGGCCCTGGATGTACGGGTCCTCGGCGGCGACCTTGCCGTCGAGCTCGGCGAGCGCCGGGGGCAGCTCGTTGATGTGCAGGTCGAGCACCAGGCGCTCGGGGTCCTTCACGCTGAAGATCGTGTACTCGAGCTTCTCCTTCGACTCGAGCGTCAGGCGCGTGTAGTCGCGCGCCGGCCAGATGCGGGTGGAGAGGACTTGCGCGTCTACCGGGGCTGCAGGGAGGAAAGCAGCGAGTGCGAAGCAGATAGCCAGGAAACCCCTGCGTCCGAGCGCGGCTCCAGGCGCGCGCGCCGGCCCTCGCCGTCGAATTCCAGGGTGATCTGCACGTCCGGGGGCGAAAGCAACCCCCCGGCTTTCTCCGGCCACTCGACCACGCAGACCGAGTCCGGGTTGAAGTGCTCCCGGAAGCCGGAATTCAGCCATTCCGAGCGATCCTTGAAGCGAAAGAAATCAAAGTGATATAAGTGTAATCTCGAAAGCTCATAAGGTTCAACCAGGGCATAGCTCGGGCTCTTGGCCGGTCCGGCATGGCCCAGCCCCCGCAGCAGGCCCCTGACCAGCGTAGTCTTGCCCGCTCCCAGGTCCCCCGAGATGAAGAGCACCCTTCCCGGCGCCACTCCAGCCGCCAACGCTTCGCCAAGGCGCAAGGTTGACGCGGCGTCGGGCAACTTAAGCGAGAACATCAAGCGCTGGGGCCGGGAGCTCGGCTTCCAGGCGGTGGGGATCGCCGACGCCGACCTTTCGGCGGCCGAGCCGCGGCTGCTCGAGTGGCTGGCGCAGGGGTGGCATGGGGAGATGGAGTATATGGCGCGCCACGGCGCGCTCCGCGCGCGCCCGGCCGAGCTCAAGCCCGGCACGCTGGGGGTAATTAGCTGCCGGATGGACTACCTGAATGACGACGCGCAGGGACTGCCATCGCCCTCGGAATTCGCCTACGTGGCGAAATACGCGCGTGGGCGCGACTACCACAGGGTACTGCGCGACCGGCTGCAGAAGCTCTGCGATCGGATCGGGGACGCGGTCGGCGAGTTCGGCTACCGCGTGTTCACCGACTCGGCGCCGGTGATGGAGGTGGAGCTCGCCGCGCGCGCCGGCATCGGCTGGCGCGGCAAGCACACGCTGCTCCTCGACCGTGACGCCGGCTCGTGGTTCTTTCTGGGGGAAATCTATTGTGATGTGCCCCTGGAAGTCGATTCTCCTCAAAAAAACTATTGCGGCACCTGCGAGCGCTGCATCGAGGTTTGCCCCACCCGGGCGATCCGCGGGCCTTACCAGCTCGACGCGCGGCGCTGCATCTCCTACCTCACCATCGAGCACAAGAGCGCGATCCCGGAGGAGCTGCGGCCGCTGATCGGCAACCGGGTCTACGGCTGCGACGATTGTCAGCTTGTTTGTCCATGGAATCGCTTCGCCCAGGTCTCCGGGGAAAAGGATTTTCAGGTGCGTAATGGGCTGGACCGGGCCACCCTGGTCGAGTTGTTCGCATGGACCGAGGCCGAGTTCGGCGAGCGCCTGCGCGGCTCGCCGATCCGGCGCATCGGCTACGAGCGCTGGCTGCGCAACCTCGCGGTCGGGCTGGGCAATGCGCCGACCTCGCTACACGTGGTTTCCGCCCTGCGGGCCCGGGCGGACCATCCCTCCGCGCTTGTCAGGGAGCACGTACATTGGGCACTCTCGCGGCATGAAGGCTTGGCAGCCTGACCCGCTCCTGCCCGGGTTCGAAGCACTCGAGCTCGAGTTCCCGGACGACTACGACGGCCGCGTGCTCGCGACCCTCGTGCGCCTGCCCGGGGGCGAGGCGCCGCGCGGCGCGGTGCTGTGGGTGCACGGCTTCATGGACTACTTCTTCCAGCGCCACGTCGCCGAGCGCTTCGCGATGGAGGGCTACGCCTTCTATGCCGTCGACCTGCGCAAGCACGGCAGGTCGCTCAGGCCGCACCAGCACCCCAACTTCTGCAAGAGCGTCGCCGAGTACTACCCGGACATCACGCGCTCGATCGACGTGATCGGCGAGCCGGTGATTCTCGCCGGGCACTCGACCGGCGGCCTGTTCGCCGCGCTGTACGCGCACGAAGGCCCGCACCGCGAGCGCGTCCAGGCGCTGTGGCTGAACAGCCCGTTCTTCGACTGGCGCATGCCCGACTGGCGGCGCACGCAGCTCCACCTCGCGGCGGCGGCCGGGCGCTTCTTCCCGTTCTTCAACGACCCGAAGGGCGTGCTGCCCGACTACACGCAGTCGCTGCTCGACCAGGGCTGGGAGTTCGACACCGCCCTCAAGCCGGTGCACGGCTTCCCGGTGTACTACGGCTGGCTCGGCGCGATCTCGGATGCCCACGCCAGGGTGCACAAGGGCCTCGACCTTCGCGTGCCGATACTCGCCATGCATTCGGACCAGGCCGACACCGTGCTCGACTGGAAGCACATCGCGCGCTGGTCGCGCATGCTCGGGCCCGACGTCACGGTGCTCGCGTTCCCCGGCGCGATGCACGACCTGACGCTGTCGCGCCCCGAGATCCGCGAGGAAGTCTTCAGGCAGCTCTTTTCCTGGGCGGAACGAGCCGTAATGTCGCCGGCTTAAGAAGGGCTGCCCCTTCTACCCGTCTCGACCTACAGGACGATGATCGCCACGTATTGCAGTACCAGCCAGGCAGCAAGGACACCAACGCCAACGGTCAGCAGGCGTCTGTGCTTGGCGTAGGCCTGCTTCCCTTCCGGCGAAAGCCAGTGTTCCGCAAAGCGTGGCGACTTCCACCGGTACAGGAATATCAAGAGGGCGCCGACGGTAGTAGCGAAGAGTCCGACCGTATTGAGCACCCAAATTGTCAGCATTCTTCTTCTTCCTGGGACGGTGGAGCCAAGCGAACGCTACTCGCTCGAGCAATCAAGGTCAAATCGCCGCCCGGCGGCGCCTTGGGGGCACCAGCCGCATAGTGGCGAGGCTGGCGAGCATCCAGGCGACATACAGCGCCGTGAACACCCATTCCGGCGCCTGGTAGAAGAGGAAGTAGCGCACCCAGCGGCCGACGAAAGACTCGGCGCGCACGCCCCCGCGCAGCATGTCCTCCCACACCGTGAGCGGGCACATCACGCCGAACAGCGCCTCGGCCGCGACGAACGCGATCGCGCCCAGGTGCAGCCAGCGGAACCAGGGGTTGCGCACCCAAGCCCAGCCCGCCGCCGCGCCGATCCACACCGCGACCAGCCCCCCGGCGATGAACAGCACGATCAGGAAGTGGACGACGAGGATTGCGTCCGCCATCATGGCCTAAGCATGGCACAACGATTCCCCAAGCTCACCCCTGACCAGATGTCCTCGGCGCAGCGCGAGGTCGCGGCCGAAATCACCGCCGGGCCGCGCGGCGAGGTGCGCGGCCCCTTCATCGCGCTGCTCCACAACCCCGAGCTCGCGCGTCGCCTGCAGAAGCTCGGCGAGCACCTGCGCTGGGAAGGCAAGCTCCCGCCCAAGCTCAAGGAACTGGCCGTGCTGGTCACCGCGCGACGCTGGACCTGCCAGCACGAGTGGGTGATGCACTCCAAGCTCGCGCTCGAGGCCGGCCTGTCCACCGGAGTGGTGGAGGCGATCCGGGATGGCAGAGAACCGACGGGAATGTCGGCGGAGGAAAGGGCGGTTCTGGGGTTCTGCCGCGAAGTGCACGCGACCGGGCGGGCAGGGGATGCGGTTTTCGCCGCAATCGAGCAGCGCTTCGGCCTCGACGGCGTGCTCGAGCTCATCGCACTGAACGGCTACTACACGCTGATGGCGATGGTGCTAAACACGGCGGGCTTGCCGCTGCCGGGAAATGCCGAACCGCCGTTGAAATAACTTGGGACACGAGCGTGCATTTATTTGACCGCGACCGCCTTGCAAGTGAAGGATTGCCAGCAGTTCTTGATCAATGACGCGCTACCCTCCGTGCAGGAAAGGGAGGTAATTGCCGTCCCGCCGCGCTGCGCGGCCGCAAGTTTCACCTGAAACGCCGCAGCCTCGGCTGTAGCTGCGGGATCCCAGAGCATGCTCTTGCAAGAGTACCCCGTGACTTCGCCAAGTGCCTGCATTGTTGCCGCCTGCTCCGCGCTCACAAGCGATACCCTCGCGGCGCGCTCAGTGACCTCAAGGCCAGCGGTTTCGGCAGTTTGTATTGGGACAAAGGGGCCGCAGCCTGAGAGCATGGCGATCGCGGACCCGTTCAGCAGGTGAGCGAGCGATTTCATCGTGAGCTACCCCCTATTTCCGGGTCAGCACGGAACCACAGAATAACAGGCAGGCGCTAAGCGGTTGCGACTACCCTCGTTCCTGCGGCCGCCTGGGATCGGCGCTCCACTCGCTCCAGGAGCCGGCGTAGAGCTTGCCGCCCTTGAGGCCGGCGACCTCCATGGCGAGGAGGTTGTGGCAGGCGGCGACGCCGGAGCCGCAGTAGTGGACGACCTCGGAAGGAGGGCGGCTCCCCAGGATTGCTTGAAAGTCTTTCCGAAGGGATTCTTTGTCTTTAAAAACCCCCTCGGCGGACAAGTTGTCCATATTGAAGCGGTTGGCTGCGCCCGGGATGCGGCCGGCGACCGGGTCGATGGGCTCCTGCTCGCCGCGGTAGCGCGCGGGGGCGCGGGCGTCCAGGAGCAGCGATTTCCCCATCAGTTGCTGAACTTTCTTTATATCTACGGAAAAATCCGGCCGCTGCCTGATCGGGTAGTTAAAAGGCGTGAAGAGCGGCACGTCGAGGGTGACGGGGCGGCCTTCCTTGGTCCACTTGGCGAAGCCGCCGTCGAGCACCGCGACTTTCTCGTGCCCGATCCAGCGCAGCATCCACCACAAGCGCGCCGCCATCGCGCCGGGCCCGGCGTCGTAGCACACCGCCTGGTCCTTCGGCGTGAGGCCGGTCTTCTCGAGCCATTTCTCGAAGTCCTGCGGCTCGGGCAGGGGGTGGCGGCCGTTCTTGCCGGTCTTTCGCGCCGAGAGGTCGCGGTCGAGGTGCGCGAAGAGGGCGCCCGGGATGTGGCCCTGCTTATGTTGCTCCTCGCCCAGGTCGGGCTTGGCGAGGTCGTGGCGGCAATCGAAGACGCGCCACTTGACCAGGTTGGCGGCTAGCTCACCGGTCGAGACGAGTGTGGAGCCATTCATGGAAATGCACTTCCGCGTCTTCCATCGGCGACTGGTACGGGCCGGCGTCGTCCAGGCCCTGCTCGTAGAGCGCGCGGCGGCCGCGGTCGAGGCGCAGGCAGATCTCGTTGTCCTCGATCGCGGTCTCGGCGTAGGCCGCCTGCTGCGCCTCGATGAACTCGCGCTCGAAGAGGGCGATCTCCTCGGGGTAGTAGAACTCGACCACGTTGGTGGTGCGGGTCGGCGAGCGCGGGATGAGGTGCGACACGACGAGCACGTTCGGGTACCACTCGAGCATCAGCCCGGGGTAGTAGGTCATCCATAGCGCGCCGTGCCTCGGCTCGCGGCCATCGAGGACTTTGAGGCAGGCTTCGTGCCAGCGCTTGTAGGTCGGCGTTCCCGGCCTGGCGAGGCCGGATTTCGCCTCGACGATCTGCACCGAGTAGTCGGAGCCGTAGTCGACGGTGAAGTTGTCGCAGTCGGTGAAGTTGCCGAGGCCCGGGTGGTAGTAGTCGACGTGGTAGACCTCGAGGTAGGTCTCGATGAAGGTCTTCCAGTTGATGTCGTACTCGTCGATGCGCACCGAATCGAGCACGTAGCCGCTGAAATCCCAGTCGGCGGCGGTGGTGATGCTTGCGAGGTCGCGCTGCGGATCGCGCGGCCCGGCGAACAGCAGGTCGTTCCAGCGCGTGAGCGGCGTCGAGGCGAGCTTTACGCAGGGCTGGTCCGCGAAGCGCGGCGCGCCGAGCAGCGCGCCCTTGAGGTCGTAGGTCCAGCGGTGCACCGGGCAGACGATGTTCTGCGCGTTGCCGCGGCCTTCCAGCATGAGCGCCTGGCGGTGGCGGCAGACGTTCGAAAGAAGCTCGACGTCTTCGCCGTTGTTTACAAGTATTCTTGAATGATCGGTCCAGGCGAGCGTGTGGTAGTCGCCAGGCTTGGGCACCATCAGCTCGTGGCCGACGTAGTTCGGGCCGGCCTGGAAGAGGAGCCGCTGCTCCTCTCTGAAGATCTCCGGGTCGAAGTACCAGGACACCGGCAGCTGGCATCTCGTGGGTTTCAGCTGCCTGAGTCGCGCGACATCCGCCATGCGTTGTAAAGCTCCTAGAAAAACAGTATTTTAGCAAACGATGAGCAAGCCTTCAGGCGACGGCAAGCTCGATTTCGAGCAGGCGCTCGCCGAGCTGGAAAAAATCGTCGCGCGCATGGAAAGCGGCGAGCTGTCGCTCGAGCAGGCGCTCGCCACGCACAAGCGCGGGCTCGAGCTCGCGCGTTTCTGCCAGCAGAAGCTGGAGGCGGCCCAGCAGCAGGTCAAGGTCCTCGAAGGGGAAGTCCTGAAGCCGCTGGAAAAAGTTTCGCAATCCGACAGTGAAGATCGCTGAGACGGATTTCCAGGCCTGGATGGGCGGCGTCCAGTCGCGCATGGAAAGCGTGCTCGCGCGCCTGCTGCCGGCGGCGCACGTCGCTCCCGCCCGACTGCACGAGGCGATGCGCTACGCGACGCTGGAGGGCGGCAAGCGCGTGCGGCCGCTGCTCGTGTTCGCCGCGGGCGAGGTGTCGCGCGCGGCGCCGGAGCGGCTCGAGGTCGCGGCCGCGGCGGTCGAGCTGATCCACGCCTATTCGCTGGTGCATGACGACCTCCCTTGCATGGACGACGACGTCCTGAGGCGCGGCAAGCCCACGGTGCACGTGGAATACGACGAAGCCACCGCGCTCCTCGTCGGCGACGCGCTGCAGTCGCTCGCCTTTCAGCTGATCTCGGAAAACAGGATCGCGGATGAGCCGCAAAGCCAGCTCGAGGCGATAAAGGCGCTGGCGCTCGCCGCCGGCTCGCGGGGAATGGCGGGCGGCCAGCAGATCGACCTCGAGTCGACGGGGAAGGCGCTGACGCTGCCCGAGCTCGAGCTCATGCACATCCACAAGACCGGGGCGCTCATACGCGCGGCAGTAACGCTCGGAGTCTCCTGTGGTGTTCTCGCTGAAAACCAGCAAGAAAAGCTCGATCGCTATGCCAAGGCGATCGGCCTGGCGTTCCAGGTGGTCGACGATGTGCTCGACTCCGAGTCGAGCACCGCGACGCTCGGCAAGACCGCCGGCAAGGACTCAAGACAGGGGAAGCCGACGTATGTCTCGGCGCTGGGCCTGCCGCGCGCCAGGGAGATGGCCGAGGCGCTGCGCGGCGAAGCCCATGCCGCACTCGCGGGCATTGGCGGGGCGCGGCGCCTGGGCGAGCTCGCCGACTTCATCGTTCTGCGAAAATTCTAGCCATGGCGATCCCCCACGAGCTGCCCGCCGGCGGCGGCGACCCGACGGCCTACGCGCTGCTCAGGTCGATCGACGAGCCGGCGCAGCTGCGCGCGCTCGAGCGCAAGCTGCTCCAGCAGCTCGCCCGCGAGCTGCGCGCCTACGTGCTCGAGTCGGTGTCGAAGACTGGCGGGCATCTTTCCAGCAACCTGGGCACCGTCGAGCTGACGATCGCGCTGCACTACGTGTTCGACACGCCCGGGGACCGCATCGTCTGGGACGTCGGCCACCAGACCTACCCGCACAAGATCCTGACCGGCCGTCGTGAGCAGATGGCGCGCCTGCGCATGCAGGACGGCATCTCGGGTTTTCCGCGGCGCAGCGAGTCGAAGTACGACACCTTCGGCACCGCGCACTCGTCGACGTCCATCTCCGCGGCTCTGGGGATGGCTGTTTCAGCAAAGCTCAGGAATGAAAAAAAACACTGCATCGCGGTGATCGGCGACGGCGCGATGTCGGCGGGCATGGCCTTCGAGGCGATGAACAACGCCGGCGCGATGGACGTCAACCTGCTGGTGATCCTCAACGACAACGAGATGTCGATCTCGCCGCCGGTCGGGGCCCTCACCAACTACCTCGCGCGGCTGCTGTCCGGGCGCATCTACGCCACCGCGCGGCGCGCGAGCGAGCACCTGCTGAAGCGCGTCGGCGTGTGGGAGCTCGCGCGGCGCGCCGAGGGGCACGTCAAGGGCATGGTCACGCCTTCGACCCTGTTCGAGGAGTTCGGCTTCAACTACATCGGGCCGATCGACGGCCACGACCTCGACGCGCTGATCCCGACCCTCGCCAACATCAGGAAGCTGAAGGGGCCGCAGTTCCTGCACGTCATCACGCGCAAGGGGCAGGGCTACAAGCTCGCCGAGGAAGACCCGATCGCGTACCACGGGCCTGGAAAATTTGATCCTTCGATAGGAATCAAGGCGGCGGGCGGCAAGCCCACCTATTCGCAGGTGTTCGGCGACTGGCTGTGCGACATGGCGGAGCGCGACGCGCGCCTGGTCGCCGTCACCCCGGCGATGCGCGAGGGCTCCGGCATGGTGAAGTACTCGGAGCGCTTCCCGCAGCGCTACTTCGACGTCGGCATCGCCGAGCAGCACGCGGTCACCTTCGCCGCGGGCCTCGCGTGCGAGGGCTCGAAGCCGGTGCTCGCGATCTACTCCACCTTCCTTCAGCGCGGCTACGACCAGCTGATCCACGACGTCGCGATCCAGAACCTGCCGGTGCTGTTCGCGCTCGACCGCGGCGGGCTGGTCGGCGGCGACGGCGCGACCCACAACGGCGCGTTCGACTACGCCTACCTGCGCACGCTGCCGAACCTGACCGTGATGGCGCCTTCGGACGCGCAGGAGTGCCGCAACATGCTGTACACCGGCTTCAACCTGAACGGGCCGGCGGCGGTGCGCTATCCGAGGGGCGCGGCGCTCGGCGACACGGTCAAGGAGATGACGGCAATCCCGGTCGGGAAAGCCGAAATCAGGAGAACCGGCAAACGCATTGCCATCCTGGCGTTCGGCGCGATGGTGAAGCCGGCGCTCGAGGCCGGCGAAGCGCTCGACGCGACCGTGGTCAACATGCGCTTCGTGAAGCCGCTCGACACCGCGTTGATCGAACAGGTTTCTGAAAACCACGAACTGCTGGTTGCGGTGGAGGAGCACCAGGTCATGGGCGGGGCGGGCTCGGCGGTTTGCGAGGCTCTGTCGAGGAAGAAAAAGCGCGTGCTGCTCCTCGGGCTGCCCGACCGCTTCATCGACCACGGCGATCCGGGCCGGCTGCTTGCTTCGGTCGGTCTGGATGGCGAGGGCATCCGGAAATCGATTGCGGCTGTAATGTCCGAGTAATTTACTCGGATGTTAAAATCGAGCTTATGAAAGCACGCGACCTGCAAAATATCCCGGACGTCCAGTCGACGCCCGATTCGAGAAAGCTGGCGATCGACAAGGTGGGGATCAAGGCGATCCGCCACCCGATGCGCATCCAGGAGCGCGCGGGCGGCGCCCAGCACACGGTCGCGACCTTCAACATGTACGTCTGCCTGCCGCACCACTTCAAGGGCACGCACATGTCGCGCTTCGTCGAGATCCTGGAAGAGCACGAGCGCGAGATCACGGTCGAAACCTTCCAGGTCATGCTGCGCGAGATGGTGGAAAAGCTCGAATCCGAGGAGGGCCACATCGAGATGGCCTTCCCCTACTTCATCGAGAAGAAGGCGCCGGTGTCGGGCGTGAGGAGCCTGATGGACTACGAGGTGACTTTCTTCGGCGAGATCAGGAAGGGAACACCGAGCTTCACCATGAAGGTGGTGGTGCCGGTGACGAGCCTGTGCCCCTGCTCGAAGAAGATCTCGGAGCGCGGCGCGCACAACCAGCGCTCGCACGTCACGGTCACCGCGCGCACCAACGAGTTCGTCTGGATCGAGGAGATCGTCGACATCGTTGAAAGGCAAGGCTCGAGCGAGCTCTACGGCCTGCTCAAGCGGCCCGACGAGAAGTTCGTCACCGAGCGCGCCTACGACAACCCGAAGTTCGTCGAGGACATGGTGCGCGACGTGGCCGCGGTGCTCAACCTCGACGAGCGCATCGACGCCTACGTGGTCGAGTCGGAGAACTTCGAGTCGATCCACAACCACAGCGCCTACGCCCTGATCGAGAGGGACAAACGCGGTCAGCGGTAGCTTTTACTGCGGCAATGCTCGGGTTCTCCCCCGCTGAAGGCCAGGATTTTGCGGCGCAGCGCGTGCGCATGGTCGACGAGGTCGAGGCGATGTATGCCGAGACCCGCGGCGAGACCGGCATCCGCGCGATGTCGCCCGCGGTGCGCGCCGCCATGGCCAAGGTCGAGCGCCACCGCCTGGTGCCGAAGAGCGAGCAGGGCCGCGCCTACCGCAACCACCCGCTGCCGATCGGCAGTGGGCAGACCATCTCCCAGCCTTACATCGTGGCGATCTCCACCGACCTTCTCAATCCGAAATCCCAGGATGTAATCCTGGAAATCGGCACCGGCTCGGGCTATCAGGCTGCGGTGCTGGCCGAGGTCGTTTCCCGCGTGTACTCGATCGAGATCATCGAGTCCCTGGGCAGGACCGCGGCAAAGCGTCTGGAAGAGCTCGGTTACGGCAATATCGAAGTCCGCATCGGCGACGGCTACGCCGGCTGGCCGGAGAAAGCGCCGTTCGACGGCATCGTGGTCACGGCGGCGGCGCCGCGCGTGCCCCAGGCGCTCGTCGACCAGCTGAAGACCGGCGGGCGCATGGTGATCCCGGTCGGCGGCGCGGGCGACATCCAGTACCTCAAGCTCCTCACCAAGCGCGCCGACGGGGGCGTGGACGAAAAGCGCGTGCTGCCCGTTCGTTTTGTACCGTTGGTACCCGGAAAATAGGGACAGTCCCAGGGACAGTCCCTATTTCTTTCGTCTGAGTGCCCTGCGCCGCTCGAGCTTCTCGAGCAGCGCGCGCGGGCGGCGGTACTGCAGCAGGGCGCCGACCCGGCGCTCGAAGGGATCGCGCCGCTCAAGCGCCCTGAGGTGATGCCCGCTCACCAGCGGGAAGTGGCGCAGCTCGTCGAGCGCCTCGGGCACCTGCCAGGCGTTCTTCCTGCCGGTGACCCAGATCGCGGGATCGACGCGCCGCAGGTCGTACGGCAGCGAGAACTCGCGCAGCGTCTTGTGATCGAGCTTGTTGGTGTACTCGTGGAAGTACGACATCGCGAGCTCGCGCAGGCTGCGGTACACCGGGTCGCGCCAGCGCAGGCCGACGCCGTTGGTCTTCGAGATCGCGCCCCAGCAGCCGCGGCGGCGGAACAGCGCCACCACGTGGTCGAAGTCGCGCTCGGCGCGCATGTCCATGACGAGCGGCGGCTCGCCGTGGATCCACAGCGCGCACGCCGCGACCATCGCGCCCTCGATGCAGTGCGCGCTTCCTTCCCGCAGCACCTGGCGCACCGGGCGGCAGGTGTCGCCGCGCAGCTCGAAGTTCTGCCGCAGGGCGTAGACGTAGTGCTGGATCTTCTGCGGGGTTTCGAGGCGCTCGAGCAGCGCGAACTCCGCGCGCGTCAGGCCGAGATCCTCGAGGCGTGCGAAGCGTCGCCGCGCCACCGCTAGGCGGCGCGCCGGGGAGCGGCGTCGAGCAGCGCTTCGGCGAGCGCGAACAGGCGCGAGCCCGGGCCCTGCGGCCCGACGCTCTGCAGGCTGACGCGCGCGCCCTCCACGAGGAGGAATATCTCGTCGGCCAGGCGCTCGGGGTGCGCATAGCCCACCTCGCGGCACAGCGCGACCAGGCGCTCGCGGGTGCGCCGCTTGTGCTCTTCGATGATCCTGCGCGCCGGATGGTCGCGCTCGGCGAGCTCTACGGCGGCGTTGGCGAGGGCGCAGCCCCGGCCGGTGCATTCGTCCGCGAACTGCGACACCCGCAGCAGCAGCGCGCGCAGCTGCGCCTGCGCATCGCCCGGATGCTGCGCCCGCGCCGCGTCCCAGATCGCGTCACCCTCTGCGGCGAGCAGGCCGAGGTATTCGGCCACCAGCTCGTCTTTCGAGGCGAAGTGGCGGTAAAGCGTCATCTTGTTGGTGCCGGCGGCGGCGGCGATCGTCTCGACGCCCACTGCGCGGATGCCGTCGCGGTAGAACAACTCGCGCGCCGCAGCTAGGATGCGCTCACGCGGCGGCGGCCCGGCGATCTGTCGTTTCAAACGCGCCATGCTCCTCTGCTCGCTTGACAAGCGGTGTTACCGATCAGTACCATCTATGTTACTACTCGGTAACATCCGACGCAAACCCCCGACGATTCCCGGAGTCCTGCGATGCGCCGCCCTCTACTGCTGATCCCGATCCTCGCCCTGCCGCTCGCGGCGTGCGGCCCGTCGAATGGATCGGAAAAGAGCGGCAAGGGGCACGGCCCCATGGGCGGCATGCCGCCTTCGGAGGTGACGGTGACGACGGTCGCGCCGCAGGCGCTGCCGGTGAGCTGGGAATACACCGGCCAGACCGCGGGCTCGCGCGAAGTCGAGGTGCGCGCGCGGGTGACAGGGATTCTGTTGAGCAGAAACTTTACCGAGGGGTCTCGAGTGAAAAAGGGTCAATCCCTCTTCACCATCGACCCGAAGCCCTTCGAGGCGGCGCTCTCGCGCGCGGTGGCCGACGTCGCCGCCGCCGAGGCGCGGCTCGAGCAGGCGCGGCGCAACGCCGCGCGCCTGAAACCGCTCTACGCCGAGAAGGCGGTGAGCCAGAAGGAGCACGACGACGCGGTCTCGGCCGAGGCGATCGCCGCCGCCGACGTCAAGGCGGCGCAGGCGAGGCTCACCGAGGTCAGATTGAATTTTGCCTATACAAAAGTCGAATCCCCCATCTCGGGCATCACGACTCGCGCGTTGCCCTCCGAAGGCACGCTGGTCTCGGGGCCGAACGTGCTCCTCACCAGCGTGGTGCAGGTCGATCCGATCTGGGTGAACTTCGGCATCCCGGACAACGAGCAGGCGCGCATCCAGAAGGAGGCGGCCGCGGGCCACCTCCGGCTGCCGCGCAACTTCGAGGTCGAGCTGCGCCTCGCCGACGGCAGCACCTATCCGCATGCCGGCAAGCTCGATTTCTCCGACGTGCGCGTGTCGACCGCGACCGGCACGCGCGAGGCGCGCGCCGAACTGCCCAACCCGGACGGGCTGCTGCACCCCGGCCAGTTCGTGCGCGTGATCCTGAAGGGCGCGTCGCTCCCCAACGCCGTCACGGTGCCGCAGCGCTCGGTGATGGAGGGCCCGCAGGGCAAGTTCGTCTACGTGGTCGACGAGAAAGGCATCGCGCAGGCGCGCCCGGTCGAGGCCGGCCAGTGGGCGGGGGACCGCTGGGTCATCACCTCGGGCCTCAAGGGCGGCGAGCGCGTGATCGTCGACGGCGTGATGAAGATCGGCCCCGGCGCCCCGGTGAAGATCGCAGACAAGCCGGCTGAAAAATCTCTTGTAGGAAAGAAGTAGTGTTCTCCCGCTTCTTCATCGACCGGCCGATCTTCGCGGCGGTCCTGTCGATCTTCATCATCCTCGCGGGCCTCGCGGCGATGCGCGTGCTGCCGATCGCGCAGTACCCGGAGGTCTCGCCGCCGGTGGTCACTGTGACCGCGGTCTACCCGGGCGCCTCGGCGCCGGTGCTCGAGTCGACGGTGGCGGCGCCGCTCGAGAACGCGATCAACGGCGTCGAGGACATGCTCTACATGAGCTCGACCTCGTCGGCGAACGGCGTGGTGCAGATCCAGGTGACCTTCAACATCGGCGCCGACATCGACAAGGCCGCGCTCAACGTCAACAACCGCGCGAAGCAGGTCGAGCCCAAGCTGCCGCTCGAAGTGCGCCGCCAGGGCGTCGTGGTCGAGAAGGGCTCCTCCGCCTTCCTCCAGGTGCTCGCCTTCTACTCGCCCGAGGGCCGCCACGACGACATCTTCATCTCCAACTACGTGACCCTCAACGTGCTGGACGAGATCAAGCGCGTGCCGGGCACCACGCTGGTGCAGATCTTCGGCGCCAAGGACTACGCGATGCGCGTCTGGCTGCGGCCCGACCGCCTCGCCACGCTCAAGCTCGCGCCGGGCGACGTGATCCGCGCGCTGAACGAGCAGAACGCGCAGTTCGCCGCCGGCAAGGTCGGCGAGACGCCGACCAAGGGGCCGCAGGAGCTCGTCTACAGCGTGACCGCGAAAGGGCGCCTGTCGGAGGTGAGCGAGTTCGAGAACATCATCCTGCGCGCCAACGGCGACGGGTCGCTCCTGCGCCTGAAGGACGTGGCGCGGGTGGAGCTCGCGGGCAAGGACTACAGCTTCCTCGGCAAGTACAACGGCCGGCCGGCGACGCTGATGGGCGTGTTCCTGCAGCCGGGCGCGAACCAGATCGAGGTCG
>Ga0187893_10004843_pt1 | contig 25059 bp, 20 predicted proteins | sample MA1701074metaG_FD_139574 | JGI IMG/M metagenome (GOLD analysis project Ga0187893, IMG submission 139574) | White microbial mat communities from a basaltic lava cave in the Kipuka Kanohina Cave System on the Island of Hawaii, USA - MA170107-4 metaG ... | reverse complement strand
TGCTAGCACCGATTAATTCTCCTCAAGCACAGGCGGCCGGTATCCCGCTCCCCTATCCGGGCTTCAGCGGAAGCGTGGCTCAAGCACTGCGCCCGTTTCCGCAATTCCAGGATATCTCATTAGTAAACGCCAAGAATGGCTACAGCATCTTTCACTCGCTACAACTTAGTGCGGAGAAGCGATTTGGAAACGGTCTGAGCCTGTTGGTCAACCATACAATTCAGAAAATCCTGACTCCGTCGGATTCTGGTTTGAATTTCAATTCCTTTTCTCCAAATGGGACGATTCAGCATGTCACACAGCAGAATCTGTCCAAGATGTTGGCAACCTTTGACAGGACGCACCAGCTAAAAGCGAGCTACAGTTATGAGCTTCCGTTTGGCAAGAACAAGCCGTTTCTAGCCGGGGCGAACCCCTTTCTGAACCATGTTGTCGGAGGATGGACGGTCTCGGCTATCCACATCTACAATTCGGGGACACCTGTCAGAGTCACCAGCAGGCAAACGATTCCGGGGATAGGACCGGTTTGGCCTGTGCGAGTTCCAGGGGCCGCCATCGAAACCGGCCTGGGCTGTAGCGACATTAATTTCAATAGTCCCACAGCGTACTACCTCAACCGATCGGCCTTCACCACCGCTGCGCCATTTACTTTTGGAAATACCCGTGTGTTGCCCAGTACTCGGACCTGTGGATCGGCAAACGAGGACATTGCAATTCTGAAGGACTTTAACGTTCATGAGTCTTTTAGGATTCGATTCGGCGCGGAGTTTTTCAATGCTTTCAATCGGCACCAATGGACCGGACTGAATACCGACATCGAGAACGTGACCAACTTCGGCCGGTACACGGGTGTTTCTGGAGCAAGGACGATTCAGTTTCACTTGAAAGTTGATTTCTAGAGTTTGTTCCGGGTGTCGCCTTCAATCGTTGACCACGAAAAGACGAGAAGCGCGACACCCGAATTCCTCGTAGTCAATCTTTCTTCACCTGCAAAAGCATTCTGTTCTCCTCTCAAATTCGAAGTTGACCCACCCTCTCTTAACCTTGAACTGGCCGTCGGCTTTGCTAGCTTATTGGCGCACGGTGTTTGGGTTAATATGCTAAAAGAGCCTGTGAGCGAATTGGTCGCAGGATAGAGGAGATGAATTCCGCCGGAGGATATCTGGCTGCCTTCAAGGGGCCGGGTTGACGTACCCTGGGCACTCCTCAAGTGCCGTGTTCTTTGAATAAAATCGGGATGGGCGATTCGATTCGTTTCTCACGAATGTTGGACCTGCACCCCAGAGCTGAAAGGGAAGTCAGGCTACTTGTCCCCAAGTGCCTTCGCAAGGGAAAGCTTGAAATGTCCCAGTCGTAGCCCCTTTGGTTTGGTAACCTAATGGTCTCGCAGGTAGTGGCCACCGCTCGTCCGTGTTGTCAAACAGGCATGAACATTTCATGCATGCGAGGTCAAGATAGTTTGCTGCCCAAGAGCAGCGATTGATGGCCTTCGGCTGGGGTAGCTCAAGCATGAGGTCCTCGTGCCGACTTGGGTTGTGCATTCCCATTCTATGAGACTTTTGGACATTCGAGCCGAATTGTCGCGCCGTCGTTGGCTCTCTCTGCTCGCGGGAATCCTGCTGCCAGCAAGGTGGTTCCACGGCGAACCGGTCATTGGTGCGGTGCAGTCGGCTAAACCACCCAGCGCGGTCGATACAGTCGACGTGAACCGAGCTGCTGTTTCGACTTCTTTTGAGTCCGTCGAAAAGACCATCACCCCGGCCGACCAGTTCTTTGCGCGAAGCCATCATGAGGAACCGAAGCTCTCGATGGCAGACTGGAAACTGCGCATTGAAGGAAGAGTCGAAACTCCTCAAGACCTGACGTTCAGCGATCTGATTGAAAGCCCTACCCGGACATTGGAGGCCGTGCTGGAATGCGCTGGGAATCGAGGGTTTCTAGTGAGCAACGGGCGCTGGGAAGGCGTGTCTCTAGCTTACCTGCTGAAGCGGGCCGGCCTCAACTCTGGAGCCTCACAACTCTTGTTTGAGGGATCGGACGAAGGGCGTCTGATGGAAGGCCGGCCGAGTTGCGCCTATGCACGGTTGGTACCCCTGACGAAATGTCTTAGCAGTGAGAGCATCGTCGCATTCAAACTTAACGGCCATTTTCTGCCTCCTCGAAACGGATTCCCAGCGAGAGCGTTCTTACCCGGCTGGTACGGCATGGATTCGGTAAAGTGGCTGCGTCGAATCGTCGTTCTCGGGGATCTGGATCAGCCGGAGACCTTCTATTCCAGTGGCATGCACCTGCTGTACAACCGCTGGGTTCGAGAGGGGGGGCAAGAGCGTATCACCTCGCGTGTGTCTGAGATCCTGGTTCGATCGGTGATCGCTTTTCCTGGCAATGGCACCAATCTGGCAGCCGGGCGCTATGTTGTGTGGGGATTTGCGTGGACTGGGAAAGGCCTTGTCCAGGCAGTCGAAATCAGCACGGATGGTGGGACGAACTGGAAGTCTGCCGAGCTGAAGTCGAGCCCTGTGCCTTTTGCCTGGGTGAGGTGGACTTTTGATTGGGTGGCCGAGCCAGGGTCTCACGTGCTGCTGGCTCGGGCTCGTGAAGAATCTGGGACCAGTCAACCGATAACACGAGACCCAAGCCGCCTGGACGGCTATGAATGTAACTGGAGCGAGCCAACCAAATGTGCGGTTGTTTAATATTAGAAATTTTAGTCCTTCGCTAACGTCATGTTTTCCAACCGGCTGTCATCGACATACAGACTCAGCAAACTTGTTCTGTTGCTCATGGTTTGCTGTGGTGTCGAGGTCCATGGAAGGACAGCCCAGAGACCCTCCCCCCAGCCCCCTTCAGCTCAAGCGATGGCGAGCGCGGCTGAGTTCTTGAAACAGGCAGAGGAAGAGTTTCAGAAGGCAGATTTCTCCGCTGCGGCTGGGCACTTTCGTCAGGTGATCCGATTGGTGCCCCATGATGCACGAGCCCGATTTGGTCTGGGGCTCTCGTTGGCTTCATTAGGCAAGCATGAGGAAGCCTACGAGGCACTCCTGCAGGCGCATCGGCTCTCGTCGGCCAATCCCGAGATCCTGTTGGCCTTGGCCCAGATGGAGACCTCCCTCGGCAAGCTCAACCTCGCACGTCAGCGTCTAGCGATAGTCCAAAAAGTCCGGCCCAACGATCAACGGACCGGCTTGCTGATGGTCCAGACTTATCTAGCCGAGAACCGAACTCAAGCCGCCCTGGCCAAGATCCAGTCGCTATCACGAGCTTCTCAGGATAGCCGGCTGCATTCACAACTGGCATCCCTGCTCGTGAAGATGGGGGCGTGGCGCGAAGTCATCGCTGAATATGAATGGCTCGAGCAGCAGAGTCCTAAAGAAGCCGAGACTGCCATCGCTCAGGCGCTGTACGTCGCGGGTGATTCTTGGGAGTTCAGGGAGACGCTGCTGAATTCTTTTGGTGCAAGGAGGCGGATGCCCGCCGCGATTGAGCTGTTCCAGCGATTCAGTCGACAGAACCCGGACAACCCTTATTTTCAGGTAGGCTTGATTCAGGCGTCCGTGATGAACGGCGATTTCGAAGTTGCCAAGGAGGAACTCCGAAGTCTCTCGCGTCGTTTACCTTCCGACAGTAGAATTTATCCAGAGCTGGGGCAGTTTTTTTTTACATGGAAACTTGAGGATCTGGCTCTAAGCCAGTTCCTGCGTGCCCATCGCAGCGGACTGCAGGACCCGAAAGTGACGTTGCAGTTGGCCGGGTTGCAGGGGCGTGGAGGGGCCTATTCAGATGCTATTCAAACCGCCCTGCGGATTGAGCAGCAAACTCAGTTGGGCTCACAAGTCCGTTCGGCGGCGGCCCTGCTTGTCGGTACGAGCTACATGAGCGCGGGCCAGGAGAAGAGAGCTATTGAACACCTGGATTTGGCAATTCAACTGATGCCAGATCAGGAAAACAACTACCTCGCGCTGTCGCAGGTTCATGAAGTTCTGCGTGACACGAAGTCCGCTTTGGACGTACTCAAGCGGGGGAGGAGCAAGTTCACGCCGTCTCCAGACTATCTCTTGAGCTTGGGGAACAATCTGCTGGCTAACCAGGAATATGAGGACGCCGTCATAGTGCTGGAGGATCTCCTTCAGAAACATCCGGATCAGTCGAAGGCGTATCTGCCACTCGCGCAGGCCTATCGGCTTTCCGATCAGCCTCGGCTTGGCATTGAGACGATGCGCCGGCTCTATGAGCGTCAGCCCGATTTTCCGATGCTAGCGATTATGCTGGCTCAGTCGCTCATCGACGAGGGAGCGTCCGGGTACGAACTAGCGTTGGAAGAGTTGAATCGCGCAGAGAAAGCGACGCCTGCGGATGCCGACATCTACTTTCTGCGGAGTAAGGTCTTCCTTTCCATGGGTAGACTAGACGAGTCGGAGGCACAGCTGCGTCGTGCAATCGAACTGCGACCGTCCTCGCCTGGTTTCCACTACCAGCTGGCACTGGTCTATCAGAGAATGGGAAAAGAAGTGCTGGCCCTTCATGAAATCGAAAAGAAAAATCATCTTGAACGTACGCTTATCCCCGATCTCACGCGATCCAATTGACGGCCGGGGCGGAAGTCCGCGAGGTCAGACAGTGAATCGTGACGTTCCAAGCGACACGACGTGGGTGGCATGAGGAACCGAATCAAGGGGACATGGGTGAAGCAGATCTTAAGCTGCGGCTTCGGCCTCCTTGCGGCGGGTTACGTGGGTCAGGGCCTGGAGGAGTTCGACTTCAGGGACATCGCAGGGCAGTCGGGTCTGACCTTCACAAACACTTCCGGACAGCTCGGACGCAAGGACTATATCCTCGAGAGCACGGGTTGCGGAGTGGCTGTCCTTGACTATGACCGGGACGGCAAACGTGACTTGTTCTTCGTCAACGCCAGCCGATTAGAGCCATTTCCCCCTGACCAAGAACCGACAAATCATTTGTACCGCAACGTTGGCGATGGCCGCTTTGTTGACGTCACATCCAGCGCGGGCTTGACGCGGTCTGGATGGGGACAAGGAGTCTGCGCGGCAGATTACGACAACGATGGCTACGAAGACCTGTTTGTTACCTACTATGGATCGAACGTCCTCTATCGCAATAACGGGGACGGTACGTTTCGTGACGCCACAGGCGGGGCGGGCCTTCCTGTCTCCGGGACCCGCTGGGGAACAGGAGCCGCTTTTTTGGACTACGATCGGGATGGCCGTCTCGATCTATTTGTTGCTAACTATGTGGACTTCGACGTGAAGTCGACTCCCCAACGCGGCGAGAAGGAATTCTGTACCTGGCGTGGAGTTCCAGTGTTTTGTGGACCGCGCGGTCTGCCCGGGGGCAGTAACGTGCTTTATCACGGTAAAGCTGACGGTACGTTTGTCGATGTTACCAGGGAATCCGGCATCCGCATGCCCAAGGGCTACTATGCCTTTGGAGCGGTGGTGTCTGATTTCGATAACGACGGACTCGCAGACATTTATGTTGCCTGCGATTCCACACCCAATATCCTTTATCGCAATCAGGGCGACGGTACCTTCAAGGACACTGCCGTACTCTCAGGTGTTGCCTACAATGCCGACGGCAATCTACAGGCAGGCATGGGGGTCGCCGCCGCCGACTACGACAATGACGGTCACTTTGATCTGTTCAAGACCAATTTTTCAGAGGACCTCTCGACTCTCTATCACAACGATGGAAGAGGGTTGTTTTCAGATGTGACGCTTCGGACGGGGATCGCCAAAAACAATCGGTACCTTGGCTGGGGAACTGTGTTTGGAGATTTCGACAACGACGGGTGGAAGGACATCGCTGTGGCTAATGGCCATATTTATCCCGAAGCGGATCAGGTGGGTGGAAACATGGCGTATGCACAGCCAATGCTCCTGTATCGAAATCAGGGGAGGGGAAGATTCATAGACGTTTCGAAGAAAGCAGGACCCGGCTTTGAAGAAAAGCGCCTTGCCAGGGGCTTGGCTCTCGGTGATTTTGATAATGATGGGAACCTGGAGCTTGTAGTCAACAACATGAATCAGCCCCCCACTCTTCTCCGTCAATCTCGCAGTCGAGGAAATTCAATTCTGATTCAAACTGTGGGCACTCAATCGAATCGGGATGGAATTGGTGCGCGCGTGAGCATTACCGTGAATGGCCTCACACAAATGGACGAAGTTCGAAGCGGGGGCAGTTACCTTTCCCACAGCGATTTACGTCTTCACTTTGGGGTCGGTGATTCCACAAAGATCGATGGCTTGAGAGTCATCTGGCCAAGCGGTCGCGAGGAAGTGATTGCCGCCGTTCCCGTGAATCATCTCATCGTGCTGAAAGAGGGAGCCGGAATTTCTGAGAAAGTTCCTCTACTTAGACCTTAGCTTGTGTCTGAAGAATTGCAGAACCGGATTAGTTGCGTGATCCGTCGTCCTTGTCTTCCGAAAGGTCATCCCGAATGTTCGGAATCTGTCTAGTCGGAACCGGTAGTATCGCCACCCAACACATCAAGGCATTCTCGGAGATTGGCGGAGTTCATCCTCGATGGGTCATTTCTCGCTTAGAGGATCAGGCACTCGAATTTGCTCGCGCTTGGAAGTTCGAAAAATCAGGCATTCATTTAGAAGAGGCTTTGTCCGACGCGCAGGTTAATTTGGTCGTGATTGCCTCACCCAGCGACCTTCATGCCGCGCAGACGCTCGCAGCTCTTCGAGCGGGCAAACACGTGGTCGTCGAAATTCCGGTAGCACTAAGTTTCTCCGAAGCGGAACAGGTGGCACGGTGCGCAGAAGAAGAAGGGCGTCGAGTCCAGGTGTGTCACACGATGCGCTCGTTTCCGGCAATACGGGAAACACGTCGCAGAGTGCAAGCGGGGGAGCTCCATGTCACTCAAGTTGCCGGCTTCTTTGCTATTCCCCGCAGACGTAACCAGGGCTGGGCAGGCCAAAGAAATTGGATCGACAATTTGCTCTGGCACCATGGATGTCATCAAGTGGACGCTGCTCTTTGGGCACTGGGCACCGGCCCCGAGCAGGTCGAACGTGTCAGTGCCATGCTGGGAAGAACGCATCCCCAGTTCGGCATGGCGATGGATGTTTCTCTAAATTTTCAGACGTCCAGTCATCAGCTCGTGAGCCAGTCGTTAACTTACAACACGGAGCAGCTTTGCTGGGAGCTGCGCTTCATCGGTGATGAAGATGTGTTGACTTTCCGTAACGGTCGCTTCTTCAACGAGAAAGACCAATCGGTAATGCCGGATACGGACTGGCGGGATCTAGTGGCGCAGAATTCGCGCATGTTGGCCGCCTTGCGGGACGGTAGCGCGAGTGAGTACGACGTGCAAGGGGTTCTGCCGGCCATGCGGGTTTTGCATCAAGCTCAGAAGTCGGCCGAGGAATCATTGTGATTATCGATGGCTATGCGCATTGTGGCATCCGGAAGTACCAGCCCGTGGAAGTTGTCCTGGACGTGATGACGAAGACTGGGGTGGACCGGGCTTTGCTGTGCCAGCACCTTGCCGAGTACGACAATAGTTACCTGGCGGAGGTCGCGCAGAATTATCCGGAGAAATTCGCAGCGGTTTTTCTGGTCAATCCATCTGAGCCCGATGCTTCTGCAACCCTAAGGTACTGGAATCATGCCGGGCAATTTCGCGGAGTCCGATCACTCGCGCAGTGGATGGAGCCTCACTTCCTGTTGTGGAAAGAGGCCGTTCAGCTTGGATTGCGTTTGGTACTCTATGCGCCCGAGGGGATTGGCGAAGTTGTTCCCTCAATTCGGCGGCTGCTGCGGGAGTGCCCGGGCGGAAGGGTCATTGTCAGTCATTTGGGTAATCCAAAACTGGTGGACGGGAAGCTGGTCTCCGGCTCCGAGCTCTTTGAGCTGGACCAGGAAGCCGGCGTGTTTGTTCTCGTCTCAGGCCTGTCTATGTTTTGCGCTTATCCTTACACGGAACTCAGGGAGTACGTTTCAGAGGTTATTCGCCGCTTTGGATCTGATCGGCTGATATGGGGGTCGAACTTTCCGGTCTGCGGGGACCAGGACGCTTACGCTCGCGATTTGCTACAGCTTCGATCGGGCGAGTGGGGGACGAGTTCTGATGACATCCAGAAGATCGTTGAGGGCAACGCGAAAAAACTCTGGTTCGCTGAGTAGGGTGTCTGAGATTTCAGACGTGTGATTTATTTGAGGTCCAAACGTGACTAGGAAACTGAACGTGTTGTTTCTGCCTCATCCGGCGGGTCCTTCAATGTTTAAACCTTGGGGTGAAGATGTCGTGGCCGCGATTGGTGACCGGCACCAACTGCGAATACTGGACTATAGCCAGCCGATCAGATCTCAATTCGAGGCTGTCGACGTAGTCATTGACCACGGTGGTGCGGCGGGAACTCGTGAAATGGCGGACGCCGCAGCCGGCACAGTGCGACTCTGGCAAATTCTTGGAACCGGACTGGATCATTTCGATCTTGAATACTGGCGTGCCAAGGGAATACCGGTCGCCAACTGTCCGGGACCGTTCAGCGCCGTGGCTCTGGCAGAGTGTGCCATGATGTTTATCTTGATGCTCACCCGCCATTACCCGGATGCGCTCAAGAACCTTCAGAACGAGGTGCTTTACCAGCCGGCAGGAATAGAGCTGGAGGGATTGAAACTGGGAATTCTGGGATTCGGAGCGAGCGGCAGCGAACTGGCTCGACGGGCCCGAGCCTTCGGAATGCGCAATCTGGCGATCGATGTCCGAGCAATAGGCGAGGTCGAAGTTCGCGAGTATGGTCTTGAATTTGTAGGTGGACCAGATGATCTCGACCAGGTCATTGCTCAATCGGATGTTTTATCGCTGCACTTGCATTTGAATCAAGACACACGTTATATCATCGACAGCCATCGGCTGAGCCTCATGAAACCAACCGCGTTTTTGATCAATGTGGCTCGTGGCGCTCTGACCGATGAGGCTGCACTCTCAGCGGCATTGCAAGCGGGCCGCCTCGGTGGGGCCGGGCTTGATACCTTCAGTCAGGAACCACCAGATTTGAGCTCGCCACTGTTTCGCCTGCCGAATGTCATCACAACTCCTCACATTGCGGGTGTCACGGACGGCACCTCCCGCAAGCGAGCCCGGGCTGCAGCCGACAATGCGGATCGAATTGCTGCGGGCCTGGATCCGTTGTACCGCGTCGATTGAAAAGGCGAAGGGCAAGGATTATCGGCAACCTTCCTGCGGGTATTGCAACTTGGAAGCCGGTTTCTTGCGCCGGAAGAACAGCGCGACAACGATGTCGCTGGTTCTGTGCCATGGTTCGAGCTTCGGTTAGTTCCGGGTACTCTTCTGCCAGCTTTTGTAACTTCTTGTCGAGTTTCTCAAATTCTTTGATACGTTCGTTTGTAACGACCAAGTTATACCATTTGACAAAATGGTCGGTTAGTTTGCCCTGCTGCTTCTGTGTTCGGTCTGAAGGATCCAGCCTCAGGTAGTCTTGTCCATAGTTCACATGCAGTCCTAGTAGTTCCCATGACGGTCTCCATTCGAATCGCATTCAGCGTGCGTTCTTCCCACTGAGGTTGGCGGCTGTCAACCCCGAAGTGAGGCCGACCACGATCTGGATGAGTCTGCTGTCACGGCTGGACCCGGGTCTAATTGCAGGGCCCGAGTATCCGCCTTTTAAGCCATCGGTCGGATTGTCCAGTCTCAAGCCGCTTTGCTGCTGAACTGATCCGTGACAGCTGAGGCATCGCTCTCTAAGAATTGGTGCCACGTCTCGAGCGAAATCAACTTGTAACTTGGCCGGCGGGGGCATTGCCGCAAAGTCGATCGCGTCGGCGGGCGTCTGCGCCCAGGCCGGAGTCACAACTGTCAGTAACCATCCAACTAGCGGTCCAACGCACTTAAACTTAAACATGGTTATCTATTTCGGCGTTCGGCGATAGCGGCAGTGAAGAGCCGGAAATGCTTGCCTGGCACTCCACGAAGATCAGGGCTCAAGTAGAGCTCGTGTTTCTTCTTGCAGCAGCCATATCGTACCTGCCGAATCGAATCGTCCTTCGTGCGCTCTGTCGATGTCGGTAGTAGAGTTTTCGCGGGGCGAGCAAACACCAAGAGCACGAGCGACAAGTCAGTCATTTCTTACCTCGCTTTGGCGCGCCACCCACCGAGCGGCAATACGTTGGCCCGCTCCGCCCATGCATCCCATTTCGCGGCAAGGTCCTTTACCTTGGCCGGATGTCTTGCTGCCAGATTGCTCATCTCGGTGCGGTCGGCTTCCATGTCATAAAGTTCCCATGCCTGATTCTCCTTGGCGACGATCTTCCATTTGCCTTCACGCACGGCTCGATTGCCTTCGTGCTCCCAGAAGATGGGCCGTGGGCGTTTGAGGGCCCGGCCCGTGAACACGGGTCGCAGGGTGAGGCCTTCCAACGGATGAATTGTGTTGCTGCCGACTTCAGTCGGATATTTCGCACCGGAAACGTCCAGACAGGTCGCCATGAGGTCAATGAGATGTCCCGGCGACTGCATTTCCCGGTAGTGATGGGCACGGGATCGATGCCTGGCCCTGCGGACACCTTCATCGCCTATGGACGAAGCTGGGCGAACGTCAGCAACACGCCATTCCGCGAGTACAAACATTGGACTCACGAAGGCGGCGTTTCCACGCCGCTGATTGTACACTGGCCGCAGGGGATTCCAGTGGCACAGCGCAACACACTGGACCGTCGCGCGTTTGTTTCGGAGTTGAGTCGTATTGGGGATCTTCTTTCGACATCAACGCATAGACAGGCTTGGCCGGGCGCGTCTTATAGGGGTTTTGTTCTGTCGTATTGCGCCCTGTTGCTTCGGCACATCCACCATTGTCCCTGGAGGAAGAAGATGAGGGTGTTCTCGAACTGCCCCTGCCTCTTCAACTCAGCGATGAGGTGCCCGATGCCCTGATGCATGTTGTCAATCATCGCGGCATAAACTTCCATCCCCCGCGATTCCCAGTCTTTGTTCTCGACTCTGTTCCAGGGGTCCGGCTGCGGCGACATCGGCCAGCGCGGATCAATCAGGCCGAGTCTCTTTCCCTTTTCGTAACGTGCTTTGCGGACCGGTGCGTATCCTGCATCGTACTGGCCTTTGTACCGGGCGATGTCCTTTTCCAGTGCATGCATTGGCCAGTGCGCGGCGGTGTAGGCTAGATACAAGAAGAACGGCTTCCCCCCGCTGCGTTGGCGATGCTCGCCGATGAACCGCACGGCCTGATCGCTGAGTGCCTCGGTGTAGTAAAACTGCTCGGGATGATATTCAGGATCATTAAAGGCACTGATGAGTTTGTTATCGCGAACCAGAGAACTTGGATCCCAGAAACTGCCCGCACCGTGAATCGTGCCGTAGTAGCGGTCAAAGCCGCGCTGCAACGGCCAGTTGTGCGTTTGGGCGAGTTGCTCTGCATTCCTTCCTGGCGTGACATGCCATTTGCCGACGGCGTAGGTCGTGTAGCCCGCGGGTCGGAGAACTTCGGCAAGAGTCACGCTGTTGCGATTCAAATCCCCGCGATACCCCGCAGGCTCTCGATCCTCCGTCATATGCCCGATGCCTGCTTGATGTGAGTACAAGCCGGTCAGCAGGCTGGCGCGTGTCGGGCAACAGCGCGCATTGTTATAAAACTGAGTGAAGCGCACGCCATTCCTGGCCAGCCCGTCGAGGTTCGGAGTCTTGATCTCGCCGCCATAACAGCCGATATCCGAAAAGCCCATATCATCCGACAGAATGATAATGATGTTCGGGCGCGCAGTAGGCTGGGCACTGACCTCAAGACCTCCCGGCCCAAGCGCGAGGCAGAGGAAGAACACGGTCTGGTTTATTCGATGCAGCAGTTCTTTCATGGCTGTCACTCCTATGATGGAGAATTCCGGTCCGGGGCGAGCCCGAAAGCGTAAGAGAGGTTCCCTCGACCGTACCTGCCACATTGAATCGTCCACCTTCGCTTCGTCCATGTCGTCGGTAGCTCGTCGACGATGGCGGGCCACGTGCCTGCGAGGTTGTCGGTTTCGCTCAAGTCAGCCCCAGATCGTAACGCTGCACTCTACCCGAAAGCATCGGTTCGCGGATGGCTTTCCGGCTGCCGCCAAATCGCACAGATCGCCGTCCGAAGCGGCAAAGCAACCCATGTCATTTGCACTAACTCTACCATTCTGACCTCCAAGGAATCTGCTCCTCTCGATGCGAAGTGATGTCTATCGCTTTCTGACTATGGCGCTCCTCTAAACCGTTAAAGTTCGCCGCACGAACGGGCGTGATGCTGATTCAGCGAGCGACTGGGCAGTTCATCTTACTCATTGGCTCTATCCTTCAGGAGCTGGCGGCTGCCGAAATGAAGAGCCTGATCTTGCGAACTGGAGGCAGGAGCGGGCGGGGCAAGTGCCTTTGTTGCCGCGAGAACTACGGAGAGATTAATCTTTTTATGTTTCTGCCCGGCTCCCTTACCTCCGACTGCCGGCGTTGTGCAACATTTCTGACCGCTGACCGTAGTGTCCTTAAAGTCGTGGCCTGTCGTTCAAAAAAAGCTTGACCACACAAGGGCCCTCTCCTATAGTTTACTAAACTGCCGACAGTCGTCAGTATCCTATTTTCTGGCGAAGGTAGTCAAAGTATCTCCAAGGAAATCTGGGGTCTGGAACTGCCATCTCCAGCAGCAGGATGAAGAGACGAATCAGATCAAGCTCACATGTTGGCGCTGGAGTTCACGGAACGAGCTGCCAACTTGTCTGCCTCGCCTTGCTCGTATGGGCGGTCGGTGTTTATTGCCTCACTGCCCAGGAAGCCGGACGTAAATCTGATCCCGAAGCCCTATCCATCTTCCCATTAGGTGCCGGACCTGGGACTGTCAACGCGGAAATTCTTGGGAAATCCTTGGAAGGGGCTTATGGCGTTTGGTCAAGCAGCGCAGGAATAAGCGGCCAAGTGCAGTCCGTGCGGAGCGTTGATTTGACCGAGTTCAAGAAGGGGGCGCAGGGAGAGCCCACTAAAGTAACCCGTGGGCATCGAGTCCACCTTTCGCTCCAAGTCGGATCAAATCTCACGCCTGGTGTTGTCCTGCTTCGAATCTTAACTTCCACCGGAATTTCCAATGCGCTGTCATTCATTGTGCATGATGAACCGGTTGTTGACGAGACCACCGGAGCCCATGGAAGTTCCGCCCAAGCCCAGATGGTCAGAATTCCCGCGATTGTCAGTGGCCAAATCAGCAAACCTGGGGAAGTGGATTTTTATGCGGTGAACGCGGAGAGAGATCAGGAACTCGTCTTTGAAATGGTCTCCAAACCTGTCGGCGTACCGGCCTCTGTGTCAGGGGGATTCTCGACAGCCATTTCGTTGTTCCAGCCTTCAGGTAGCTGGTTTGACGACTATCAAGTTTCAAGACTAGCCTACAGTGATGAGTCCGTGCCAGGAATGCCCCCCATGCACTCGCTGTTACGCTACAAAGTCTCGAAGGCGGGCCTTTATGTAGTTCAGGCAGCTTCCTTTTCCAATAAAGGGGGACCTGAGTTCAGCTATCAACTCAGAATCGCTCCAGCCACAAAGGTGACCCTGTTGGATCGCTTCCGCGCAGCCCAGTCGAGTAGTGCACAATTACAGTGGCAGGAACGTACCTTTACCAGAAGGTTAGATGTGGATCGACTGAATAGGCTTTGGGGGCGTACGGTTCAAGCCAAGACTCACGTTGCTGAGAGGGAAGCCAACATCCTTTCCGAAGCGCCAGAAGTTTCGAGTGAATCACCCCCGCGGGAGCCCGGACAATTGGCCAGCAAAAGCGAAGGATCTCTTGCCTTTTTTTTGGAGCGTGAAGCGAAGGAACTCACCAGAGCCGGGAAATGTCTCTCAGTTCCGGTCCTCATTGAGGGCTCCATCGGGCAACCGGGAGAGATAGACAGCTTCAGGCTTAGGATTGAAAAAGGACAGGCGCTGGCTTTCGAACTCGAGACACCACTAACCGCACCGCCACTTTTCAACCCCGAGTTGGTCGTTCTCGATGAGAGTGGCCGAGAGTGCCTGAGTAATGTTTTCCGTAGGATAGCGCGTAATTTTACCTTCTACGCCAAAACTATTCAGCCGAAGACTGTCTTCACGTTCGAGTTGGGCGGTGAATACACATTTCTGATTCGCGATATTACGACTCAGGTCGGTAATGCAAGCTGCCAGTATCGAGTGTTGATCCGCAGGCAGGTTCCGCACGTCGGTGAGATCAGGAGCAGTGTTGATCGCCTGAATTTGGTGAGAGGCAGTTCCAAAAGACTCAACGTTGCCACTGACCAGGAGGAGGGCTTTTCCGGCGCAGTGGCGATTGCGGTGGAAAATCTTCCAATTGGAGTCACGGCATGGCCCGCCACCGAAGTAAAACCGGATCAGGGGACCAATCCAGATGAGGGACCGAAGGAACGATTCGTGGCTAAGGCCGATACGGCCACGATTCTCCTCGCAGCTCAGCCGGATGCCCCGGTAACGGAAAGACCGGAGTTGATCAGAATTGTGGCCCGTCCGATGATCAATGGAGTCTTGGGAAGTCCATTGAGATCTGTCGAACTACCTATCATGGTTGTTCCGGCTCAGGTCACTGCGAATCAACCAGACTAGCGTGGTAGATTGTTTTGGTGTCTGGCTGTTCATGCGCTCTCAACCATCCCGGTACGTTAGGAAGACTTAGACAATACCAATGCGGACGATCCATGCGACAAATTGGCGAGGAAGAGGACTGGCTCTAGTTCTGTCAGGGGCAGTTACCTCGGCACTTCTGGCGGCACCATCCGCTGGGCCTCAGCCGAAGTTACTCAATTTGCGACTGATTCCCGAAAACCCCACGCTATGGGGAGCCCAGGCCTCGCAGCGATTTGTGGTGATGGGGAAGTATTCTGACGGTCTGGAGCGTGATGTCACCTCAGTCAGCAAGCTTTCGCTCTCCCAGGAACGGGTAGCACGAATTGAAGGAACGAAAGTGGTGGCTGCGGCAGACGGTCAGACCATCCTGGCGGCTTCGACCGGTGGCCAAACCGCCCGGACGACCATCCATATCACGGGGGCTGAGGAGAAGCGCGCGTTCAGTTTTGCGCGGGATTTGGGAGGGATCCTCACCAAACGGGGCTGTAACAGCAGCGACTGCCACGGCAGCGTCAAAGGCAAGGGGGGACTGAAACTCTCAGCAAATGCGCTATACCCACGTGATGACTATAAATGGATTGTTGAAGGCGGCACCTACCAAGTATTGAGTGCCGAGGCTGGTGAGAAGATCCCGCGCGTTAGTTTGAAAGAGCCTGAAAAGAGTCTGTTGTTGCTAAAACCCACAATGGAGTTGGCGCACGGAGGGGGACAGCGATTCGCAAAGGATTCGGCAGACTACAGCACGATTCTAAATTGGGTAAGGAGCGGAGCGCTGTATGGTGCAGAAGACGACCAAGCCGCGGTCCGGGTGATGAGTCTTGAGGTCATGCCGAGGGAAATGGTGCTGGATCGTACTGGGAAACTGCAGCTGCTGGTCACGGCTCATCTATCCAATGGGAAGCGGGAAGATGTCACTGATGCCGTTCTCTACGTTTCCAACGACTCGCAGGTCGTCGAGGCTAACGAGGACGGACTTGTAACTGCCGTCAAGTCGGGTGAAACCTCGGTCATGATTCGCGCCGCCGGACATGCCATCAGCACTGGATTCGGGGTCATCGAAAGACCAATCAAGGACTACCCCACACTCGAAGGCCGAAACGTCATAGACCAGCATGTTTTGGCGAAACTAAGAAGATTCAATATCGTCCCGTCGGAAAGCTCCGATGACGCCGAGTTTCTCCGCCGTGTCTGTCTGGATTTGACCGGCACGTTGCCGCCCCCAAGACGGGTAAGAGAGTTTCTGGCCAGCAAGGATCCACAGAAAAGGGACAAACTGATCGAGGTATTGTTGCGTTCACCCGAGTTCGTGGATTTCTGGACCTTCCGATTTGCCGATCTCTTCAGGGTCTCGTTCGAGCAAGGTTCCCCGGCATTTACCAAAATGTATTGGGAGTGGATTCGAAAGAACATTGCGACAAACAAACCCTTCGATCAGGTAGCCCGGGAGCGAATTGGAGGACAAGGTTACAACGGGCCAACACGTCACTGGTATGGAGGATCCGATCTTAGGCGACCTCAGGACATGATGGCAGAGGAGGTTCGAGTCTTCTTGGGGCGTCGACTTGACTGCGCCCAGTGTCACAATCACCCCTATGAGACTTGGAGCCAGAATCAATTCTGGGGTCTCGCTGCATTCTTTGGCCGTCTTACGCATATCGGGGATCTCGGAGGAGCTGGGCCGGCTGTCATCTTTGACGATCCCGCAGGACACGGAGAGAACGGCGGAGGTGCGAAGGTACTTCATCCCCGGACCAAACAGGAGGTTCAGCCTAGTTTCTTAGATGGCAAGGTACTGTCGGAGAGCGAGCGGGTTGACCTTAGAATGCGGCTAGCCGAATGGATGACTTCGCCGCAGAATCCTTACTTTGCCGAAGCAGCAGCCAATCGCATCTGGGGGTACTTCTTCGGGCGGGGGATTGTGAATCCAGTGGACGACTTCCGGTTGACCAACCCTCCGACTCACCCTGAGCTGTTGCGCGCTCTCGCCAACGATTTTCGGGACCACGGTTATGATCTGCGCCATTTGATGCGATTGATCGTTCAGTCAAAAACTTACCAGTTCTCCGGGACACCCAACGCAACCAATGAAGACGACCACATCAACTACTCCCACGCACTGCCGAGAGCTCTGGAGGCAGAAGTTCTTCTGGACGCACTGTCGCAGGTGACCGGAGTCTCGGAGGTATTCGAAGATGATTCAGGCGCGCGTCTGCCGGTGGCCTCCCGCGCCATCAACGTCGTCTTCCCAGATACGTTCCCGTCGCAATTCTTGGACATTTATGGTCGTCCCAATCGCTTGATGGTCCCAGAGCGGAAGGGAGAAGCGAACATCGCTCAGGCGCTGCATTTGCTTGCCGGACCAACGTACACCAGCAAGCTATCTGGAGAGAATGGCCGGATTCACCAGCTCCTGAAACTCGGACGTTCTGACAATGAGATCATCGAGGAATTCTTCCTGGCAGCACTGTCGCGGCCACCTGCGGCGCGGGAGTTGGAGTTCCTGGCAGGAAACATCAGTCGGCGGTCGTCTCGGCGTGAGGCCCTGGAAGATTTGGTTTGGAGTTTGGTGGCGTCGCGCGAATTCGCCTACAACCATTAGGATGCGTGGGCTTATTCGACCTCATTGAGCGGCCGTTACTGAAGACACGAAGGAGACGCTATGAGAAAAGCGGGTTGCTTGGAGTATTCACAGGTCAGTCGGCGGCACTTCATCAAGGCGGGAAGCCTTAATTTGCTGGGAATTCATCTAAGCCAGTATCTGCAACTGCAGAACGCAATGGCTCAGGCTAAAGCCATGCCTGCCAAGAGCGCGAAAGCACAGGCGTGCATTCTGCTCTGGCTGGAAGGTGGCCCAAGTCATCTCGACACGTGGGATCCCAAAGGAAACAGCTCATTCAGGCCGATCACGACGAACGTGCCGGGAATTCAAATTTCCGAGCTTCTTCCGCGAATGGCAAAACAGATGGACAAGGTGTCAATCATCCGCTCAATGCACACTGAGGAGATTGATCACCCTGAAGCCACCCACTACGCCATCACCGGTCATCGTCCCAATGCCGCGATGCAGTTCCCCAGTTTTGGGTCCATCATTTCCAAGGAATTGGGGCCTCGCAATGGGCTGCCTGCCTACGTCTTAGAGCCCCAGTGGGACTCGGGTACCAAGATGTATCAAAACTACTTCAATGCAGCTTTCCTGGGGCCTCAGTACAACCCGATGGCTATCCCAGATGCCAGCAGGCAGAATTTCACAGTGCCCGATTTGAGCTTGCCCAAGTCCTTTACAGTCGAACGCATTCAGGAACGCCGCTCGCTGCTGAAGTTCGTCGATACCGCCTATCGGGAGAAACAACAGATCGCCGAGTTCTCTAATCTCGACACGTTTACGCAACAGGCTTTCAGTTTGATTCTTTCCCCCGCGGTCCGGAAGGCCTTCGATATTTCCCAGGAATCGGACAAGCTTCGAAATGCATACGGCCGTAACTCCTTTGGTCAGAGTGCATTGATGGCTCGCCGCCTTGTCGAACAAGGTTGCCGCTTCGTAACCGCAGCAGGTTACGACCACAATGCATGGGACTCGTGTCACGCCAAGAATGATGCGTTCAACCGGGACAAACTGCTTCCGCCGCTCGACCAGGCGCTTTCGACCTTGCTGGACGACCTGAGCCAGCGAGGGTTGCTGGAAAGCACCATTGTGATCGCCATGGGAGAGTTCGGGCGTACTCCGCACGTTAACCCTGCACTCGGACGAGATCACTGGCCTCACTGCTGGTCTTTAGTCGTTGGTGGGGGCGGCATCAAGGGGGGCGTCGTTGTCGGAGCCAGCGATGAGCGTGGAGCCTACCCGGCTGAGCGGACGACCACCATGGGAGACCTCTTCGCCACCATTTATAAGGCCATGGGGATCGATTGGGAAAAGACTTATATGACGCCGATTGGTCGACCGATCAAGATCGCGAACTCAATCGAAGACAAGACAGGAGTGCCCATCGCCGAGTTGATTTAGCCCTCCTATCTTCTGGATCTGGAAATCCTGCTGCTGGGCCGATCGGGTTCATGCTTTCCTGATGCTGCAGTCTCGCACCTAAAAAACAGATGGGGAGTCGGCACTTAAGAGTAGGATCTCTTTCCTTTTTCCGGGAGAACCAAAGAACCAACAGACACAGGGTAAAAAGGACCTCAGGGTGAGACTTGGAGCCACGATTAGCCAGTATGCTGAATTCTCGGATCCGGAAGCTTATGTTGCCGAGTGCCGGAGGTGGAATTATCGATCGGCCCCCTGTCCAGACGTAGGCATAGAGGACCGGGAGAGGATTCGCTCAATTCGAGAGGCCTTCTCAAAGTCGGACATTGTCATCGGTGAAGTGCAGGCATGGGTCAATCCACTCGATCCTCGTGAAGAGGCGAGACGAAAGAACCTTAAACGGATCGCTGAATCACTAGCGACTGCTGAAGAGTTAGGCGCTGTTTGCTGCGTTACTGTTGTTGGTTCTTATGACACGGGAGACGACATTCGTTGTGACGGTCCTCACCCGAAGAATTTTTCGAGAACCTGTTTCGACGCGGTTGTCGAGTGGACACGAAATGTTCTCAGAGAAGTGCAACCCCGTCGCACCAAATTGACACTAGAGATATCACCTTGGACCTTGCTGGACGGACCAGAAGTATATCGCAAGCTCATCGAGGCCGTCGGACATCCAGGTCTGGGAGTGCACTTGGACGCAGCGAATGCGATTCGTGACGGGCATCTCTTTTACGCAACTACAGAACTTGTCAATCGATGTTTCGATCTCCTCGGCAAGTGGATTGTATGTTGTCATGCAAAAGACATTTCCCATGGTCCCGTTCTGAACCAGATCAATCTCGTGGAGGTGGTACCTGGTAGAGGGGTCCTTGACTACCGAACCTATTTGACACGGATCGACCAGGTTTCTCCCGACACTCCTTTGATCATCGAACATCTGCCCAAGGTTGAGGAGTATGCAGAGGCTGCACGTTTTATCCGCTCGGTCGCTCGGGAAGTGGGCGTGACAGCCTGAAGCTGCGACCCCTTCCTGACGGGCGGATGCCGGAAGAGATCACTGCAAGAGATGCGTGTGGCCCTCCATGCGCCGCTTACCTGTTTCCTGAATCTTTGAGAAAGGAGAACATTCCGGAAATCGTCTGGCGACGGTTTCTCCGCGTGCTCGTCTATGACTAAGATTACGATGTTCGACTACAACTTTGATTGGGCTCTGAAAGACCGCAATATTCATCCACGCACAACTCCCGGTACACTCACTCGCGAAGAAGTTATTACTTTTTGTGGCACTTTGGGCATCGACGGTGTCGAGATTCGTCACGACTACTGGAGTGATTGTTCCCCAGCCTACATTCGGCAGATCTGCCAGGATGCCGGTCTGCCGATCGTCACTTATTTGTTTGACGCAGACCTCGGTTTGCCGCCCGGGGAACGGCGAGGTCAGATAGACCAGGTCTTTTCCCTGATCGATCGCACCGCCGAACTGGGAGCAAAACAAGCCTTCTTCATTCCGGTGCTGTTCAAGAATCAGTGGAGCTTGGATCAACAGCGCGACTGGCTCGTTGAGGGGCTTCGGGAATGTGCGGAGAGAGCCTGCGCTTCTGGGGTCACCCTGCTGAGCGAGAATATTGATTACCCGCCGGTCCGTCCCTTCATGGGACGCGGCGTGGACTGTCGCAGCATCTGTGCGGCAGTTGACTCACCGGGCTTTCGGCTGATTTATGACGTATGCGCTCCGTTGTTCGTGGAAGAGGACTCTCTGGAAACGCTGCGCACCATGGCCCCCTACGTCGTTCATGTTCATGTCAAGAATAGCCGCCCGGTCGCTTCAGGAGAGCAACGGCAGCGGCAGCTGGAAACGATCTCGGGGAAACTCTACACCGGCACACAACTTGACGGCGGGTCTGTTCAGCTTCGTCCCATCCTGTCCGAGTTGCATCGCATGGGCTTCGACGGATATTTTCTAATCGAGTACCAGGGAGAAGAGGATCCGCGGATGGCAGTGAATTACAACGTCAAACTCCTTCGCGAGATGATGAAGGAAACTGAACAGGCAGCCGCGATCGGATGAAAGGATGTTCCGCTACGCATCGTCTTCTTCCGTATGGTCGTAGCCGAACTTCAGATGGGCCAGAATGACTTCCTCGGCATTTTGTTTGGAGTTCCCTTGGAGGTACTCGAGGAAGGGGCGGTGATGACGAAGGGCAGATTTTCGGCGCTGCCCTTTGACCAGGCTTTCTGCGGCGAATGCAAAAAGCGGAGCAGTCAGGCTCGTTAGAACTCTTGCCAGGTGTTCGTTCCCCGAATTGTTCCAAATGGTTCTATGGAAATCGAGGTCAACTCGTGCCGACTGGCTGATCGGCTCAGGCTTCATCGTCTCCATTTTCTCGACCATTTGCGTCAGCCTTTTCTCCAATTCTGAACCCATGTTGGCCTTGCACCGTTCCAGTGCCTCGGTTTCAAGAAGCAGGCGGATACGATTGATTTTCCGGACATCGTCCGTGTTCAGACTCACCACATACATTCCACGCCGAGGGTTATTGGCAACGATCCCCTGTTCCTGCAACTGATGGAGCGCTTCTCGGATGGGGGCACGACTGATCTGAAGCTGCCGGGCAAGCTCGCTCTCATTCAGACGCTCTCCCGATTTGATTTTGCCGGACAGAATGGCATCGAAAAGAAGCTCGGCCACATTTCCTCTCAGGGTAGTCAGCCGCATAGGAACAAACGTAGCTAACTCTTGCATATCCAAAGGTCTCCTGGGGTCCGTCGTCTGTCTACTGTCGGTAAGATACCGAAATCCGCGTGAGCTGTCAAAGCTTCGAGATGTTCTGCGCCTTCAGTTCCAATAGGGCAAGGACGACTAACTCTCACTGATTAGTGCTTCGTGCTTGCATTTTTCATCGGCGAAAGTTGGGTAGGGGCAATAAACGTCGGAGATCCTGGTACAGGAAAAAAAATAGGGTCGTCATCGCGCCACGGTATCCGGCAGGGCTTTCCTTGTTCGAACAGACGCAAGTTGTCCTCTAAGAGCCGGCTCAAGTCTGGCCGTTTCAATTCCTCCAACTTCGAAATTACGGAACGTAGCAGCTGGGTTGCCTTGTCGAACTGACCCACTTCGGCCATCGCCATGGACAACGTCTGAACAAGGTCAAAATCAAGATTTTTTTCGGCTTGTGCCGCTGTCTGCGACAGTTGCAGAGCTCGAGGGCCATTGCGGACAGACTTGATTGGGCAGGTAGCCAGAAGACGGGCCAAAGCGTTGGTCAGATCCGGATCGCCAGGGAGAGCTTTTAATCCCTTCTCCAGAAGGGCCTGGGCTCGCGCGTACTGTCTGAGCCGGACCAGCGCCATGGCCTGCATCAGGCGCGCAAATCCGTTGCTGGGTTCCTGGTCAATGACGCGGGCGTAGGCCCGCTCGGCATCGGCGAATTTGCCATGGCGCATCGAGAGGTTTGCCATCTGGAAATTGGCTTGTTTGAATGAGGGATCCAAGCCAACTGCGGCTCGGAAGTGCTCCAGGGACTCTTCTTCAGAACCAAGCTCCAAGAGGACAATCGCGAGGTTGAAGTGCAATCCCGTATTCTGTGGAGCCTGGCGAAGAGCTTCTGAGAATTGCTGGATTGCCTCTCTGGAGTTCCCCATCTTTGCCAGCGCTGTCCCTAGGTACATACGGGCGATTGGGTCGTCGGGATCGGAGGCGGACATCTGCCGATATGACTCAGCTGCTTCGGCAAAGCGACCGGCTCGCATGGCATCATTCCCCTGGAACCAAAAGGGTAGCTTTCCCTTCTTCAATCCTTGTACTTCGTCCATGAGTGGGTCTGGCATCCGAGGCTTGACCGGTCCGGTCTTGGATAAATGGAGCTGAGCCTTTTGAGCGTCGCCAAGGTTTCGATAAGCCATGCCTAAAGAATAATTCAAGCTGGATGCGTCGGGATTGGCTCGCAGGGCGGCCTCCAAATACTGAATAGCCCGTGCAAACTCCTTGCGAGACAGTTCAATCTTAGCCAAGCCTGCCAATGCTGGCGCCGAACTATCATTGATTTTGATGACCCTTTCAAAAAGAACCTGGGCTCTTTCTGCTGAATTCCGATCCAGGTGGATTGTTGCCAGTCTCAGCAGAGCCGCTTGGTTGTCTGGCCTCTTCTTAAGTGTTCGCTGAAGGAAGTCCATCGCCTGGTCCAACTTGCCTTCTTCCTGATGTAGACTTGCCAGATAGTAGTTCCACCGATAGTCCTCGGGAGAGAGAGACTGGGCATTCGAAAAGCATGCCAGCGCCGCGTCGGGAAAGTCATAAGCCTGATAGAGTTTTCCGAGGTCCCCATATGTGAGCGCCAGCTGATCCGAAGCAGACATCTTATTTTCGATCAGAGCGTTCAACTCGCTTTGAGCCGACCGAATCTGCTGTTGAATCGGGGCTTCCAGTCTGCTCAGGTCAGGATGAGGAACTGGACCGGGCTCAACGGCAGGGATTGTCGCAGCGGAGGTGAGTTTGGACGAAGTAGCGTGTGTTTGCTGTTGTGCGATAGCGCAGAGTGAGGGGTCGAAGGTCAAAACGATACCCGCAAGGATCGTCTTCACGACGGTGTAGAACCTGAATTGCGACACGCCAATCTTCACAAGAGTGATCTCCTCGGCGAGCACCACTGGTTCGCCTCTTCGAGGCAAAGCAAACGGCGACGGGTTCCGAGTCACCTTTCTTTGTTCGTCAGCGCCGCCAAACTGGTTTGAGCTTCGACATCCTTAGGGTTGATGGCGATGGCCGTCCTGAATGCCTTCTCCGCCAGCCCAGTCCGGCCTTCGGCACGGTGGAGTAACCCAAGCCGGTAGTGAGCACGAGCTAGGTTGGGTTCGATCTCAATAGCTCTCTGAAGTTCAATCTTGGCCTTTTCGGGTTGTCCAAGTTCGGTTAGAGCTAAGCCGAGGTTGTAATGAAGGCTGGGGTTGCCAGGATCCAGCTTCAGAGCCTGCTGGTAGGCTTCTAGAGCGGCTGGGATATTACCGCTTTGCAGGTTCTCATTCCCTCGGTTCTGAAGACTCGCGGCTTTCATCTTTTGGCGATCTTGTTCCTTCAGGCGCTCAAACATGTGAAGCTCTTCTCGTGCTTCTTGAGAGCGACCCAGCCGTCGCAAGACCTGGGCAAACTGGTAACGAATTTCCGGCGATGAGGGATCTAGTTTTCTGGCTTCTTCCAGGTGCCGCCGGGCTGACTCAAAGTGCTCCAAGCGCGCCAAGACGAAGGCCAGGTGGTACCGGGCTTCAGAATCCGCTGGATTCAATCGTACAGCCTGCTCCAGTGAGCTGACCGCCTCCTTGTATTCGCCGGCCTCCTTACGAGCCTGCCCAAGCCAGAAGTGACCCTGGAACTGCGCGGGCTGGCGCTCGACATATGCTTCGAGCACCGAAATTGCCGCCGTCGGTTGGGACCTCGCCATGTGAGCAATGCCCAAAGAAAGATGGGCCTCAAGACTTGCTGGATTCAATCGCAGTGACTTCTCATAATGAACAATCGCCTCGTCGAAACGTTTCTGCTTCGTGTACACTGTGGCCAAGTTGAAATTAGCTTCAAACAGATCGGGCTGAGTCGAGATCAATTCTTGAAGCAAAGAGATCGCTTCCTGAGGCTTCCCGGCTTCGGAATAGGCAATTGATAGCGCGAGCCTATAAGTCGTTTCTTGTGGCTCTAGCGCCTTGGCTTTTTCGAGATAGAAAGCGGCCGCTTCGTAACGCTTCTGCGAGCTGAGGACGTGGGCAAGGTTGAAATAGGCGGCCGCAAAGTTCGGGTTATGATCGAGGGCAATCTTGAATTCATCGCAAGCACTCTCCAGCTTTCCCTCTGCCTCCAAAACCAAGCCCATCGCGTTGTGAGCCAAGAATGAATCCGGCTTTTGCTGGATGGACCTTCGCAGCTCATTGGCTGCTCGTTCCGTCTCACCGGTCTGCAGAAGAGCCAGTCCGAACTGGAGCCGCGTGTCTGGGTTAGCGGGATCCAGCTTTAGTGAAGCCTCGAAAGCGGCAGTGGCACAGCCGGGTTTCCCTAGTTGCACGTATCGCTCACCAGCGGATCGATACGCTTCGGCCGAAGGTTGCTGTTCAAGGCGGATGAGTTGCTGAGTCAGTTCGTCAGAGGCTCCAGCGTCTTCTTGGCAAGAGGCTGGCAGCTTGGCCGCCAGGGGCACCCCAGACGGGGGTGGTGCTTTATTGGTGGCGGCGCGTTGAGTGCGGTGTTTTTGCTGGCGTTCAGCAAAATCAAGTTCGCTGAACTTCGAAATGGCCTCTTGAGCCTTGCCTGGCTGGTTGAGGCGGTGATAGACCAAGCTGAGCCGATAGTAGCTCTTCTTGTGACCGGGAGAGTATTTGGTGGCCAGCTGAAGCTGCTGGAGAGCCTCTTGGAACCTGCCAAGGCTCAAATCGA